>Ga0315271_10001310_pt1 | contig 14905 bp, 11 predicted proteins | sample C3_top_MG_FD_204664 | JGI IMG/M metagenome (GOLD analysis project Ga0315271, IMG submission 204664) | Sediment microbial communities from Yellowstone Lake, YNP, Wyoming, USA - C3_top | ecosystem: Environmental > Aquatic > Freshwater > Lake > Sediment | place: USA: Wyoming | collected 2017-08-01 | reverse complement strand
TGCGCCGCCTGGCTGCTGCCCGGCCTGATCGGGCACGCGCCGTGGAAAGGCGGCGACGGCGAGCACTTCGTCCAGCTGTGGCAACTGCTGCAAAGCGGCACCGAGCCGCAAGCGGCGCTCGGCACGCCACCCCTGTATTACTGGGTGGCCACCGCCACCGCCTGGCTCACCTCGCCCATCCTGTCTCTGGCCGATGGCGCACGGCTGGCCTCGGGCCTGTTTGTCGCACTGGCGCTGTTTTTTGTCGCGCGCACGGCGCGCGCATTGTACGGCGCGGAAGCGGGCTGGGCCGCCGCGCTGACCTTGCTGGGCTGTCTGGGATTGCTGGTGCGCAGCCACGAGCTGAATGCCGCGACGGCTCAATTCGCCGCCGCCGCGATGATGCTGGCCGGACTGGCCAGCTTGCCGCAGGACGCGCGCAGCGGCTGGGCGCTAGGGGCCGGCGCGGCGCTGATGCTGCTCGCAGGCGGCGCGGCGGAGGCCGTGTTGTTCCTGCTGTTGGCGGGACTGTTGCCGCTGCTGCTGGAAGACTACCGTACCCCGATGGCACGGCGCGCGCTCGTCCTGGGGGTGGGTCTGGCCCTCGTCGCAGGTGCGGCATGGCTGGCGTATCTTGCCACGCAGGCGATCCCGCTCACGCGCACGCTCAACTTGCAGCGCTGGATGAATGGAGCGAGCCTGCGCCCCACCTATTACCTCGGGATCCTCGGCTGGTACGCCTGGCCGGCGTGGCCGCTGACGGCCTGGGCGCTTTATCGCGGCCGTCGCCAGTGGCGCACGCCGGGCATCGTGCTGCCGGTCAGCGTATTGCTCGGCCTGCTCGGCCTGTACGCCTTCGACACCGATCCCGGCGAGGAACAGGGCCTCATGCTGCTGCTGCCGCTGGCGTTGCTGGGCGCGGCCGGGCTGCTCACCCTGCGGCGCGGCGCGGCCTATGCCTTGCTGTGGTTCGGCGTCATGCTGTTCAGTTTCATTGCGGTGGTGCTCTGGGTTTACTGGAGCGCGCATGACCTCGGCACCCCGGCGCGGCTGGCCGCACGGCTGACCCGGCTCGGCATGACCGACGTCGGCAAATTGCGGCCGTGGGCGCTGGCACTGGGCGTGCTCGCCAGCCTGGTCTGGATCGGATTTCTGGCGCGCGTTCAACGCTCGCCGCTGCGGCCGATCCTGGTGTGGACAGCGAGCATGACTTTTATCTGGGTGCTGCTGATGGCGCTGTTCCAGGCGCCGCTCGACCGCCGCCTGAGTTATGTCAGTGTCGGCGAGGCGCTGACGCAGCGAGTGCCGCCAGCAGACTGTATCCAGACCTATCGGGTGCGCAGCCAGCAGCGCCTGCTGCTGGCCTATCACAGCGGACGTCAGTTTGCTCCCGCCGACGCCAGTTGCAACTGGCTGCTGGTGGAAACCCGCCGCCGCGAAGACGCACCGCGTATCCCGCCCGGCTGGGTCAAGCAGTGGGAAGGCGCGGGCCCCGGCGACCGCTTCGACCGCTTCCATCTCTATGCCCGGCCCTAGCGAACCGGAAACACCGCGGGTGGCCGCCGTCATTCTGGCGGGCGGGCAGGGGCGCCGCATGGGCGGCGCCGACAAGGGACTGATCGAGTATCGGCAGCGCCCGCTGATCGAATGGGCACTGGCCGCGCTGACGCCGCAAGTCGACCAGATCGTCATCAGCGCCAACCGCAATCCCGAGCGCTACGCAGCGTATGGCCGCCGCGTGCTGCCCGACACCCTGCCCGATTTTGCCGGCCCGCTGGCCGGCGTGCTGGCGGCTCTGGAGGCCGTGCCAACCGACTGGCTGCTGGTGACGCCATGCGACACGCCGCATCTGCCCGCCGATCTGGCCGCACGCCTGCTCGATGCCGCACGGCAAAAAAATGTGCCGCTGGCGGTAGCGGCGGACGACGCGCGGACTCACCACAGCTGCTTCATCGTGCGCGCCGACCAGCGCGACAACCTCGCCGCCTATCTGGCGCGCGGCGAGCGCGCGGTGCGGCATTGGCAAGCGGGGCTGGCATCCACCGCGGTGCAATTCGATGCCGCCGGGTTTGCCAACTTCAACCAGCCTCAGGATCTGCACACGCCACCGCTTTAGGCGACAACCCGGTCACCGCAGCGCCTCGTCCCAAAGCGCCCCCCAGTGCCGCACCGGAATCGGGCGGCCCGACTGCAGATGCGTCAGGCAGCCGATGTTGGCGGTGGCGATCATCTCCGGCGCGCCGGCCTGCAGGTGGCCGAGCTTGCGCGCCTTCAACTCGCCAGCGCTAATGGGAATGGTAAACGTCCTCTCAACCCCGCCCTGATTTTGCTTCCCCCTCCCGGCCAGCCGATCCCGTGAAACCGGGCCATCCCGGCCTGCGTATAATTCGTGCTGTCGCTCTAACCCACCACTCTCATGCGCACCCTCATTTGCGGTTCCCTCGCCTTCGATTCCATCATGGTGTTCCAGGATCACTTCAAGCATCACATCCTGCCCGACAAGATCCACATGCTGAACGTGTCGTTTCTGGTGCCCGAAATGCGCCGCGAGTTTGGCGGCTGCGCGGGCAACATCGCCTACAACTTGAAGCTGCTGGGCGGCGAACCGGTCATCATGGCCACGGTGGGAGACGATTTCGGCGCCTACGCGGATCGCCTGGACGGCCTCGGCATTTCGCGCGAAGCCATCCGCCAGCTGCCCGGCAGCTACACCGCGCAGGCCTTCATCACCACCGATCTGGCCGACAATCAGATCACCGCTTTCCACCCTGGCGCGATGAATTTTTCGCACCAGAACGACGCCTCGACCGCACGCGGCATCGGCCTCGGCATTGTCTCGCCCGACGGCCGCGACGGCATGCTGAATCACTGCCGCCAGTTCCACGCGGCGGGGATTCCGTTCGTGTTCGACCCCGGTCAGGGGATGCCGCTGTTTTCCGGCGACGAGCTGCTGGAAATGGTCGGACTCGCCGACTACGTGACGCTCAACGACTACGAAGCCGAGCTGCTGCAGGCACGCACCGGGTTGTCGCTCGACGCATTGGCGGTCAGGGTGAAATGCCTGGTGGTGACGCGCGGCGAAGCGGGCTCGCGCTTGTACGTCGACGGCGACGTGATCGAGATTGCAGTGGTGGCGGCAGCGCAGGTGCTCGACCCCACCGGATGCGGCGATGCCTTCCGCGCCGGGCTGCTCTACGGCATCGCGCAGCAGCTCGACTGGGAAACCACCGGCCAGCTCGCCAGCGTGATGGGCGCGATCAAGATCGAACAGCGCGGCGGCCAGAACCACCGGCCGACACGGGAAGAGATTGCCGGACGGCTCAAGGACGCGTTCGGCAAAGCGCTCGATTAAGCCGGCAATGGGCGCGCGTCTGTCGTCCGTTTTGCCGGGGCACGACATCGGTCAGCTCGACCTGGTCTGCGACCCCCACCTGCTGGTGCGCGAACTCGCCCACGGCGAATGAGCCGGATGAGCCATACAATGCCGGGGTGAGTCTCACCCGCCTGCCCGCCTTCCTCCGCCGCGCCCTCCGCATCTGTCTGCTGATGCTGCACCTTGCCTGGGGGGTGACGCTGGCGGGGCTGGTGTTCCCCCTGCTCAGCCCCGCGCAGCGCGACCGCGCCATCGTGGCGTGGGCACAGCGACTGCTCAGGGTGATCGGCGTGCGGCTGCAAGCGGGCACTGCACCCAGCCTGCCGGGCGGCGCGCTGCTGGTGTGCAATCACGTGTCATGGCTGGACATTTATCTGATTTACGCCGCCCAGCGCGTGCACTTCGTGTCGAAATCCGAGGTGCGCGCCTGGCCTGTGGCGGGCTGGCTGGCGCTCAAGACCGGCACGCTGTTTCTCGAGCGCGGCCGCCGCGCCGATACCGCGCGCATCAACGCCGAAATGCGCACGCTGATGCAGAGCGGCGCCTGGGTGGCGGTGTTCCCCGAAGGCACCACCGGCGACGGGCGCGGGTTGCGGCGCTTCATGCCGTCACTGTTGCAACCGGCGGTTGAACTGAATTGCCCGGTCGTGCCGGCGGCCTTGCGCTATCGCACGCTGAACGACACTCACAGCGCCGCGCCCGCCTACATCGACGACCTGAGCATGTGGCAAAGCCTGATACAAATCGTCAACGAACCCGGCCTCATCGCCGAACTGCATTTTGGCGAACCGATTCAGCCGAACGGCCACCGGCGCGAGCTGGCGGCGCAGGCGCATGCGGTCACCGCTAGGCTTTTGGGCGTCGCACCTGCGGACACTTCACCGAAAACGCCTGCCGATCCTCCAGCCTGACTGCGGTCAGTTTGTTGCCCCACAGGCAGCCGGTATCCAATGCAATCAAGTCCGTCCGGTTGATCAGGCCCAGCGTCGACCAGTGGCCGATGATGAACGTCGTACCAACGCTTTTCCGCCCCGGCACCTCGAACCAGGGCAGCCAGCCCGACGGCTGCAGGCCGGGCGCGCACTTATGCTGGAACTCGATTTCACCTTCGGCCGTGCAGTAGCGCAGCCGGGTGAAGGTGTTGACGATGCCGCGCAGACGCTCGATCCCGGTCAGGCTTTCCTCCCACAGCGTTGGCGTGTTGCCATACATGCGCTCGAAAAACGCGCGGTAGTCCGGGCCTTGCAGCACGGCCTCCGCCTCGTGCGCATAGCGCATCGCGTCCTCAACCGTCCAGCCCGGCAGCACGCCCGCGTGCACCATCAATAAATTGCTTTCGCGCCAGGCCAGCTTTTGCTGGCGCAGCCAGTGCATCAGTTCGTCGCGATCCGGCGCCGCCAGCACTGCGTCGAGCGTGTCGCTCCTGTGGATGCGGCCATAGCCTTCGGCCAGCGCCAGCAGGTGCAGATCGTGATTGCCCAGCACCGAAATCGCGGCATCTCCAAGCGATTTCAGGAAGCGCAGCGCGCCCAGCGAATCCGGCCCGCGGTTGACCAGATCGCCGACCAGCCATAGCCGGTCGGCCGTGGCGTCGAAACGAATCTTGTCCAGCAGACGCAGCAGCGAATCGTGGCAACCCTGAAGATCGCCAATGGCATAGGTAGACATATAAAATACGGTTTGTTTGGCGCAGTGTTGTCCCGCATCATAGCGCCCCCGCCTGAACCCCACGTGACACCCCCGCGATGAAACCCCTGATCCGCCTGTTTTTCAAAACCCTGCGTGTAGTCCTCACCCCGTTCATGCTGGCCTGGTTCTGGCTCACCCGCCCCAAGGGCGTCGTGCGCCCGGCTGCCGAGCAGCAGGCTATCGATGCGTGCACCCAAAATCTGGCGCTCTATCACTACCCCACATGCCCGTTCTGCCTGAAAACCCGGCGCGAGATCCGTCGCCTGTCGCTCAACATCGAGTTGCGCGACGCGCAACATGACTCTGTCCATCGCGCCGCGTTGATTGCGGGCGGCGGCAAGCCGCAGGTGCCGTGCCTGCTGATCAGCGACGCGCAGGGCAAGCCAACCTGGCTGTATGAATCGAGCGAAATCAACGCCTACCTCGCCCGCGAATTCGGCGGCGCATGAGCCTGCTTGCCGCACTCAACCCGCCGCAGCGCGAAGCGGCGAAATACCTCGACGGCCCCTTGCTGGTGCTGGCGGGCGCGGGCTCGGGCAAAACCCGTGTCATCACCCACAAGATCGCCTACCTGATCGGCGAATGCGGCTACAAACCGGGCTCGATCGCCGCCATCACCTTCACCAACAAGGCGGCGCGCGAAATGCAGGAGCGCGCGGCGAAACTGACGCAGGGTGTCAACACCAAGGGCCTGATCGTCACCACTTTCCACTCGATGGGCTTGCGCATGCTGCGCGAGGACGCGAAGTTCGCCGAGCTGAAACCGGCGTTTTCCATCCTCGATTCGGCCGATGCGGCAGGGATCGTGTCGGAAATCCTCAAAACCACCGACAAGCATGAAATCCGCCGCGCGGTGAGCCGCATCTCGCTGTGGAAGAACGAACTCAAGTCGCCTGCTGTCGCGCTTGCCACCGCAGAAGACGACAACGCGCGCGCCTACGCCAAAATCTACGATCGCTACGATGCCACCCTGCGCGCCTACCAGGCGGTCGATTTCGACGACCTGATCCGCCTGCCTGCCGAGCTGCTGGATACGCACTTTGAGCTGCGCGAAAAATGGCAGAACCGGTTGCGCCACATCCTGGTCGACGAATATCAGGACACCAATATTGCGCAGTACCGGCTGCTGCAAAAGCTCACCGGGGTGCGCGCGGCGTTCACCGCGGTGGGCGACGACGACCAGGCCATTTACGGCTGGCGCGGCGCGTCGGCCGACAATCTGAAGCAGTTGCGCGAGGATTACCCGCACCTGCAGGTGGTGAAGCTGGAGCAGAATTACCGCTCGACCGTGCGCATTCTGAAAGCCGCCAACAGCCTGATCGCCAACAACCCCAAGCTGTTTGAAAAGCGCCTGTGGAGTGACCTCGGCCACGGCGACGCGATCCAGGTGATGGCCACCAAGGACGACGAGCACGAAGCCGAATCGGTGGTGATGCGGCTGCTGTCGCACAAGTTCCAGCACCGCACCGAGTGGCGCGACTACGCCATCCTGTATCGCGGCAACTATCAGGCGCGGGTATTCGAGCAGGCGCTGCGCAACGAAAAAGTGCCCTATCAGCTGTCCGGCGGGCAGTCGTTCTTCGACCGTGCCGAGATCAAGGACGTGATCGCCTACCTGCGCCTGATCGCCAATAGCGACGACGACCCAGCCTTCATCCGTGCCGTCACCACGCCCAAGCGCGGCATCGGTGCGACGACGCTGGAAAAGCTCGGCCAGGTCGCCGCCACGCTGCACGTGAGCCTGTTCGAGGCGGTGTTTTCAGCCGCTGCCGCGTCGCAGATCGGCGAACGCCAGCTGGCACCGCTGGTGGAATTCTGCAACTTCATCAACCGCTTCGAGGAACGCGTCGTCTGCGAACCGGCCGGCGAAGTGCTGAACGACCTGCTGAAAACCATCGACTACGAAGTCTATGTGTTCGACCAGGACGACACCCGCGTCGCACAGGGCAAGTGGAACAACGTGCTCGAATTCGCCGCCTGGATCGCCAAGAAAGGCGAGGAGGAGGACAAGAATCTGCTGCAGCTGACGCAGACCATCGCGCTGATCACCCTGCTCGAAGGGCGCGAGGAAGAGGAACCCAACGCGGTGCGGCTATCCACTCTGCACGCCGCCAAGGGGCTGGAATTCGGCCACGTGTTCCTGGTCGGCATCGAGGAAAATATCCTGCCGCATCGTGATGCGGTCGATGAAGGACGGCTGGAAGAAGAACGCCGCCTGATGTATGTCGGCGTCACCCGCGCGAAGAAATCGCTCACGCTGTCCTACTGCGCACGCCGCAAACGCGCACGCGAATCGGTCGCCTGCGAACCGTCACGTTTCATCGACGAACTCGGCGACGACGTGCGCCAGCCGGAAAAGCCTTCCAGCGCCGACGCCAAGGCCAGCGGCAGCGACCGGCTGGCGGCGTTGAAGGCGATGCTCGGCTAAACGCGGAATCCGATAAACAAAGAGGATCGGAAGTCCGCTGTGGAAAATTCAGGCCATCGACCCTAAGCGGTCTGATCGCCATCAGTCTAGGGGGCAGTATCAACCGGCACCCTATCGGGTTTTCGGGGAGCGTAGTCCTCATGGGCGCATCCAGGCGCTACCGAACTGCACGTAATATGCAGGGCCATCCGGGCCGTAAGCAACGTCGAGGCCCATGTGCAGGCCGTACTTGCGGGCGATCTCGTAGCGAAATCCGGCGCCCCCGGTGGTCACGTTCTGGGATCTATGACTCTGTTGACCGTCGTTCCTGGTCGCGCCGGCGCCGGCAAAGCCGACCAGACTGAATCGTTCCCAGAACTGCCAGCGCAGTTCCGCCTCGACCTGGGCCGTATAGTCGCCCTGGTAACGCATGGCCGGCACGCCGCGCAGCAAGATGAAGGGGCGCAGGTAGAACGGCACATCCCCGAAGCTTAGGTCCGAACTTCCCATGACGCCGAGCGTCAGGTCGCGAGCAAGCGGTTGGTAATGGATTCCAGTCAGGTTGACCCGCTGGAAATCGGTATCGCTGCCCATGGCCTTGCTGAAAAGGCCGGCTGACAAGTCCAGATAATTTCCGCTCGTCGGCGTGAACATGTTGTCGCGCGAATCGAAACTGATGGTCGGCAGCAGGCCGCCCACCCGCGATTCGACCAGGATATCCGGCAGGCTCTCCAGTGCAGGCAGAACGTCGAACGTTACGGTCGTCGAGGCCAGCACGTAACCAAGTCCGACCCAGGCTTGCGAGTTGCCGAGGCGGTAACGGCCCTGGACCACTCCGGCAGTCGTTTCCAGGTTGTAGGACTTTGGATTGTCTTGAAGCAGCGGGTCGCGGCCGATTCCATAAAAATCCAGATTCACAGAAGCACGCACGACGCCGACCAGGGTTTTCACCCGGTCGTCGAGCCAGTGCCGCATGTCGCCGGCAAATGCGCCCCGGGTCCCGTTGTCGGTGCCGAGCGCACCGATTACCGAGATATTGGGCCTGCCAAAACCGGCTTGTGCTTCGCCTTTCTGCTTGTCGATGAATACAAGGGCGCCGGCGGCGCCAAGACCAATTGCCGGTTCGGTAATGGGAATGGCCAGTGGAACGAACCCGTAGGCCTGATCGATGAATCCGCTGATGTCCAGCCAGCCATCTTCCTCTGACCGGAAGCGGGATGGTTCTTCTGGCTTTGCAGTAGTCTCGGGTGAGACATCGCCGGCAAACGCGCTGGCCCCGAGCAGAGTGCCGGATAGCAGGAACCAACGAAGGCGCCTGCATCGATGAAGCTTCATGGATTCCGCGCAGGACGATAGCCTACAAGAGCGGAACGAACCGCCTGCCATCCGCCGTTTTGAGTGCCCATGAATGTTTCCCTATTTGTATTACTGCATCAGACTGCCACCGAACAAACAGTAGACATCAAAATTATCCAATATTCGGCCATCCTGCCCAACAGACTGGAACACCGCTCAACACGGGAACCACTCATATCGTATGTCGAATATCGCCTTGTGGCCGTAAGCCGCCCACTCCCCACCCCACAAGTTCAACGCGCTATTCGACATTTGAAACAGGACCCGTTGGCACAACGGGGATCACGTTCAACAGCTGATTCCGGGTGCCCAAAAAAGATGGGACGCCGCAGCGTCCCATTTGATTTCAGCGTCTGATTTCGGCAAGCCGACGATCAGTTGACCTTGGGATCGAGTTCGCCCTTGTCGTAACGCTTCTGCATGTCTTCCAGGTTGAACACTTTCTTGATCTTGCTGGCCTGACCGGCTGCGCCGAAGGCTTCGTAGCGCGCCTTGCAGATGTCGCTCATGCCCTTGGTGGCTTCCTTGAGGAATTTGCGCGGGTCGAAGTTGGCCTTGTTCTCGGCCAGGTGCTTGCGGATGGCGCCGGTGGAGGCCATGCGCAGGTCGGTGTCGATGTTGACCTTGCGCACGCCGTTCTTGATGCCTTCGACGATTTCGCTGACCGGCACGCCGTAGGTCTGGCCCATGTCGCCGCCGTAGCTGTTGATGATGGCGAGCCAGTCTTCCGGCACAGACGACGAGCCGTGCATCACCAGGTGGACGTTGGGGATGCGGGCGTGGATTTCCTTCACGCGGTCGATGCGCAGCACCTTGCCGGTGGGCTTCTGGGTGAACTTGTAGGCGCCGTGCGAGGTGCCGATGGCGATCGCCAGCGCATCCACGCGGGTCTTGGAAACGAAATCAGCGGCCTCATCAGGGTCGGTCAGCAACTGGTCGTGGGACAGCTTGCCTTCGGCGCCATGGCCGTCTTCCTCGCCGGCCATACCGGACTCCAAAGAGCCGAGACAGCCCAGTTCGCCTTCGACCGAGACGCCACAGGCGTGCGCCAGTTCGGACACCTTGGCGGTGGTGGCGACGTTGTATTCGTAGGTGGACGGGGTCTTGCCGTCGGTGCCGAGCGAGCCGTCCATCATCACGGACGAGAAACCGGACTGGATGGAACGGAAGCAGATGCTGGGGGAGGCGCCGTGATCCTGGTGCATGCAGACGGGAATCTGCGGATACATTTCGATGGCGGCCAGGATGAGGTGGCGCAGGAAGGGTTCGCCGGCGTAGGAACGCGCACCGGCGGAACCTTGCAGAATCACCGGGGAATCCACTGCAGCAGCGGCCTGCATGATGGCCTGAACCTGCTCCATGTTGTTGACGTTGAAGGCGGGCAAGCCATAGCCGTTCTCGGCGGCGTGGTCGAGCAATTGACGAAGGGATATCAGGGCCATTTACAGTCTCCTATTTAAAAAATATACAGCGGGAATCAGGTTTTTTTCGAGCCGCCGACGCGGACGATTTTCATGGTGTTGGTGCCGCCCGACTGGCCGATGGGCTCGCCGATGGTGAGCAGGATCAGATCGCCTTCGCGCACCGCCCCGCGCCGCCGCAGCTCGTCTTCAGCCTCAGCCAACAGCACATCGCGGTCCTTGCTGGAAGTTTTCAGATTGATCGGGTACACGCCACGAAACAGAGTGACTTTTCTACGGGTTTCGACCTGCGGTGTCAAGGCGTAGATCGGCACCCGGGTGGACAGGCGGCTCATCCACAGGCAGGTATTGCCCGATTCGGTGAGCGCGGCGATGGCCTTGATGTTGAGATGCACCGAGGTGAACACCGCCGACATCGCGATGGCCTCATCTGCGCGCAGAAAGCTTTTGCTCAGGCGGTCGTTGGAAAAGCCGGGTTCGGCCTCCTTTTCGGCTTCCAGACAGACGCGATCCATTGCCTGGATCGCCTCGACCGGGAACTGGCCCGCCGCGGTTTCCGCCGACAGCATCACCGCATCGGTGCCATCCAGCACCGCGTTGGCGACGTCGGAAACTTCGGCGCGGGTGGGGATCGGGCTGGAGATCATCGATTCCATCATCTGGGTGGCGGTGATGACGACCTTGTTGCGCTCGATCGCCATGCGGATCATGCGCTTCTGCAATGCGGGCACGGCAGCGTCGCCGACTTCCACGCCGAGGTCGCCGCGCGCCACCATGATGGCGTCCGACGCTTCGAGGATTTCTTCCAGATGTTCGATCGCTTCGGTGCGCTCGATCTTGGCAACCAGCAGGCTCTTGCCGCCCGCCGCGCGCAACAGCTCGCGCGCCTGCCGCATGTCGGCGCCGGAACGCGGGAACGACACCGCCAGATAATCGGCTTTCAGCACGGCGGCGGTCCTGATGTCCTCGATGTCTTTTTCGGTCAGCGCCGCCGCCGACAGGCCGCCGCCCTTGCGGTTGATGCCCTTGTTGTTGGACAGCGCGCCGCCCTGCACCACCTTGCAAATGATTTCCGTGCCCTTGACTTCTTCGACCCAGAATTCGATGCGGCCATCGTCCAGCAACAGGGTGACGCCGCGCTTCACGTCATTCGGCAATTCCTTGTAGTCGAGGCCGACACGGGTCTGGTCGCCCATCGTGCAGGCTGCGTCGAGAATGAAGGTGTCGCCTTTGGCCAGGGTGATCTTGTTGTCCTTGAACTTGCCGATGCGGATTTTCGGGCCTTGCAGATCGACCAGCACGCCGACCGCGCGGCCACGCGCGCGCGCCAGCGAGCGCACCAGCTCGGCGCGATCGATGTGATCCTGCGCGGTACCGTGCGAAAAGTTGAGGCGCACCACATCCAGCCCGGCTTCCATCATCCGATCCAGGGTTTTGGCATCGGAACAGGCGGGGCCGAGGGTGGCGACGATTTTGGTTCTACGAATCATTTTGGTGAGCGGTAAGTGGCAATCGGTATAAAAACAAAAAACGGTGAGCGAGAACGCTCACCGTTTACTGTGCTTACCCTTGGGCCCGCTCCTCCAGAATCGCCACGGCGGGCAGGGTCTTGCCTTCGAGGTATTCGAGGAAGGCGCCACCGGCGGTGGAAATGTAGCTCACCTTGTCGTAGATGTCGTATTTCTGGATCGCGGCAATGGTGTCGCCGCCGCCCGCGAGAGTGAAGGCATTGGTGTTGGCGATCGCCATGGCGATGGTCTTGGTGCCTTCGCCAAACTGGTCGAACTCGAACACGCCAACCGGGCCGTTCCATACCACGGTGCCGGCCTGCATGATGATGTCGGCAAGTTGCTGCGCGCTCTTCGGGCCGATGTCGAAAATCATGTCGTCGTCGGCGACGTCGCCCGCGTCTTTCAGCACGGCGGGTTCATTGGCGTCGAATTTTTTGCCACACACCACGTCGACGGCAATTGGAATGGTTGCGCCACGCGCGGTCATTTTTTCGATCAGCGCCTGCGCGGTCGGGATGAGGTCGTGTTCACACAGCGACTTGCCGACGTTCTTGCCCATCGCTGCGAGGAAGGTGTTGGCGATACCGCCGCCGACCACCAGTTGTTCGCATTTCTCGGCCAGCGCTTCCAGCACGGTCAATTTGGTGGAAACCTTGCTGCCGCCGACGATGGCGACCATCGGGCGGGCCGGATTGGCCAGTGCCTTGTCGAGCGCATCCAGTTCTTCGGTCAGCAGAATCCCGGCCGCAGCCACCGGGGCAAACTTGGCGATGCCGTGAGTCGAGGCTTCGGCGCGGTGCGCAGTGCCGAAGGCATCCATCACGAAGACGTCGCACAGCGCGGCGTATTTCTTCGCGGTCTCGTCGACGCTCTTCTTTTCGCCCTTGTTGACACGGCAGTTTTCCAGCACGACCAGTTCGCCGTCGGCCACGTTGAAGCCGCCGTCGACCCACTCGCGGATCAGGCGCACGTTCTTGCCGAGCTTCTGCGCGATCACATCGACCACGGGCTTGAGCGAATCTTCTTCCTTGAACTCGCCTTCGGTGGGGCGACCGAGGTGCGAGGTAACCATCACCTTGGCACCCGCCTTGAGGCAGTGCTCGATGGTGCGCATCGATGCGGTGATGCGTGCATCGGAGGTGACTTTGCCGTCCTTGACCGGCACGTTCATGTCGGCACGGATGAAGACGCGCTTGCCAGCCAGATCGAGATCGGTGACGCGGATAAATTTGGGCATGGGTTTCTCCTGAATAATTAAGCGGTAAGGGATGAGTGGGCTCAGCCCTTACAACTCAGTTGGGTGTGCAGTGGGTGCTGAACAGCGAGCGGACGCGTCCGCTTGCTGTTCAGCGTTTACCGCTTACTTGGCGACGTGCTCGACCAATCGCAGCATGTTGCAGGTGTAGCCGTACTCGTTGTCGTACCAGGACACGACCTTGACGAAGGTGTCGTCCAGGGCGATGCCCGCATCCACGTCAAAAGTGGAGGGCGCGCTGTTGCCCACGAAGTCGGTGGAGACCACTTTCTCTTCGGTGTAACCCAGCACACCCTTCATGGCGCCTGTGGAGGCGGCCTTCATGGCCGCACAGATTTCAGCGTAGGTGGCAGGCTTGTTCAGCTCGACGGTCAGGTCAACTACGGATACGTCAGAGGTCGGCACGCGGAAAGCCATGCCGGTCAGCTTGCCCTTCAGTGCAGGCAGCACCACGCCAACGGCCTTGGCAGCACCGGTGGACGACGGAATGATGTTTTCCAGAATGCCACGACCGCCGCGCCAATCCTTGGCAGACGGGCCGTCCACGGTTTTTTGCGTGGCGGTAGCCGCATGCACGGTGGTCATCAGGCCGCGCTTGATGCCCCAGTTGTCATTCAGCACCTTGGCCACAGGCGCCAGGCAGTTGGTGGTGCAGGAAGCAGCCGAAACGATGGCCTCACCCGCATAGGTCGTGTGGTTCACACCATAGACGAACATCGGGGTGGAATCCTTGGCGGGAGCCGATTGAACCACTTTCTTCGCGCCCGCCTTGATGTGAGCTTCGCAGGACTCGGTGGTCAGGAAGAAGCCTGTGCAGTCGATCACGAGGTCAGCGCCCACTTCGTTCCACTTCAGGTTGGAGGGATCACGCTCGGCGGTCAGGCGGATGGTCTTGCCGTTCACGATCATGTTGCCGCCGTTCACGGCGATGTCGCCGTTGAAGCGACCATGCACGGAATCGTACTTCAGCATGTAAGCCAGATAGTCGGGGTCGAGCAGGTCGTTGATTGCGACGATCTCGATATTGGGGAAATCCTTCGCCACAGCGCGGAACACCATGCGGCCGATGCGGCCAAAACCGTTAATACCAACTTTGATTGCCATTTTGCAGTCTCCTGGGTTGAGAAATTTTTATCCGCGAAGCGCGCGAAGATTCGCGAAGAAAAACCGGCCTTTCTTCGCGTCCTTCGCGGACACGGGGTTTTACAGAACGTTCTTGACCGCCGCCACGACGGCCTCGGTCGTGATGCCGAAGTGCTTGTACAGCGCCGGGGCCGGAGCGGACTCACCAAAGGTGTCGATGCCGATCACCGCGCCTTCCAGGCCCACGTACTTGCGCCAGAAGTCGGTGACGCCGGCTTCGACCGCGACGCGCGGCAAGCCTTTGGTCAGCACGCTGGCCTTGTAGGCGGCGTCCTGGCGGTCGAAGGTGTTGGTCGACGGCATCGACACCACGCGCACCGCGATGCCTTCGGCGGCCAGCGCTTCCTGCGCCTTCATGGCCAGTTCAACTTCGGAACCGGTGGCGATGATGATGGCCTTGGCGCCCGCTGCATCTTTCAGCACGTAGCCACCTTTAACCACATTGGCCAGAGTCGCCGCATCGCGCGCCATGAACGGCAGGTTCTGACGGCTCAAAATATGGCAGGTCGGGCCATCCATGCGCTCGACCGAATGCGCCCAGCCGATCATGGTTTCCACGGTGTCGCACGGACGCCAGACGTCGATGTTGGGGATCATGCGCAGGGTAGTGGTCTGCTCCACCGGCTGGTGGGTCGGGCCGTCTTCGCCGAGGCCGATCGAGTCGTGGGTGAACACGTGGATCACGCGCTGCTTCATCAGCGCGGCCATGCGGATGGCGTTGCGCGAGTATTCGGAGAACATCAGGAAGGTGCCGCCGAACGGCAGCAGGCC
>Ga0315271_10001309_pt1 | contig 14909 bp, 10 predicted proteins | sample C3_top_MG_FD_204664 | JGI IMG/M metagenome (GOLD analysis project Ga0315271, IMG submission 204664) | Sediment microbial communities from Yellowstone Lake, YNP, Wyoming, USA - C3_top | ecosystem: Environmental > Aquatic > Freshwater > Lake > Sediment | place: USA: Wyoming | collected 2017-08-01 | reverse complement strand
CAGCTCAAAGTCCCTCGCCGTCACCACGCGGTTCATTCGCGCCTGCTGCAGCTGCGTGCGCGACTGGTCCAGCTCCAGCAGCGTGCTGATGCCTTCCTTGAAGCGCACCTCGGCAATCTGGTACGCCTTGGCCGCCTGTTCGTCGGTGCCGACGCTGGCCGCGTAGGCCGCCTGCGCCTGCTCGTACTGGTTGATGGCAATGCGCGCATCCAGCTCGGCCGCTTCACGCGCCTGCTGCAGCCGCTGCTGCGCGTCGCTGTAGTTGGCCTGCGCCACCATCTGGTCGCCCTTGATGCGTCCGCTGGAGATGAGCGGGATGGAGAAGCCCAGCGTCGTGACCAAGTTCGGGTAGAACAGCCCGAACGAGGCCGGCATGAAGGTGCCGGCCGGCGGGTACCCGAAACGCTGGTACAGGCTCGTGAGCTGGAGGGTCGGTATTCGCTCGGAGTTGGCCGCTTTCAGCGCGTACTTCTGCGCTTCCACGTTGTCGGTGGCCTGCTTCACCGCCGCGCGGTTGGCGACCGTCGTGTCGGGCGTGGCGCTGGTGTTGTCGCGCGGCAGCGCCACCGGCCCCATCAGCACCGTGCTGGCCGACTGCGCCATGGCCTCTTCGGCCGTGAGGTTGTCGCGCACCGAGCTGGTGAGCGTCATTGGGCCGTTGAGCGACAGGCCCAGCAGCTGGCGCAGGCGCAGGTATGCGATGTCGCGGTTGGCGCGCGCCTGGATGGTGGCCGGGCGCGCATTGTCACGCGTCACGCGGGCGCGCAGCAGGTCGAACTCGGCGCTCGTGCCCACCTGGCGCGCGAGCGCGGTCTGGTTGAGCGACCGCTCCGCCTGCGCGAGCGTGCTGTCGGCAATGGCGGCCATGCGGTCAGCAGCGACGGCGTTGTAGTACGCTTGCGCCACGTCGAGCGTCAGCTGCGCGCGCGCACTCTGCACGCCCGACTGCGCCACGCGCTCGGCGGCCTCGGCGCCCTTGGTGGCCGCCTTCACCTTGCCCGCAGTGTAGATGTTCTGCGAGAAACTCAGCCCCAGGGTGATGGTGGCGGGCGCGGCGAAGATCTTCGCGATCGGCGAGCTGGAAATGTCGCTGCCTCCGCTGCTGCTGCCGGTGTCGGTGGGGTTGCCACCCGAGCTGCCGCCCTTGCTGCTGATGGCCTGGAACTGCGACTGCAGCGTGCGCTGGTAGCCCGCCGAGCCATTGAGCTGCGGCAGCAACTGCGCGCGCGCCTGGTAGCGCTGGCCCTGGGCGCGGCTCAGCCCCGCCTCGGCGATCTTCAGCGCCTGGCTGCGCTGCTCGGCCATGCGGAGCGCGTCGGAGAGCGAGACCTGGCCCGGGGCGGCGGTGCCGCCCTGTGCGCGTGCCGTCGTCGGCGCCGCGAGGGCAATGAAGAGACCGGCGAACGCCGCCAGCCGCGTGGTGTGCTTGTAAGTGTTCATCATGGAAGAGAGTTCTATATGGAAGGCGCGCCGATCAGGCGGTGCGCCGGGGGCGCGCGGTCGTGGAGCGACGGCGGGCAACGGGTTTGCGTACTTCGTGGCCGATGGCGCGCAGGGCGAGGTCCACGTAGACCGCCGGCGCCTGCTTGGCGGGCGGGAGCACCTCGGGCAGCATGTCGCGTCCCATGGCGTCGGCAAAGAGCGCGCCGAGCAGCATGGCGGCGGCGTGCATGGGGTTGGCGTCCTTGCGCGCGTGGCCCGTCTCGACGAGGCGCGTGAAGTACTGCCGCAGGCGCGTGTAGCCGCCACGCGGCCCTTGGGCCATGCACTTGCACAGCTCCGGCCGCTCGCCCAGTTCGCTCATTCCCTGACGAATGGAGGAGCGGTGGGTGAGCAGGTGGTTGTATTCGGAGGTGGCCCAGGCGGTCAGTTCGGCGTGCGGGTCGCCCGGTTCGTCGGGGAGCAGCGGCACGTCGCGTTCGTACACGCGGGTGCGGATGGCCTCGCCGAGCAGGGCGTCCTTGGAGCCGAAGAGCCGAAAGAGCGTGACTTCGTTGACCTTGGCGGCCTCGGCGATGAGGCGCGTGGTCGATCCGCGGAAGCCGTGGTCGGCAAAGACGTGCGCCGCGGCGTCGAGGATGTGGTCGCGAGTGGGAAGGGCCATGGGCGTCTGGATGAATGCAAGTAAGTACTTGCATGAAAGCAAGCAATTACTTGCTCCAAACGCAATGGGGTGGGGATTGGTTTCAGGGGGTGGCCGGACAGACCGGACCTCCGGCGGTCGGCGTTTACGTGCAAGCCGGGTGCGCCACCGCCCAACCCTCGCGCGACATCCATGATTGGGCGTATGCTATGCCCCTGCCGGCTTCCCTCGACCGATCGCGGAGACCCCCTATGCGCCGCCTGATTCCCGTCCTGCTCTGCGCGTGGTTCGTTGGTGCATCCGCGACGGAGGCCCAGAAGCCGGCGACGAAGCCACCGAAGACGGCACCGACGCTTCTCTGCTCCGCCGATCTCGCGCAGAATATGTCGAAGGCGTGCAACAAGATCGCCGATCAGATCGAGCATTCGCCCAATATCACTGCGACAATCAGCGCCATGACGGAGGCCCAGCTCTATGGCTTCGACGCCCTGCACGAACTCGGCGTTCTCAAGGGCCAGGAACAGTTCGCGGCCCGGGTGGACAGTGCGGAGAAGGCTTTCGATCCCTGCCACATGACCAAGGCCAAGGTGACCAGCACGATTGAGCTCCTTTCCGACGTGCAGAAATGGGAAACGGGTAGCAAGCCGAAACCGGAGCAGCCAAGCAACAGCGCCAATGACGCCAAGGGTTCCAAGACTTCGAAGGACTCCAAGAGCTCCAAGAGCTCCAAGAGCTCCAAGAGCTCACAAAGCGCTCAGCAAGCGACATCGCAGATACCGTGGGAGCAGGTCGTCGACAACATGCACGAGCTTGCGATGAAGACGAAGGACGCGGCTGAGGAGATGCTCAAGGGTAACGCGCCGACCGCATGCGATTCCTGGACCGTAACTATCGAGCAGGAAGGAAAGCTGGACTGGCCAAGCGAGATGGGGGCCTTCTCGTTCTCTTCGACCTGGACCGGCGATTTCCGCGTGACGGACAAGGACATCGTGCTCGCGGTTGGTCCGGGAAAGGGGACGTGGGATGCGTCGGACCTGCCGTGTGACTTCGGGCGCAGCTGGTCTGGTTCTAGCGGAACGCTCTCGACCCGCGTCAGCGGGGAGCGGCAGGACGGCAAGTTCCGGCTAAGGAAGACCGAGAAGCTGGTGATGACGAGCCCCGACCCCAAGAGCTGCCCATCGAACAAGGCGGCGCTCGCTCGCTTTCAGAAGATGGCTATGCCGGACTTGGGCGCGCTCGTGATCGCGGCAAAGGACGGCGCCAAGGCGACCGTGAAGCACGGCAAGCTCATCCTGTACATCTCGCTCAGTAAGCACAAGGCGCTGACGCAGCTCGCTCTGGCCCCCGCCTACCCCGCCACCACCCCCAGCAAATCCACCGCCGTGCGGTAGAGCTTCCCGCGCAGCTCCTCCCGCTCCGTCACGCGGGTCACGTACTGCACGGTGATCTCCACCCCGCCGGCGATGGGCTTCATGCCCACGCTCGTCTGCACCGTCGGCGCCCCGCCCTGCTTCGACCCGCGCACCGCACGCAGACGGGCGTCCGCTTCCGGCGCGGTGGCGACCGTCGCCTCCTCCACCTGCTTCTTCAGCGCCTCGGCGATCGCATACGGATCGCGCCCGGCCGGCACGATGATCCGCACGTCGTCCCACAACCAGCCGCCCGACGCGGAGAAGTTGAAGTAGTGCCCCTCGATGGCGAAGCTGTTGTTGAACGACACCCGGCGACCCGTCGGGTGCCCCGACTCGGTCCAGTGGCCCATCTCGAGCAGTTCCGTTCGGAACATCCCGATGTCCACCACCTCGCCGGTCACGCGGTTGATCTCCACCAGGTCGCCAATGCGGATGCCGTTCCGGCCCACCAGCACAAACCAGCCCATGAAGCCGAGGATGAAGTCCTTGAGCGCCACGGTCAGGCCGGCGCCGGCCAGGCCAATCATCGTACCGATGTTGTCGGGCGGGCCAAAGATCACCAGCGCGATGAACAGCACGGCGATGACCTGCAGCGACACGCGCGCCACCAAGTGGCTCGTCTGCGCACGCATGGCCTTGGCATCGAGCTGGTGCTCGATCCAGCGCGTGAGCAGCATGGACACGAGCACGATGACGAGGATCAGCAGCAGGCTGCGCAGCACGCCGTTGATGGCCGCCCGCTCGTGCGCGCGCATCACGCCGATCCATCCACTGTAGACGTCCGCCAGGCGGCGCTGGTTGTCAATGCGCTGGTCGAGCATCGCCCGGATCTTGCCGTCGCGCGCCAGGCGCTGCGCCGCCGCGACCAGGGCCTCCACCGAATCGTGGCTCAAGCGCGCCGCGCTCGAGTCGCGCTGCCGTGCCGCGGCACGCTCCGCCACGCGATCATGGCGCTGCTTGAACACCACGGCCAGCGAGTCGGCCTGCGCCCTGGCCTTCTTCAGCTGGTCCTGCTTTGCGTACAGCGCCTGCAGCGCCTGCACATGATCCACGAGCCCGCGCGTCTGCAATGCGCTGGTGACCACCACGCGCACGCTGTCGGAACTCCTCGACGCGGCGTCGTGCTCCTCGATCATGTCCTCCATGCGACCCTGCGGGTCGCCGCCCGCGCGCCGCAGGTCCTGCCGGGCATCGTCCGCCTCGTCCTGGTGCAGCGCGGCCTGCGCGACCTGCAGGCTGAGCCGGTCGTTCAGCAGCTCCGCCTTGGCGACATCAGACTTCGCAACGAGAGCCGTGAGTATGGCCACCTGCGCCTTGTCGGCCGCCAGGGCCTTTAGCGCCTCCTGCAGCCGTGCGTCGGCTTCCTTGGCGGTGTCCGACCGCGCGCGCGGCTGGTTCGCGATGCGGCGCACGGCCGCCGCGAACGCGAGGTCCATCTCGTTGTCCGCAATGCGCAGCGCGTCCTCGGCGAACACCCGCTCGTCGGCCGTCGTGGGCAGGCGAAGGAGTTGCTCTGCCGTGAGCAGCGACTGCTGATCCACGACGATGGCGCGGTCCGACGGCGCGCGCCGAGCACTGCGGGCGACGGGCGGCGGCGCCTGGTCGCCGGTCCGGAAGACGCCAATGGCCACCGCGAGCGTCGCGATGGCCATCAGGATGAGTGCGCGGTTGTGCTTGAGTGACATGCAGTAAATCTACGTCCGTCCCTACCCCAGCGTCGGCCTCTTGGTATGCAGCTTGTTACGCTCCTGCAGCTGGTGCGCCACGCCCAGAATGAGGTCGTCGTTGAACAGCGCCCCGACAATCACCCCGCAGATGGGCTGCGCCTTCAGCTCCAGCGGCGGCGGCGCGTTCGCTGGCCGCTGGGCACCACCCCCAAACTGCTGCGGCACGTCAAACTTGTACGGCACCACCGCGCACGGGTGGCCGGTCTGCGCGTTCGGCCCCACGTCGGCATTGGGATTGCCGACGAACATGTCGAGGTCCTTCATGAACTCGCCCCACTTGGCCACGAGCATGTAGCGCCGCCGCTGCTGCTGCAGGAAGTCGAACGCCTTCACCGTGCGCCCCACCACGAACCGGGGATTCCAGTCGGCCGGCGCCATGGGGTTGGCCGCCGCCGCGGCAGCCGCCGCACGCACCGCCGCGGAATCGGGGCGCACGCTCGGCTCGGGCAGCTTGGTGAGGTCGAGCCCAATCTCCTTGGCCTTGCGCTGCACGTACTCGTCGAACGCCGCGGCGTACTCGACGTTCAGCCCGGTACCCGAGCCTGGCACCGTCGGCCGCGCGCCGATCTCCTTGGGCGTGATGCCGAGCGCCTTCAGTTGCTCCACCAGTTCCTTGGGCGCATTGGGATCCACGCCCACGCGCAGCGAACTCATCTTGAGCGCGCGGTCAAAATGGAACGGCGCCATCACGGTGGACGGATCCTTCTCGTCCACGCCGTGCACGGCGTTGAACACCATGGCGCAGTCGGCGATGGAACGGCAGATGGGCCCCACGCGGTCCATGCTCCACGCCAGCACCATGCCGCCGCTCCGGCTCACGCGCCCGAATGTCGGGCGCAGCGCGCTCGCACCGCACCGGATGGACGGCGACACAATTGAACCCTGCGTCTCGGTGCCGATGGCGAACGCCACGCATCCGGCCATCGTTGCCGACGCGGGCCCGGCCGACGAGCCGCTCGAGCCCTGCACCAGGTTCCACGGATTGTTGGTGCGCCCGCGGAACCACTGGTCGTTCTGCGCAAACAGGCCGGTGGCCAGCTTGGCAATGAGCACCGCGCCGGCGTCGCGCAGCCGCACCACGATTTCCGCGTCGTCATCAATGATGCGGTTCTCAAAGTCCTTGGCGCCCCAGGTGGTGGGCACGCCCTTGGTGTTGAACAAATCCTTCACGCCGTACGGCAATCCATGCAACGGCCCGCGGTACTTGCCGGCCTTCAGCTCCGCGTCCGCCTTGATGGCCTCGGCGCGCGCGGAATCTTCCATGATCGTCACGGCACAGAGCAGTGTCGGGTTCAGCTTCTTGAGGCGCGTGAGATAAATGTCGGTGAGCTGCACCGACGTGATCTTGCGCGCCTTGATGAGCGCCGACAGGCGATGCGCGGGAAGGAACGCGATGTCGTCGGGGTTGGTGGGCACCGCCCCCTGCCACGGCTCCACCGCAAACGTCCCGCGGTCGAACGCGGCGCGCCCGCGCGCCTTGGCGAGTTTCTCCATGATGGCGCCCGTACCGCCGGGATAGGGCTGGAACTGCAGCGCCGGCGCCTCGCCATTGCCGAGCGGCGGTGGCGGCGCGGCCTGCGGCTGCTGACCCGCGGCGCCAGCGGCGGCACCCACGGCCTGCGCGCGAACGGTCTCGGCGCCAAAGGTCGTGGCCGCGGCGGCAATCAACGACATCAGCATGAAGTGTCGGCGATCCATGCCCCCCGCCGCTTCGTCGTCGTAGTCCGCCGTGCGGAGATCGGTCTCCAGTTGGTCGAGCAGCTCTTCGGGATTCATCACGGGCATCCTCAGGGGGAGTTCACAGGACCACACGCCGGACTCGAAGTCCTAACGTATCAATCGGCACGGTCGTTCACTATGCCGCCCGGCGCCACCACGCGTCGAGCGCAACCACGGCCAGCGCCACGAGCCACCCGACCGCCGTCCAGCCGAGTTCCCACAGACCGGGGCCCTGCATGCCGGTGACCACGGAGAGCGCCGTGAGCATCACCAGGTAGCCGGCCGAAATCCACCACGGCGCGGTCGCCGCCAGCATCGCCGTGCCGATGACGAACGTGAGGGCGCCAACGGCGCGTAGCATCGCGGGCCAGTACGATTCGAACGGCCAGACCGGCCACATCCAGACGCCGGCCCGCGTGGGCTCCCACGCGCCGCGCGCGGTGTACTCGAGGCGCGGGTGCACGCGCAGTTCGAAGGTGCGATCGGTGGAATCAACCAGCCCACAGGCGCGCGTCAGCGGCGGACGAAATGCGAGGAGCGCACCGACCGTTGATTCGAACTTCGTCGTCACGCAATCGGCGCGCGTCATCGGACGCCCCGCCGCACTGCCCTGCACGCGGGCGTAGGTGCGCTCGGGCGCCGCGGCCACCCTGATGAACTTGTCGCCGGGCCCCGGCACGTTGGGAATGCTGAGGCAGACGGCCGGCTCGCGCACGCCCGCATCGCACGTCGTGTATGTCACGGCCGTCCACGCACCGGCACCGCCGGCCAGCAATTCACCGGCTGGCCACGTGGTGTTGAGCGCGTGCAAGCCGAGGAACTTCGCGAGTGCCACGAACGCCAGTGCCGCCCGCAGGCGCGGCCGGCGCACCGGCGTCGCCATCCACCACCCCAGCGCCGCGCCAACGGTGTCGAACAGGATGTCCGTCGCCATGCTCGCGCGCCCGGGAATCCACTGCTGCGCACACTCGATGCCGCCGCTGATGAACAGCGCGGCCAGCACCGTGCGCCGCACCGACCATCCGCTGCGGCCGGCAATCCATCCCATCGGCGCAAACAGCACGAGGTTCTGCACCATGTCCACGCCGGCCTTGTCCTGGTCCCAGAACGACCAGAACGGAATGGCCTGCACCCAGCCCACGGAATGCAGCGTCTCGTACAGCGTCAGCGACAGCCAGAGCACGCCGGCTACGAGCGAAAAGGTGCGCGACCGCGAGGGTGTCATCACGCCTCCAACCTAACACCGGCCTCCGGCGCTCGTTGCGCCGAAACCACAACCCGCCATCTTCCGTCAGTTCATTACACACCCACACCACGCCGATGGCCGCTCTCCCCGTTCGCCGCACCGCCAATAGCCTGGCCCGCACCGTGAAGTCGCACGTCGTCACGCTCTCCGTGCCGCTGGGCACGGCGTGGGCCGTGCTCGGCGCCAACGTGGTGCTCGGCGGTGTGCTCAACAGCTACGGCGTGATCCCCCGCACCGAACTGGGCCTGCGCGGCATCGTCTTTGCCCCGTTCCTGCACGGCAGCCTCGCCCACCTCACGGCCAACACCGTGTCGTTCCTGGTGCTCGGCTGGCTCGTGCTCACCGGCGGCACCAAGCGGTTCATCATCGTCTCCATCGCCGCCGCGCTCGGCTCGGGTATCTGCGCCTGGCTCTTTGGCGCGCCGGGTTCGGTGCACATCGGCGCCAGCGGCGTGATCTTTGGCTACCTGGGCTTCCTGATGCTCGCCGGCTGGTGGGCGCGCAAGTTCATGCCCATCGTGCTCAGCCTCGGCGTCACCGCGCTGTGGGGCGGCATGGTCTTTGGCGTCATGCCCGGCCAGGTGGGCATCAGCTGGCAGTCGCACTTGGGCGGGTTCATCGGCGGCGTCTGGGCCGCGCGGGCGCTGCACCGGCGAGGCTGGTAGCGCACGTCCGGTTGGCGCGCGCGGTCGAGTGCGCGCAACTTGATGGCATGCGACCCTCATCCGCGTTCTTCATTGCCCTCTGCGCCGTACCGCTCGCCGCGCAGCAGCCGCCCCGCCAGACCGACGCCGACGCCTACACGCGCTACGAGCTGCTCGCGCCGGGCTCCGCAAAGTTCCGCATCATCTATGAGGTCACCGCCACCACGGCGGGGGCCGCGTACTATTTCAATCCCATTCGCGTCGGCAGCAAGGCGAGCGACGAGAGCGTGATTGACCGCGCGTCGGGCAAGCCGCTGGCGTTTGGCGAGGTGGATGCCCGCGCGGCGCGCGCCGGCGGCGTGCGCGTGAGCGACACCACGCAGCGCTACATCCGCGTGACGCTCGCGCGCCCCGTGCCCGGCAACGGCGGCGAGCAGCGCATCCTCATCCTCAAGACGTACGAAGACAGTCTCTCGTACTTCACGCGCGGCGACACCATTGTATTCACGCGTCCGCTGGGCATCACGCGCAACGCGGTGGTGCTGCCGGCCGGCTACGAGCTGGTGGCATCCACCTTTCCCGCGCAGGTGCTGCAGGAGCCCGACGGCCGAGTGGGAATCAGTTTCTGGAACAGCACGCCGAGCCAGGCGGCCGTGAGCATGAAGGCCGTGCGCGTCACGTCGGCAGCGGCGGCCGCGCCCGTGCACACGCCGGCCATCGCCGCACGACTGGACGAGCGCGCGCACCAGAACCGCGAGATCGTGTATTTCCTGCAGCAGCCCGAGACGCACGCGTTCGATTTGTACCACGATTACACCGAATCGCGCGTGGGCACCAGCACCTACCTGAACGTCGTGCGCGCCGGCAGCACGGTGAGCAACCCCAGCGCCATCAATCTCGACACCGGCGAGCCCGTGCCGCACGAGGTGCTGAAGGGCGACGCCATCAAGGCGGCCAAGCTCGACGTGCAGGGCATCACGCCCGAGACCGAAGTGGTGGTCTTCCGTTTTCCGCCCGTGCAGCCCGGCACGTCCATCCGGCTGCGCATGTCGGAGACGTACACCGACGCGGCGCGCTACAAGCTGGTGGGCGACGAACTGCAGTGGGACCGCAGCTTCGGGCGGCCGTCCAACAACGTGGTGCTGCCCCTGGGATGGATGCTCACCAACAGCTCCATTCCCGCCACGGTGAGCACCCGTCCCGACGGGCGCGTGCAGCTGGACTTCATCAACGGGCGTCCCGACGAGATCGGCGTGCTGATCACGGCCCGGCGGCGCTGACTCGCACGCAGGTTACGGCCGCGCCAGCCGCACCGCGGCAATCACGATGACGATGCCGCACATCGCCGCCACGCGCGCCCACACGCTCGCCTTCGCGCGCAGCGCAGCGGCCTCGGCGCTCCCCTGCGCGGCCTGCCCTGCGCGCGGGCCCAGCACCCAGTCGTGGTATCCCTCGACGATCAGCATCGCGGTGACGGCGGCGAGCTTGAAGCCGAGTGCGGTGCCGTAGCCTGAGCGCCAGAAGTCCGCATTGGCCCAGATGGACGTCCAGTGCAGCAGGCCGCGGAAGTACAGGTTGCCGACTCCGGTGACAATCAGCACGCCGAGCGTGATCCATCCCACCGACCGGAAGCGCCGCCCCAGCTGGTCGAACAACTCGCGCCGCAACGACGCCGGCTCTACGGAGCGCAGCACCGGCGCCCCGACGAGCGCCAAAAAGAACATCCCGCCCAGCCAGATGAGCGCGGCCAGGACGTGGATGGTGACGTTGGTGTAGTAGGCGACGCTCATGAGGCTGAAATCTCCTCGAGCGCTTCCCATCGCGCCATCAACCGCGCCACGTCGGTGTCTATGCCCGCCAGTCGCGCCTTGGCCTTCGCCACCGCCGCGCCGTCGCGCAGGAACGCCGGATCGGCGAGTTGTGTGTACAGCGCCGCGCGCTCCTGCTCGCACGCGTCAATCTGGTCGGGCAGCGCGGCCAGCTCCGTGGTTTCCTTGAAATTCAGCTTTCGCTTCTTCGGGGCGGTCTTGGTCACCGCCGGAGCCGCCGCACGCTTGGGCGGCTCCGCCACCACGGACGTTGGCCGCTGGCGCACCCAGTCGCTGTAGCCGCCCACGTACTCGCCCACGCGTCCCTTCCCTTCCATCACCAGCGTGCTGGTGACGACGTTGTCCAGGAAGGCACGGTCGTGGCTCACCACCAGCAGCGTGCCCGCATATTCGATGAGCAGGTCCTCGAGCAGGTCGAGCGTCTCGAGGTCGAGGTCGTTGGTGGGTTCGTCGAGCACCAGCACGTTGAAGGTGCGCGTGAAGAGGCGCGCCAGCAGCAGGCGGTTGCGCTCGCCGCCGCTCAGCGCCTTCACCGGCGTGCGCGCGCGGTCGGGCGGGAACAGGAAATCCTGCAGGTAGCCTGTGACGTGCTTCTGGCCTTCGGTGGTCTCAATGAACTCCGCGCCGTCGGCAATGCTGTCGAAGACGCTCTGTTCCGGGTCGAGCTTCTCGCGCAGCTGGTCGAAGTACGCCACTTCGAGGCCCGTGCCGAGCCGCACTGAACCTGAGTCGGGCTGCAGTTCGCCCAGCAGCAGGCGCAGCAGTGTGGTCTTGCCCACGCCGTTGGGGCCGATGAGCCCCACGCGGTCGCCGCGCATGATGGTGGTGCTGAAGTCGCGGATGATAGTGCGCTCGCCATAGGCAAAGCCCACGCCCTTGGACTCCACCACCAGGCGACCCGAGCGCTCCCCTTCCTGCGCTGTCAGCTTCACCGCCCCCGTGCGTTCGCGGCGGGCGCCGCGCTCACGGCGCAGCGCCTCGAGCGCGCGCACGCGTCCTTCGTTGCGGGTGCGGCGCGCGCGGATGCCCGTGCGGATCCACACTTCCTCGCGCGCCAGCTTCTTGTCGAACTCCGCCCATTCGCGCGCTTCCACGGCGAGCGCCGCGTCCTTCCGCTGCAGGTACGTGTCGTAGTCGGTGCCCCAGTCCACCAGCTGACCCCGGTCGAGCTCGACGATGCGCGTGGCGAGCCGGCGCAGGAAGGCGCGGTCGTGGGTGACGAAGATCAGCGTGGTGCCGCGGTCCACGAGGAACTTCTCCATCCACTCCACCGCTTCCACGTCCAGATGATTCGTCGGTTCGTCCAGCAGCAAAATATCGGGCTCGGCTACCAGCGCGCGCGCCAGCAGCGTCTGACGCTTGCGGCCGCCTGAGGCCGCGGCGAACTGCGCGTCGGGGTCGAGGGCGAGATGCTCGAGCACGGTCTCGACGCGCGTGTGCACGTGCCACGCGTTGGCCGCGTCGAGCGCGTGGTGCAGCCGGTCGAGCTCGCGCATGGCCGCGTCGCCGTGATTGCTCCCCAGGTCGTGGCTCGCCTGGTGATAGCGCGCCAGCAGGCTGCCCATCTCGCCCAGCCCCTGGGCAACCACGTCGTAGATGGTGCCATGCACGTCCTTGGGGATCTCCTGCTCCAGCCGCGCCACCGTCACGCCCACCTGCCGCACCACCTCGCCGCTATCGGGAATCACCGACCCGTCGAGCAGCTTCATGACGGTGCTCTTGCCTGCGCCATTTCGGCCTAACAGGCAGACGCGCTCACCACGCTCAATGGTCAGCCCCGCGCCGACGAGCAACGCGGGCCCGCCGAAAGCGATGGTCACGTCCTTCAGGCCCAGCAGGGACATTTCGAAGAGGCGGAGAGAAACTGCTATTTGCCGCAGATGAACGCAGAATACGCAGAGAAAGATACTCAGGGAACAAACGAGGGCGCCCGGATCAGTGTGACCCGGGCGCCCTGGAATTCTATGGCAGTTTCAATAAGTCCTTCTGTGCAATTCGGTGCAGTTGTTTGCGTAACTCTGCGGCAATCAGTTGCCGCACCCGGACACGTCGAAAAACGCCGCAGATGAACGCAGAATTACGCAGAAACTGCTGAAATGCCTTGGGGGATCCCCACCCACGCAATTCTCCGTTGGCGCTCCCTCATTCGTATCTCTGCGTGCCGTTCTCTGCGTAATTCTGCGTTCATCTGCGGCAAGCAGTTGCAGTTGCACTCAGTGTGAAATGGCGAAGAACCAAGCGCCGATGATTGGCCCCTGCGGTCCACGCCCGCCCGCGGGCGCTCCAGCAGCCGGCGCCGGCGCAGGCCCACGCTCGAGCGCCACCGCGTACGCACGATGCGTCACCGGATCCACCGTGATGGTCTTGGCGCCGCGCATCGTCGGCACCGTGGCCACCACCGTGTACTTGTCCGGACCGTCCTGGCGAACGACCGTCACGTTGCCGCTCTGGCCCGCAGGAATGTAGATCAGCTTCTCGCCCCCATCCCAGCCCAGCGCGTCCACGCCGTCGCCGTTCTCAATGGTCGCCACGACCTTGCCGTTGGTGGCGTCAACCACCACCGACTTCTTTCCGCAGCCGCTGAAGATGCGCATGGTCTTGCGATCGAGCGCGATGCCCGTGGGGCCGTCGCACGGCTCGATCGGCCAGCTCGCAATCACCTTCATGCCCTTGGTCTCGATCACCTGGATGGTGTTCTTGCTCTCGTTGTTCACGTAGAGCTTGCCCTTCCCATCCGACGCGGCGCCCTCGGGGGCGTTGTCCTCGAGCTCCGCCGTACCGGTGATGTCACCGGTCTTGGCGTCGAGGCTCACGGCGGTGCCCGGCCGGCTGTGGTTGGTCAGGATGATCTGCTTGGACGCGTCGTCGTACATGATGCCGTCCAGGCCGCCCACCTTCACCGCAATCTTCTTCACCACCGCCAGCGTCTTGAGGTCGAACATCGTCACCGACGAGTCGCCGCCATTGGTGGTGAAGCCGAAGCCTTCCTTGATGGCGAGGCCCGTGCCGTGCACGCGCGGCGTGTCGGGAATGTCGGCCAGCACCTTGCCCGAGTTGCCGTCCACCACCATCACGTGCGTGCCGCGCGACACGAACACGCGTCCCGTCCCCGGCTCGGCGATGATGTAATCGTGGCCGCCTTCGCCGCCGATGTTGAACTTCTCGACCTTGAAGGTCTGGGCCTGCCCAATGGCGGGTACCGCCAGCAGGGCGACGAAGGAGACTGCGCGAATACTCGGGAACATGAGGGCCTCGGTTTGGCAGGGTGGCGCGTGCTCTCTATGGTACGGTGCCCCGGATGGTACCGTTAGTCGCCATGCCGGCTTTCACTGCTCTTTGCCACAGATGAACGCAGAAACTGCCTAAAGACGCCGCAGATGAACGCAGAATTACGCAGAAACTGCCTAAAGACGCCGCAGATGAACGCAGAATTACGCAGAGAACTGCACACAGCCAAACAACTTAGGGGGTCTGGGCGGACGGATCTGGCGCCAAGACCCCCCAAAGCAGTTTCGTAGTTTCTGCGTCCTTCTGCGTCCATCTGCGGCGTTGTCAGCTGTCTTCTGTGTTCATCTCTGGCAAGCAGTAAAAGCAGCCCCAAACGCAGAACCAGCCCAGCGCGTACACCTATACATCGACCACCAATCTGGAGCTCCTGCATGCGGAACGCCCGTTCGCTCCCGCTCTCCCTCGCCCTGCTCGCCATTGCCCTTCCGCTCTCAGCGCAGGGCCCCGGCAAACTGAACCAGTACGGCAACCCGGCCACGCTGGCGCCGGCACCCACCACGCCCGCCATCACGCCGCGCGACCTGCAGGTGCGCCTGTACCAGTTCGCCGACGACTCCATGCAGGGCCGCCAGATTGGCCGCGTCGGCAACAAGAAGGGCACCGACTACATCGCCGCCGAGGCCAAGCGACTCGGCTTGGTGCCGGCCGGTGACAACGGCACGTTCTTCCAGGTGCTGCCGTACCACACCAAGCAGTTCACCAACCACTCCCGCCTCACCGTCAGCGGCAACCCGCTCGCGTGGGAAAAGGACTGGGTGGCAGTGCCCGGCCAGCGCGCGCCGCGCCCGGTGGCCAACGCCACCGTGATCTTCGGCGGCACGGCCGGCGATACGACCAAGCAGATCACCGCGGCGCAGGCCAACGGCAAGTTCGTGGTGCTGCTCGCGGGCGCCCCGGCGCCGACCGGCCCCGGCGGCCCCGGCGGCCCCGGCGGCCCCGGCGGCCCCGGCGGCCCCGGCGG
>Ga0315271_10001308_pt1 | contig 14909 bp, 15 predicted proteins | sample C3_top_MG_FD_204664 | JGI IMG/M metagenome (GOLD analysis project Ga0315271, IMG submission 204664) | Sediment microbial communities from Yellowstone Lake, YNP, Wyoming, USA - C3_top | ecosystem: Environmental > Aquatic > Freshwater > Lake > Sediment | place: USA: Wyoming | collected 2017-08-01 | reverse complement strand
CCTGCGGTGTGAGCACGGTGCGCGGCGTGGATCTTCACACCCGGCATGATCTCCATTTCGCCGTCGACGATCACCGCCTTGCCGCGCAGCACCTTGCCGTAGATCGAGTCGACCGTCTTCGGTGGATAACCGCATGCAGGCGTGCGGTTGCAGCCGCCCTTGTCGAAGTTGTGGGCGCGAATACGCTCGTGCCCCGGGTAGTTCAAGGCCCACTCGATGCCGCGCAGTTCCTCGGCCTGCACATACAGCATCGCATTCGGGAACTCGTCCAGCGACCCCGCATGGTCCCAGTGGCCATGGCCAATCACGATCTTGGAGACGTCGGCGGCCTTGAAGCCCAACTGCGCAATCTGTTGGGACAACGGCGACCAATGGGCCGTGCCGGTCGCCTTGTGATAGTCGGTCTGGTTCCAGCCGTTGTCGTACAGGATCAGTTCCTGCCCGCACTTGATGACGCCCACATTGACCGGCAGGTCGACCGTGTTGACGTTGTTGCGGGCGTCCTTGCTGCCCTGAATGTAGGAGCGGTCCGGGTGGAACATGCCGAACGGCACGCCCATGAACCGGCTGTTCTCGACCAGCCATACCGAACAAATCTGCGCCTGGGCCACCCCTGTAGCGAGTGCGCCAAGCGCCACCAGAGCCGCGCCCGCGAGCGCCTTGAAAACCTGTTGCCTCATTTTCGATTTACCTTTCTTGGTTGTTGTCGAACCACGAGCTGCCCCTGGCTCTGATCAATTCGGCTTGATTTCGCCGGGCCAGAGCTGCTCACCCACCTCGAGCAGGATGCCAGAGGCTTGCTCCGACATCTCCTGCGCCTTCAACAGATGCGCATCCTTGCCGTCATGCGCCACCTTGACCATTTCCTGTGAAGCGTTGCGGTACAACTGCAACGCACCCGCGTAACGGTTGCGCGTCTGCTGCATCGAAGCCGGCGCATCGAGTGAACGCAACGCCGCCTCGGCCTCATGGAACACTGCGGTGAGGGGTGCTACCTTGGTCTTGACGCTGGCGCGATCGGCGTCGCCCATCTTGTAGGCGAGGCCGGCAAAGGTCATGCGCACGGCTGCGGTTCGCACGTCGGAGTGGATATTCCACAAGGCCTGCGAAAAACGCTCCTCCGCGGCACTGTGGGCGGGGCGTTGCTCGGAAAGCGCGTGCGCTGCCGCCTGCGGCTGAACATCGAGCGTGCCTTTTCGCGCCTCGTGGACCGCCGCATAGCCCGCCAAAGCGGCGAGCCCTGCGAGCACCAGCCACAGACCGAGCGTCTTTGCATTGGGACGCCAAGATTGCGGCACGGCGTGGGTGGCGCTCATGATGAGGGCCGAATCTAGGCGTTCTGAGGCACAGCGTCAATCCGGCGCGGCCCGAATGAACAGCCCGTCTGCGACGCCGACCTTCCAGGCCATGTAGCACCCCAGGCCCAGGCTCAGCGCACCGCCCACCACCTGCATGCCGAGGTTGAGAAAGGGGGGCCGACGGCTTCCAATGAAAGGGGCGGCGATCACCGAAGTGATCAGCATCATGCCCGCCGTGGTCCCGACCCCGAACAGCAGCAGGTAGGCGACGGCCCACATTGGCTCGCGAATCTGGGTCAGCACCAGCAAGGCCACGGCGGCGGACCCCGCCAGACCGTGCACGACGCCGATGGCGAGCGGCCGCAACGCCTGGTACAGGCTCAGGCCGCCCCAATGCCTGTCCAGCCAGCTCAGTGGCGTGTCCGCGTGCCCGTGCTGGGCTGCGCCGTGACCGTGCCTGTGCGCGTGGACATAGTCACCGTGCACATGCGGGTGCAAGTGAGTCTCGGACACCGGCTCGCCATGTGAGTGCTCCGACAAGCCTTCGGCCAGGGCCGAGGCGAGGGTCTCGCGCACGTGTCGCCTCACCCGAAGTAGGGTGACGATGCCCAGCAGCATCAGCATGAGCGCCACGCAAAACTCCAGGGCCAACTCCAGGCGCAGGGGGATCACGAGGTTGAACAGGATGATCGCAGCGCCGACAAAGAATATCGTGACGGTGTGCCCCAATCCCCACAGCAAGCCAATCCGCGCTGCGCCGCCCACGCTGCGCTGGCGGCTCACGATGGTGGACACCGCAATCACGTGATCTGCGTCGGTCGCGTGAAGCATCCCGAGAAGAAAACCCAGCACCACCACTGGCAACGATTCCACCTCGGTACCCCCCGGTGACCACTTTCGGGTTTGTAGCACGCGGCGATCAATGCAGCGCGGAAACGAAATCCACACACCACTCCGTGAAAACACCGATGCCGCCAGGCTGATGCCGTCCAAGAGATGGCCCATGCCTCGACCCGGGCCGGCACCCGGACTCAACGCGACGCAGACTTGCATGACTTTCAGACCCACAACCCCTGCGGGGTGTGGGTATCTGTCGCTTTGCAAGGTGGCCGTGGGGCTGGCGCTGCCGGTCGGCCTTGCGGCGAGCGCACTGGCCCCGACCATGACAATGCGCGTGTCGGTCTCGGCGTCGCAGAACTCGCACCTGCTCCGGCGGCTACTGCACCGCGCGCGAATGCGCGACCGCGCCCAGATGCGCCGGCCCGACGCGCTTGGCGTACTTCTGCAGAACGCCGGCGAGGCGTTCACTGGGACGAGGTTTCCACGCCGCGCGGCGGCGCGCGATCTCGGCCTCGTCGGCAAGCCATTGCAGGGTGCGCGCCTGGCCTTCGTTGCGGCTCACGAGCAAGTCGCCGGCGCTGTAGCTGCGTGCCATGACGGCGGCGAAGGCGTCTTCTTCGCACTCGAAGATGCGCGCCGCACCTTCGAAGATCGAACTCTTCAGGCCCGCGACCTTGATCAATGCACCGTCGGCTGCGAGGTTGCCCTTGAGCACGACGACGCCGCATGGACCTGTGCAGCACCGACCGATCGAGGAAGAACCGCATCGGCGGGATCGAGTCCGAGCGCCTGCAGCGCACGATCGACATCACCTTCGCGCAGCCGACGCGCGACAAGCCGGTGAAGGCGCAGCACATCTTCACCAACGCCCAGCGCTCGAAGATCAAGCCGCTGAAGTCGCGACGCCGAGCCAGGTATCGAGGGTCGCCGCGTCGGCGCGCAGCTCGATGCTCGCGCCCTGGTAGACGAGCGCGCCGCGCTGCAGGATGGCCGCGCGGTCGGTCATGGCCAGGACCTTGCGCGCGTTCTGCTCGACGATGATGCTGGTGATGCGCTCCTCGCGCACGATGCGCCCGAGTGCCGCGAGCAGTTCCTCGACGATGAGCGGCGCAAGTCCCTCGGTCGGCTCGTCGAGCAGCAGCAGCCGGGGATTCAGCACCAGCGCGCGGCCGATGGCGAGCATCTGTTGCTCGCCGCCGGAAAGCCGGTTGCCGAGATTGCCACGCCGCTCGGCGAGGCGCGGGAACATCTCGTAGACGCGGGCCGGGGTCCACGCGCCGGGACGCGCGACGGCCGTGAGGTTCTCCTCGACCGTGAGTGAGCGGAAGATGTTGCGCTCCTGCGGCACCCAGCCGATGCCGGCGTGCGCACGCTGCTCCGGACGCAGCCGCGTGATGTCGTGCCCGCCGAGGCGGATGATGCCGCCCAGGTGGCGCGTGAGGCCGACCAGGCTGCACAGCAGCGTCGTCTTGCCCGTGCCGTTGCGGCCGAGCAGCGCGAGTGAACTGCCCGCCTCGAGCGAGAGCGTGACCTCGCGCAGCACGGTGCCCGCGCCGTAGCCGGCCGAGAGCCGCTCGATCGAGAGCAGATCAGGCATTGACCGGCTCCTCGCCCAGGTAGACCGCCTTGACACGCGGGTCGCGCGCGATCTCCGCGGGCGCGCCTTCGGCGAACAGCGCGCCATTGACCATCACCGAAATACGCTCGGCAAAGGCGAATACCAGGTCCATGTCGTGCTCGATGAACAGCACCGTGACCTCGCGTGGCAGGGCGGCTACCGCAGCGAGGATCTCATGGCGCTCGTCCTCCGGCACGCCTGCCGCGGGCTCGTCGAGGAGCAATACGCGCGGGCGGCAAGTCACGGCAAGCGCGATTTCGAGCAGCCGCTGCTTGCCGTAGGGCAGCTGCTGCGTGCGCTCATGCATGACGTCGAGAAGATGGAAGGTCTCCAGCATCTCGACGATGCTGTCGTCCACCGTGGTGCGGGTGCCGGCAATGCGCCACCAGTCATGGCCGCGGCCCATGCGCTCGGACACCGCCAGGCCGATCGTCTCCAGCGGCGTGAGTGCGCCGAACAACTGGTTGATCTGGAAGGTGCGCACCAGGCCCATGCGTACCCGGCGGTGAGGCGCGAGACGCGTGATCTCCCGCCCGTCGAGCAGCACCGCCCCCTGGTCCGGGTCGAGGATGCCGGTGAGCAGGTTGATGAGCGTCGTCTTGCCGGCGCCGTTCGGGCCGATCAGCGCGTGTCGCGCGCCGCGCTCAACCTGCAACGACACGTCGTTCGTGGCGACGAGCCCGCCGAAGCGCTTGGCGAGGCCGCGCGTCTCAAGCGCGAAACTCATGGCTTGCGCTGCGGGAACAGCGCCATCACGCCCCGCGCCCAGGCGGCGAATCGGTCCCGGCCGACGAGCACGATGACGACCAGGATCAGGCCGATCCAGAACTGCCAGTACTGCGGGGTCATCGCCGCGATCCAGTCCTGCATCAGCTTGAAACCCACGGCGCCGAGCAGCCCGCCGTAGAGATAGCCGGTACCGCCGATGATCAGCACCAGCAGCAGGTCGGCCGAGCGCTCGAACGACAGCACCTCGAGCGAGCAGAATGCGGTGGTCTGCGTCAGCAGCGCGCCGGCGACTCCGGCGTACCCCGCGGCGATGGCATAGATCGCCACCAGCCTCACATTCACGGGGATGCCGATCGCGGCCGCGCGCAGGGCGTTGCCCTTCACCGCCTGCAGCGAAAGCCCGAAGGGCGAATGGACGATGCGCCGCGCGACGAGGAAGAAGACGAACAGCACGCCCAGCGAATAGACATAAGCGACGCGGCCCGCAAGGTCGAAGCTGAACCTCCCCAGCAGCGGCGCCATGGTGATGCCCTGCAGGCCGTCCGCGCCGCCGGTGAGACCGCCCAGCTTGTTCGCCAGCTCCCTCAGCACCAGCGCGATGCCCAGGGTGACCATCAGGCGCGTCAGGTCCGAGCCGCGCAGCACGAGGAAGCTGGTGGCGAAGCCGAGCAACGCGGCGGCCGCTCCCGCTGCGAGCAGCGCGAGCAAGGGCTCGGCGATCAGGCCGTGCTTGGCGAGCAGTCCCGCGGCGTAGGCACCGAAGCCGAAGAACGCTGCGTGGCCGAGCGAAATGATGCCGGCATAGCCGAGGATCAGGTCCAGCGACAGCGCGAACAGGGCAAGGATGGCGATTTCCGACAGGATCAGGTGCTTGCCCGGGAGCAGGAAGATGGACGCGGCGGCGGCCACCCAGAAGGCGATTTCCAGGCGCCGCCAGCGCGCGCGCAGCGCCAGATGATCGGCGACCGCAGTGCTGAGGACGCCGCTGGCCATGCTCAGCGCCCCGCCACGCGCGTGAACAAGCCCTGCGGCCGCCAGGTCAGGACCACGATCATGATGGTGTAGATGACGAAGCCGCCGAACTCGGGCACGTAGTACTTGCCGGCGACGTCGCCGATGCCCAGCACGAGCGAGGCGAGAAACGGCCCGGTGATGCTCGAGGTGCCCCCGACCGCCACCACGATGAGGAAGTAGATCATGAACTTCAGCGGGAAGTGCGGATCGAGTCCCAGGATCTCCGCGCCGAGCGCGCCGCCCAGCCCCGCGAGCCCCGAGCCCACAGCGAAGGTGAGGGCGAACACCAGGTTCACGTTGATGCCCAGGCCCCGCGCCGTGCGCGGATCGTCCACCGCCGCGCGCAGCCGGCTGCCGAAACGCGTGAGCACGAGCACGCTTTGCAGCGCGAGCGCCAGCGCGCCGCAGACGACGATGATCATCAGCCGATAGCGCCCGATGCCGACGCCGCCGACCTCGAAGCGTCCTTCGAGCGCCGGGGGAAGGTTGACGAACACCTGTGCCGAGCCCATGACGTAGTCGACGCCGGCCACCGCCATGAACGCCAGCCCGATGGTGAACATCACCTGGTCGAGGTGGCTCCTGGCATAGAGGTGCCGATAGAGCGTGCGCTCCATCACGGCGCCGAGCAGTGCCGGCAGCACGAAGGCGAGGGGCAGCGCGGCGTAGAAGGGCACGCCGATCCGATTCACGAGCACCACCGCGCAGTAGCCGCCCGCCATGGCGAAGGCGCCGTGCGCCAGGTTGATCAGGTTCATCAGCCCGAGCGTCACCGAAAGGCCGCAGGCCAGCACGAACAGCAGCATGCCGTAGGCGACGCCGTCGAACAGGATCGTCAGCACGGGATGACCTCCGGCGCCACCGGCGGCGCGGACGCTACTTGTTCTTCGCCGCTTCCTTCACCGGATCCTTGACCGCCTCGAAAGTGGCGAATTCGACGTTGTAGAGCTCGCCGCCCACCTTCTCGATCCTGCGCACGTAGATGTTCTGCACGATGTCGCGCGTCGCCGGGTCGATGCTGATCGGGCCGCGCGGGCTTTCCCACTGCATGCCCCGCATGGCGAGCACCAGCGCATCGCCGTCGGTCTCGCCCTTGGTCTTCTTCAGCGCCTCGTAGATCAGGTGCATGCCGTCGTAGCCGCCGACCGACATGAAGTTCGGCCGCAGTCCGTTGTGCATCTGCTTGAATGCGGCAACGTAGGCCTTGTTCGCCGCCGAGGGATGCGCCGCCGAATACTGGTGTGCGGTCACCGCCCCGAGCACTGCGTCGCCCATGCCCGCAAGCAGATCGTCGTCGCTGAAATCCCCGGGCCCGATCAGCTTGATGCCGGACTTGTCGAGACCTCGCTCGGCAAACTGCTTGGCGAACGTGGCGCCCTGGCCCGAGAGCACGAAGACGTAGATGGCGTCGGGTGCAGCGTCGCGCGCACGCTGCAGGAACGGCGCGAAGTCCGGGTTGGCCACCGGCACCTTGAGTTCGGCGATGACCTGTCCGCCCGCCTTCGTGAACGCCTCCTTGAAGGAACTCTGCGAGTCCGCCCCGGGCGCGAAGTCGACCACCAGCGTGGCCACCTTCCTGATGCCGTTCTTCGCCGCCCAATCGGCCATGACGACCGCCGATTGCGCCAGCGTGAAGCTGGTGCGAACGATGTACGGCGAGCGCTCGGTGATGATCGAGGTACCCGCAGCCATGACGATCATCGGCACCTTGGCCTGGGTCGCGAGCGGCGCTGCGGCGAGCGCGGCGGGCGTGATGCCGAAGCCGGCGATGAAGGCCACCTTGTCGTTGACGATCAGTTCCTGCGCCAGGCGCTTGGTGTTGTCGGGCACCCCGCCGTCGTCTTTGAGGATCACCTCGATCGTCTTGCCGGCGACACTGCTGCCATGCTGCGACATGTAGAGTTTGACGGCTGCGTCGATCTGCTTGCCAGTCGAAGCCACCGGCCCGGTCATCGGCAGAATCAGGCCGATCTTGATCTGTGCCAGCGAAGCGCAGGAAAATACAATGCCCGCCGCAAGCGTGGCCAACCGCAAGTGGCTCGATCTCATGGCTTCTCCTCAGGGGCGCATCAAGCAGACGGGTCATAGTACGCTGCGCCTCCTTCGAGGGGCAAAGCGATTTACCCTTACGCCACCTGCGTCGCCAGGAATGCCGGCACCGCCAGCGTGGCGAAAGGCTGCGCCAGCGCAGCCGTGAGCGCGGTGTGGCGGCCTTCGTCGCCGTCGAAATTCATGCTGCCCAGCCTGCGGCCGGCGCGGCGCACCGGCACGCACATGCGCGAGGTGCAGCCAAATTCGGCCAGCGCGGCGCAGTCGCCGAAGGTGGCACGCATTCCCTCCACGCCGCGAATGAAGTGCACCGGCACGAAATCCCCGATTGACGGCATTTCCCAGGTCTGTACATACTGTGCTGACCAAAGATGATGGGAGGGATATGGATCTCACCGCTCTCACGATCAGCGAAGCCGCTGCCGCACTGCAGCGCGGCGACTTGACCGCTGTCGCCTACGCCGAGGCGTTGCTGGGGCGCGCCACGCAGGCCGCCGGTTTGAACGCCTTCATCCACCACGACGCCGCGCAAGTGCGCGCCGCAGCGCGCGCGGCCGACGAGCAACGCGCGCGCGGCGCGAAACCGGGTCCGCTGCACGGCATACCGCTGGCACTGAAAGACAACCTCGACACCGCAGGCACCGCCACCACCGCCGGCACGCCGGGGCTGCGCGCGAACCGGCCGGCGCGCAACGCACCCATCGTGCAAAAGCTCATCGACGCGGGCGCCATCGTGTTCGGCAAAGCGAACCTGCACGAACTCGCCTACGGCATCACGAACAACAACGCGGCGTTCGGTGCGGCGCGCAACCCGTACGACCGGACACGAATTCCGGGCGGGTCCAGCGGCGGCGTGGGCGCTGCGGTGGGCGCGCGCATCGTGCCCGGGGGCATCGGCTCGGACACGGGCGGCTCGGTGCGCATTCCGGCGGCGCTGTGCGGCATCGTCGGGTTTCGGCCGACCCTGCTGCGCTGGTCGCAGGCCGGCATCGTGCCGATCTCGCACACACGCGACACCGCCGGACCGATGACACGCAGTGTTGCCGATTGCGCGCTGCTCGACTGCGTGGTCACCGGCAGCACCGCGCTGCCCGCGGCAAGCCTGAAAGGCCTGCGCCTGGGCGTGCCGCGCGGTCACTTCTGGGAGTCGCTCGACGTGGAAGTGGCGAGTTTGATGGAAGGCGTGCTCGTCAGGCTGAAAGACGCTGGCGCGATCCTGATCGAGGCCGACATCGCCGACGCCGCGCGCCTTGACAACGAGGCCGGTTTTCCGATTGCGCTGTACGAGACGATCGTCGACCTGAACGCTTACCTGGCCGATCATGGCTCGTCGATGCGCTATGCGGACCTCGTCGCGCAAGTCGCGAGCCCCGACGTCAAAGGAATCCTGCAAAGCCTGCTTGGCGAGGGTGCCATCCCCGAGGCCGCGTACCGCGTTGCGCTCGACGTGCAGCGCCCGGCGTTGCAGCGGGCCTACAGCGAGTATTTCGCGCGCCACGACGTTGCCGCCGTGCTGTTGCCGACGACGCCGCTGCCCGCGGCGCGCATCGGCGAAGACGAGACCGTGCTGCTCAACGGTGCGCCGGCGCCGACCTTCCCGACCTTCATTCGCAACTGCAGCCCGGGCAGCGTGGCCGGTATTCCGGGCATCACCCTGCCCGCGGCGCTGACGAAGGCGGGGCTGCCGCTGGGCATCGAACTCGATGGCCCGACAGGCAGTGACGCGCAGCTGCTCGCGCTCGCACGCGCTGTCGAAGCGGCGTTGCCCAGGATCCCGGCGCCGAAGGTATGACAGTTCAGGCGGCATCCCGGCGGGCGCACGCGCGGCGGGATGACAGATCGATCAGCAAATCAACCAGGAGACAAGCATGACCCATCCCTTCATCCCCGCGCGCCGCCGCATCATTTCAGTCGCAGCCGGCACGGCCGTGCTCGGCACCGGCTTCATCCGGCCCGTCTTTGCGCAGCCCAAGGAATTCAAGATCGGCCTGTTCATTGCGCTCAGCGGCCCGGCCTCGCTGTTCGGGCCGACGCAGCGTGCCTGCGCGGACTGGGCCACGGAGATCATCAACAGCGGCGGCGGCATCATGGGCCGCCCTGTCAAGCTGCTGCCCACCGACGCCGGTGGCCCTCCGGCCGAGACCGCCAAATCGGCGGTGCGGCTGATGCTTGAAGACAAGGTCGATCTGTTCATCGGCTCGCACGACAGCGCGACGCGCGAAGCGAACATCGCGACGATCAAGAGCAAGCTGCCCTACATCTATTCGCCGGTGTACGAAGGGGGCGAGTGTTCGCCCAACGTGTACTGCCTGGGCGAAACGCCACCGCAGCAGGCGCAGCCGGCGGTGGAGTTCCTGGCGAAGGAGCGCAAGGCGAAGACGTTCTATTTGATCGGCGACGACTACGTGTGGCCGCGCAAGTCGAACGAACAGGTGAAGAAGTACGTCGCGCAGAACGGCGGAAAGATCGTCGGCGAAGAGTACGTGCCGTTCGGCGCGCCGAACAAGTTTGAAGAGGCGGTGACGCGAATCAAGGCAGCCAAGCCCGATGCGGTGGTGTGCACCCTGGTCGGCGCGGACAACGTCAACTTCAACCGTACGTTTGCCGGCTTTGGTCTGGACAAGAGCATCGTCCGGATCGCCCTGCTGCTGGAAGAGAACACGCTGATGGGCATCGGCGCCGAGAACAGCGCGAACCTGTATTCGTGCATGGGCTACTACGCGAACAACACGGCCGACGCGCCGAAGAAGTTCAAGGCCAGCTATCTGGCGCGCTACGGCGACAAGGCGCCGCAGCTCAGCACGATCGGCGCCGACTGTTTTGCGGCGCTGAACCTGGCCAAAGCCTTGGTCGAAAAAGCCGGCGGAACCGACATGCGCAAGATGATGGCGGCCTCGGAAGGCCTGGCGTTCGACGCGCCATCGGGCCGCGTGACGATGCGCGGCAGGCAGGTCGACAAGGACATGTACCTTGCCACGTGCAAGGGCACCGAGTTCGAAGTCATCAAAACGATCAAGGCGGTGAAGAGCGGCACGGCGTGCAAGACCTGAGGGCCTCGGTCATCCCGGTGAACGGTGGCCCCGTGCCCGACACGAGGGCCGGGATCCACCCTCGGCTGACGCTCCTGGATCCCGGCCTACGCCGGGCTGACGTACCCGAGGCGAGGTGAGGTTCAGCCCATGGAGCCTGTGCTCGTCGCGCAGGGCCTGAACGCGCTCTTTGCCGTCGCGCTGCTCGCCATCGTTGCGCTCGGCTTGGGCGTGGTGCTGGGGTTGCTGGGCGTGCTCAACCTCGCGCATGGCGAGCTGGTGATGGTGGGCGCGTATTGCGCCTATGTCGTGCAGGCGAACGGTTGGCCGTTCATCAGCGCCGTGCCATTGGCCCTCGCCGTGTGCGCCATGCTCGGCTTCGCGATCGAGCGCTGGCTCGTGAGCCCGCTCTATCAGCGCCCGTTCGACACGCTCGTCGTCACCTGGGGCTTGAGCCTGTTGCTTCGCAAGAGTGCCGAGGCGCTGTTCGGCCTGGGCTACAAGAGCTTGAGCGAACCGCTGAGCGGTACGGTCGAGGTGCTCGGCGCCACCTATCCGCGCTATCGCCTGTTGTTGATCGCGGTCAGCGTCGTCGTGCTCGGCGGCCTCGTGCTGTGGTACGGCCGCAGCAGGACTGGCGTGCGCATCAAGGCGATGGTCGACAACCCCGACCTGGCGCATGCGCTGGGCATTCCGGTGAGCCGCTTTGCGAGCGCCACGTTCGTCGTCGGCACCTGCCTCGCGGGCCTGGCCGGCGTGATGGTTGCGCCGCTGATTCCGGTGCAGCCCTTCATGGGCCTGGACTACATCCTGATGTCGTTCTTCGTGCTGGTGGTCGGTGGCCTGGGCAGCGTGGGCGGATTGTTGACGGGATCCGCCGTGATCGGCGGAACGAACAGCGTCGTCTCTGCCATCAGCGACAGCACCGGCGGCTACTTCTGCGTGCTCGCGATCGCCATCCTCTTCCTTTGGCTGCGGCCGCGCGGAATTCATGCGCGGCGTTGAAGGAGGGGCTCGCAGCTGCGGCAGCATCGCGCTGGCGATCGCCGCACTGCTGCTGTTGCCCCTGCTCGCCGGAGACTTCTGGGCCTACCAGATGGGCCTGCTGTACCTCTACGCGATTGCCGCGCTGAGCGTCGGTTTGTGCTGGGGCCGCGCCGGATTCCTGCCGCTCGGGCAAGGCCTGTTCTTCGGCCTCGCGGCGTACCTGTCGGGCCTGGCGCTGATCGAGTTCGACCAGAGTTGGTGGTTGCTGCTGCTGCTGCCGCTCGCCGCGGGCGTTTCGGGCGTGCTGGCCTTCCTCATCGGCACGCTGGTGTTCAGGCGCCGCGGCGAGAGCGGGCCGTATTTTTCGATGATCACGCTGGCGCTGGCACTGCTCGCGAGCCAGATCGCGAACAACTGGGAATCGGTGACGGGCGGTTTCAACGGCTTGAAAGGCATCCCGGGGTTGCCCGGACTGGACAGCTATACGGCGGCTTACTACGTCGCCGCGACGGCTCTCGCAGTCGTCTGCGGCGTCGTCGCCTGGCTCTACCACGCGCCGCTGGGCGTGCTCTGGTCAGCCCTGGCGCACAACGAACGCCGTGTCGTGCTGTTCGGCTTCGACACGAATCGCCTCAAGGCCGTGGCGTTCGGCGTGAGCGGGTTGCTCGCCGGAATCGGCGGCGCACTCTACGCGCCACAGCAGGGCCTGGTGACGCCGCAGCTGTGCGGCTTCGTGCTGTCGGCCGATCTGATCATCTGGGCTGCGGTGGGCGGGCGCAGCAAGCTGCTCGGGCCGGTACTGGGCGCGCTGCTGATCGGCGCTTTCACGAGCGCGCTGCGTGACAGTTTCCGGTTCTGGGAAATCACGATTGCCGTGATCTTCATCCTCGTCGTGTTGCTGTTTCCGCAAGGCCTGATCGGTGTCTTCGCGCCGCTGCAGCGCTGGATGAGCGCCGGTCGACAGCGCGGCGCCGCGGTGCATGCGCCGCAGCGCGTTCAGCCGGGCGGTGCGGCGCAGTTGCGCATCGTTGACGTCGACGTGAAGCTGGGCGAGGTTCTGATCCTCGACAAGCTGACGCTGACGATCGACAAGCCCGGCATCTTCTGCGTCATCGGGCCGAACGGCGCGGGCAAGACTTCGACCTTCAACCTGCTCACTGCGGAGTTGCCCGCCCAGGTCGGGCGCGTGACGTTCGACGGCCGCGCGATCGACCAGCTTCAGACGCACCGCATCATCGGCCTGGGCATGGGACGCAAGCTGCAGATTCCTTCCGTGTTCGCGCACCTGTCGATTGCCGACAACCTGGGCCTGGCGCTGTGGAGCGGGCGCGCCGCGCCGCTCGATCTGTTGCGCCCGAAGCTGCGGCGCTGGAACAGCCCGTTGTTGGATGCGCTGCGCGAGCGTTATGCGTTTCTCGCGGATGCGCAGCGCACGGCGTCGGAGCTTTCCCATGGGCAACGGCAGATCCTCGAACTTGCGCTGGCGTTGCTCGGCGAGCCCAGGCTGTTGTTGCTTGACGAACCCTGCGCCGGCCTGTCGCCCCAGGAAACGGCACAGGTCATTGAAGTCATCCGCTGGGCCAGCGCGCGGCGCGGCGCGACGGTGATCGTGATCGAACACGACATGAGCCTGGTGCGAAAGATCGCCGACCATGTGTTCGTGTTGCACAACGGCCGCCTGCTCGCGCAGGGCAGCGTCGCTGAAATTCAAGCCAACGCTGCGGTGAAGGCGATTTACGTCGGGTCGGAAAAATGAGCGACCCCTCGACCGACGAAGCGCGCGGCGTGGCGGCGCCGCGACTTGCATTCAGCGCGGTGGTGGGCGGCTACGGCGGTCTCGATGTGCTGCGCGGCGTCAGCGGCGCCGTAGCGCGCGGCGAGGTGCTGTGCGTCATCGGCCGCAATGGCGTGGGCAAGAGCACACTGCTGAAACTGCTGTTCGGCCAGTTGCCCTGCGCCTGCGGCAGCGTCAGCTTTGAAGGCCGGGCGATCACGCAGCTCGAATCGTCACAGCGCCGCGCCTTGGGCCTGAGCTACTGCCCGCAAGAGCGCCCGGTGTTCGACGAACTGAGCGTGCGCGACAACCTGACGCTGATGCGCGCCGATCGAACGCTCGAGGTCTTCGAGCCGCTGTTCGAACGTTTTCCCATTCTGGCAAGACGCCTGAACCAGCGTGCCGGGACGCTGTCAGGCGGCGAAAAGAAGATCCTCTCGTTCGTGCGCGGCCTGTCCGAGGCGCAGCCGGTGCTGCTGCTGGACGAGCCGAGCGAAGGCGTGCAGTGGGAAAACATCGAACACATGGCGGCGTTGCTGGGTGAGGCCAAGGCAGCGGGCAGATCGTTCATCGTCGTCGAGCAGAACCTGGCGTTCGCGGAGTTGATTGCCGACGATTACCTCGTCATCGAGCAGGGCGCCGTGGCGCTCGTGGGGCGGCGTGGCGAGGTCGGGCGCGAGCAGCTGCTGGCGCATCTGCACGTGTAGGTCGCGTCGATCTCTCGCGGTTTGCGGGACGCCAATCCGCTGACAGTGCCCCGACTGTCACCCATTCACCCAATCACCAAAAGGCTGACCGTGAAGACAAGAGCCGCCGTTGCCTGGTAGTCCGGCGCGCCGATCGATGTGGCACAAGCCGGGCGCATCGAGCGGGCCAGCAGCGCGACTTCGGGGCCGATGTAGCCGACCATCAGGCCGCGTGTCGCGCCGGAGAAGCGCCCGTCGGTGAGCAGCGCGACCTTCTCGCCCATGCCCTGGCCGTAGACGAGCGCGGTGACACCGAGCATCTCGCGCATGCCGGGGCCGCCGCGTGGGCCTTCGTTGCGGATCACGAGCATGTCGCCGGCGCTGTCGCTGCGCGCCATGACGGCGGCGAAGGCGTCTTCTTCGGATTCGAAGATGCGCGCCGGGCCTGGCCAGTCTGGTGCCAGTTTGGCGGTGGTCGCCTCTGATCCCGACTGCCACGCCGATCAGGAGGCGCCGGACGCGTTCAACGTACGCTCGGCCTCGGCGAGGCGGGCCATCATGACCTCGAATTCAGGCGGCGCTGCAATGAACATGGCGCGCATCTGCGCATAGTCGCGCGCCAGGGCAGCAAGCCGTTCGCCGACAGGCAGCAATCGAAACGTGCCTGGCCTGGCCAGGTCGTAGCGAGCCCATTGGCGCGCAAACACCCGGCTCTTCCACTCCACGACACGCTCGCACAGCGCATGGTCTGCGAGCATCGCGGCGGCGTCGGGATGGCGAAGCAGCCGCTCCATGTCGGCATAGTGCCTCGCATAGCGATCGGGTGTGGCCTGGTCCGCGGGGCGGTGGTGCTCGGCGTGCAGAATGGTCGCCTTCTCCCAGAAC
>Ga0315271_10001307_pt1 | contig 14910 bp, 14 predicted proteins | sample C3_top_MG_FD_204664 | JGI IMG/M metagenome (GOLD analysis project Ga0315271, IMG submission 204664) | Sediment microbial communities from Yellowstone Lake, YNP, Wyoming, USA - C3_top | ecosystem: Environmental > Aquatic > Freshwater > Lake > Sediment | place: USA: Wyoming | collected 2017-08-01 | reverse complement strand
ATCTTGATGCCGAAGGCGCCCATCTGGCGGAGCTCCTCGACCAGCTCCGGGGAAATCTTGCCTTCGCGGTCGATCTTGTCGCTGTCCACCTTGTCCCGCATGAAGGCCTCGAGCTTGGCCATGAACGGCTTGGCCCTGGCGAGGTCGGCCGGGTCGGGCTCCGGGAAGGGATGGATCAGGCCGACCTCGAAGTTCCCCTCGAAGAGCTCGCGGACGAAGCTCCTCGACTGCCATTCCTGCTCGCGGGCGGCTTCGGCCACCTCGCGGGCCTCCTGCTCCGTGGTCTTCGGCACGAGGTCCGAATGGGTCGGCTGTCTGATGGCGGTCGTCATATGCGTATCACGCTCGGCTGAAGGGTCAGGACCGCGACCGGCCCAGCGTGCCCGAAAGCACGAGGTCGATCACGTGGCGCTTGCGCGCCTGGAGAAAGTCGGGAGTCGTCGCGTCGATGCCCAAGGCCCGCAGCATCGTGTTCGAATGCACCAGGGGGAACCAGCAGAGGCCGATGACGCTGAGGAGGAGTTGCGCCGCCTCTTCGGGATGTTCGGGGTCGAGCGCCACCTCGGCGCTCAGGGCGGCCAGCGCCTCCTGCGCCGCCTCGATGTGCGGGGGGACGGCCTCGAGGGTGCGGCCGCCCGTGAGCGCCTCCCACTCGATGAGGCGAACGAAGTTCGGGTTGGCGGTGATGAAGTCGAAGTACTCGGACACCACCCCGGCGAGCACGGTGGCCGGCGGCTCGCCGCTGGCCAGCGCCCGCTCCCGCCCGCTCCGGACGGCGGCGCGCACCTCGGCAAAGCAACGCTCGAGGACCGCGCGGTAGAGGTCCCCCTTGGAACCGAAGAAATACCCCGGGGTTCCGCGGGACACCCCGGCGGCGGCCCCGACGTCGGTGAGGCTGGTGAGCTCGAATCCCCGTTCGGCGAAGAGCCGTTCCGCGGCGTTGAGCACCGCCTCCCGGGTGGTGCGGGAGCCGGAGCGGTCGGGATCGAGGAGCTGGGGTGCGGTGGCGGCCAATGGCCCTCCATAAACTGACTTGCTTTACGTATAGCAAGTTGGGGAATGGGACGGGAAAAGGCAAGGGGAGGGGGCCAGGCACCGTACTTCTCCGCATCCCCGCCTCCCAGCCGCAGCACTATCTTGTCCCCACGATGCCCCTTCCCACCCTCGAGGTCCTGCCGACGATCCAGGGTACCGCCGGCTCGACCGCGGGTGAGCTCTCCGCCGCACTGCTGCAGATCGCCATCACGCTTTCGCTGGCCGTGCTCTGCGGGCTGCTCTACCGCCGCTATCGCAAGCCCTACCTGGGCTGGTTTGCTCTGGCCTGGCTGCTCTATCTCCTTCGGCTCGGCGCCATCACCACGTTCCTGGTGACCGACGACCGGGTCTGGCTCTACTGGCACCAGGTCGCGACCGGGTGGACGGCCCTGGGGCTCCTCTGGGCCGCGCTGGTGTTTTCGCGCGCCCTCTCCTGGCGCTGGCGTTACCTGCTGCTGCTCGTCTTTCCCGTCGCCTGGTCGTACTTCGCGATCTACCGCCTCGACAACTTCCTGCTGGCCGCGGGTCCTGCCGTCCTCTTCCTGAGCGTCGTGACCCTCGGCACCGGGTGGGTGTTCCTCCAGTACCATCGCCAAATTCGAACCGGGGGGGCGGCGCTCCTCGCGGGTGCGCTCATCCTCTGGGGACTCCACCACCTCGACTACCCGTTCCTCCGGGCCCGCGGCGCCTGGAACCCATGGGGCTATTACCTGGACATCCTGTTCACCCTCGCCACCGGCGCCGGCATCCTCGTGCTGCTGCTCGATGACCAGCGGCTGGGCCTTTCAGCGCTCCTGACGCTCTCCGGCGACCTGCAGCGCGAGCCGGGAAGCGACGGCACCGGCCGCCTCCTCGAACGGCCCCTCGGCCTGCCCGCAGTCAGGGGCTCCGCGTTGTACGCAGTGCGCGAGGGGCGGCCCGAACTGGTCCGGGGCGCTGGGGTGTGTGCCGGCTGGCCGACCTCGCCGGGGGCCGCGGAAACCGCGATCCTGATCCGGGCCATTCACCTGGGCGAACCACGCTTTGCCGCGGCCTGGCGTACGAGCGACACCCCGGGCGCGCGAATCCACCCCTTCGCCGCCGTGCTGCCGGTCTTCCTCGAAACCGCTACCCAGGCCCTGGTCATCGTCGGCGATGCGCGCGATCCCTTCGCCGCGCTGGATCGGCGTTACCTCGTGGCGCTCGGACAGCAGGTCGGCGCCGCACTGAACAGCGCGGCCCTCAACCGGACCCTCATCACGCGCACCAGCGAGTTGGAGCGCCTGTCCCTCTCCATGATCCAGCAGCACGAGCGCGAGCGCCGGGCCCTGTCGCTCTACCTGCACGATGAGACCGCGCAACTCTTCACCGCGGTGAAGCTCCAGCTGGGTGTGATCCGCGAGCAGGCCGAGTCCGATTTGCAGGAGCGTCTCGGCCGTGTCCTGGCGCTGATGGATGAGGGACTCTCCAGCATCCGCAACCTGACGGAGGACCTTCGCCCCTCGCTCCTGGATGACCTCGGTCTCCTGCCGGCGCTCCGGTCCCTGGCAGCGGACGTCGCGGTGCAGACCGGCCTCGCCGTGTCGCTCGACGTGCCCGAAACGCTGCCGCCGGTGGGCGGCGACGCGGAACTCGCGGTGTTTCGCGCCCTCCAGGAGTCGCTGTCCAACGTGGTGCAGCACGCCGGCGCGAGGCGGGTTTCCGTGACGGTGCGCGTGCACGACGGCCAGGTAGTTCTCGAAGTGCAGGACGACGGGGACGGCCTTCCGGTCGACGGTGCGCCGCCGTCCGGCGGGCACCTGGGGTTGACCGGCATGCGTGAACGTCTGGTGGCCGTCGGCGGCTCGCTCGATCTCGCCAACGGGACGGGCGGAGGGGCGCGAGTGGTGGCGCGCATCCCGGTGGTCGAGGCGTGAGCGGCGGCGCGCCGATCCGGGTGCTGATCGTCGACGATCATGCCGTGGTGCGCGACGGGATTCGGTCCGTGCTGGTCTCGGAGCCGGGGTTCGTGGTCGTCGCCGAAGCCGATGGCGCCGAGGCGGCGGTGGCGATCGCCATGCGCGACGGTCCGGACGTGGTGCTCCTGGACATCACCATGCCGGGGGGCTCCGGCCTCGACGCCGTCCGCCTGCTGCTGGCCGCGTCGCCAGGCTCCCGCATTCTCTTGCTCAGTGTGCACGACCGCGCCGAATACGTGGTGCGTGGGGTCAGGTCGGGGGCGCACGGCTACCTGCGGAAGGACACTTCGCCCGCCGAGCTCCGCGCGGCGGTTCGCGCGGTGCACGGCGGCGGCGAATACTTCAGCCCGGTGGTGGCGGGGCGTCTCGGCGCGGCGCTCCGTGGCGATGCACCCGAGGGGGCCGCTGGCGCCGGGCCCGCGCGCGATCGCTCGGTCACCGTCCTCACCGCGCGGGAACGGGGCGTGCTGGCCTGCGTGGCGCGCGGGCTCCTCAACAAGCAGATCGCCGGCGAGCTGGGGATCAGCGTACGCACCGTGGAGGCCCACCGCGAAAACATCACCCGGAAACTGGGCGTCCGCTCGGCCGCGGCACTGACCCGCCTCGCGATCGAGGCGGGCCTGGTGCCGCCCACGGACGAGCCGCCGCCACGTACGTAGTTCTCCTCATGGTCGGGATGTCGGGCAGCCCCTAGACTGCGCGGCATGAACGATCCCATCCTGTTCATTCCCATCCTGACGACGGTCATCGCCGTGGTGTTCAGCGCGGCGCTCCTCCGCCGCTACCGCGCCAGGGGCGGCACCCACCTGCTCTGGTGGGCGGCGGGGACCGCCACCTATGCGCTGGGCACGGCCACGGAAGCGTCGGTGACGCTCTTCGGATGGAGCGAACCGCTCTTCCGCCTCTGGTATATCAGCGGCGCGCTCCTCGGCGGAGCCCCGCTGGCCCAGGGCACGGTGTACCTGCTGCTGAGCAGGCGCACCGCTCATCGCCTGACGGTGGCGCTGGTGACCGTCATCGTCGTCGCCTCGGCGTGCGTGCTGCTCTCGCCGCTCCGCCTCGAGCTGGTGGAGCCGCACCACCTCACCGGCGGGGTCCTCGCCTGGTCGTGGGTGCGGGCCTTCAGCCCCTTCATCAACATCTACGCCTTCGTCTTCCTGGTGGGCGGCGCGGTGCTGTCCGCCTGGCGCTACGCGCGGAACCCGGCCACCTCCTACCGCGCCGTGGGGAACGCCTACATCGCTGCCGGGTCGCTCCTGCCCGGCATCGGCGGCACGTTCACGCGCTTCGGCCACACCGAAGTCCTCTACGTCACCGAGTTCCTCGGCCTCTGCCTCCTCTGGGTCGGGTACCGGTACATCACCAACCGCACCCTGGGAGTACCCTATGCCAGTGCGCCGAGTCCTGCGGTCGATTGAGCTCGCGCTCGCGACCGCCGCTCTCCTGTCCGCCTGCAGCAACGATTCCAGCACCGGGCCCGTCAATACGAGCGGGGGCAGCATTACGGTAGACGCCGCCACCGCTCCCGCCTACATCGCGCTGGGCGACACCGCCACCCAGGTGACGGTGGCCTCGCCGACCACCTCGACGGCGTGGGACATGAGCTTCCTGGCCACCACGGTCACCACCAACGGGGGAGCGGCCGGCCCGGGCGGGGTGAGCGTCTTCTGCATGTGCCAGAACGCCAGCGCCACCACCGCCGAGGTCCAGGCGATGACGGCCGCCAATCAGCAGGCCATGTTCGACGCCGTCACCGCGAGCGACATTCCGGCGGCGGCGATGTTCCAGGCGGATGCGCTCGATCCGGTCATCAACGGCTGGTACACCGGCACGGGCGCGGCGGCCACCGTGACGGCCGGCCGTTCCTGGATCCTGCGGAAGACGGTGGGCGCCGCCATCATCCTCGCCAAGTTCCACGTCATCGGCATCCTCGGCCCGAGTGCGACGACACCCGGCCAGCTCGTCGTCGAGTACGCCATCGAGGCCAGCGAGGGCGCCGCATTCGGCCCGACGCTGACCGACACCGTCACCGTGACGGCGGGGGCGCCAGCCTATCTGGACCTGACCGCCGGTGGGCCCGGCTCGGCGGCCTCGTGGGACGTCGCCTTCCTGGGCTGGAACATCCTCAGCAACGGCGGCGTCAGCGGCAGCGGGACGGTCAAGGGCGTCGTGGACAACACGACGGCCTTCGCGTCGATCGACGTCCCCTATGCGCAGACCGTGCCTCCGCAGGCGTACCGGGCCGACCTCTTCAGCGGCGCGTTCGCGCAATCCCCCTGGTACCGCTACAACATCACCGGCACCGACAACCAGATCTGGCCCCTGTTCAACGTCTACCTGGTGCGCCGGGGAACCGCGGTCTACAAGGTCCAGTTGACGGGCTACTACAGCGCGGCCGGCGCCCCGCGCAACATCACCGTGCGGTACGCGCACCTCACGGGGTGACGTGATGCTCCGGCGCGCGGTGCTCGTCATCGCGCTCCTGGCCCCGGGCGGGCGCCTGTTCGCGCAGGCGCCCGCCGTGCGTTCGGGCAAGGTGGTGGATGCATCCACGGGCGCGCCGATTTCCGGCGCGATCGTGGAGACCGTCTCGCCCCCGTCGCTTCGCACCCGGACCGACCAGGCCGGTGAGTGGCGGCTCGCGGTGGACGGCGGGGTGCAACTGCGAGTCCGGTTCCTCGGGTACACTCCACGAGAGATCGACGCGGGCGTGGCGCTGGTTGCGTTGACGCGGGTGGCGCTCCCCATCGAAAGCATGGTGGTGACCGCCTCCCGCCGTGAACAGCAACTCGCCGAGGCCGTTCCCGATATCTCGGTCGTTTCCCAGGCCGACATCCGGCGTTCGGGGGCGAGCGATGTCGCCGCCGTCCTGGTGCAGACCAGCGGGGTGCAGCCCGAGGGCGGCGTGCCCGCGGGGGCGGGTATCTACCTCGAGGGGCTCGGCAGCCAGCGGGTCCTGATCCTGGTCGATGGGCAGCCGGTCGTCGGCCGGCTCAACGGCAACTTCGACCTGTCCCGCCTGGCGTCGTCCGGGGTTCAGCGGATCGAGATCGTGCGCGGCCCACAATCGACGCTCTACGGCTCCGACGCCATGGGGGGCGTCATCAACATCATCACCCGGCCACCCAGCGACGGACTGTCGATGTCGCTCAGTGCACTCGGCGGGACACAGGACCGGCGTGAATTGAGCGGGTCGCTGTCGGGGACGACCGGGGCGCTGGGGCTCTCGCTCGACGCTGACGCGCGGAAGGAATCCCTCGCGCCCGGACTCCCCGGCGACAACGGCACCTACGCCCAGCGCTGGCAGGTGGCGCCCAAGGCCCGATGGGCCTTCGGTGCCTCCATGCTCGAGGCGTCGGCCCTCCTGCTCCAAGAAAACCAGCGGTACCTGACCGGGCAGCTCTACCACTTTTCCGACAACACCCAAACCGGCGCGCAGTTGAACTGGAACTGGGAGTCAGGGGGGCGGCGCTTCGCCCCAACGCTCTCGTTCTCGCGCTTCGACCATCTCTCCCGTGCCGGTACCGGCACGGTGCCGGTGTCCGACAGCGGCCAGCGGGACATTCAACAGCTGGCCCAGGGCGAACTGGTGGGCAGCCTTCCGATTCCGAGCGGCGTGGCGGACCTGGGCGTGCAACTGCGCCACGAATCGATCCAGGCCGACCGGATCCAGGGCGGGCAGCGCTCATTGAACAGCATGGAGACGTGGGCCCAGGGGACCTGGGACTTGGGGCGGCTGAGCGTGACGCCCGGCGTACGGCTCTCCGCCCACCAACAGTGGGGCTCGGCCGTCACGCCGCGCCTGGCGGCGCTCCTGCATCTCTCGCCGGCAGTCGCCGTGCGCGGATCGGTGGGCGCGGGGTACCGCGTACCGGATTTCAAGGAGCTCTACCTCGACTTCGTCAACGCGGCGGCCGGGTACGCGGTGGTCGGCAATCCCAACCTCGTTCCGGAGCATTCCCGCAACGTGTCCCTGGGCGTGGAAGTCACCCGCGGCTCACTTTCCGGGCGGGTCAGCTCCTTCTACAATCGCTTCACCGACTTCATCGACTTCGGTCCCCCCGACGCCGGCAACACCTACACCTACGTCAACATCGGCCAGGGGATGACGCGCGGGCTGGAGGCGGTGGCGGTCTGGACCCGCGGGACGACACGGATCGAAGAGGGGATCGCCTTCCTGGACGCCCAGGACCAGACCAGCCACCTTCCGCTCCTGGGGCGCGCCGCCAACGCGGCGCACTTTTCAGTGGCGAAGACCATCCGGGGGGCGAGCCTCAGCGCGACGCTCCTCTACACCGGGCGCGCCCCTCTGGCGCTCAACGACTCCTCCACGGCGGTGGTTACCTGGCGCGGCTCGTATTCGCAACTCAATCTCCACGCAACGGCGCCGGTCCGTGCGGGCGCGTCAGTGGTCTTTGGCGTGGACAACGTGTTCGACAAGCAGGTCGCGCAGGGCTGGCCGGGCTTTACCGGGCGACGGATCTACGGCGGCGTGTCGTGGGGGAGTGGGGGGGTGGATGGGCAGTAGGGTAGCAGGGAGGATCGTCACCCCGGCGCAAGCCGGGATGACACTTACTTCCCCGCTTCCCGGCCTCCCCGCCGCTTGACCAGGCTCCCCGGCTTCGCCGCATCGAACCCGAACCGCTCCCGCACCTGGTCCACCGCCGAGGTGAGCTGCCGGAGCTTCGTCCGTTCCGGCTCTTCGAACAGGTCCGCTGCGGGTGGCTCCACCAGGTTGGTGGCCGCGATGCCAAGCAGCCGGACTCCCTTTCCCCGCTTTCGCGCCTCGCCAAACATGGCCGAGAGGAGTTCACGACCCACGCTGATGAGCTCGGCGTCCAGGTCGCTCGGGGCGGGGAGGGTATGGCTCCGGGTCCGGGTGACGAAATCGCCATGGCGGAGCTTGAGTGTGACGGTCCGAGCCGCCAGCCGCTCGCCACGCAGCTGGCTCCCCACGTGTGCCGCGAGCCGGAGGAGCACCCGCTCGAGCCGGGCCAGGTCGGTCAAGTCCTGGTCGAAGGTTGTTTCCCGGCTCACCGATTTCGTTTCCTGCCGGCCTCGGAGCACGCGGCCGCCATGGCCGTGCGCCCGGCGCTTGAGCAGCTTCGCCTCGCCCCCGATCAGCCGCTCCAGTTCCTCCACCGTGCGTGCCTGCACATCCGCCACTTGGGTGAGGCCCAAGCCCTGGAGCCGTTCCGCCGTCTTCGGCCCGACGCCGGGGAGCGCGCGCAGCGGGAGTCCGGCCAGGAAGCCCTCCTCCCAGCCTTCCCGCACCTCCATCAGCCCCCGCGGCTTGGCCGCGTCCGACGCCAGCTTGGCGACCATCCGGTTGCTTCCGATGCCGATGCTGCAGTCGAGTCCTGTCTCCGCACGCACGCGGTCGCGAATCCGCTCGGCGACCGGCAGGAGCGACACGGGGTGGAGCCGGTCGGTGCCGGTGAAGTCGAGGTAGCCCTCGTCGAGCGAGGCCATGACCACGATCGGGGTGAATTCCTCCAGCACCTTCCGGACGGCGCGCGAGGCGCGCCGGTAATCGTCGAACGTGCCCTGCACGAAGGTGGCCCCGGGGCAGCGCCGTGCCGCCTCGCTGGTGGGCATGCCCGCCCGCACCCCGTGGGCGCGGGCCCCGTACGACGCCGACTGCACCACACCCCGCCCCCCCGGGCGCCCGCCGACGATCAGCAGGTCCACCGCCCGGAGCTCGGGCCGGAGTTGGCGGCACACCTCGACGAAGAAGGCGTCGAGGTCGACGTGCAGGAACCGGGTGGTCACTCGATCAGGGCAGCGTGATCGCCGCGATCGACGCCCCCTTGAACGTCTGTCCCGTGTTCATGCCGATCGGGAAGTTCAGGTTGGCGAGGTAGGCGGTCTTGCCCAGGATCTTGAGTTCCGCCGGGAACCGGAAGACGTTGGCGGTCCCTTCCTGCGGATACGCCGGGACCATCGTGGAATCGGCGTACGCGCCGCCGGGCGTGCTGCTCGCCACGACGGTGATCGTGCCGTCTGGCCCGACGCGGGCGAGCGTGTTCCGGTAGTTCGCGTCCACCCAGAGATTGTCCTGTGCATCCATCAGGATCCCGTCGGCTCCGATGAGCCGCGCGTCGCGGACGAAGGTGCCGATGGCGCCCGGCTTGTAGTCCGGTCCCACGGCGATGCGGGTGATCTCCCCGGTACCCGTGTTGGCGGTGTAGAGCGCGCCCTTGGAGTCGAAGGCGATACCGTTGACCGTGTAGCCGCGAACCGGGATCGTCGTGTCGGTGGACACGACGGAGAAGTTGCTGGCGAAAGTCGAGACGGCGCCGCCGCCCGGCCCGACGTGGTAGAGATTGCCGGTGCCGCCTCCCGTGACCCACAGGTGCCCGGCGCGGTCGAAGGTCACGCCGTTCGCGCCCTTGGCCCCCGTGGCGAACACCACCGCGTCCTTTGCCCGGTCGAAGTCCGCCGCGCCGAGGCGGGCGACCGCCACCCGGTAGACGACCCCCGGGTCAGGCACGGCCAGGTAGAGGTCGCCGGCGGAATCGGTCACCATGCCGAGGACGCCGGTGCCGGGTGGAATCGGCAGGCCGCCGACCGCGACCGGCGTCGGGGCCTTCGGATCGACCCGGTAGATCGTGCCGTCCTTCCAGTCGCAGACGTACAGCATGCCGTTGGCGAGCGCGATCCCTTCGATTGTCGAGGCGCTGTCGCCCACGGTGGTCAGGATGGCCTGCGTGACCGGCGGGATGAGCGGCGCTTCGGGCTTCTCCTTCGCGCAGCCTGCGCCGAACGCCAGGAGCGGGAGCAGCAGCAGGGAACGGGTGGGGGTCGGCATCGGGCGGGGTCTCCTCAGACGAGGTGAATGGCGGTGGCCTTGACGGTCACCACGACGTTGGCGCCGGGAGCCAGGCCGAGCTCATCGGCGCTGGCGCTGGTCACGGCCGCCGTCAGCGGCCGCCCGGCGTCGAGATGGACATAGCTGATGGGTCCGACGCGTTCCACCCGCTGGACCACGGCCGTCAGGCGGTTCCGGGCGGACCCGGGCACCGCCTCGCGGCTCAGCATCAGGTCCTCGGGCCGGAGGACGGCGTGGGCCATCCCCTCCCGTTCGGCCACCACCTCCAGGCTGAACGGCCCACTGTCGAACCGGGCGGCGAACGGGCTTTCCGTCGAGCCGCCGGCGAGGCGTGTCACCTCGCCCTGCAGGACGGTGCCGGTCCCGATGAAGGTCGCGACGAAGGCGGAATTCGGGTACCGGAAGACTTCGTCGGGCCGGCCCATCTGCGCCACGCGGCCCTCCGCCAGCACCGCCACCACGTCCCCCAGCCGGAGCGCCTCGTCGAAATCGTGGGTCACCTGCAGCGTGGTAACCTTTTCCCTGGCGTGAATGGTCCGGAGCTCGCGGCGGAGCATCTGCCGGGTGGCGGGATCCACCGCGGCAAAGGGCTCATCGAGCAGCAGGACGGCGGGGCGGGGCGCGAGCGCGCGGGCCAGCGCCACGCGCTGGGTCTCGCCGCCGCTCAGCTGGTGGATCGAGCGGTCGAGCAGCGGCGTGATGTCGAGGAGCGACGCGAGCTCCCGCACCCGGTCGGCCTGCGCCGCGGGATCGAGCGGGCCGGCGGCGAGGCCGTAGCGGATGTTCTCGCGGACGTCGAGATGGGGGAAGAGGTAGTAGCGCTGGTACACGAAGCCCACGCCGCGCCGCTCCGGCGGCAGGGTGGTCACGTCGGCGTCGTGCAGCTCGACCCGGCCCCGGAGCGGCCGGACGTGTCCGGCCACGGCTTCGAGCAGGGTGGTCTTCCCGGAGCCTGAAGGCCCGATCACGAGCCCGTAGCCGCCGCTCGGCACCTCGAAGGAGATGTCCTCGAGCGTGAAGCCGCCCACCCGGACCGTGAGCCCGCGGAGCCGGATCACCGGTGGTCGGCCGGCTGGAGGACGCGGACCAGGCCGAAGACGGCCAGTGCCACGGCGAGCAGGACGAGCGCCGCCGGCACGGCCGCGGGGAGGCCGAGAGTCGTGAAGCGGTCGTAGATGAGGACGCTCGCCACCTGCGGGTTGTAGGTCAGGATGACGATCGCGCCGAACTCGCTGACGCTGCGGGCCCAGGACAGGATGGCCGCGGCCAGGATGCCGCGGCTGGCGAGGGGCAGGGTCACGCGCCGGAAGGCCGCGGCCGGCGTGTCGCCGAGGCTTCGGGCCACCCGTTCGAGGCGGGGGTCCACGCTGCGGAACGCCTCGCGGGCGCCGCTCACGAGGATCGGCGCGGAAACGAACAGCATGGCGGCCACGATGCCGGGGACGTGGCTGACGAACTCCAGCCCGACCCGGGCGAGCGTCCCGCCGACCAGCGAGTGCCGGCCGAGGAAGAGCAGCAGCGCGATGCCGGCCACGGGGTGCGGGATGACGACCGGCAGGTCGACGAGCGCCTCGACCAGGCGGCGGCCGCGGAACGACCCGCGGGCCAGGAGGTACGCGAGCGGAATCCCCATTGCGGCGGCCAGGAGGGTGGCGGCGGTCGCCGTCCCGAGGGTGAGCCCGATCGAGGTGCGGAGTTCCGCGTCGCCGAGCGCCTCGCCGAGGCTGGCCGGCGTGGCGAGGAGCAGGAGGCGGAGCAGGGGCCCCACGACGAACAGCACGAGCAGGGCGCCAAGCGCGGCTAGCCCCAGCCGAGCCCAGGGGAGCGGCGGTGGTTTCGGCGACGGGGCCGCTGGGGGCAGGCTATCTTTGGGCGTCATCTCTCGCGCGTAGGGTAGGGCCGCTTCGGGTGCGCGTCAACGTGCGGGACGTATTCCAGCCATCGTGTGGGGGGAACCATGAAGATCGGCAAGGCCATTCAGGACGCCATGAACGACCAGATCCACAAGGAACTGGAATCGGCGTACGGCTATCTCGCGATGTCGGCGTATTTCAGCAACCATAACTACCCGGGCGCCGCCTCCTGGATGCGTATCCAGTCGAAGGAGGAGGTCGGTCACGCCACCAAGTTCATCGACTTCATGGAGGACCGCGGCGGTACGGTGGTCTTCCGCGCGCTCTCGGCTCCCCCGGTGGAGTTCGTCTCGCCGCTCGCCGCCTTCGAGGCGGCCGTCGAGCAGGAAGGGCTGGTGTCGTCGAGCATCTACCGGCTCTACGAGCTGGCGGCCAGGGAGAAGGACTACGCCGCGCAGGCGCTCCTCCAGTGGTTCATCACCGAGCAGGTCGAGGAGGAGAAGGCCAGCCGCCAGATCGTGGACACCCTGCGGCTCATCGGCGCCAACACCTCTGGCCTCTACATGTTCGACCGCGAACTCGGCCGCCGCGGCCAGGGCGGGTGACCGCCATGCGCGTCGCCTTCCTCGGCCTGGGCGCGATCGGCACGCCCATGGCGGTCCACGTGGCCAAGGCCCACCAGCTCACGGTCTGGAACCGCACCCGCGCGCGGGCCGACGCCTTCGCCGCCGGCCACCCGTGCACCGTGGCCGGCACCCCGCGCGAGGCCGCTCTGGGCGCGGAGGTCGTCATCACCTGCCTCCCCACCTCGGCCGACGTTGAGGGGCTGCTCGAAGGCCCCGACGGACTCCTCGCAGGGCTGTCGCGCGGCACCCTCTTCCTGGATTGCACCTCGGGGGAGCCGGAGGCCAGCCGCCGGATCGGCGGACGGCTCGCCGCGCTCGGGATCGTCTTCGCCGACGCGCCGGTGAGCGGCGGCACCAACGGCGCGGAGGCGGGCACCCTTACCGTGATGGTGGGCGGGACCGAAGAGACCTTCCGCCGCGCCCGGCCGATCCTCGAGTGCTTCGGTCGCCGGGTGGAGCTGATGGGCCCGCTCGGCGCCGGCGACGCGATGAAGGCCGTCAACAACGCCCTGCTGGCGGCCAACCTCCTCGCGGTCGGCGAGGGCCTCGCGGCGCTGGTGAAGAACGGCATCCCCGCCGCGAAGGCCGTGGAGGTGCTCAACGCCTCCAGCGGGCGGAGCTTCGTGAGCGAGGTCCTGGTGCCCGAGCGCGTGCTGACCCGGCTCTTCCCGCTCACCTTCCGCCTGGCGCTGCTGGACAAGGACGTGCGGATCGCCGCCGGGTTCCTGGAGCAGCAGGGGGTGAGTGGTCCGATGCTGCACCTGACGTCGGCGCTCCTGGCGCAGGCGCGGGCCAGCCTCGGGGAACAGGCCGACTACCTCGAACCGGTCCGGCTCATCGAGCAGGAGGCGGGGGTGGAGCTCCGGGCGTGACCGAGCCCGTCCGTCCCCCTGCCGCGGAGGCCGCACCGATCCTCGTGCTGGTGGCGCCGCAGGACATCGTCAACATCGCGAGCGCGGTCCGGCTGTCGAAGAACTTCGGGATCACCCGGATCCGGCTGGTCAACCCCGAAGTCTTCGATCCGTGGCGGATCGAGGGGATCGCGCACAACACCGCGGACCTGGTGGCGCGCATCGAGATCTGCAGCTCGCTCGCCGAGGCGCTCAAGGACACGGTGTACAGCGTGGCGCTCACGGCACGGGGCCGCGCGGCCAAGCGCACGGTCTTGGAGCCACGCGAAGCCGCGGCGGAGCTGGTGGGCCAGGCCGACCACGGACCGGTCGCGATGGTCTTCGGCCGGGAGGACAAGGGGCTCTCCAACGACGAGCTCGACTTCTGCCGGGCTCTCGTGTCGATCCCGACCAGCGCCGAGTACACGTCGATGAACCTCGCCCAGGCCATCGGGATCATGAGCTACGAGACGTGGCGGGTCCGGATCGGCGCGGACATTTCCACCAAGCCGCCCAGGCGGCGGGCGGAGCCCGCAGCCGCCGACCAGATCGAATGGCTCTTCGCGGACTGGACCCGGGCGCTCTGGGCCATCGATTTCTTCAAGACGCGGCAGCACGACTACGTCATGCGTTCGTTCCGCGAGATCGTCTTCCGGGCCGGGCTCGACGGGCGGGAGGCCGCGCTGCTCCGGGCCATGGGGATCGAGGTGCGGCGCTTCCTGGAACGGAATGGTGTGGCGCCGGCGGCGGTCCCGCCGGGCGAGGGGCCGGCCGCTCACGCCGACGAACCGTGATACGGGGCCGCCGTACCACGGTTCTGGCTCGCTGAGCCGGTCGTCACCGTCCACAGTCGCACCGTTCGCGGCGCCGCCGGGGGCGAGTTACGAAGGGAGACGACCGGCTCCGCCAGCCGAGACACACCGCAGCGCTTCCCTCGATCCCCCGGTCCCCCGTAGATTCCCGCACCTACTTTCACCACCGGAGCGACCCTTGGGGCGATCGAGTTCGTACTGGCAGGGCAATCGGTATGCTCATCCCTCTTCCGAGCCCGCGGCCGCCGCGCCGCTCAAGGACCTGCCTGCGCCGGTCGCCGCGCGCTTCCGCCTGGTGCGTGACGGGCTCAAGGGGATCCCCGGCGTCATCGAGCACGTGAAGTTCCTGGGGCCGCAGTGGCTCTGGGCCTGGGAGTACACCTTGGGCACCCGGAAGCTCTGCTGGATGCACGTCATGCAGGAGAGCCTGAGCGTCACCTTCACCGTCTCCGACGCCGAGGAGCGGCGGGTGAGCGACGCGCGGCTCCCGGTCTCGGTCGTGGCGGCCATCACCCACGGCCAGCGCACCGGTCCGGTGCGGTGGTGCTGGCTGGATTTCACCGACCAGCGACTGGCTTCGGCGTTTCTCGGCTTCGCGAAGAAGAAGGCGGAATGGATGCGGGCGGAGGCGCCACCGGGCTCGCTGCGGCGGGCGGCAGGATGAGCCGGAAAATACCAGAATAGTTCAGTCGGCATTGCTGGTTCGAGGCAGGGTTGTGATTCCCCTCGGTCGGCATATAATACGGCGCGCCAAACGCGATGCACTTCTCTCCGCGTGACTTGCGGCTTCGTGAATTGTTTCACAAACGAGCGGGTCCGGTCTCCCTTCAGGATATGGTGACGGCTCATGCGTAAGCTGGCCCTGGTCTTCGGCGGAACGCTGCTCCTGACTCTGGCCGTGGCGTTCCTGGCCCGCGACGCGTCG
>Ga0315271_10001305_pt1 | contig 14913 bp, 13 predicted proteins | sample C3_top_MG_FD_204664 | JGI IMG/M metagenome (GOLD analysis project Ga0315271, IMG submission 204664) | Sediment microbial communities from Yellowstone Lake, YNP, Wyoming, USA - C3_top | ecosystem: Environmental > Aquatic > Freshwater > Lake > Sediment | place: USA: Wyoming | collected 2017-08-01 | reverse complement strand
GATCGGCGAGCGTGGGCCGCCACACGCCCGCGTGCTCCAAGCGAAGTTCGGTGCGGCCCGTTCGCAGGCGGCGCTGGCGGCAGTAGAAAGACTCGCCGACATCGAACAGATCTCGCAGGTCGTGCGGCGCGCCGACGGCCAGGCGCAGAGTGGTGGGGCCGTTGCACGCGTGCGGCGCGACCAGCGTCAGCAGCGTGTCGCCGGATTCCAGATTGCAGGCCCGCGCGAACACGCTATGGACCTGGCCCGTGAAATCCGCATGCGGCACCTGGTAGCCCAGTGCAGCGACGGCCAGCACAACGCGCGGTGTGTAGCCATCGGCACAGGGCAGGCCCTGGCTCAAGCGACAAGGCGGCGCTGTCGACGGTGTGGACTGCAGGCGCATGACCGCGAAGGATGTCGTTGGCGATCCGCCAAGAATGGAAGCGGGACCGTAGCACAGCGCCCAGCGGCGGTCAAAACAAACGCGGCCAAAGCCACGGGTCGGCCGCGTGAAGCGCGGTGAGGTCGAGCTGCCGGGAAGCCGCCGCGCTCAGCCGCGGTGCGTCTGACCGAAGCGCTGCGAGAACGCCAGCAGCGCCGTCGTCACGACGATCATCAGCGTGGAGATGGCGGCGATGGTCGGGTCGATCTGGTCGCGCAGGGCCAGGAACATGTTGCGCGTCAGGGTCGAGTTGCCGCCGCCCGAGACGAACATCGCCAGCACGACTTCGTCGAACGAAGTCAGGAAGGCCAGCAGCGCGCTACTGATCACGGCAAAGCGGATCTGCGGCAGCGTCACGCTGAGGAAGGCGCGGGCGCGCGAGGCGCCGAGGCTGCGCGCCACCATTTCCTGGTTCATGTCGTAGCTCTTGAGTGCCGAGGTCACGATCATGATCACCAGCGGGATGGCGAGCATGCTGTGCGCCAGCACGATGCCGGTCAGCGAGTTGACGAGCTTGATCTTCACGTAGACGTAGAAGACCGCAATCGCCACCAGGATCACGGGCACGATGATCGGCGTGATCATCAGCACATGGATCATGTGCGCCCAGCGATAGCGCGAGGCGAACAGGCCGTACGCCGCCAGCGTGCCCAGCGGCGTGGCCAGCACGGTGGTCAGCGCACCGGCCTGGAACGAGGTGACGGTGGCCTGCATCCACGCCGTCGAGGCAAAGTAGTTGCGGTACCAGCGCAGTGACCACTCGCGCGGCGGGAACTCCAGGTACTGCGATTCCGAGAACGACATCGGGATGACGATCAGCGTCGGCACGATCAGAAAGGCCAGCACCAGCGCGGCCACGACGTACAACCACAGGCGCGCGCCGTGCGTGATCTGCGTCGGCGATGCGGGTTCGCTGAACCAGCTCATCCATGCACCCCGCCGAGCACCTTGTCCAGCCGCAACAGGCGTACGGCCACGAACAGGAAAGCCAGCGTCAGCACCAGCAGCACGACACCCAGCGCACTGGCCGCACCCCAGTTGAAGAACAGCTCGATGTCGTTGGCGATATGGTTCGAGACCATGATCACCTTGCCGCCACCCAGCACCGCCGGCGTGACGTAGAAGCCCAGGCACAGGATGAAGACGATCAGCGTACCGGCCAGCAGGCCCGGCATCGACAGTGGAAAGAACACGCTCCAGAACGCCCGCATCGGGCTGGCGCCCAGGCTGGCCGCCGCTTTCTGGTAATCCGCGTCGATGGCGCGCATGGCGCCGAGCAGCGGTAACACCAGGAAGGGCAGCATGATGTGAACCATGCCGATCAGCGTGCCGGTCATGTTGTGCACCAGGGCCAGCGGTTCGTCCCACCAGCCCAGGCGAATACCCCACTCGTTGATCAGCCCCTTGCGCTGCAGCAGCACCAGCCAGGCATACGTGCGAACGAGCAGCGAGGTCCAGAAGGGCAGCAATACCAGGATCAGGCACAGGTTGGCCGCGCGGGTCGGCATTTGCGACACCGCATAGGCCAGCGGGTAGCCAGCAGCGATGCAGATGGCAGTGGTCAGCAGGCTGACCTGGAAGGTGACGAGGAAGGTGCGGCCGTACGAGGGCTGGTCGATCATCCGGCGGTAATGCTCCAGGCTGACGCTGCCGGCGTCGTCGAGGAAGGACAGGCCGAACAGCCAGGCCACTGGCGCGATCATCGTCACCAGCACCAGCAGCAACGCCGGCGCACTCAGGGCGAACAACGCCAGGCGCTCGACGCTGTCGTCGCGGCGCAGCCCCGCCGCATTGGCGCCGGGCGAGGGGGCGAACCTGTTCATGGGCTCACGCCGCTGCGTCGGCCAGCCACACAGTGTCGGCCACGCTGAAGCTCAGTCGCACTTGCGCGCCCACCCCCGGCAGCGAGGCCAGACTGCCCTGGCCGGCCATGCCGCGCGCACTGAGCGCAGTGCCGTCGGCCAGCTGCGCCTGCAGCAGGAAGCTGTCGCCCTGGTAGATGGTGTTGACGACCCGCGCCGTCAGCATGTTCTCAGTGCCGCCGGCCTCGCCTTGGAGTATGCGCAGGCGCTCCGGCCGCAGCATGACCACGCCAGGCCCGCGGGCCGAGGCCGCGCGGCCCAGTCGCAGCACCTGTCCGGCACAACGGCACAGCTCGGCGCCGTCGAGTTCGGCCTTCAGGAATGTCGATTCGCCGATGAACTCGGCCACGAAGCGGTTCTTCGGCTGCTCGTAGATCACCTGCGGCGTGTCGAGCTGCATGATGCGCCCGCCGCTGATCACGGCGATTCGGTCCGACATCGTCAGCGCTTCACGCTGGTCGTGGGTGACATAGATCGTGGTCGTGCCCAGCTTTTCGTGCAACTGGCGCAGCTCGATCTGCATGCGCTCGCGCAGCTGTTTGTCCAGAGCCGACAAAGGTTCGTCCATCAACACGATGCGCGGCTCGAAGACGATGGCCCGCGCCAGCGCCACACGCTGGCGCTGGCCGCCGGAGAGCTCGTCGATGCGGCGCGCGCCGTAGCCTTCGAGTTGCACCGTCTGCAGTGCGACCTCGACGCGGCGCTGCTGATCCGCGCCTTTCACGCCGCGCAGCTTGAGCGGGAAGGCCACGTTGGTCGCCACGTCCATGTGCGGGAACAATGCATAGTTCTGGAACACCATGCCGATGTCGCGTTTGTGCGGCGCCAGGCGGATGACTTCGTCGTCGCCGAACTTCAGGCTACCCTGGTCGGGTCGGATGAAGCCGGCCAGCACCATCAGCAGCGTCGTCTTGCCCGAACCCGAGGGGCCCAGCAGCGTCAGGAATTCGCCGCCGCGCACGTCGAGCTCGACGTCGTTGAGCGCCAAGACCTTGCCGTAGGTCTTGCACAGCGCGCGAACCGCGATCGGAACGGCTGCGCGCCGGGTCATGTCGTCAGTGCTATTCGGTGAGCATGTTCTGGTAGGCGGTCGCGGCCGCGGCCTCGAACTTGATGTACCAGTCGAGGTTGATCGTCAACTGCTTGGTCGTGTTGTCGGGGTGCGAGGGCAGGCGCTTGGCATAGGCTGCATCGATGGTGCCGAGATCGTAGGCCTTCTTGTTGGTCGGCCCGTAGGTGATGTACTTGGTGAACTCGGCCTGGTAGGGCGCCTTGCTGATCTCGGCCAGGAACTTCATCGCCAGGTCCTTGTTCGGCGCGCCCTTGGGGATGCCATAACAGTCGTAGTCGAGCAGGGCCTGGTTGAATGTGTAGGCCACCTTGCCACCGTCTTTGGCGACAACGTCGAAGCGGCCGTTCCAGCCGGTCACCATGTCGACTTCGCCGTCCTTCATCAATTGCGCATGCTGCGCGCCTGAGGACCACCACACGGCGATGTGCGGCTTGAGTTCCTTGATCTTCTTGATCGCCCGTTCGATGCCGGCCGGGCTCGACAGCACCTCGTAGACCTTGTCCGCCGGCACGCCGTCGGCCATCAGCGCCGGCTCCAGTGCGCCGGCCACACCCTTGCGATAGGAGCGCTTGCCGGGAAACTTCTTCACGTCCCAGAAATCGGCCCAGCTCTGCGGGCCCTTGTCGCCGTAAGTCTTGGTGTTCCAGGCCAGCACGGTGGAAAACACGTCGCCGCCAACACAGTATTCGCCCGCCAGGTTGGGAGCGAAGCTGGAGATGTCGATGACCTTGTAGTCGAGTTTTTCGAGGATCCCTTCAGCCCCGGCGCGCGCGGCGCTGCCCGAGCCGCTGGCCACCACGTCCCAGGTCACGGCGCCGGCCTTGACCTTCAGGCGCAGGTCGGCGATGCCGCTGTAGGTTTCTTCCTTGACCTTGATGTTCATGGCCTTGGCGGCGGGCTGGAACAGCGCCTTGCTCTGGCCCTCTTGGTAGGCGCCGCCGAACGACACCACGGTGAGTTCCTGCGCCAAGGCTCCCTGCGACGCAACCGCCGCTATGGCGAGCAGCAGCGCGGCTGCAAGGCTGGAACGGGGCGGGCGCGAAGTCAGCATGTCTTGTCTCCGTGGGTGGAATCGGTTGCCGCGAGGATGCCGACATCCGGCGCAGTTTGGTGAGCCTGTGGTCGACGCGGAAGTGCCATTCTGAACTCTGCGGCAGTCCGCTTTGATCGGTGCGTGCCCAGGGGTGGCTGCGGGTTGCGCGGTCCCGTGTTGAGCCTAGGATCGCCCACTTCTCAGGCGGGTGGAGGCGATCGATGGGCAATGCACGCACGGCGGTGGTGGTCGGCGCCGGTATCGTGGGTCTGTGCACCGGGCTGGCGCTGCGCGAGCGCGGATGGCAGGTCACGATCGTCGATCGGCTGGCGCCGGGCGAAGCCTGCTCGTTTGGCAATGCCGGCATCCTGGCCTCGCATGCGGTGGTGCCGACCGCAATGCCGGGGCTGCTGCGGCAGGTGCCGCGTTTGCTGGTCGACCGGCAAAGCCCGCTGGTGCTGCGCTGGGCTTCGCTGCCCAGCACGCTGCCCTGGCTGCTGCGATTTTGCCGGGCCGCCAATCTTGACCAGGCGCAACGCAGCGCCGACGCCATGAAGGCGCTCTATAGCAGCGCCGTCGAGTTGCACCAGGCCCTGGCGCGGCAGGCCGGCGTGCCCGAACTGGTGCGCACGACACCGGGCCTGTACGTGCACCGCAATCCGGCGGGAATCGATCTGGACAAGGGCCTGGCCTGGCGGCTGCGGCGCGAGCGCGGCGTCCAAATCGAGGTGCTCGAGGGCGCAGCGCTGCGCGATGCCGAGCCCGCGCTGTCGCCCGCCTACCAGCGCGGCGTGCGCATGGGCCCGATGGGTTACACAACCAACCCGTTGCGCTTGACGCGGGCTTACGCGGCGCTGTTCGCGCAGCTCGGCGGCGTGATCGAGCGTGCCGAGGTGCGGGCGCTCAAGCCTACAGGCAACCGCGTGCACATCGAGACCGCTGGCGAGGCCCTCGACGCCGACACGGTGGTCGTCGCGGCGGGTGCCTGGTCGCTGGCGCTGGTCAAGCCGCTGGGCCTGAATCTGCCGCTGATCGCCGAGCGCGGCTATCACATGACCTTCGCCGACCCCGGCATCCAGCTCAACCATGTGGTCAGCGAGCTCGAGTTGCACTTTGCGGTGACGCCGATGGAGCCCGGGGTGCGCGTCGCGGGCACCGAGGAAGTCGGACTGGCCGATGACCCGCCTTCATGGCGGCGCGCGGCCGTGCTGCAAGGGCACGCCAAGCGCATGTTCCCGACCGCGCGACTGGACACCGGCACGCGCTGGATGGGCCCACGGCCCGGCACGCCAGACAGCCTGCCGGCCATCGGGCCGTTGCCGGGGCACGCCAACATCTTCATCGCCACGGGACACGGCCACCTGGGCCTGACCGGTGGCCCGCACACCGGGCGCATCGTGGCGGAGTTGGCCAGTGGTAAGCGGCCCGGGATTGCTCTGGATGCCTATGCGCCGGATCGATTTGACTGATGCGTGCTGAGGGCCGGGTGCCGCTCAGCGCGCCAGCATCCACTCATGCGCCGGATCGTTGCGGAAAACCCAGAGCCGCTGCGGGCCGGCCATCACGTTGAGGTAGTACAGGTCGTAGCCATGCGGCGCGACGACCGGGTGGTAGCCGCGCGGCACCATCACGACGTCGTGGTCCTCAACGGCCATCGCCTCGTCGAGGCTGCGGTCGTCAGTGTAGACGCGCTGGAAGGCGAAGCCCTGTACCGGATTGAGACGGTGGTAGTAGGTCTCCTCGAGCTGGGTTTCGGTGGGCGGGGTTTCGCTGTCGTGCTTGTGCGGCGGGTAGCTCGACGAGTGCCCGGCCGGCGTGCGCACTTCCACCACCAGCAGGTGCGCGGCGGTCGGGTCGTCGTGCGGCAGGATGTCGCAGATGTAGCGCGTGTTGCTGCCCTGGCCGCGCTTGCTGAGGCGCATTGCGGCGGGGTCGAGCAACTTGACTGCACGCGGTTGGTCGTCGCACGGGGCGCTGCACAGCGCCACCTCGGCCGGCCCGTCGGCCAGGAGCGTGACGTCGTGATGCGCCGGCACGTACAGCGCCGCCGGCGCGATGTCGTCGAACACGCTGTCGCGGTTGCCGAGCTCCTCGAAGGCCTGGCCACCGACCCTGACATCGACGTAGCCTGCCAGCATGACGATGCACAGCTCACGGCTGCCGGTGGCGATGCGCTCGCTGTCGCCGGCGGCCAGGCGCAGTGCGCGAAAGCCCACGTGCTTCCAGCCGGCGCTTTGCGGCGTGACGTTGACGATTTCGCGGCCGCTGCGCCGCGCCTTCGCGAGCAGCTTGCTGGTCACCTCGAAGCCTCGCGGTTCAAGCGGTCGACAATGCGCCGCAATGTTTCGTAGCCCTTCTTGGCGTAGGCATAGCTCGGCGCCACTGCCGGGTCCTGCTCGGCCTCGACGACCAGCCAGCCGCGATAGCCGCCGGAGTGCAGCGTACCCAGCACGGCGTCGTAGTCGATCACGCCGTCGCCGGGCACCGTGAAGGCGCCGGCGAGCACCGATTGCAGGAAGCTCCAGCCGTCGTTGCGCGCCTTGGCGATCAGCGTCGGCCGCACGTCCTTGCAATGCACGTGCACGACGCGTTCGACATGCTTGTTCAGCAACACCACCGGATCGGCGGTACCGCCGAAGTAGGCGTGGCCGGTGTCGAACAGCAGGCCGACCTTGGCCGGGTCCGTAAGCGCCATCAGTCGGTCGACATCGGCCGGCGATTCGACATAGGCGCCCATGTGGTGGTGATAGGCCAGCGTCAGGCGATAGCGCGACTGCAGGTGCGCGCCGAAGGCGTTCAGGCGCTCGGCGTAGCCTCGCCACGCGGCGTCGTTTGCAAAGCGCGGACGCTGCGCCACCGGGGTGTCGATCTGGCCCTGCACCGAGCCGGCGACCTCGCCGTAGACCACGACCTTGACGCCGTTGAAGCGCAGCTTTTCCATGTGCACGGGACAGCGTTCGATCTCCGCGGCCAGCGTCGACTCGGCCAACTCGCCCGAGTACCAGCCCGAGACGCAGGCCAGACCGAACTGATCGAGCTTGGCCTTCAGGCCCGGCCCGTCCTTGGGGAACTTGTTGCCCAGCTCGAAGCCTTCGTAGCCGATTGCCTTGCCCTCGGCGAGTGCAGTTTCCAGCGGCGTTTCACCGCCCAGCGAGGGCAGGTCATCGTTCATCCACGACAGGGGATTGACCCCGATGCGTACGTTCCAGTTCATCACCGGTTCCCCCTGTGATTCACAGGCGCTGACGCGCCTTGCCTTGTCGAGAACGTTCGCGCGCGGGTGCGACCTCGGCGCGCACGGACACCTCGGGGATCGCCACTTCCCACCAGGCGCCGCCGTCTTCGGTGGTGCGCCACGGCGAGGTGTCGATCACGATCACCTGCGTTCGCGCCGCGGCGCGCGCGCGCTGCATGGCGCTCTTCAGCTCGGCCAGGTTGGCCGCATGGCAGGCTTCGGCGCCCAGGCTGCGTGCGTGAGCGGCAAAGTCGATGCGCACATCGACGCCGCCCTGCGCGGTGCAGTCTTCGAGCAGGTTGTTGAAGCGCGGACTGCCCGACGCCAGCTGCAGACGCTGGATGCAGCCGTAGCCGCGGTTGTCGAGCACGACGACGATCAGCTTCAGACCCAGCATCACCGAAGTGGCGAGCTCGGAATTGAGCATCAGGTAGGAACCGTCGCCGACCATCACGATGACTTCGTACTGCGGCCGCGCCTGCTTCACGCCCATGCCGCCGGCGATCTCGTAGCCCATGCACGAGTAGCCATACTCGACGTGGTAGCCGCCGGCATGCGCAGTTCGCCAGAGTTTGTGCAGCTCGGCCGGCAAGGTGCCGGCGGCACAGACGACGATGTCGTGGGTTGCGCTGGCCGCGGCATCGGGCGCGGAGTCGCGCACCGCACCGATCACTTCAGCGTCGTAGGGCAGCTCGCCCTTCGGTTGGTGCGTCGTGAGGACGGCAACGCGTTCGTTCCAGTCCAGCGCCAATGCCTTGGCCCGCGCGCTCCACGCGGCGTCGGCATGCCAGCCGGCGACCGCCGCGCCCAACTGCGCGAGCGCGCTGCGGGCGTCGGCCACCAGCGCGACGCTGCCGCGCTTGGTGGCATCGAGGGTCTGTACGTTGATGGCCAGGCGCCGGGCATCGGCGGCAAACAATGCGTGCGAGCCGGTGATGAAATCCTGCAGCCGCGTGCCGACGGCGATCACGACATCGGCCTCGCGCGCCAGCGCGTTGGCCGAAGGCGCACCGGTGACACCCACCGCACCGACGTTGAGCGAGTCGTTCCAGGCCAGGCTGCCCTTGCCGGCCTGGGTTTCGGCCACCGGCACGCCATGGACCCGCGCAAATTCGGCCAGCGCCGCACCGGCCTGGCTATAGAGCACGCCGCCGCCGGCGATGACCAGCGGCCGCTTGGCGCTGTGCAACAGCGCGGCCGCCGCTTCGAGTTCGCGCGCATCGGCGCCAGGACGGCGTATGCGCAACACGGCCGGCGCAAGAAACGACTTCGGGCAATCGAAGGCCATGGTCTGCACGTCCTGCGGCAGCGCCAGGCAGACCGGGCCGCAGGTTGCGGGGTCGGTCATCACGCCAATCGCCCGCGGCAGCACGGACAAGATCTGCTCGGGCCTTGTCAAGCGGTCGAAGTAGCGCACCAGCGGGCGGAAGGCGTCGTTGGCGCTGATGTCGCCGGCCGCGAAATCCTCGACCTGTTGCAGCACCGGATCGGGCGCTCGCGAGCCGAACACATCGCCCGGCAACAGTAGCAGCGGCAGGCGATTGACATGCGCCAGCGCCGCGGCAGTCAGCAGGTTGGTGGCGCCGGGGCCGATCGAAGTCGTGACGGCCATGATGCGCTGGCGAAAATTCGCCTTCGCGAAGGCGATCGCAGCGTGCGCCATCGCCTGCTCGTTGTGGGCACGCAGGGTCGGCAACTCATTGCGGTGCGCGGCCAGCGCCTCGCCCAGGCCGGCCACGTTGCCGTGCCCGAAGATGGCCCAGACGCCCGCGCAATAGGGCACCGTTCGGCCGTCGTCGAGCTCGACGCGCAGCGCGGCCAGGTGCGCGACCAGGGCCTGGGCCATGGTCAGGCGGATCGTGTTGCTCACTGCGTCTCCTCGTTAAGGTCGTTCGACAGGCTCAGGGCGAACGGCCATTGCCCGTTCCGGCCGAGCCAGTCGAAGCCCTCGCGCGCCATGCCATGACCAGCCGCTCGAAGCGTTCGGCCACCCGATTGATAAGCGTGGCGTCGTCGATGTGGCCCGCCAACCAGTCGCGGCTGGCCTCGCCCCAGATCGTGCGGCCGACCATGAAGCCCTTGACGACCGGGTGCGTGGCCTGCGCGAAGCCTGCCACCAGTTCGTCGAACGGCTGGTTCAGGCCCAACACGACGGCGCCGCGGCACTGCGGGTCGCGCTCGGCGATGAGCGCGGCCAGCGCCGCCCACGACGCGCTCGACATCGGCGCCAGTTTCCACCACTCGGGCTTGAGGCCGAGGTTGTAGAAGCGCTTGACCGCGCGCAGCACCGCGGCATCCGCGCCGCCCGGTGCCAGCATCGACGCGGGCGGGATGACTTCGAGCAGCAGTTCATGGCCGCTGGCGCGCGTGGCCTCCCACAACTCGAGCAGGCGCTCCTCCTGCGCCACGCGCAGCTCGGCAGCGTCGTCGGGGTGGTAGTGCACGAGGCACTTGACGACCTGCTCGCGCGGCCAGGCAGTCAGCGTCGTGGCCAGCGAGCGCGTGCCGTCGAAGGCCAGCGGCCGCGAGCCCGGCAACTCGACCGGGCGGCCGACCCACCAGCCGCGGCCGGTCGCGGCGTTGAGGGGATCGCTGCCGTAGCGGCCGTCGATCAGCACGCCAAGCCGGCCGTGCAGCCCGCGATCACGGCCGGTGGCCTCGGCGGCACGCAGCAGCAGCTGCTTCAAGGCCGGGATGCGCGACAGCGGCGCGCCAGCGGCCTGCGCCATCTCGACGAACTGGCTGCGGTGGTCGAAGGCCATCACGTTCAGCTCGGGCCAGGCCGGCCGCGGCGCTGTCGTGCGGTGCAGGTGCGCGAGCACCGGGTCGGCGTCGACCTTGGGCAGGCGCCGGCCGCTGAACCAATGCGCCAGCTCGGCCGGCGTAGGCATCGCCGGTGCGCAGGCATGGCGCGAGACGACGATGGCGCCGCAGGCGTTGGCGATGTGGGCGGCACCGAGAAATTCCTCCCCGCGCAGAAAGCCGCTCATCAGGCCGGCGGCAAAGGCGTCGCCCGCGCCGAGCACGTTGAGCACTTCGATGCGCTCGCCGACCGCGGTCGGCGTGTCTTGCAGGCGTGCCGGCACCGCGCCCTCGATGAAGCAGCAGCCCTTGGCACCGAGCTTGACGACCAGTGCCGCGTTGGTCACCTCGCGCACGCGGCGCAGGCAGGCCATCAGGTCACCGGCCACGCCGCCGGCGATCATGAATTCCTCCTCGGTGCCGATCAGCAGATCGAACTGCGGCAGCACTTCCTGCAGCTTGGCGGTGACCGCCGCGTCGGCGACATACCGGTTCGCGCCCTCGCCGCGCTTGGTCAGCCCCCACAGCACGGGCCGGTAGTCGATGTCGAGCACGCGCACCACGCCGTGCCGGCCGGCGTGGCCCAGCGCGGCGAGCGAGGCAGCGCGCACGGTCGGCGTCGACAGATGCGTGCCGGTGATCAGCAGCGCGCGGCACTGCGCGATGAAGTCTTCGCCGATCGCCGCGGCAGCGATGGCCATGTCGGCACAGTTCTCGCGCACGAAAAGCAGCGGGAAGGTGTCGCGATCTTTCAGGCCCAGCAGCACCAAGCCGGTCAGGCGCTCCGGGTCGACCTGGATCTGGCTGGTGTCGCAGCCCTCGCGCTGCAGCGTCTCGACCAGGAAGCGCCCCATCTGCTCGTCGCCGACGCGCGAAATCATCGCCGCGCGCAGGCCCAGCCGGGCTACGCCGAAGGCGATGTTGGCCGAGCTGCCGCCGAGGTACTTGGCGAAGCTCGACACGTCTTCGAGCCGCGAGCCGACCTGCTGGGCGTAAAGATCGACGGCCAGGCGCCCGAGGCAGACCAGGTCGAAGCGGCGGGGCCCGGGGAATCGCAGACTGCTCAAGCACAACCTCCTTGCGGCAAGGCCGATGGCTCTACTTCACCGAGCCCATCGTCAACCCCTGCACGATGAAGCGCTGGCCGAAGACCATCAGCACGAGTGCCGGAATGGTAGCCAGGATGGACGCCGCCGCCATCTGCCCATGCTGTATTTCGTAGTCCTGGGCGAACTTGGCCACCACCACGGGCACCGTCGCGTTCGTCTGCGACACCAGGTTGAGCGCGATCGAGAACTCGTTCCAGCTGAAGACGAAGGCCAGCACGCCGGCGGCGATCAGGCCTGGCACCACCAGCGGCAGCACGACGTACCAGAAGGCGGACAGCGGGTGGCAGCCATCGACCAGCGCGGCCTGCTCGATCTCGGGCGGGATGTCGCGGAAGAAGGACATCATCAGCCACACCGCCATCGGCAGGTTGACGCTGACATGCGTGAGGATCAGCGCCAAGCGCGTGTCGTACAGGCCGAGCTGTTTGAACGCTAGGTACCAGGGGCCGACCAGGGTCAGCACCGGAATCATGTGAAAAGCCAGCGTCCAGCCGAGAAAGCCCAGCGTGACCCAGCGCGCCCAGGCAAAGCGGTGCAGCGAGTAGGCGGCCAGCGTGCCGACGACCAGTGCGATCGCGGTGCTGACGGTGGCCACGATCAGGCTGTTGCGCACGCCGGCCAGGAAGTCCGAGCGCTTGGAGAGCAGCACGTCGGTGTAGTTGTCCAGCGTCGGGGTGAACGACCAGGTGCCTGACAGGATCGCGATCGGGTGCTTGAACGAGGCCACCGCGATCCAAATGAAGGGCCCGACGACGACGACCATCGCCGCACCCAGCATCAGCCAGCCGAGGAACGCCGCACGCGAGGCCGCCGACAGCTTGATCATCGCAGGGCCCAGCGCCGGGTCAGCCAGCGCGCGAAAGTCAACAGCGACAACACGCCCGTGATCGTGAACACCGACAGCAGCGCGCCGTAACCCAGCTGATTCTGCTCGAAGAAGACCTTGTACAGGTGCAGGCTGAGCAGCTCGCTCGAGGTGCCAGGGCCGCCGCCGGTGAGCAGGTAGACCTCGTCGAAGGTCTTGAAGGCCAGGATCGCGCGGAACACCAGCGCCACTGTGAGGGCCGGCATCAGCAGCGGCAGCGTCACGCGGCGCAGCAGTTGCCCGCGCGTGGCGCCGTCGACGCGCGCGGCCTCGAGCACCTCCTTGGGCAGGCCCTCGACCGCGGCGAACAGGATCAGGAAGACGAACGGCACCCAGTGCCAGACGTCGACGATGATCACCGACAGCAGCGCCAACGAGGTCGAGCCGAGCCAGCTCACCGGCGCGATGCCAACGTAACCCAACAGCTGGTTGAAAACGCCGAAGTCGTGGTTGAACATCAGCTTGAACATGCTGCCGATGGCTACCGGCGGCACCAGGATCGGGATGATCATCAGCGTGCGCAGCAGGGCCTTGCCGCGCGTCAGGCCGCCGATCAGCAGCGCCAGCGCCAGGCCGGCGACCATCTCGATTGCCACCGCGACAACGACGAAGACCAGTGTGTTGACGACCACCGGCGCCAGCGCGGTGTCGGCCAGCAACTGGCTCCAGTTGCGCTGCGGCGTGAAGGACCAGATCTCGCTGCCGTCCTTGAACTCGACCGTCGAGACGGCCATGCGCAGCAGGTTGACGATCGGGTAGGCCGTGAGCAAGGCGAAGACGAGCACCGCCGGCAGCAGGCTCCAGTGCCGGAAGGTCCGGTTCAGGGCCTCGACGAAGCCGCGTCGGTGCGCGCCGGGGCGCGTCATCGGCGCGCTTCTCCGGCCTCGATGCGCTGGCCGGAAGCGGCATCGAACAGGTGCAGGCCCTGCACCGCGGGGGCCAGTGACACCGGCGCGCCGGGCGGCAGGCGCAGGTTGCGTTCGGCCAGCACGCACAGGCGCCCATCGGCCGTGTCGACGTAGACGTAGGTCTCGTGGCCGAGGTGCTCGACCACGCTGACCGTGCCGTGCAAGGACCCTCCGGCGGCGATTGCCAGGTGCTCGGGCCGCAGCGCGGCGCTGACCGCGTGGCCGGGCTCGACGAACCCAGGCAGCGCAACACGCTGGCCGCCGCGCGTGCGCAAGCTCGCGTGCGCACCCTCGCCCTCGACCTTGCATTCGAGAACGTTTATCGACGGCGCGCCGATGAAGCGCGCCACGTACAGCGTGTGCGGGCGGTCGTAGACATCGAGCGGCGCACCAATCTGCTCGATGCGGCCGTCGTTCATGACCACCATGCGGTCGGCCATCGTCATCGCCTCGACCTGGTCGTGCGTGACGTAGATCGAGGTGGCGCTCAGGCGTTGGTGCAGGGCCCGGATCTCGGTGCGCATGGCGATGCGCAGCTTGGCGTCGAGGTTGGACAGCGGCTCGTCGAACAGAAACACGCGCGGCTGGCGCACGATGGCGCGGCCCATCGCGACGCGCTGGCGCTGCCCGCCAGACAACTGGCGCGGAAAGCGCTCGAGCAGTTGCGCCAGGTCGAGCACGCCCGCCGTTTGGCGGCACTTGGCCTCGATCTCGGCGGCCGGCGTGTTGCGCAGCTCGAGGCTGAAGGCGAGGTTGGAGCGCACGTTCAGGTGCGGGTAGAGCGCATAGCTCTGGAACACCATCGCGATGTCGCGTTCGCGCGGCTCGAGCTCGTTGACGCGCTGGCCGCCGATCGCGATCTCGCCAGCGCTGATCGGCTCCAGCCCGGCGATCATGCGCAGCAGCGTGGACTTGCCGCAGCCCGAGGCGCCGACCAGCACCACGAACTCGCCGTCGGCGACTTCGAGCTCGATGCCCTTGATCACCACCGTCGAGCCGTAGGCCTTGTCGACATGGCGGATGCTGACCGATGCCACGCGTTCTCCCACCGGCCCCAGCGCCGGCGAGCCGCGAGTATGGCCGCGCGCTGCCATAAGTGGCATTGAAAATAGGTGCGCGCGCCATAATCGAACGGCATGGCGATACTGCGACACGCTCCCCTGCTGCGCCAGTTCCTGGCCGTCGTGCGCGAGGGCAGCCTGAGCGGCGCGGCCCACGCGCTGGCGCTGACGCAGCCGGCGCTGACCAAGAGCATCCAGCGCCTGGAGACCGAGCTGGGCGTCAAGCTGTTCGAGCGCCTGCCGCGCGGCATTGCGCTCACCAGGCACGGCGAGGCGCTGCTGCCGCACGCCCAGCGCATCGACGCCGAATGCCGGATCGCCGACATGGAGCTGCAGGCCTTCGGCGCGGGCCAGGCGGGCCGCATAAGGATCGGCGCCGGCGAGTTCTTCGGCGCGACCTTCGTGCCACGCGCCATCGCCGCGCTGCGCGAGCGCTATCCGCAACTTGGCTTCGAGCTGTATTCGGGCCTGACCGAGGTGAACTACCCGCGCCTGCTGGCCGGCGAGCTGGACCTGCACTTCGGCACGCTGCCGCACGTCGA
>Ga0315271_10001304_pt1 | contig 14917 bp, 12 predicted proteins | sample C3_top_MG_FD_204664 | JGI IMG/M metagenome (GOLD analysis project Ga0315271, IMG submission 204664) | Sediment microbial communities from Yellowstone Lake, YNP, Wyoming, USA - C3_top | ecosystem: Environmental > Aquatic > Freshwater > Lake > Sediment | place: USA: Wyoming | collected 2017-08-01 | reverse complement strand
GCCCGATGCGGCACGCGCCCTGCTGCAGGGGCGCACACGCGCCATGGTCGGCGCCGTGGTGCCGCGCCTGTTCTCGATTTGTGGTCATTCCCAGTCGGTGGCGAGCGAACTGGCCTGCGCCGCAGCCGCTGGCGAGACCATCGACGCCGCGCTGCTGGCGCGCGACAGCGCCACGGTAGCGGCCGAGGTCGTGCGCGAAAGTGCCTGGCGCATGCTGCTCGAGTGGCCGAAGTGGATCGGCGAGTTGCCCGGCGCCGAGGCGGCTGCCGCCGCACGGGCGTCGCTGGGCATCCAGGCCGGGCAAGCGGCCGGCCCCGGCAGCGGTGCCATCGCGCTCGCGGCCTTCGGCAGCAGCGCCGACGAATGGCTGGGGCAGACATCGCTGACCGCGCTCGACCGCTGGATCGACAGCGGGCAAACCGCCGTCGCACGGTTCATGCGCCAGGTGCGCGATGACGATTCGGCCACCCCGCGCATCGCAGATCGCACGGCCGTCGACACCGCGCTGCTCGACACCCGGTTCCACGCCGCATGGATAGCGGAGCTGGCTGCCGCCAGCGACAGCGACCCCGACTTCGCGCGACACCCGACTTGGCGTGGCGCGCCCGCCGAGACGGGGCCGCTGGCGCGCCAGCGAGCCGACCCGCTGATCGCGGCGCTGATGCAGCGTTCGGCCACGCGGGTGCCCGCCCGGTTCGTGGCGCGACTGCGCGAACTCGCCCTGCTGCTGGCCGGGCGCACTGCGGCGGTGGTCGGCGCACAGGCGCTGCCCGGCGGGGCTGGCATCGCCTGGGTCGAAAATGCGCGCGGCCTGCTTACGCACCAGGTTCGCTTCGACGGGCGCCGCGCGGCCGAGTACCGCATCGTTGCACCCACCGAGTGGAATTTCCACCCCGACGGTGCGCTGACACGGGCGCTGCTGGGGGCCCCGGCCGATGACTTGACCATCGTCAAGCACCGCGCATGGCAATTAGTCCAATCTCTGGATCCCTGTGTCGCCTGCCATGTCGAGTTCGAAGATGCATGAGATGTCGTTGGCCGAAAGTGTGCGCGAGATCGTCGACGAGACGGCGCGCACCAACGGCGCGCGGCGCGTCGCCGCCGTGCGTCTGGAGATCGGCAGGCTGGCCCAGGTCGAGATCGACGCGATGCGGTTCGCCTTCGAGGTGGTCACGCGCGGGTCATTGGCCGAGGCGGCGCGGCTCGAGATCGTCGAGACCGACGGCAGCGCCTGGTGCATGCGCTGCGCCAATACCGTCGCCATCGCACGGCGCGGCGACGCGTGCCCGGAATGTGCCAGTTACCAGCTTCAGGTCACCGGCGGCGATCGCATGCGGGTGATGGACATCGAAGTCGCATGAGCTGACGAGCAACAGGAGACCGGACATGTGCGTGACTTGCGGCTGCGCCAGCGGCGAAACCCGTGTCGAGGGTGTGGACCCGGATCACGTGCACACGCACGGCGACGGCACGACGCACTCGCACTCGCACGCACTCGATCACACGCATGACCATGGACCCGACGCATGGCAGCGGGCCGCCGTCGCGGCCGGCGCCGCGGCCAGCGAAGGGTCGCAAGCGCGTCTGGTGCAGGTCGAACGCGACATCCTGGCCAAGAACGATGCCCTGGCGCAGCACAACCGAGACTGGCTGGCCGAACGCGGCATATTCACGCTCAACCTGGTGTCGAGCCCGGGCTCGGGCAAGACCACGCTGCTCGTGCGCACGATTGAGCAGTTGGCCGGCAGGCTGGGCGTCGCCGTGATCGAAGGCGATCAGCAGACCAGCGTCGACGCCGAGCGCATTCGCGCCACCGGCGCGCCGGCGCTCCAGATCAACACCGGCAGGGGTTGCCACCTCGACGCGGCGATGGTTCAGACCGCGCTCGGCCGCCTGGCACCGTCCGAGGAGTCGGTGCTGATGATCGAGAACGTCGGCAACCTGGTCTGCCCGGCCGGGTTCGATCTCGGCGAGACGCACAAGGTGCTGGTGCTGTCGGTGACCGAAGGCGAAGACAAGCCGCTGAAATACCCCGACATGTTCCACGCCGCTTCGCTGATGCTGCTGAACAAGGTCGACCTGCTGCCGCACCTGACGTTCGATGTCGAGCGCTGCCTGGCCAATGCGCGCCGCGTCAATCCGGCGATCGAGGTCATCCCCGTCTCGGCCACCAGCGGCCAGGGCATGGACGACTGGCTGGACTGGCTCGAGCGCGGTGCACACGCCGCGCGGCAGCAGCGCCCGGACCGTGTGGCGACGCAGCACCGGCGCTTGGTCGAGCTGGAGGCCGAGGTCGCGCGACTGCGGTCGCAGTGACACGCACGGCCATGCCCGCCCAGGCCGATACCGCGATCGAACGGCGCGCCATTCGCGTGCACGGCCTGGTCCAGGGCGTCGGATTCCGGCCGTTTGCCTATCGCCTGGCGCACGATCTGGGTCTGGCCGGCTGGGTCTGCAACGATGCCGATGGCGTGTCGATCGAAGTTCAGGGTGCGGCGGGCGCACTCGCGCATTTCGAGCAGCGGCTCGCCGCCGACGCCCCCGGCATGGCGCGCGTCGCAGGCGTCGAGGCGGTGGCGCGCCCGTGCAGCTATACCTCGGCGGGCTTTTGCATCCTGCCCAGCCAACCGGGCCGGGTGACGACGGCGGTGGCGCCTGACGCCGCCACCTGCGACGACTGCCTGGCCGAACTGTTCGATCCGGCCGACCGGCGCTACCGTCATGCCTTCATCAATTGCACCCAGTGCGGCCCGCGCTATACGCTGACGCGCAAGCTGCCCTACGACCGCGCGCAGACCAGCATGGGCAAGTTCACGCAATGCGCGTCGTGTCTGCGTGAGTACAGCGACCCGCTGCACCGGCGCTTTCATGCCGAACCCAATGCCTGCCCCGTGTGCGGCCCCACGCTGGCGCTCGTCGATGCACAGGGCCGCACCATCGCGGGCGACCCGATCGCGGCCGCAACGGCCCTATTGCGCAACGGACGCATCGTCGCCATCAAGGGCCTGGGCGGCGTCCACCTCGCCTGCGACGCACGCAACGCCGCCGCCGTGGCCCTGCTGCGTGAGCGCAAGCAGCGCGAGGAAAAGCCGTTTGCAGTGATGTGCGCAAACCTCGCGTCGGCCCTGCGCTGGGTGCATGCGGGTGCCGGGGAGCAGTCACTGCTGCAGTCCGGCGAGCGGCCGATCGTGCTGATGCCCATGCGCGAGGGCTGCGCCGAGCGGCTCGTAGGCGTCGCGCCGGGCCTGAACCGGCTGGGCGTGATGCTGCCCTGCACGCCGATCCAGTACCTGCTGTTCCACGAGGCCGCCGGGCGGCCGGCCGGCACAGCCTGGTTGGGCCAAGCGCAGGACTTGCTGCTCGTGATGACCAGCGCCAATCCGGGTGGCGAGCCCCTGGTCATCGCCAACGACGAGGCGCTGACACGGCTGCGTGGCATCGCCGACGCGCTGCTGATGCACGACCGCGACATCGTCGCGCGTTGCGACGACAGCGTGCTGCGCATCGGCGCCACCGGCGCGGCGCAATTCATCCGGCGTGCGCGCGGCTACACGCCACGGCCGATCAAGCTGCCGCGCGCGGGCCCGCCGGTGCTGGCCACCGGCGCCTGGCTGAAGAACGCCATCTGCATCACCCGTGGCGACGAGGCGTTCGTGTCGCCGCATGTCGGCGACCTCGACAACGCAGCCACCTGCGATGCGCTCGTCGAGGTGGCCGACCACCTGTGCGCGGTGCTCGATGTCGAACCGCAGGCCGTCGCGCACGACCTGCACCCTGACTTCTTCAGCACACGCTTCGCCCTGGCGTACGCCGCCGAACGCGGTTTGCCGGCGCACGCGGTGCAGCACCACCATGCGCACATCGCAGCCATCGCCGCCGAGCATGGCGTCGATGCGCCGCTGCTCGGCCTGGCGCTCGACGGCATCGGGCTGGGCGACGACGGCGCAGCATGGGGCGGCGAGTTGCTGCGCGTCGACGGTGCCACCTTCGAGCGGCTCGGCCACCTGGCGCCGATCGCGATGCCCGGTGGTGACGCCGCGGCGCGCGAGCCCTGGCGCATGGCCGCCGCCGCATTGCACCGCATCGGCCGCGGCACGTCGATCGCGCAGCGGTTCACATCCCAGCCCGCCGCCGATGCCGTGGCGCAGATGCTGGCCCGCGACCTGCGCTGCCCGCCCACCAGCAGCATGGGCCGCTGGTTCGACGCCGCGGCCGCGCTGCTGCGGGTGCGTGAGATCAACGCCTACGAGGGACAAGCGCCGATGCTGCTGGAAGCGCTGGCCGCGGCCGGCGTGTCCGGTGCTGTAAAGCGCGAACTGAGCGAGCTGGTCTACATCCAGACCGACAACACGCTCGACCCGTCCGCGTTGATCACCTGCCTGGCCGACGAGCCAGACGCGGCTTACGGCGCGGCGCTCTTCCACGAGGCGCTGGCCGACGGGTTGGCGCGTTGGGTCCTGTGCGCCGCCAAGAGCACCGGCCTGCGCACCGTTGCGTTGGGCGGGGGTTGCTTTCTGAATGCATTGTTGACGGCCCGCCTGGTGTCGCGACTGACAGCCGCGGGGGTGCGCGTACTCGAGGCGCGCCAGGCGCCACCCAACGACGGCGGCATCGCGCTCGGCCAGGCCTGGGTGGCGATGTGCCGACTGTCCGAAAGGGTGTGAGCCATGTGCCTGGCCATTCCGGTGCGTGTCGTCGAGTTGCTGGGCGAAGCGGCGGCAGTGGTCGACCTGGACGGCATCCGCAAGGAGATCTCGGTCGCTCTGCTCGACGGCGTATCGGTCGGTGACTACGTGATCATGCACGTGGGCTATGCCCTGGCGCGCCTGGATCCCGACGAGGCCGAGCGCACGCTGGCGCTGTTCGCTGCCGCAATCGCGGAGCAGTCGACATGAAGTACATCGACGAATTCCGCGACGGCGCGCTGGCGCGCAAGCTCGCCGCGGCCATTGTGGCCGAGGCCGAGCCCGGGCGCAGATACCACTTGATGGAGTTCTGTGGCGGGCACACCCATGCGATATCGCGCTACGGCATCACCGACCTGCTGCCGCCCTCGGTGCGCATGATCCACGGGCCGGGCTGCCCGGTGTGCGTGCTGCCGATCGGGCGCGTCGATCTGGCGATCGGATTGGCGCTGCAGCAACGCGTGATCCTTGCCACCTATGGCGACTGCCTGCGCGTGCCGGCGTCGAACGGCCTGTCGCTGCTCAAAGCCAAGGCGCGCGGTGGCGACGTACGGATGGTCTATTCGCCCGCCGATGCGCTGACGCTCGCGCAGGCCCACCCGGAACGCGAGGTCGTGTTCTTCGCCATCGGCTTCGAGACCACCACGCCGCCCACAGCGCTCGTCATCAAGCAGGCCGCGCGGCTGGGGCTTGCGAACTTCAGCGTCGTCTGCAACCACGTGCTGACGCCCGCGGCCATCACCAACATCCTCGAGTCGCCCGAGGTACGCCAGCTCGGCACGCTGGCGCTCGACGGCTTCATCGGCCCGGCGCATGTGTCGACGATCATCGGCAGCCAACCCTACGAGTTCTTCGCCGAGGAGTACCACAAGCCGGTGGTGATCGCGGGTTTCGAGCCGCTCGATGTGATGCAGGCCATCCTCATGCTGGTGCGCCAGATCAACCAGGGCCGCGCCGAGGTCGAGAACGAGTTCACCCGCGCCGTCAGCCGCGAGGGCAACGTCAAGGCGCAGGCCCTGGTGTCGGAAGTGTTCGAACTGCGTCGCACTTTCGAGTGGCGCGGGTTGGGCCAGGTGCCGTACAGCGCGTTGCGCATCCGCGACGCGTTTGCCACCTTCGACGCCGAGCGACGTTTCAGCCTCGAAACGCGATCGGTCGCCGACAACAAGGCTTGCGAATGCGGCGCCATCCTGCGCGGCGTGAAACAGCCGCGTGACTGCAAGGCCTTCGGCACCCTGTGCACGCCGGAGAACCCGATCGGATCGTGCATGGTGTCCTCCGAAGGCGCTTGCGCGGCGTACTACAGCTACGGTCGCTTCCGCGAGACGCCCGGTGTGGCGGCGCCGATATGAGCGCTGTGCGCGCGGACTACATCCGCCCCCTCGACATCAAGCACGGCCGGGTCGACCTGTCGCATGGCTCGGGTGGGCGCGCGATGGCGCAGTTGGTCGAGCAGCTGTTCGCCGCGGCGTTCGACAACCCCTGGCTCGCGCAGCGCAACGACCAGGCACTGCTGCCACAGCCCGAAGGCCGCATCGTGATCGCCACCGACAGCCATGTCGTGTCGCCGCTCTTCTTTCCCGGCGGCGACATCGGCTGCCTGTCAGTGCACGGCACGGTCAACGACGTGGCGATGTCGGGCGCGCGCCCGCTCTGGCTGGCTGCGGCCTTCATTCTCGAAGAGGGCTTCCCACTGGCCGACCTGAAGCGCATCGTCGATTCGATGGCCGCTGCGGCGCGCGAGGCGGGCGTGCCAATTGTCACCGGCGACACCAAGGTGGTCGAGGCTGGCAAGGGCGACGGCGTGTTCATCACTACCACCGGTGTCGGGGTCGTGCCGCCGGGCATCGAGATCTCGGGCGATCGCGCGCGGCCGGGCGACAGCATCATCGTTTCGGGCACCGTGGGCGACCATGGCATGGCGGTGATGTCGCAGCGCGAGTCGCTCGCCTTCGGCACCGACCTGCGCTCCGACACCGCCGCGCTGCACGGTCTGGTGGCCGCGATGATCGACGCCGTGCCTGAGGTTCGCGCGTTGCGCGACCCGACGCGCGGCGGCCTGGCGACCACCTTGAACGAGATTGCCGCGCAGTCCGGCGTCGGCATGCTGATCGAGGAAGATGCCGTGCCGGTGCAACGGCAGGTCGCGGCGGCCTGCGAGTTCCTGGGGCTGGATCCGCTGTACGTGGCCAACGAGGGCAAGCTGGTGGCGATCGTGCCGCCCGAGTGGGCCGAACGCCTGCTGCAGGCGATGCATGCGCATCCGCTGGGGCACCAGGCCGCGCGGATCGGTGTCGTGACCGCCGATCGGCATCACTTCGTGCAGATGCACACCCGCTTCGGCGGTAAGCGCATCGTCGACTGGCTGGCAGGGGATCAGCTGCCGCGCATCTGCTGAGGCGACGTGCGCATCCTGTTCCTGACGCGCAGCTTCAACGCCCTGGCGCAACGCCTGTACCTCGAACTCACGGCGCTGGGCCACGAGGTGTCGATCGAGTTCGACATCTCGGACGCAGTGACCATCGAAGCGGTCGCACTGTATCGACCGGCATTGATCGTGGCGCCTTTCATGAAGCGGGCCATCCCCGAGAGCGTCTGGCGCCACACGGTGTGCCTGGTCGTGCATCCGGGCATCGTCGGCGACCGCGGACCATCGGCTCTGGATTGGGCGATCGAAGAGGGACGGCGCGAATGGGGCGTGACGGTACTGCAGGCCGACGCCGAGATGGACGCCGGGCCGGTGTGGGCCAGCGAGACCTTCACCATGCGCGATGCAAGCAAGTCCAGCCTTTACCGCACCGAAGTCACCGAGGCCGCCACTTGCGCGTTGCTCGCCGCGGTGCGGCGATTCGGCGATTCACGTCAGCACGCCGCACTGCCCGCGTCTGCCGACGCGCAGGGCCGTTGGCGCCCGCAGATGCAGCAGGCGGCTCGCCGCATCGACTGGGCACACGACAGCACGCAAGCCGTGTTGCGCAAGATCCGCGCCGCCGATGGTGCCCCCGGTGTGCTCGACGGGTTGTTCGGCGCGCCGTGCCACCTGTTCGATGCGCATGCGCAGGAACTGGCCCACGACCACGAAGGCGGCCGCGTGATCGGCCGGCGCCACGACGCCGTGCTGCGCAGCACGGTCGACGGCGCGGTCTGGATCGGGCATGTGCGCCGCGCCGACCGGCAAGACAGCATCAAGCTGCCGGTGGCGCTGGCCTTTCCTGCACAGTGCCGCGATCTTCCCGAATGGCCGATCGCCATCGACGCGCCGTTGACTGCCTCGGGGTACCGCGAGATCCGCTACGAGGTCGAGGCCGGAGTCGGCTACCTGCACTTCCCCTTCTACAACGGCGCCATGAGCACGGCGCAATGCGTGCGCCTGACCGAGGCCGTGCGCTTCGCGCTGGCCCAACCCACTTGCGTGCTGGTGCTGCTGGGCGGTCCCGACTTCTGGTCGAATGGCATCCACCTGAACGTGATCGAAGCCGCCGACAGCCCGGCCGACGAGTCGTGGCGCAACATCAATGCGATCGATGACCTGACACGCACGCTGATAGCAGCCACCGACCGGGTGGTGATTGCCGCCATGCAGGGCAACACCGGCGCCGGCGGCGTGTTCGTCGCCCTGGCTGCCGACCGGGTCTGGGCCCGCCGCAGTGTGGTGCTGAATCCGCATTACAAGAACATGGGCAATCTGTACGGGTCGGAGTACTGGACCTACCTGCTACCGCGCCGCCTGAAGGTCGGCACCGCTGCCGATGTGATGGGCCGGCGGCTGCCGATGTCGGCTAGCCAGGCGGCGCAACTCGGCCTGGTCGACGCCGTCTTCGGTGACGACGTGCACGAGTTCGTCGGCACCGTACGCGAACGGGCGCAGGCGCTCGCCGCCGGCGGCGAGTTGCTGGCGCTATTGCGCGCGAAGCAGGCGCGCCGCCTCGCGGACGAAGCGCAAATGCCGCTGCAGGCCTACCGCGACGAGGAACTCGCCCGCATGCACCGCAACTTCTACGGCTTCGACCCGAGCTACCACATCGCGCGCTCGAACTTCGTGCACCGTGTCGCGCCGTCGTGGACGCCGCGCCACCTGTGCCTGCATCGCAGCACTAACGACGGTGGGCCATCGCCGGCCTGAGGCCGACCGGGGCGTTCGCGCCGCCGTCGAGCCGCCTCGTCAGGCCCGGTCGCCGCAGGCGTCAGGCCGCGGCGTGGCCGCCGGGTGATCGCCCCGTGGCCGCAAGCGGCTCCCGCGCGGGCACCAAGCGAGGCTCGGCGCCCAGCCAGTACAGGCCGTTGGCCATGATGCAAAAGCCGGTCGCTGCGAACCACACCATTGCCGTACCGACGAACCCCGTGAATGCGAGCCACCAGGGGCTGTGCACCAGCGACAGCGTCGAGGCGATCAGAAGATTGATGCCGACCACGAGGTAGATGCGCCGCTCGAGGTACCAGCGGTCCGTCTGCATCAGGTAGATCTCACCCGGCTTCCAGCCGGGACGCGCCAGCATGGGCCGCAACCCCAGTCGCGCCAAGACGTTGCCGACCACGCAAAAGCCAGTCAGCGCGACGACGATCGAGGCCGCGGCGGTGGCCGCGACGGCCAGCACCCAGAGTGGGTGCACCAGTGCCGCCAAGCCGGTTGCCACCAGCAGCACGGCGCCTGCCACGAGCCAGACGGTGCGTTCGATGTACCACCGGTCGGTGGGTACGATGTAGAGCTTCGTTTGCTGTGCCATGGCCGGGCCTCTTTCCAGTTGGCGATGGGTGTCCAGTGATCACGCCGTGAGTCGAATGGTCACTGCCGAGCGTGTGCTGGCACGCGACCTGTCCGCCATCGCGGCACGATGGATCCATGTTCGGCCCGTCGCGCCAACCCTGCTTTGTCCTGGCTCATATCCGGTGCGTGTGTCTCTTGGCGCTTTGCGCTGCCGTCGCGCCGTCGCATCCAGCGGGCCGACCCTGCACATCCACCGCGCGCCGAAGCCCGGCACGCCCCGCAGCGCAAGCTTCAGGCGCGTCCGATGGCTCGCGCCAACGGCGGCCACAACGCCGCCGGCAGGTCGTGGCCCATGCCCGGGACAATTTCGAGCGTCGAGCCGGCAATCCGGACGTGCAGGTCGTGCGCTGCGGCCACCGGCACCAGCGGGTCATCGCCGCCATGCACGATGTGCGTCGGCGAGCTGATGCGCGACAGCAACGGCGTGCGGTCGCCGTCGGCCGCGATGGCCACGATTTGACGCACGACACCGCCAGGCCGCCACGCCCTGCGCACCGAGGCCGCCAGACGCGCTCGCAATTCCGCGGGATCGGGCGGGTAGCCCGGGCTGCCGATGACGGAGAACAGGCGCACCAGCCGCGCCACGGCGCTGTCGACGTCGTCGCCGCCGCGGCGGTCGAGCATCGTGGCGCGGACCCTGGCGCTGGACTGCGGCAGTCGGCGCGAGCCCGACGTGGTCATGATCAGCGTCAGCCGCGACACGCGCTCGGGGCGGCTGGCCGCCATGTGCTGGGCGATCATGCCGCCCATCGACGCACCACAGACATGGGCCTGGGTGATGCCCAGGGCGTCGAGCACGCCGAAGGCATCCTCGGCCATGTCGGCCAACCCGTACGGTGCCACCACCGGCAGGTGCAGCATGAAGCGCAGCAGCGCCCAGGCCAGGCTCGGCGTGCCGCTGGCGTCGAAGCCTTCGCTCAATCCGGCATCGCGGTTGTCGAAGCGGACAACGCGAAAGCCGCGCGCCACCAACAGGCGCACCAGTTCGTCCGGCCAGGCCGTGAGCTGCATGCCCAGGCCCATGATCATCAGCAGCGGCACACCGTCGGGAGGGCCCTGGTCGTCAACCTCGATGGCCAGGCCGTTGGCGGACAGTTGCATCCGACTCAGGCCGTGCCGGGCCGCTCCCAAGCGGCCTGAGCTGCCAAAGGCCAGGCACGGGCCCGTCCCGGTCCCAGGCGACGCGAGCGCAGCGAGCTGGGGGCCGTCATACCCCGCTCGCCGCCTGTAGCGGTGCATGGCCGGTGGTCTTGTAGAACCAGCGTCGCGCGCCGCGTGCATCGAACGGGTGCCAATGCAGCGGGTCCTGCTGCAGCCGGTCGGCAATCGCGTACAGGGCCAACGGGTTCATGCCCATGCCGATGTGGCTGGCGTGGACTTCGATATTCTCGGTCTGTGGCGCCGCTTCGTTGATGCTGCACTGCCAGGCCACGACGCCGTCGGTCTTGGAGAAGATCGAGGTCGTCGGTATCGGTGGGGTGCCGCGGATCTGTTCGATCAACGCCGGGTCGTGCACGTCCTGGCCGCTGACCATCTCGTAAAAGCGCCAGGCATTGGTCGCCCGCGGATGGCCGGTGAACGGTGTGCCCAGGGTGATGACGCAGCGCGACAGTTCGGGCATCTCCTTGGCCAGCTCGCGCGCGTATAGGCCACCCAGGCTCCAGCCGATCAGGCTGACCTTGCCGCCATGCCGGTCGGCGGTGCGGCGAAGGTGGTGTCGGCAGGCTTCGAGCACGCCGTCGCGCGGACCGAAATTGAAACCCTGCTTCCACGGATAGGCACTGTAGCCCAGCGTTTCGAGCAGGCCACGCAGCGGCGCGGTGGTCATGTCGGCGGCGCCGAGGCCCGGGAACACGATCACCGGGTGCCCATCGCCCGGCGGCAAGCGCCTGAGCCAGGGCATCGACACCACCAGCGCGGCGTATTCCCACGGCGCGCGGCCCTCCATCAACCACAGCCAAGGCGGCGGGGCCTTCAGGTCGGCGGGGTGCAGCAGCGGCGGCGCGGGCAATGTGCGGCGTGACCTCATTGGCGGCCATCGTATCGGGTGCCAGCCAGGCCGCCCGCAAGCGGCGGCCCTGCCGGGCGCTCACCCGTGCGACAGGTCACGCGCCGCATTCAATGGCCGGGCCGGCGCTTGCGCGCCGCGGCCCTGGGCGCACGCACCGCGCTGGCGACGACATCGGCGTCCGCTTCGTCGACCGCCATGGCGCGCAGCTCGTCGAACGCCACGCGCAGCCGTGCGGCCAGCTCGCGCACTTCGGGCATCGCTGCGGCGTCGGCCATCAGGCCGAAATCGAGCGATTGGTCATAGCTCTGTACCGTGATGTTCAGCGCCACACCGTGCACGACGATCGAGCACGGGTAGTTGGTCAGCATCTTGGCACCCGCCATGTACAGCGGCACCGGCGGGCCGGGTACGTTGGAGATGACCACGTTGGCCACCGGCGGCAGCTTGTCGGCGACCTTGGCGCGCTGATACAGCGCGGTGGCCGCCGACATCAGCCACGGCACGCCGATCGACGGAAAGTCGGTCGGCAGGATGCTCTTCACGCCTGCGAGCGTGCTCTTCATCGAGCGCGTCGCGGCCTTGATGTGCGCCAGCCGCCGCCGCGGATCGGCGATCTGGGTGCCCAGGCTGACCAAAGTCATCGAGGCCTGGTTGTCGGCACTGGTGTTGCCCTTGGCACGCAGCGAGACCGGTACGGCGGCCACCATCGACTTGCGTGGCAGCGGCCCATGGCTGCGGAAGTGCGAGCGCAGCGCGCCGCTGCACAGCATCAGCACCATGTCGTTGAGCGTGGCGTCGTGCAGGCGGCCCAGCGCCTTGAGTTCAGGCAACGGCAGCGAGACCACGGCAAACGCGCGGCCGGCCGTGACCGACGCGTTGAGCCGGGTGCGCGGGGCCAGCCCCAGGCTGCCGCTGCGCTTCCTGCCGCTGACGAACTCGCTGCGCGCGGCCATCTGCGTGGCGGCCGACGACAGCGAACCGACCGCACCAGGCAAGGCGCGAATCAGGTGCGTGATCTGCTGCACTTCGCTGCCGATGGCACCCGAGATCATCTCCACCAGGCCGATCTCGAAGCGCTTGACGCGGCCCGAGGTGCGCGCCTCGACAGGCGGTGGGTGCGGGCTCAGGTCGAGGATGGCATTGGCCAGCGCCACGGCGGCCTGGCCGTCGACAGCGGCGTGATGCAGCTGGGTGTACATCGCGACCCTCTTCCTCCCGCCCTCGCCCGTGGCCAGGCCCTCGATGACGTGGAACTTCCACAGCGGCAGGTTGCGGTCGAGCAGCCGGGTGTGCAACTGCCCGACCAGGGCTTCGAGCCGCGCCATCTCGTTGGACCGGCCACGCGTCGCGGCCGGCAGCTTGACGGCGACGATGTGATGCTTCAGGTCGGGCACGGCGTCGAGCCAGACCGGATTGGCCATGTTCAGCGGCATCTGCCAGATGCGCCGCCGCAGGGCGGTCGCCAGCGGCAGCCGCTCGGCCATGTGCTTGCGCAACGCATGGACGAAGCTGCCGCGGCTGCCGGCAGGCAGCTCGAACAGGTGCAACGCGCCGACATGCATCGGCATCTCGGGCGTTTCGAGGTAGAGGAAACTTGCGTCGAGGCCCGACAGGCGCTTCATGCGCAACATGCTATGGCGGGCAGCGCCGGCGCCGGACCGGTGATCACCCTAGGGCCTGCGAACGCGTGCGCAGGGCCCACCATTCATTGCCGACCAGGGCGACGAGCACCAGCGCGCCGCCGGTGAAGGCCGCCGCGGCCGGCGTTTCGCCGGCGCCGACCCAGGCCAGCAGCACGCCGAAGATGACTTCGAGCAGGCCGAGCAGCGAGATCTCCGGCGCCGGCAGCACGCTGGACAGGCGCACGACGATCAGGCACGGGATGGCCAGTTGCACCACGCCGAGCAGCGCCAGCCAGGACAAATCGTGGCTGGTGGCCGAAAGCGGCAGCGCCAGCGGCAGCGCGACCGCGGCCGACATCACGGCGCCCAGCAGCACGGCGGGCAGCATCTGCGGCTCTGCGACGCGGTCGTCGGCGGCGTGGCGCTGGTGCAGGTGCTGCAGCAGCGTCCAGTTGGCGGCGGCGGCCATCGGCACGCCGAGCGCGACCAGCGCGCCGGTCATCGAGCCGCCGCTGTCCAACGCCTGGCGCCCGAACATCCAGGCGATGCCCGCCCCGGCGAGGCCGATCGCGCCCCAGGTCCGCGCCGGCAGACGGTGGTGCAGGAAGACGCGCGAGAACAGCGCAGTGACCAGCGGCGCAATGGCCATCGTGACCAGCACCGTGGCCACCGTGGTCAGCGTCAGCGCGACCATGAAGTTGGTGTACATCACGGCCCAGCACAGGGCCGAGAACCAGAGCGCGACCCCGCCACCGCGAATGTCTCGCCACAGTGCGGCCGGGCCGCGCATGGCCAGCAGCGCCACGCACAGCGCGCCGGCGTTGAACAGGCTGCGCCAGAACGTGACCTCGAAACTGCGCGCCGCATCGAGCTGGCGCGTGACGACGCCGGCGATGCTCCACAGCAGCGTGCAGACGACCATCAAGAGAACAGCGCGTCGATGTGTCATGGCATGAACGAGGGGCACCGAGCGGCCCGGGCGTCAGTCCAGTTGGTACCCCCGCTTTGCGGGGGGCAGGGGGTGCCCAGGTTCAGCGCGAGCGCGCTTCGCGTGTGGCGGGCTACGCCGCCTCGCGCGAAGCGCGCTTGCGGTCGTGCTCCTTGAGGTACCTCTTGCGCAGGCGGATGCTCTTGGGCGTGATCTCGACCAGCTCGTCGTCCTCGATGAACTCGACCGCATACTCCAGCGTCAGGTCGATCGCCGGCGTGATCTTGATTGCGTCTTCCTTGCCGCTGACGCGGAAGTTGGTGAGTTGCTTGGCGCGCACCGCGTTGACCACCAGGTCGTTGTCGCGGCTGTGCATGCCGACGATCATGCCTTCGTAGACCGGGTCGCCGGCGCGCACGAACATGCGGCCGCGGTCGTCGAGCTTGCCCAGCGCGTAGGTCACGATCTCGCCGTTGTCCTGGCTGATCAGCACGCCGTTCTTGCGCCCGGCGATCTCGCCCTTGAAGGCCTCGTAGCCGTCGAAGATGTTGCTGATCAGGCCGGTGCCGCGCGTCAGGTTCATGAACTCGTTGGAGAAACCGATCAGCCCGCGCGCCGGAATGCGGTATTCGAGCCGCACGCGGCCGCGGCCGTCGGACTCCATGTTCACCAGCTCGGCCTTGCGCTCGCCCAGGGCCTGCATCACCGCGCCCTGGTGGCTGTCTTCGACGTCGGCAGTGACCAGCTCGATCGGCTCGTGGCGCTCACCGTTCACCTCGTGGAAGACGACCCGCGGCTTGCTCACCGCCAGCTCGAAGCCTTCGCGCCGCATGGTTTCGAGCAGGATCGTCAGGTGCAGCTCGCCGCGGCCCGAGACCTCGTAGACGCCGTCCTCGTCGGTGTCCT
>Ga0315271_10001303_pt1 | contig 14917 bp, 12 predicted proteins | sample C3_top_MG_FD_204664 | JGI IMG/M metagenome (GOLD analysis project Ga0315271, IMG submission 204664) | Sediment microbial communities from Yellowstone Lake, YNP, Wyoming, USA - C3_top | ecosystem: Environmental > Aquatic > Freshwater > Lake > Sediment | place: USA: Wyoming | collected 2017-08-01 | reverse complement strand
CTGCGCGGCCGCTTCCGCGCTTACACGCTGCGAGCCTCGCCGCGGGAAGACAACCACGCGGCGAGTCTCTTGCTACGCGCGACGCGGCCGCTCCGAGGGGAGCGGCGCTCGCTGGTCCCGGGTCTGAACTGCGAACGGCGCGGAGCTGTGCTCCCGCCTCCCGCTTCCCGCCTTCCGACCGCCCAAGGGGGCGAGCCGCGCGTGTCGCTTGCCCGCCCGGCGGGGGCGCGTTAGGGTGAGGGCGCCGCAGCGGAGTGCGGTCTCATCCCGTTCCCGGAGTGCCGGTGGACCGTCGTCTGACGCTGATCGTTGGCGCGTTGTGCCTCGCCTGTGCGGGCGCGACGCCGCCGTCCCCCGCGCCGGCGCGCGAGGCCGCGACGGCCCCGCCGCGCGCGCGCGATGCCATCACCGCCAAGGACATCGCGCGCGACCTCCGCGCCTTCGCCGATGATTCCATGCTCGGCCGCAACGCCGAGACGGGCGACGCAGTGCGCGCGGCGCGCTTCCTGGCGGCACGCGCCGCGGCCGCCGGTCTCGAACCGGCAGGGGACAGCGGCGGATTCCTCCAGCGCGTTCCGCTCCTGCGCGAGTACCTCGGCCGCGGCTCCCGCGCCACGGTCGCGACCGATACCGGGACGGCCGATCTCGCGATCGGTCCTCAGCTGTTGCCGCTGCTCGCGCTCGGCGAAGGACTGCCGCTCCCGAAGCTCGACGCCGAGGGGGACCTGCTCTTCGCGGGCTACGGGTTCAGCGAGCCGGGAGTCCCCGATCCCCTCGAGGGGAAGAGCGTCTCGGGGAAGGTGGTGGTCTTCCTGATGGAGGCGCCGCCGGGACTCGACAGCGCCGCGCGCGCGCTCGTGGAGCGCGACCATCCGCTGGCACAGCGCATCGGCGTGCTCGCCGACCGCGGACCGGCGGCGATCATCGCCGTGGTATCGGGGCGGATGGCGGCGCTCCTCCCGTCGATCGCGGCCGACATGCGTGACGCCTCAGTGCATCTCGGCGATGGTGTCAAAGTGCCGCCGCGCACACTCCCGATGGTGCTGCTCGCGGACCAGCGGATCGCGGTGCCGCTGCTGCCGCCGGCGCGGCGCGTGGGGAAGGGGACGCGGCCGCCGCCGCGGCACTTCACGGCGCATGTGGACTGGGTGCGGACGGAGGTGCCGGCCTACAACGTGGTGGCGGTGCGGCGGGGCGCCGACTCGGCGCGCCGCGGCACGTTCGTGGCCTTCGGCGCGCACCTCGACCACATCGGGATCCAGCCGGCGGTCGGAGGGGACTCGATCGCGAACGGCGCCGACGACGACGGATCGGGGAGCGTCGCGCTGCTCGCCATCGCCCGCGCGGCCGTGGCGCAGCGCCCGGGGCCGGCGCGGTCGATGCTCTTCGTGTGGCACACCGGGGAGGAGCTCGGGCTCTTCGGCTCGGAGTGGTTCACGACGCATCCCACCGTGCCGCTCGACTCGATCGTCGCGCAGCTCAACGCGGACATGATCGGACGGAACGCGCCCGATTCGCTCTACCTCGTGGGTCCGCGCGCCGCGCCGAAGCGACAGAGCGCGATCCTCGGCGTCATCGCCGATTCGGTGAATGCGACGCTGACGCCGCCGTTCCTCATCAACCGCGAATGGGACTCGCCGACGCATCCGGAGCAGATCTATTACCGGAGCGACCATTACAACTACGCCCGCAACGGGATCCCGGTGGTCTTCTTCACCAGCGGGCTGCACGCCGACTACCACAAGGTGAGCGACGAGTCGTCGAAGATCGACTACGGGAAGATCGCGCGGGTGGCGACGTTCATCTACGAGGTGGGGCTCGCGGTGGCGGACCGGCCGGCGCGGCCGTCGGTCGGCTCCCGGACGACGACGCCGTAGGCGGCGCCCGTTCCGGCACTCATCGCGCGTGAGTGCCAGCGGTTGCTCCCGCGGATCACGAGTCGTCGCCCGGGTGTAGCAGCCCCTGACAGGAGGATCGCATGCTGAACGGCAACGTTCGCGGATCGCTCACCCGGGATGATGCGCAACTCGCCCTGCGCCTGGTCGCGCGCGGCTCCGACGATGCGTTGCGCGCGGCGGAAGCGCTGTTGCGCGACGGCGGCATCGACGCGCTGCTCGACGACGAGCGGCTCGCGCCGGCGATCGTGGAAGCGCGCGCCGGTGCGCACGCATCGCTCCCCCTCTTCTTCTGCGTCGTGGTGCGGCAGGCGCTCGCTGCCGTCGATGAGCACGACCACGGGCTGGCGGACTACGTCGCCGATGTCTGCATCCAGTTCGCGGATGGCGGCCGCTCCGAGCGGATCGCCGGCCACGACGACCAGACCTATGGCACGCTCGCCTCGCTCGTCGCCGAGGTGAACACGGCCGATGCGTCCCGCGCCTTCCTCGTGCGGCAGCACCTCGGCAACTACGCGCTCTGGCTGAGCGGGCTCTTCCCCGACCGGATCGAGATGCACCGGTGGCGGCGGGGAGCGCCGGGGCTCGACTACTACGACGCGCTCGGCCGGCGCGGGTTCGCTCTCGCCGCCGAGCACCGGCTCGCAGAGGAGCACGGGCTGCGAGGGGTCTTCGAGCAGGCGGCGGAGCGGTTCGTGAAGCTGCGGGTGGCGCTCAACCGGGTGAGCGATACGCTCCTCTTCCCGCGGCGGAGTTCACCGGAGCGTCTAATGCGCCAGGTGAGCGACGAGGCGCGCTGGCGGAAGGCGTCCTAGCAGCCGGGGGCGAGGCGGTGGCCCACCTCCGCCGCGCGCGCCAGGAAGGCGGCGAAGAGTCCCGCTTCCCAGTGGCCGTCGAGCTCCTCCGGGTGCCACTGGACGCCGACCGCCCACCAGTCATCCGCGTGCCACTCGAGTCCCTCGATGATCCCGTCGGGGGCGGTAGCGGTCGCGCGCAGGCCGTCGGCGATGCGGTCGGGCGCCTGATGATGGAATGAGTTCACCTGGAAGTCCTCGACACCGAGGGCGGCACCGAGGCGGCTCGCGGGCGCGATGCGAACCGGGTGGATGCGCGTCGCGTGGTGGCCGTCGCCCCGGTCGTGGGAGAGTGCGTGCGGGCGCAGGCTCGGGATGTCCTGGATCAGCGTACCGCCGAAAGCGACGTTGAGCAGCTGGACCCCGCGGCAGATCGCGAGCACCGGGCACCGGCTCGCGCGGGCGGCCGTGAGCAGCGCGATCTCGGCGTCGTCGCGGTCCGGGCTGACGTCGGTCACGCTGTGGTGGCGCACCGCGCCGTAGCGGGCGGGGTCCACGTCCTCGCCGCCGGTGAGCAGCAGTGCGTCGATGGCTCCGAGGATGTCGGCGGCATGGCTGCGGCGTTCGAGCGGCGGCACGAGGATCGGCAGCCCGCCGGCCTTCTCGATCGCGCGCGCGTACGCAACGGCGAGGCGCGCGCGGGGCGCGGCGGCCTCGGTCCGGAGCGGGGCGGTGATGGCGACGATCGGCGGCATGCGGGAACGCTCCAAAGGGCGCACGCTTGCGCGCGCGGTACAGCCGGATATCCTACATCAATCTAACGCCAGCGACCGAGGGGCCGGAATGCCGACGTACGAGTTCCGCTGCAACAAGTGCGAGGAGTCGTTCTCGATCCGAGAGCACATCGCCGATTTCGGGCGCGCCAAGGTGGCGTGCCCCAAGTGCAAGAGCGCCGACGTGGAGCGGGTGCTGAGCGGCTTCTACGCGCGCACCCCGCGGAAGTCCTGACGGATGGCGGTGGGCCGGGCATGTTCGAACATTTGAAGCAATCTTTGCGCGAAGCCCTCGCGGGCGGGGCGAGCCCCGCCTCGGTGGCGATGATGCGTGACGCCCTCGTGGAGGCGAAGATCGCCGTCGGCCAGTCGCGCTCGGCGCGCGACGGCGCGGCCGTGCAGCTGATGCATGAGCGCACGGAGCTCGCGACGGTGCGCCGGCGGGGGGAGCTCGCGGCGCAGATCGGCGACGCTGAGACCGTGGCGGTCGCGGCGCGTTACGAGAAGAAGCACGCCGAGCGGGTCGAGATGCTCGAGCGGAAGCTGGCGGCGCTGGAGACCGAGTTCGCGCTCGGGGAGCGCGAACTCGACGAGATGAGCGCGCAGTACAAGGAGATGGCCGCGTCGGCGCGCGCTCCTTCGGCGCCGTCGGCGCCGGCGGCGCAGGCCGGGCTCGATGACCGCGACACGGAGCACAACGCCCTGCGGCGGGAGGCCGAGCGCGCCGAACGCGCCGCCGACGCCGACCGGCGCCTCGAGGAACTGAAGAAGAAGATGGGCCGCTAGGCCTGCACGTTCGCGGTGAGCCGCTTGAGCAGCGGCACGCAGAGGAGCATCGCCGCCGCCGCGCCGAAGGCGACCACGACGAAGATCGAGAAGAACCCTTCGTTCGTCGCGCTCACGTGCTGGATGTAGCCGCCGAATCCCGTCATCGGCGCTTCCGGCGCCTGGCCGGGCGTCGGCGTGAACGCCGCGAACCAGCCCGCGATCTTGTTCGCCGCTGCGTTCGAGAGGAACCACACGCCCATCAGCAGCGACGCGAACTTCACCGGCGCCACCTTCGTGACGTACGACAGCCCCACGGGCGAGAGGCAGAGTTCGCCGAAGGTATGGAAGGCGTAGGCCGCGGTGAGCCAGAGTGGACTGACGAGCATGCCGGTATCGGCGCGGCGGCCGCCGAGCACCATGAACAAGAATCCCACGCCCAGCAGCGTGAGGCCGAGCACCATCTTCATGGCGGTGCTCGGCTCCTTGCCACGCTTGATCAGGAAGAGCCAGAGCGCGGCGAAGACGGGGCCGAAGATGAGGATGCAGATCGAGTTCACCGACTGCAGCCAGGCGGGGGGGATGTGGAAGCTCCCCACGAAGAGCTGCGTGTTGTTCGCCGCGAAGAGGTTCATCGAGCTGCCCGCCTGCTCGTAGCAGGCCCAGAAGGCGGCGGCGAAGAAGACGACGATGAAGATCGCGAACACCTGCTTCCGCTCCTCGCCCTGTGAGCCGAGGACGGTGATCGTGAGGGTGGCGCCGATGAGGAGGCCGAAGGCGAGCCCGAGGGGCGACGGGCCGCCCAGATACCAGGCGAGTGCGCCGCCGACCGCCGCGCCGATCGTCCCGTGCAAGACCGCGCGCGAGTCGGTCGCCGCCGCCGCCGCGGCGGCGGCGCCGCCGAGCGCGTCCTTCGCGCGCTTGGCCGCGGTGCCCAGCCCGATCCCCGGAAGGAAGATGTCGCGTCCCCACATGTACACGATGAGCCCGGCCACCATCCCCACGCCGGCGGCGGCGAAGCCGATGTGCCAGCCCGTCTCCCCGTAGCGCACCGGATCGCCGAACCAGCCGCAGACGAACTGGCCGAGCGTCGCCCCGAGGTTGATGCCCATGTAGAAGAGCGTGAAGCCGGCGTCGCGCCGCGCATCGCCCGGCCGGTAGAGCTGCCCCACCATGGTGGAGACGTTGGGCTTGAAGAAGCCCGTGCCGATGATCACCAGCGCGAGCCCGACGTAGAACATCGTCATGCTGGAGAAGGCGAGGCAGAAGTGCCCCGCGGCGATGATCACGCCGCCGATCACGAGCGATCGCCGTGTGCCGAGCCAGCGGTCGGCGAGGTAGCCGCCGATGAGCGGGGTCAGATAGACGAGCGCCGTGTAGTTGCCGTAGAGGGTCGCGGCGTCCCGCGTGCTCCAGTGGAGCGACTGCGTGAGGAAGAGGACGAGGATCGCCCGCATCCCATAGTACGAGAAGCGCTCCCACATCTCGGTCGTGAAGAGCAGGCCGAGTCCGCGCGGGTGACCGAAGAACTTGCGGTCGTCCATGGCGCTGGAGGGATCGGTATTGGGCACGTTGCCGGCGACGGGAGCGCTCACGGGTGGCCTCTCGAGAGGGTCGACTGCGGGTCGGCGGGAGAAGATACCGCCCGACCGCCAACCTGCCAGGAGAGGCGGCGGTGCCTAGGCGATCGGCCGCGGGGCGGCGGCCAGCAGCTCCTTCGTATAGGCCGCCTTCGGCGCGGCGAAGAGCTCCGTGCTCGACCCGGTCTCCACGATGCGCCCGCGGTGCATCACCGCGACCCGGTGCGCGATGTGCTCCACCACCGAGAGGTCGTGCGCGATGAACAGGTAGGCGAGGCCGCGTGCGCGCTGGAGGTCGCGCAGGAGGTTGATCACCTGCGCCTGCACGCTCACATCGAGCGACGAGACGGGCTCATCGCAGATGAGGAAGCGCGGTTCCACCGCGAGCGCGCGGGCGATGCCGATGCGCTGGCGCTGTCCCCCCGAGAACTCGTGTGGGTAGCGCGTGGCCGCCTCCTTGGAGAGCCCGACCTCGTCCAGCAGCCGCGCGACGCGCGCCTCCGCCGCGGCGCCCTCGGCGAGGCGGTGGATCGTGATCCCCTCGCGCACGATGGCGCCGACGGTCATCCGCGGATCGAGCGACGCGAAGGGATCCTGGAAGACGAGCTGCATCTCCCGCCGCAGGGCGCGGAGCGGCTCGGCCGCGAGCGCGAGCACTTCGGTGCCGTCGAAGGTGACGGAGCCCGAGTCCGGCTCCATCAGCCGAAGGATGCAGCGGCCGAGCGTCGTCTTCCCCGAGCCGGATTCGCCGACGAGGCCGAGCGTCTCGCCGGCGGCGATCTCGAGGCTCACGTCGTCGACGGCGAGGACGCCCCCGCCGCCGGCACCGAAGAGGGCGCGCCGCGGCGCGAAGCGCTTGGTGAGCGCGCGCACCGAGAGCAGCGGGCCGCCCGGCGGCCGGGCGGCGCTCACGCGGCGCCTCCGGGCGCATCGAGATGGCAGCGCGACCGGTGACCGCTCCCAATGCGGTAGAGCGGCGGTTCCACGGCGCAGCGGTCGAAGGCGCGCGGACAGCGCTCGCGGAAGCGGCAGCCGGTGGGCCACGCGTCCGCCGAGGGGACCTGGCCGGGGATCGTCTCGAGGCGCTCACGGCGCACGCCGAGGCGGGGGACCGCCGCGACCAGCGCCTTCGTGTACGGATGGTGCGGCGCCGCGAAGAGCTCGCGCACCGGCGCCTCCTCCACGATCTGTCCCGCGTACATCACGATCACCCGCTGGGCTCGCTCGGCGACGATGCCGAGGTCGTGCGTGATGAGCAGCACCGACATCGCCATCGCGGCCTGCAGCGCCGCGAGCCGCTCGAGGATCTGCGCCTGCGTGGTGACGTCGAGCGCCGTCGTCGGCTCGTCGGCGATGAGCAGCGCCGGACGCATCACGAGCGCCATGGCGATCATCACGCGCTGCCGCAGCCCGCCGGAGAGCTGGTGCGGATGGTCGAGCGCGCGCGCGGCGGGGTCCGGGAACCCCACCGCGGCGAGCGTCTCGACCGCGCGCCGCCAGGCCTCCGCCTTCGAGGCGCCCGCGTGCACCCGCACCACCTCGGCCACCTGTGCGCCGACGGTGAGCACTGGGTTGAGGGAGGTCATCGGCTCCTGGAAGACCATCGCGATGCGCGCGCCGCGGACGGCGCGCATCTCTGCCTCGGGGAGGGCGAGGAGGTCGCGCGACTCGAAGGTGATCCGGCTGCCCGGCTCGATGGCGCCCGGCGGCCGGATGAGCCGCAGGATCGAGAGCGCGGTCACCGACTTCCCGCACCCCGACTCGCCGACCAGGCCGACGGTCTCCTCCGGCGCGATGGTGAAGGAGATGCCATCCACGGCGCGCGCGCTGCCCCCGACCGTGCGAAAGCTGGTGCGGAGTTCGCTCACATCGAGAAGGGGTGAAGTCACGTGCCGTCCACCGTGCGCGGGTCGAGAGCATCGCGGAGCGCGTCGCCGAGCGTGTTGATCGCGAGCACCGTGATCACGATCGCGAGGCCGGGAAAGAGCGCCATCCACCAGGCGCTGGCGAGCTGGCTCGAACCATCCTGGATGATGTTCCCCCAGCTCGGCGTCGGCGGACGGATGCCGATGCCGAGATAGCTGAGCGCCGCCTCGAGGATGATTACGTTCCCGAGCGACAGGGTGGCGGCGACGATGACGGTCGAGGCCACGTTCGGGAGCAGATGCCGCCAGAGGATCTCGCGGTCGCGCGCGCCGAGAGCGCGCGCGGCGGTGGTCAGGTCCTGCTCGCGCAGGGAGAGCACCTGGGCGCGGACCATCCGACTCGTGCCGAACCAGCCCGTGACCCCGAGCAGGAGGACGAGCGTGGGCACGGTGATCGAGCGCGCGACCGCCACCACCGCCATGACAAGGAGAATGCGCGGAATGGAGAGCGCGGCGTCGAGCACGCGCATCATGACGCCGTCAAGGCGGCCGCCATGGAAGCCGGCCACGGCGCCATAGGCCGTCCCCAGGCAGGTGGAGAGGAGCACCGCCAGCGCGGCGACGGCGAGCGAGATGCGGCCGCCGAAGAGCACGCGGCTGAAGACATCGCGGCTCGCGAAGTCGGTGCCGAAGAGATGATCGAGCGACGGCGGCTGGTTGTTCCCGCTCACGACATCGGGCTGCGCATTCGGCAGATAGGGCGCGACCACCGGGGCGAGGATCGCCAGCGCGGCGAGCATGGCGAGGATGAACAGCGCGGCCATCGCCGGCCGGTCGGACGCGAGGTGCGCCAGCCCGCGCCGCCAGGGGCCGGCGCTCCCGCCGCGCGCGCCGCGATGCACGGCCCACACCGCGAGCGCCCCCGCCGCGAGGCACACGAACCACCCGAAGAGCATCACGTCACCCCGCTCGCACGCGCGGATCCACGAGCGCATAGAGGACGTCGGCGAGCAGGCTCCCGACCACCACCATCACGCTCGCGACGACGGTGGCCGCGACGACCAAAGGATAGTCGCGGTCGGTGACGGCCGCCGTCGCCAGCATTCCCATCCCGGGCCAGGAGAAGACGCGCTCCACCAGCACCGCGCCGCCGAGCAGTCCGGGAAGGGAGAGGCCGAGCAGCGTGATCACCGGGAGGAGCGCATTGCGCAGCACGTGCCGCGTCAGCACCTGCCATTCGCTGAGGCCCTTCGCGCGCGCGGTGCGCACGAAGTCCTGCGCCAGCACCTCGAGCATCGCGCTGCGCTGGAAGCGCGACACCGCGGCGGAGGTGAGCAGGATGAGCGTGCCCGCCGGCAGGACGAGGTGCCGCGCCCGGTCTCCGAACCGCCCCCAGAATCCGAGCGAGGGATACACCGCGGGGTCGGTGGTGCCGCTTACCGGGAACCAGTGCGCCAGGTACGCGAAGAGGAACATCAGGATCAGCGCGAGCCAGAAATCGGGCATCGAATAGAAGAACATCGAGATCGCACCGATGCCGCGGTCGAGAGCACTCCGGGGGCGCCAGGCCTGCGCGATCCCCGCGGCGAGGCCGAGCAGGAGGCTCCCCGCGATCGCGAGTCCCATCAGGAGGAGCGTGTTCGGGATCGCCTCGGCGAGCAGGGCGGACACCGGGCGCCGCCGGGCGAGCGACCAGCCGAGATTTCCTGTGGCGAGCGAGCGGATCCAGCAGCCGTAGCGCACGACGAGCCCGCGATCGAGGCAGAGCTCCGCTCGCAGGTGGGCCCGGGTGACAGCCGAGCTACGGTCGAGGGAGACCGTCGCATCCACGATATCGCCCGGAGCGAGCGCGATGAGGACGAAGGTGAAGGTCGCGACCAGCCACACGATCACCACGCCCTGCGCGGCGCGGCGGGCGAGCAGCCTGGTCATCGCTTACGGCTTCGCGGGCGGCGCTGCCGGCGCGCTCCCCACGTTGTCGCGCGCGATCCGCTGGTCGGCCGGTATGTACCACTCCGCCAGATTCACCGTCCATGCGTCCGCGCGCATGCGCACCGGATGGACCCGCTTCGACGCGCCAGCGAAGTTCCGGGCCTCGTTGATCCAAACGGCCGGCGCGTCGGCGATGATCGTCTCGTACGCCCGACGGAAGTACGCCTTTTCACGCACCGGGTCGAGCGTGTGCACGGCGGAGTCGATGTAAGCGTCGAAGGCCGCACTCTTGTAGCCGGCGAGATTCGAGCCGCCCGGCGCGGCGGCGGCGGAGGTCCAGCTCTGCCGGATGCCGGCCGGGCTCGGATCGAGGATCGTCCCCCAGAGCGCCGCCTCGAAATCGCGGGTCGTCACGCGTCGGACGACGGTCGTGAAATCCCCCTGCTCGATCTCCACCTTCACCCCCAACCGCTTCATCTGCTCCTGGATCAGCACGGCGAGTTGCTGCCGCGGCGCGCTCGACGTCGGGACGAGGAGGGAGAATCCCAGCGTCCGGCCGTTCTTCATGCGCATGCCGTCCGCCCCCGTCACGCGCCAGCCGAGCGCATCCAGCAACCGCTTCGCGCTGTCGGGTGCGTACGGCAGCAGCACGATGATGGAGTCGAAGGTCGCAATGTGGGTGTTTATCGGACCGTGGCCGAGGATCGCGGCCGTGTCGTAGACGCTCTTCACGAGGCTGGCCCGGTCGATGCCCAGCGTCAGCGCCCTTCGGAGCGCCCGGTCGGCGAAGATGGGGCTGGGCGCCGAGGGATTCTTCGGGTCGCGCTCGTTCCAGATCAGGTAGCCGTAGGTCATCGATCGGTACGGCACCACCTGGAGCTCCGGACGCGCGGCGACCGCCGCGATATCGGGGCCTCGCAGCGCCTCGTACCAGTCGGCCTCACCTGAGAGGACGCGGAGGACAGCGGTCTGCGGATCGGGTGCGATGCTCCAGATCACGCGATCGAGATGCGGGCGGCCACGATAGTAATCCGGGTTCGCCTCGATCGTGATCGCCTGGCGCCCCTCCCAACTCACGAACTTGAAGGCCCCGGTGCCCACCGGATGCTGGCCGAAGGGCGCGCTCTGCAGCTCCGCGCGCGGCACGGACGCCAGCAGGTGCTCCGGGAGAATGCGCATTTGGAATGTGGCGTCGAAGAACTGCTCGGCACCGCGCCGCGCGAACCAGAAGACGGCGGTGAGCGAATCGCGCACCGTCACCGAGTCGATCGCGGCGACAAGCGGGCGACTCGGCGACGCGACGACGGAGTCGGAGTAGAGCTGCCAGGTGAAACGCACGTCACGCGCCGTGACGGGCGCGCCGTCGTGCCAGCGGGCGCGCGGGTCGAGCGCGAAGGCGATCGAGAGAGAATCCCTGGACCAGCTCCAGCTCTTCGCGAGGCGCGGCTCGAAGCCAGCGTCCCCGTTCGTGTGCAGCGCCATCCCCGGTTCGGCGAGCTTGTCGAAGAGTTGCGCCTCCACTTGACCGGCGGTGGCGTCCTCGGTGAGCACCGGGAAGATGAGCTGCGCGTCCGAGGGCGTGGAGATCACGAGGGTGCCGCCGTTCTCGCCGGTGCTCTTGGCCCGGTCGGTGCCGCACGCGGCGAGGAGGACGACGGAGAGGATGAAGGCTGGCTGGCGCATGGTGGTCTCGCTGTAGAAAGAGAATCGGCGTGGCGGAGCGCTCAGCGGCGCCACGTCCACGCGTCGGACTCGTACCGTGCCCGCAGCGCCAGTGCGGCGTCCGCGAGTGCATCGTCCAGCTCCGCAACGGTCGCGCTCCCCTCCTCGACGCTCGCGATCGCGGCAGCGAGCGCCGCCGCGAATTCGGCCGCCGCCGGAGCCCGTCCGAGCAGCGCCGTGAGCGTGGCCGGTGCCGGTACTGCCGGCGGCGGCGACCGCAACAGCCCACCCGCGAGCGCCTGGTCATCCTCGACGAGGATCGAGCCATGCTGCAGGAGCGCGCCCCGGTCCCGCCACTGCGCGCTCCCCACGAGCTTCCGTCCGCCGGCCACGATCTCGCCCGCCACCGGCTCTTCGAAGCAGGGAGCGACGCCCGGACGCGGCGCCGGACCGGACGCGAGCGCCTCGCCGGCCTCCACGCCGAGGCGGCGCAGCGCGTCCAATAGAAGACGATTGATGCGCCGGTACGATTCCCGCAGCGAGCCGAGCGCGCCGTCCGGCGCGGTGACGCAGTAGGTGATCTCGCGGTGGTGGAGCACGGCCCGTCCGCCGGTGGGGCGGCGGACGAAGCGGACGCCGAGCGCCGCCGCGCGATGCCGATCGTAGCGCCCGCGCGCCGTCTGGTGCCGGCCGAGCGACAGCGTCGGCTCGCTCCAGCCGTAGACGCGGAGCCAGACCTCACCTCGGTCGCGGGAGCGGGCCATGAGTGCCTCGTCGAGCGCCATGTTCGCGGCGCCCGGGGCGGGGGGCGTCACGAGCAGGCGCCAGGCGACGCGCGTCCCGGCGGCGGGGCGCGCGGCGGGTGTCGTAGCGTGCCGGAGCGAGAGGGGACTCATCACGCGGAACGATACGCCCCCCGCCGCGCCCCGGGGAGGGCCGCCCGTCCCGAGGGGACGTGAAATGGAATTTCCGCGGGGAGTGTGCCATCCTTAGACGTCTCGGCGCGCCCCGGCGCGCCCCCCGGCCGCACCCACTGAGGACCGTATGCCCACCTCGAACGTGCCCGCGTCGCCGCTCGACGCCGATTCCTTCCTCCCCCGCCATATCGGACCCGACGACGCCGACGTGTTGGCGATGGCGGCCGTCGTTGGTTTCCCCTCGCTCGACGCGCTCATCGACGCGACGGTCCCCGATTCGATCCGGCTGAAGCGCCCGCTCGCGCTCGGCCCCGGCCGCAGCGAGACGGAGGCGCTCCGCGGCTTCCGCGAGATCGCGAGCCGCAATCAGGTCTTCCGGTCGTTCATCGGCCTCGGCTACTACAACTGTCTCACGCCGCCGGTGATCCAGCGGAACATCCTCGAGAGCCCGGCCTGGTACACCGCCTACACGCCCTACCAGGCGGAGATCGCGCAGGGGCGACTCGAGGCGCTGCTCAACTACCAGACGATGGTGATGGACCTCACCGGCCTCGAGATCTCCAATGCGTCGCTGCTCGATGAAGGGACGGCGGCCGCCGAGGCGATGGCGATGGCGCACGCGCTCAAGGGAAAGGAGGGGCGCGAGACCTTCCTCGTGAGCGAGGACTGCTTCCCGCAGACGATCGACGTCGTGCGGACGCGCGCGAAGGCGAAGGGGATCACGGTGGTGGTGGGCGACCACCGAAAGTTCCGCTTCACGCCGGACGTGTTCGGCGCGCTGGTGCAGTATCCCGCGGCGGACGGCGCGATCCACGACTACCGCGCCTTCACGGAGATGGCGCACGCGAACGACGCGATGCTGATCGCGGCCGCCGACCTGCTGAGCCTGACGCTGCTCACGCCGCCCGGCGAGTGGGGGGCGGACGTTGCGGTCGGGAGCACGCAGCGCTTCGGCATCCCGATGGGCTTCGGCGGACCGCATGCGGCGTTCTTCGCGACGAAGGATGAGTTCAAGCGGCACCTGCCGGGACGGATCATCGGCGTCTCCCGGGATGCCGACGGGCGGCCGGCGCTGCGCATGGCGCTGCAGACGCGCGAGCAGCACATCCGGCGCGAGAAGGCGACGAGCAACGTCTGCACGGCGCAGGTGCTGCTCGCGGTGATGGCGAGCATGTACGCCGTCTGGCACGGGCCGGACGGCCTCAAGCGCATCGCGACGCGCATCCACCGCTATGCGGAGGCGCTGGCGGATGGGCTGCGGCGGATGGGCTACGGCATCACGCACGACGTGTTCTTCGATACGATCCGGGTGGAGCTCGGCACCCGGCGGCTCGTCGAGATCCAGCGCGAGGCGCGCGTGCGGCAGATCAACCTGCGCGTGATCGACGAGAGCACCGTCGGCATCGCGCTGGGGGAGAGCACCTTGATCGGCGACATCGCCGACCTGCTCGAGATCTTCGACGGCCACCATGCGCCGGGGGCGCCAGTGGACGAGCTCGTGGGGAAGGCAGACCCGCGCTACGACGAACGGTTCGCGCGCACCAGCGCGTTCCTGACCCACCCCGTCTTCAGCCGCTACCGCTCGGAGACCGAGATGCTGCGCTACGTGCGCACGCTCGAGTCGCGGGACCTGTCGCTGACGCATTCGATGATCCCGCTCGGCTCGTGCACGATGAAGCTCAACGCGACCACCGAGATGGTGCCGCTCTCCTGGCGGGAGATCTCGCGGCTGCATCCCTTCGCCCCCGAGGAGCAGACGGACGGCTACCAGATCCTCTTCGAGCGGCTCGAGTCGGCGCTGGCGGAGATCACCGGCTTCACCGCGGTGTCGCTGCAGCCGAACGCGGGGTCGCAGGGGGAATATGCGGGGCTGCTCGTGATCTCCGCGTACCACGAGTCGCGCGGCGATGCGCACCGGAACGTCTGCCTGATCCCGCAGTCGGCGCACGGGACGAACCCGGCGAGCGCGGTGATGGCGGGCTTCGAGGTGGTGGTGGTACGCACCGATGCGAGCGGGAACATCGATCTCGCCGACCTGCGCGCGAAGGCGGCGCAGCACAAGGACAAGCTCGGCGCGATCATGGTGACCTATCCTTCCACGCACGGCGTGTTCGAGGAGGGGATCAAGGAGCTGTGCGAGGTCGTGCATGCCGCCGGAGGGCAGGTGTACCTCGACGGCGCGAACATGAACGCGCTGGTCGGGCTCGCGCGTCCGGGGGACATCGGCGCCGATGTCTGCCACATCAACCTGCACAAGACGTTCTGCATCCCGCACGGCGGCGGCGGGCCGGGGATGGGACCGATCGCGGTGGCGACGCACCTCGCGCCCTTCCTGCCGGGCCACGTGCTCGCGGCGCTGGGCGGCACGAAGCGCACCGGCGCGGTGAGCGCGGCGCCGTGGGGGAGCGCGAGCATCCTCCCGATCTCGCACCTCTACATCGAACTGATGGGAGGCGCGGGGCTCACGCTCGCGACGAAGGTGGCGATCCTCAACGCCAACTACATGGCGAAGCGTCTCGAGCCGTACTATCCCGTGCTCTACAAGGGGAAGAACGGCACCGTGGCGCACGAGTGCATCATCGACCCGCGCGCCTTCAAGACGAGCGCCGGGATCGAGGTCGAGGACATCGCGAAGCGGCTGATGGACTACGGCTTCCACGCGCCGACGGTGAGCTTCCCGGTGGCGGGGACGCTCATGATCGAGCCGACGGAGAGCGAGTCGAAGCAGGAGCTC
>Ga0315271_10001302_pt1 | contig 14919 bp, 12 predicted proteins | sample C3_top_MG_FD_204664 | JGI IMG/M metagenome (GOLD analysis project Ga0315271, IMG submission 204664) | Sediment microbial communities from Yellowstone Lake, YNP, Wyoming, USA - C3_top | ecosystem: Environmental > Aquatic > Freshwater > Lake > Sediment | place: USA: Wyoming | collected 2017-08-01 | reverse complement strand
CCGAGGACCTGGCGGCCTCGATGCTGGCTACGACGCTCGGCATCGAGTTCGACGAGAACGTGCACTGGGACGAGCGCAAGGAGCTCTGGAAGATCAACAACCAGATCTATAAAACCACGAACTTCACCCAGTCGGCGATCGGCGACAAGCGCGGTTTCTGGACAACGGTCGTCGCGGCAGCAGTTTTCGTGCCGTAGGGCGGATCAGAGAGCGGCGAGATAGTCGCGGCAGGCGGGAGGGACGTTCGTCAGCTCCACGCCCATCCCGGGCCTGGCGATGTGGATCATGCTCGGGTGCACCTTGACGGCGTGGCGCACGATTCCCGCGACGATCCAGGTCGTCGCGGGTCCGGTGATCTCCACCACGAGCTGGCTGCCGTCGCTGAACACCGTGGCGTTGGTCGAGATAAAGAGGCCGCTCGGCGAAATCTGCTGGGCGACGGCCTTGTGCTCGATCTGCCGGTGGCCGTACCGGATGGTGATCCGCCGGAATTTGCGTTCCTCGCGACGCTTGTGCCTGCGCTCGTGACTCACGGCGTCCGGGTTGCCCCCGCGCGGAGTTTCGCCGCCACGCCCAGCACCGTTGCCGCATACAGCTCGCTGTTGTTGTAGCGGCGCACCACGGCCCGCTGCTTCTCTTCGGAGAGGCCATCCTTCCAGCCGAAGCTCTTGAGGTAGTTGCCCACCGAGAAGACCGCGTCGGCGACGTTGTACAAGTCGGCGCGCCCGTCGCCGCTGCCGTCGACGGCGTAACCCCAGTAGCTCGACGGGATGAATTGCGGCATCCCGAAGGCCCCGGCCCACGAGCCCTCGAGGGCGGGCAGGTCGATCTTCTCGCGCTCGGCGATCCGAAGGAGGTAGGTGATCTGCTCGTACGCCCACTTCGCCTTGGATTTCGTCTTTTCGCGCACCTTCTCGGCGGTCACGTCGGGGAGCCGTTTCTGGATGATCGCCCGCACGGTTTCGAAATTCGCGGGGTCGGCCGCCCAGAGCAGCGTCACGAAGACGTTGAAGACGGGGTGGAGCTTGCGGAAGGCGCCGAAATCCGACTCGATCATCAGGATCGCCGCGATGACCTCGACCGGGACCCCGGTGCGGGCGCTCGCCGCCCCCAGCAGCTCGTGGTTGGCGGCGATGAAGGCCCGGGCCCGCGAGAGTCGCTCCTCGGCGAGGAACATCGACCAGTCGATTTGAGTGTCACGGTAGACGATGGCGTTGGCGAGCGTCACGGAGTTGATCGCCAGGCGTTTGTCGGCAAGGAGCGCCTCGACGCGCCCGCGGTCGAAGCCGTCCGCGACCAGGCGTCCGGCGAGGGTGTCGCCGAACGGTGTGTGCAGCAGCCCGCCCTCGGGGAGGCCCTCGGCGGCCAGGCTGCGCAGCGGCGCGAGAAGCGCAAGCGCGAAGATGGCGAGCGCGAACGGCGCGGTGCGGCGGCTCACGCTGCGAAACTTCCGCCGGGAAAGAGTGCGACCCCGTCGAGATCGGCACCCGCCGCCACATCCGTTCCCTCGAGGATCACCGAGCGGCGGATGCGCGCCCCGTCGCCGATGCGCACCTCCGGGCCGATGACGGTCTCCGGCCCGATCTCGACGTCTGCGCCGACGTGCACGTTGCGCCCGGCGAGCACCGGCGCGTGACAGGAGGCGCCCGCGACCGTCGGCGAACCAGCCCCCGGGCGTGGGGCGAGGGTGCCTGCGCGTCCGGCGAGCACCTCCCGGTTCGCGGCCAGAAAACCCGCCGGGCTGCCGGCCTCGCGCCAGTAGCCGTGGTGCACATAGCCGCAGACCCGGCGCCCTCGGGCGATCAGCTCCGGGTAGACCTGCCGGTTGATCTCCCAGGGCTTTTTTGCCGGGATCAGCGGAAAGACCTCAGGCTCGAGGACGTGGATGCCGGTGAAGCCGCACGAGAGACGCTCTGCGGGCTCGCCGGCCGGCCGCGGCTCGATGAAACGCCGGATCACCCCGTCGGGGTCGACGCCGAGAACGCCCGAGGCTTCGTCAGGCATGAGTACCATGGTGGCCGCAGCTCCCTGTTTTTGGTGAAACTCTAGCACTTGCCGAAGATCGATATCAACGAGGAAGTCCCCGTTGAGCAGCAAAAATGTCCCCGCGCCGAGGAACGCCTCGGCTTTCTTCAGCCCCCCCGCGGTGCTGAGAATCCGCCGCTCCCGGGAGACGTGCAGCGCCAGCCCCGAGGAGTCGAGGGCGCGCAGGCCCACTTCGAAAATGTCCGGCAGGTGGTGGGTGTTCACGATGGCCTCGCGGACGCCGGCGCCGGCGAGCAGCGCGAACGTGTACTCCAGCAGCGGCCGGTTGGCGATCGGGACGAGCGGCTTGGGGATCGCGTTTGTCAGCGGTCGCAGCCGGGTTCCGAGTCCTGCTGCGAGCACCATGGCGCGCAGGGAGTGCGCTGGCGGGCTCACCGCGCCGGGCCTTGGCGCGCGGCGTGCGACGGGTCCCCTTCGCCCCCGGAAACGGCAGCCCGCAGCCGGGCCGCGGCGACGCTGCCGCAGAGCCGGGGAGCGGCGTCCGCGATCGGGGCGATCGTCTCCTCGAGCAGACGCAGCGCGGCGGGAATGTGCGCGAGAAACGCGGGCTTGCCGCGCTGCAGACCGAGAAACGCGTAGGCGCCGAGAGCCTGCATCAGCCGATGCGCGGCGACGAGTGGATAGAGTTCGAGAAAACGCCCGCGGGCCTCCCCGGTGCGCGCGGTGAACAGCCCGAGATAGTGTTCGAGCAGTTCGCCGCGCAGGCTGGGCGGCAGATCGGCATAGGGATCGAGCAGGAGGGCGGCCAGGTCGTACTGCGCCGGCCCGAGGCGCGCGCCCTGGAAGTCGATGACGCAGATCCGGTTGAGGTGGATCTTGAGGTTTTGCGACTGGTAGTCGCGGTGCAGCAGGTACGGCGCCCCGGCAGCGGCCGCCCGCTCGGCGAGCAGGTCGAGTTCGCCGTCCAGGCCGGGCGGAAGCTCCAGACCGAGGTGCCGCACGAGCAGTTCGCGCACGAAGTAGCCGGACTCCGACTCCCGCATCAGGGCCACGTCGTAGCGCGGCGGGTTGTGCGTGCGGCGCGGGTCGAAGCCTTCGACGCAGTCGACCTGCAGGCGCACGAGCACCTCGAGTGCCTCGCGGTAAAGGGCGGCGACGCGCTCGAGAGCTTCCGGATCCCCGGCGCGCGGCTGCGGGCCGTGCAGTGCGTCGCGCACTTCGGCGTACAGATCCCGGTCGCCGAGATCCTCGACGAGCGACCAGCCGCGCGAGCGCTTGTACGCCAGCACCCCGGGCACCGGTACGCCGCGCGCGCCGAGGTGCGCCGCGAGATAGCCGAAGGTGTCGTTCTCGTTGACGGCGGCGGTGATTTCCACGGGGTTTTCGACGAGCACGAGGCTGCCGCCGGTGTGGAACAGGCGCGTGAGCCTGCGCGAGGAACCCGCCGGCGGGAGCGGGCGGGCGCTGGTCGGATCGAGACCGGGGAAGGCGCGGCGCGCCCAGGTCAGGGCTTCAGCGGACGGCACGGCGTTCAACCTCCTCGAGTAGGGCCAGGTGCTCCGGGGCGCGCAGCACGGCGCGGGCCGCGTCAGGGTCGGCGTGCCAGGCGATCTTGTCCTTGAATCGGCGAACGCGGTCGAGGGCCGCGGCGATCGTCGCGGGCGGGACGCTGCCCGCGACGATCGCCGCGCGCAGGTCGGCGAGGAGCCCGGGGATGCAGCGCTCCGCCAGGAGCATCCGCGAGACGATCAGCAGGTCGGAGCCGGCGCGCAGGGCCGCGAGGCCGGCGGATTCGAGGGAGTGGTTCAGCGCGATCCCGGCCATCTCGAGGTCGTCCGAGACAACGACGCCGGCAAAGCCGAACTCCGTGCGCAGCAGGCCGCCGAGGACGCGCGCCGAGAGCGACGCCGGGGCATCCGGGTCGAGCGCCGCAAAGGTGATGTGCGTCGTCATCACCGCGGGGACGCCGGCGCGGATGGCGGCGCGAAAGGGCACGAGATCGCAGGCGTCGAGTTCGGCGCGGCTGCGGCCAACCCGCGGGGCGGCGACGTGGCTGTCCTTCCCCGTCGAACCGTGCCCGGGAAAGTGCTTGACGCAGGTGCGCATTCCGGCGGCCGCGGCGCCGCGTGCGAAAGCCGCCACCAGGCCCGCGACCAGCGCCGGATCGCTGCCGAAGCTGCGGTCGCCAACCGGGCAATCCGGCACGGAGAGAACGTCCGCCACCGGGGCGAGGTTCCAGTTGACGCCGAGCGCCAGCAGTTCGCGGCTCGTCGCCGCCGCGACCCGCTCCACGAGACCCGGGTCGCCGGCGCGGGCGATCGCGCCCATCGCGGGGAAGAGGGTGACCCCCGCCGTGATGCGCACGACGCGTCCCTGTTCCTGGTCGATGGCGATCAGCAGGGGCCGAGCGTGGCCGGCGGCGCGGGCCGCCTCCTGCAGGCGGTTGGTCAACTCGAGCACCTGCGGGGCGTCGACGCAGTTCTTGCGGTAGAGGATGACGCCGCCGAGCCCGGCGCCGATCAGCGCGAGGATCTCCTTCGAGGGCTCGGTGCCGTCGAACCCGGCGATGAGCAGCTGGCCGGCGGCGCGGGCGAGCGTTTTTTTGACCAGCCTCACGGGCCGCTCACGCACGGGTCAAAGACCAGCGTCCCGGCATCGGCGTCGAGCGTCGCGGGTACTCCGAACGGGAGCGCGCGATTCGGCGAATCGTGCCCGGCGGGAAAGCCCGAGACGACCGGCGCCGGGCTCTCGCCCAGTGCCTCGAGAAAGAGGGCCGCGACGGCGCGGCGTTCACCGGGTTTGAGGCCCGGGAACTGCCCGAGAACCACTGCGGCCACGCCGCGGAAGACCCCCGCGAGCAGAAGCTGCCGCACCATGCGGTCGATGCGGTACGGGGCCTCGCCGGTCTCCTCGACGAAGAGGATGCGCCCGCGCGCCTGGACCTGGAACGGGGTCCCGATCGAATGCGCCAGCAGGCTCAGATTGCCCCCGGTGATCGTCGCCCGCGCGCGACCAGGGCGCAGGGCGCGCAGCCCGCGGTGGGCGCGCGGGCCCGGCTTTCCCGCGAGCAGGCAGAGCAGTCGCGCCATGTCACGCTCGCCGTCCTCGTCCTTGCCCGTTGCGGCGACCATCGGGCCGTGAAAGGCGGCAACGCCCGCCAGCCGCGTGGCCGCAAGGAGCAGCGCCGTGAGGTCGGAAAACCCCGCGATTGCCTTCGGCCGCCGGCGCAGCGCGGCGAAATCGAGGCCCGCGACGATGCGCGAGGTGCCGTAGCCGCCGCGCGCGAAGAGGATGGCTTTCGCCTCCGGATCGCGCAGCCAGGAGTTCAGCTCGACGGTGCGCCGCTGATCGTCGCCGGCGAGGTAGCCGGCGCGGCTGGTGATGTTGGCGCGCCAGGCGACGCGGTAGCCCTGCGCGGCGATGAACTCGGCGCCGCGCGTGAAGGCCGCACGGTCGAACGCGCTCCCGGGCGCCGCGATCGCAACGAGATCGCCGGGCTGCAGGGCGGGGGGGAGCCTCAGCGCTGCGCTGCTGTCCATGTTTCGAACTCCTCGCGCAGTCGCGGGATCAACCCCCCGAACGAGCCGTTGGAGAGCACCGCCACCACGTCCCCGGGGCGCAGGTCGGCGAGGATCGCCGCGGCGATCGCCTCCACGTCATCCTCGTGACGCGCGCGCCGCCCCGTCGCCGCAATCTCGCGCGCGAGACGCTGCGGGTCGAGGCGGTCGGCTTCGTCGAGCTGGGATGCGCGATGCACCGCGCCGACGATCACCTCGTCCGCCGCGTCGAATGCCGCCGCGAGCGCCTCCTGGAAAATGGCGCGGCGCAGGGTGTTCGAACGCGGCTCGAACAGCGCCCGGATGCGCGCGCCGGGGTGTTTGGCGCGCAGCGTTTCCAGATCGAGCCGGATCGCCGTCGGGTGGTGCGCGAAGTCGTCGTAGAGCGTGATGCCGCTCCCGGAGAAGACCGTCTCCAGTCGCCGTTTCACGCCGCGGTAGCTCGCCATGCCCTGCGCGATCTGCTCCACCGTGAGGCCGAGCGCGCTCGCGGCGGCGGCGGCGAGCAGGGCGTCGAGCCGGAAGTGTTCGCCGGGGAGGGGGAAGTCGAAGGCGGCGGCGTCGCCGGGTGCGACGGGGATGATCCGCCCGCGGCAGGGCGCCGCAACCCCGCTGGCCACCGTGTCGGCCGCGTTCACCACGAGAAAGCCGTTGCCCGGCACGAGGTTCACCAGGCGCCGGAACGCCAGCGTGTACTCTTCCATCGAGGAGAAGATGTCCGCGTGGTCGAATTCGATGTTCGCCAGGACGACGTTGTGCGGCCGGTACCCGAGAAACTTCGAGCGCTTGTCGAAGAAGGCCGTGTCGTATTCGTCACCCTCGATGACGAAGTCCCGCCCCGTGCCGAGCTGGTAGCCGCCGTCGAAATTCAACGCGATCCCCCCGGCGAGGAACGTCGGGGAACAGCCGGCCGATTCGAGCAGCCAGGCCAGCAGCGTCGTGATGGTCGTCTTCCCGTGCGTGCCGCAGATCGCCGTCACGCGCCGCCCCGGAAAGAAGTGCTCGCGCAGGAAATCGGGAAGCGAGCAGTAGGGGAGCCGCCGGTCGAGGAGCGACTCCACCTCGGGGTTGCCGCGCGAGAGGGCGTTGCCGACGACGACCAGATCAGGCGCCGGCTCGAGGTTCTCCGGCCGGTAGCCCTCGAGGACCGCGAGTCCCTTGGCGCGCAGAAAGTCGCTCATCGGCGGGAAGACGCCCGCGTCGGAGCCGGAGACGGAAAACCCGGCGTCGGCGGCCAGCGCAGCCGCGGTGGCCATGCCGGCTCCGCCGATCCCGATGAAGTGGACGCGCAGGGGGTGCTGGTGCATTGCGGTGGGGATTCTCCGTGTGCCGGCCGCAGTTGTCAATTCCGTACGGGTTGAGGACGAGCAGGCCGTGCGAACCGCGACCGATCCCGGCAGTCGGGATCGTGCGGGAATACCCGCAGTCGGCGGCGGATGCCGTCCTGGTATACACTTGGCCGGCGCGGCGGGAGAAGCGCGTTGACCGGGGGGAAGCGCATGAGCCGATTCATGGTGGACGAGACGAAATGTCGTCGGGACGGGATCTGCGTCGCCGTCTGCCCGGTCGGGGTGTTGACCCGCGGCGACAAGGCTCCGCCGGAGCAGATCCCGGGCGGCGAGCTGCTGTGCATCTCCTGCGGGCACTGCGTGGCGGCTTGTCCCTTTGGCGCCTGTTCGCTCGACACGATGCCGGTCGGCGACTGCCCCCCCGTTCGTCCCGAGTGGCGCCTGACCCCCGAACAGGTTGAGCACTTCCTGCGTTCGCGCCGGTCCATCCGCGTCTTCAAGGATGTCGCGGTGGCTCCCGGCCGCCTCGAGCGCCTGATCCGCACCGCGCGCTACGCCCCGTCGGGCCGCAACAACCAGCCGGTGCGCTGGCTGGTGATCTCGGGGCGCGAGCCGGTGCGTTCGCTCGCCGGGCAGGTGATCGACTGGATGCGCTCGGTCAGCGACGCGAACCCGAAGATGGGCCGCCGGCTGATGCTCAACCGCCTGGTTGCCGCCTGGGACGCCGGCGGCGACCTGATCTGCCGCGCCGCGCCGCATGTGATCGTGGCCCACGCGCCGAAGGACGACGTCACGGCCCCGAGCGCCTGTACGCTGGCTCTCGCGTACCTCGAACTGGCGGCCCCTTCGCAGGGCCTCGGCGCCTGTTGGGCCGGGTATCTGCACATGGCGACGCTGCACTGGCAGCCGCTGCAGGAGGCGCTGGCGCTTCCCGCGGGCGAGGTCTTCAACGGCGCCCTGCTGGTCGGCGAGCCCCGCTACGGCTATTATCGCCTGCCCGCCCGGCGCGAGCCGACGATCACCTGGCGGTGAGCGGGGCCTGCCTGCTCACCCGAGCCACCGGGGCCGTCGCCTCGACGCGGGCGCTGGTGTACAATGGCCGCAAACCTCAAGGAGCGAAGATGAACACGGCGCGCGCCCCGCTCGCACTTCTCGCACTTCTCGCAATTGTCGTCGCGCTGCTGAGCGCTTCCGTCGCCGTCGCCGCCACCAAGCCCAACCCGCACGCCCTCCTCGACTGCAACTACTGCCACCTCACCACGCCGCGCTTTGGCGTCGACACCCTCGAGACGGTCGACTTCTGGCGCGCCGAGGGCGATGAGCCGCAGCTGTGCGAGCGTTGCCACGGCCCGGAGGCGAACTTCCACCCCCTCGGGGTCACCCCGGATCCCAAACGCAGCGGCACGCGCCTGCCCGAGCGCCTCCCGCTCGGCAAAAGCGAAGCCGTGCGCGACCAGGTGGTCTGCGTCAGCTGCCACTTCCTCCACGCCGCTGACGCCGACCACGCCCTGCTGCGCGGATTCCCGGGTTCGGCCGAGCTCCGTCTGTTTTCGAGCTGGCAGGAGTTGTGCCGCGAGTGCCACGGCGCCAACCTGGAGAAGCGCTCCCCGCACGCCGGGGACGAGCGCGCCTGCGCCTTCTGCCATTCGACCAAGCCCCAGCCCGGCCAGAAGCCGACGATCACTCCGGCGGGGAGCAAGCTCTGCGCGTTCTGTCACGGCGCCAAGGACGAGGAGCACTACGCCGGCGTCAGCCCCTTCAAGGAACCACAGCCGTGTACGGGATGCCACGACCCGCACCTCGGCAAGGACCATCCCGCGCGCCTGAAGGCCGGATACCTGGATCCGCTCCGCGATTCCGTCACGATCAACCCCCACAATAAACGCACCTTCTGCTTCGCCTGCCATGCCGACGGCACGTCCGCCCCCCTGCGCGCCGCCACCGTGGTCGCGCTCTGCCAGCGCTGCCACAACTCGGGAAAGATCCCCGGGATGAGCCACCCGATGAACAAGGTTCCCGCCGGCTACGCCATTCCCCAGGGGTGGCCGCTCTCCGACGGATTCATGTCGTGTCTGACCTGTCACGTTGCCGGCCACGTTCCCGGCGCCATCGCCGGTCCCGGTGACCCGACGGATAGGCCGCACCTGTTGCGCGGCGGCGTGGCTGACGATCGCACTGCCGTCTGCTTCCGCTGCCACAAGAAGGAGCAGTGGGCCGGTCGCAATCCCCACCAGGAGGCCGCTCGGACGAAAAAGGGGTGCGAGCTGTGCCACACCGGAACGCCCGTTATTGGTCAGGATCGCGCCGAACCGGTGACCTTCGTCGCGGGGATCAACATCATCTGCCTGGCCTGCCACGACGTGGTCGGACACCCCGGCGGGATCCGCCACACCGTGACGCTGACGGCCGCGATGAAGGCGGTGCCGGATCTCCTGCCGCTCGGCCCCGGGCGGCAGATCACCTGCACCACCTGCCACGAGCCCCACATCGAAGCGCCGGGCCGGCACTTGCTCCGCGGCGGCGAAGAGCAGCCGGCTTTCTGCCTGCGCTGCCACAAGCTCTGATCTTTTACTTGCATTTTTCCTGTCTATCCCTATATTTAGCCCCGGCGCGCGGCAAGCGGGGAGGACAGGCCAGGGGTGTTTTCAGAGGACCTACTCGAGCAGGTCAGGGGTGCAAACCCCATTTACGACGTCGTTTCCGACTACGTCTCCCTGAAGAAGAGCGGCCGCAATTACATGGGTCTCTGCCCTTTCCACGGCGAAAAAACGCCGTCCTTCACGGTGAACCAGGAGCGGCAGATCTTTCACTGCTTTGGCTGTGGCGAGGGCGGCAATGTCATTGGTTTCATTATGAAGAGAGAGGGTTTGAGTTTCCCGGAGGCGGTGCGCTTTCTCGCCGCGCGCCGGGGGATCTCTCTGCCCGAGTACTCGCCCGGGCGTCCTGAGGAGAAGGGTCTCAAGGAGCGCCTGCTCGAGGCCAACGCCGCGGCGGCGGGGGCCTTCAAGACGAATCTCCTCTCCCCCTCCGGCCGCCAGGCACTCGCCTATCTCGAGCGCCGTTCGATCACGACCGCCACCCGTGAGGAGTTCGGCATCGGGTGGGCGGTTCCCGGCCGCGACGTCCTGTTTCGCGAATTGTCGAGGAAGGGCTTCACGCAGCAGGAATTGCTCCAGGCCGGACTCGCCGCGCAGCGCGAGACCGGGGGGGTGGCCGATCGCTTTCGCGGGCGGGTGGTCTTCCCGATCCATGATGTCGCCGGCAGGGTGGTGGCCTTCGGCGGTCGCCTGCTCGCGGATGGCGAGCCGAAATACCTCAATTCGCCGGAGACGCCGCTGTATCACAAGAGCAATGTGCTGTACGGCCTGCACCGCGCCAAGGAGCCTATCCGCCGCGAGGGCGTCGGCATCATCGTCGAGGGGTACTTCGACCTGATCACCGCCGCGCAGGCGGGTGTCGCGAACGTGGTCGCGACTTCCGGGACCGCCCTCACGGACGGCCACGCGGCGCTGATGAAGCGGTTCGCCGAACGCTGGGTGGTGGTCTTCGACGGGGACGCGGCGGGCATCCGCGCGGCCAAGCGCAGTCTCGAGGTTTTCGTCGCCCACGGCCTGTTTGCGCGCGGAGTGCTGCTGCCCGACGGGGCCGACCCCGACAGCTTCATCCGCTCGCAGGGTGCGCCGGCTTTTCGCGCGCTTGTGGAGAAGGCCGAGGATCTCATGGATTTCTTTCTGCGCCGCACGGTCCAGGAGCACCGCCTCGACACCATCGAGGGGAAGGTCGCGGCCGTCCGCGAGACCGTGCCCCTGCTCGCGAAGGTTCGCGAGCGTGTGGCGCAGGCCGACTATCTCGCCCGGGCGGCGCAGCGTCTCGGCGTCAAGGAGGAGGTCCTCTGGTCCGAGGTGCGGGGGCTCGGCGGCAAGGGCGACGCGGGCTCCGGCGCGAGTGCCGCCGCTTCGCCGTCCCGCCCCGCGGCGGGGGAGCGGCCGCGGGCCGAAGAGGTGGAGCTGGTCAAGGCGCTGCTCGCCCACCCGGCGCTGGCGGCCGAGTTGCGCGGGAGCTTTGCGCTCGAAGAGCTGGAGAACGAGGACTGCCGCGCGGTCGCGGGGACGGCCTTTGCGCTGCTGGACCGCGGCGGGGCGGATGGCCTCGCCGGGCGGCTGCAGTTCGAGGACGAGCGGTTGCGCCGGATGGTCACGGCGTGGGCCGCGGACCCCGGGCCGCTGGCCGAGGAGCCCGAAGCGCGCCGCGCCGTCGGCGAGTGCCTCGCGCGCATCCGCCGCCGGCGGATGGAGCGCGAGAGCCGCCTGATCCAGGAGAAGATCCGCAGCGCCGAGGCCGCCGGCGAGCACGAGACGGTCAAGGAACTACTCGCGATCAAGCACGGCCTGCACGCCCGGCCGGCCGGGATCGCCTGATCACCCATGCCACCAGGGGCGAGCGGCGCGGTCGCGAGCTTTCACGGAAAGGATGACGGAATGCAGAAGAAAGAAGGGTCGGACCAGGTCAAGCAGCTGATCGACATCGGCAAGGAGAAGGGGTTTTTGACCTACGACGAGGTCAACGACCTGCTGCCGCCGGAGGTGATCAACGGTGACCAGATCGACAACATCGTCGTCATGTTCGGCGAGGAGGACATCGAGCTGATCGACTCGTCCGAGGCCGCGCATTTCCGGCGCCTGCGGCTGCGCGGGGAGAAGGACGAGGCCGCCACCGAGGACGAAGGCCCGGAGCTGGATCTGACCCCCGGGGCCATCGGCAAGACCGACGATCCGGTGCGGATGTACCTGCGCGAGATGGGCACGGTGCCGCTGCTGACCCGCGAGGGCGAAGTCGAGATCGCCAAACGCATCGAGGAAGGGCGAAAGACCGTCCTCGACATCATCTCCCAGCTGCCGTGCGTGCTCGCCGAGGTCATGGCCTGGCGCGGACGGCTCGACGCGGACCAGATCCGCGTGCGCGAACTGATGGCGCTCGACACCGAGGAGCCCGAACAGCTCGAGCAGCTCGAGGCGACGCACAAGGAGAAGGTCGCCGCCAAGCTCAAGGTCATCGAAAAGCTGGCGCGGCGGGTGGAGAGCCTGAACGAGAAGCTGCGCGACAAGGGTCTCGCGCTCAAGGATCGCCAGCGCGCCGTGCGCGAGCACGAGACCGCCCGCCAGAGCCTGCTCAAGGCGATGTGGGGCCTGAAGATCAACCCGGCCCAGGTCGAGCGCTTCGTCAACCAGCTGCGCACCGCGGCGCAGCGGATCCGGGCGGCGGAAGCCGAGGCCCACCAGATCTACGGGCGGTACCGGCTCGATCTCGCCGGCTTCCGCAAGGCGGTGGCGGCGGCCAAGGAGGGCAGCAAGCCGAAGGTCATGGTCGGCAGCCGTCCGCTCACGAAAGAAACCGTGCTCGAGATGGACCGCAAGGTGCGCGAACTGCACAAGGTCGTGCGCGCCGTCGAGCAGGAGGTGGGCCTGGCCCGCGCCGACATCCTCGACCAGGGCAAGGTCATGGTCGACGGCGAGTTCCGCGCCGGCAAGGCCAAGAGCGAGCTGGTCGAGGCCAATTTGCGGCTCGTGGTCTCGATCGCCAAGAAGTACACCAACCGCGGCCTGCACTTCCTGGATCTGATCCAGGAGGGGAACATCGGCCTGATGAAGGCCGTCGACAAGTTCGAGTACCGCCGCGGCTACAAGTTCTCGACCTACGCGACCTGGTGGATCCGCCAGGCCGTGACCCGCGCGATCGCCGACCAGGCGCGCACGATCCGGATACCGGTGCACATGATCGAGACGATCAACAAGCTCATCCGCACCTCGCGCCAGCTGGTGCAGGAGATCGGCCGGGAGCCGACGCCCGAGGAGATCGGCCTCAAGATGGAGATGCCGGTCGAGAAGGTCCGCAAGGTCCTCAAGATCGCCAAGGAGCCGATCTCGCTCGAGACGCCGATTGGCGAGGAGGAGGACTCGCACCTCGGGGACTTCATCGAGGACAAGAACACCCCGTCGCCCGCCGAGGCCGTGACGGCGCTGAACCTGCGCGAGATGACCGACGCGGTGATGCTGACGCTCACGCCGCGCGAGGAGAAGGTGCTGCGGATGCGCTTCGGCATCGGCACCAGCTCCGACCACACGCTCGAGGAGGTCGGCCAGCACTTCGAGGTGACGCGCGAGCGCATCCGCCAGATCGAGGCCAAGGCGCTGCGCAAGCTGCGCCACCCGAGCCGCTCAAAGCGGCTGAAATCCTTTATCGAGTAGTGTGATATAATAAAAGGATGCGGGCCTATAGCTCAGCTGGTAGAGCTACCGGCTCATAACCGGTTGGTCCCAGGTTCGAGCCCTGGTGGGCCCACCACGTTGCTGGAGGTGACGCTGTACGGTACGCTGAAGCCCGGCACCCCGCGGCGCCCTGATCTTGCGGGATCGGGGCGAAGGCCCAGAAGCGCGTCTCGTGGCGCGCTTTTTTTGTTCAGGGAGCAGCGGGCGCCCCGGGAGGGGAGCCGGCGGTGATCCGCGTCGGGGATGTGGCGCGGATCATCGAACGGGCCGCCCCGCTCGTCCTCGCTCTCCCCGATGACAACCCGGGCCTCCAGGCCGGCCGGGCCGACGCACCCGTCGGTCGCATTCTCGTGGCGCTCGACCCGACGCCGGCCGCGGTTCGCCAAGCCGTGAGCGCCAAGGCGGACCTGCTCGTCACCCACCATCCGCTGCTGATGGACCCGGTGCGCCGCATCGACACCGGGACCGCGACGGGTGCCGCGCTCGCCGCCGCGCTCGCCGCCGGGGTCTCCGTGTATGCCGCGCACACCAACCTCGACGCCGCCCCGGAGGGTCTCGCCGTCGCCGTGGCCCGTCGCCTGGGTCTCGAGGATGTTCGCTTTCTGCACCCGGTGAACGGTCCGGCGTGGGTCAAGATCGTCGTGTTCGTCCCCGTGGAGGACGCGGAGCGACTTCATGCGGCGATGGCGGCCGCCGGCGCCGGAGCGCTCGGCCGCTACGACTCCTGCGCCTTCCTCGCGCGCGGCGAGGGGGTTTTCCGCCCGCTCGCCGGGGCGCGCCCCGCAATCGGTACGCCGGGGAAGCTCGAGCGCGTGCCCGAGATGCGCCTCGAGATGATCGCCGGCGAGGCGGAACTCCCCGCCGTCCTGGCCGCCGTCCGCCGCGCACACCCGTACGAGGAGCCGGCGATCGACTGTTTTTCCCAGCGCCCCGCGCCGTTGGGCGGTTTCGGCTGCATCGGCACCATCGCCTCGGCGAGTCTCGCCGTTTTTGCCCGCCGTGCGGCGCGCACGCTGGGGGCCGAGGCGCGGGTGTCGGGCGCCCGCGTCCCCCGGGTGCGCACGGTCGCCGTCTGCCCGGGCAGCGGCGGTCGTCTTGTCCCGCTCGCCGCCGGCGCCGGCGCCGACGCGTTCGTCACGGGCGAGGTCCGTTATCACAACATGCGCGAGGCCGAACATCACGGCATCGCGATCGTCGAGCTTGGCCACGACCGCACCGAGATGCCGGCCGTCGACCTGCTTGCGCGTCTGATCCGGGAGGGCCTGGCCGCTGCCGGGACCGCTGTCCCGGTCGCCATCTACAAAGAGCCGCGGGCGGCACGAACCGCGGCCGGGAGGTGAACGTCGTCATGTACGAGCAACTGGAAAATCTCATCCGGCTTCAGGCGCTGGATCGCGAGGTCCTGCGCCTGACGCAGCAACTGGCGGGGGTCGTCCCGCAAATCGAGGAGACGCGCTTGCTCCTCGCCGCCGCCGAGCGGGCGCTCGAGCAGGGGAAGGCGGGCGTCGAAGGCGCGCGCAAGGACCGCCGCGCCGCGGAGAAGGACCTGGAGACGCAGATCGAGAAGCGGCGCAAGTTCCAGGAGCAGCAGAGCAAGGTCAAGACAAACAAGGAATACCAGGCGCTGATGGGCGAACTGGCGTCGCTGAAGCTCGAGGAGACCGCGGCCGAGGACCGGATTCTCGCGCAGATGGAACTGCAGGCGGAGGCCGAGAAACTCCTGCCGGGGCTCACCGCCGAAGTCGGCCGCGAGAAGCTCGAGTTCCAGCAGAAAGAAAAAGCGCTGCGTGAGGTCGAGCAGAAGCTGCGTCTGGAATTGAA
>Ga0315271_10001300_pt1 | contig 14931 bp, 24 predicted proteins | sample C3_top_MG_FD_204664 | JGI IMG/M metagenome (GOLD analysis project Ga0315271, IMG submission 204664) | Sediment microbial communities from Yellowstone Lake, YNP, Wyoming, USA - C3_top | ecosystem: Environmental > Aquatic > Freshwater > Lake > Sediment | place: USA: Wyoming | collected 2017-08-01 | reverse complement strand
GCAGCCAATCAGGTTCACGCCGCCTTCGATGCACGCCGCGCGCAGTTCTTCGACACCGGCCACGCCTTTGTTCTTGATCGTCTGCTTCATGAGCGCCGTCGCCATGGTCTCGAAGCCCGGCACGACGCCCTGGATGGCGTTCGGGATATTCCAGTTGATGCTCTTGAACCAATCCGGACCGAAGGGCATTTTCATCGGCATGCCTGGATTGCCCAACGGGCTTATCTTGAGCTCGCCGATGTCCTTCTTGAGCAGGTTGAGTCCGTAGAAGGTGAAAAAAATCGAGACGTTCCAGCCCAGCGCCGCTGCGGTCGAGGCGAGAATGAACGGCGGGTAGGCCCAGTCCAGTGTGCCTTTGGTCGAGATAATGGTCATCGACGGCGTTTGCTTTTCGCGCAGCTCGGCGAGCTTCTTTGGCAGAAGCGCGTCCAGGCGTTCGTTGATCAGGCGGTCCAGATCGGATGCATCAGCCATCGTCGGCTCCTCGTCAGGGGGAAGTTAATACTCCGTGGGAGTATGCGCCAAATCTTTCCTCTAATGGGTGCAGTGGTTTTTCTTATGCGGCAGTGCGTCATATTGAAAAATGGCGCGTCCATACTCCACCATGTATATTCGCCTCATGTCCGATCCGATCATGCATGATGCGGAAGCGAAGAAAGCGATGGACTCGCGTCTCGCGCGCATCGAGGGCCAGGTGCGCGCGGTGCGGCGCATGATTGGCGAGGACGAAACCTGCGAAGACATCGCCCAGCAACTCGCCGCGGCGCGCAAGGCGCTCGACCGGGCCTTCTACGAGATGGTGTCGTGCATGATCCGGCAGGAGCCGCCGGCCGGAAACCAAGGGCGCACCGAGCGCGCGGACCGGGTCGCGGAATTGCTGGCGCGCTTCGGCTAGTAACAATCTCCTATTTAAATGACTGGACGCTGACATGAACTTCGACAAAGAACTCGATGCCCGTGGACTGAATTGCCCGCTGCCGATCCTGCGCGCCAAGAAGTCCCTAAACGACATGCAATCCGGCCAGGTGCTGAAGATCGTCGCCACCGATCCCGGTTCGGTTAAGGACTTTCAGGCGTTCGCGAAGCAGACCGGCAATGAACTCCTGTCGCAGGCTGAGGCGAACAAGGAGTTCATTGTTTTCCTCAGACGCAAGTAGCGCCGCCGCACCCCGCGGCGACGCCGCGTCGATCAGCGCTTGCGGATATCGAACTGGTATTCGCCGGGCGCGCGCTCCCGGGCATCGGCCAGTTCGAGGCCGGTCGCCTTGACCCAGCTGCGCACGTCCGCCCTGATCCCCGGGCAGTCGCTGATGAGCTGCAGCACTTCGCCCTTGCGCATGCCGTTGAGCAGCTTCTTCGCCGCCACGATGGGACCGGGGCAGGTGGCGCCACACACGTCGAGCACGGCGTTGGGAGACACGCGCCGGGCCTTGCCCTTGCGAATGTAGTACCCGGTCGCGCCCCGCGCCAATTTCTTGGCTTTCACGATCTCGACGTCGGCGTACTTCGGCCAGGAATAGAGGTCGTCTTTGGTGGAGGGACAGTCGGAAACCAGCAGCATCACTTCGCCCGCGAGCAATTCGTCGAGCACCCGCTTGGCGCCCAGCATCGGCCCCGGGCAAGCCGAGCCCTTCATATCGAGGGTGACATGCGGCTTTGGAGAGGTTGCCTTGGCCATAGCGGCGCGCGAGCCATGCAGTACTAGAATCGACGAGTATATACCCGGTGCGATGATGAGCAATCTTCCGCAACTCGCGAGCGTCGTGCAGCACAACTGCGACATCTCGGACGCCGGCTACGCCGGCGACTACGGCCTGTGCACCTTCCTGCTGAAGATGCGCGAGTACTACCGCTGGGAGAACGAGCTGCCGTTCTCGCGCGCGCTGCCCAGGGGCGAACTGGGTGACTGGCTGCACGCGCGCGAGCAGTTGTGGGACCGCATCGAGGCCGATGCGTTCACGCCGCTGCCGCTCGCGCGCGGTGCACTGGACCCGTTCGACGCCGATGCGGCGAACCACGAGTTGCTGCCGCAGGGCTGCGTCTACAGCGCGGGCTACGGGCGTTTTCACAAGCCAGTGTTCTTTCTGGGCAAGCTGCTGCGCACCGAGCGGCGCGCCGGTTTCACGATCCTGATTTCTTCGCGCGAGTACGCGCGCGAACTCGCCGCGCCGCCGGCCATGCTGCAGGGACGGACCATCTTCGTGCGATTGGAATCGGTACGCCGCTATCTCTGGGAGAAAATCGAAGAATGGCAGTTGCGCAAACTGGACAACGCCATGGCGCGCGCCTTGGCCGGGTACGGTTTTGGCGCCGACAGCGAGGCGGCACTGCAGCGCATGGCCGGCAATGAGATGGAAACCATGATCCTGCACGAGCTAGGCGAGGCGATGGCCGGCGAGTTGCTCGGCGCGGCCTGGGGCGACATGGCCCTGTCGGTGGCACGCAGCCGCGCCGAGCCGGTAGCCCGCGCGGTGCGCGACCTGCTTGCCGACTGCCTGTCGACGCTGCCGGTGCTCCTTGAGCGCGCGGATTCGCCGGCGCTGCATTTCTATTTCGCGACTTTCGATGGCCCGCGCCGGCAGTTGTTTCCGCAAGCCCTCGCGGCCTACGAGCTTTTTCTGCGCAGTGGCGACATGGGCCGGCTATGGCAGGTCGTGCGTGAAGGAAAAGAGCGCTGGCTGGCGACGGCACGAAATCTGCTTGAGGTCGCGCCCGATCGCCGCCAGGCCGCGATCGAAAGTCTGCTCGACGAATCCGCGCATAATTCGCCGCCTTTGCGCCTCGCCCGATGACGGCCATTGAATTCTTTTGCTCGGTGCGCGCCGTCTAGGCGTACCTTGGCGCCGGGCGCATCACGGCGCCGCAGCGTCCGTTCGCCCGCACCAGGCTTTCCGGCCTGATCTGGTAGCGACCACCGCGAGAGCTGATGCCTTTCGGATTGATGCGACAATGGCGTATCCTGTGACATCGAGAGAGGTCGATATGCTGCGCAGAATTCTTAGCTTCATTCCGGCCTTGTTGGTCTGTTCGGCGTTCGCGGGCCCTGAGGATCCGTCGAAGTTCGACCCGACCCCGTACAAGCCGCAGAAAGCGCTGTACGATTTCAATTTTGCCAAACCCACCGATGGACGCGTGGCGTTCGGCTACGTCAAGAACCACCTCGAAGCGATCCGCAAGTTCGGCGATCCGAAGAACTCTCACCTGGTGATTGTTGCGCACGGCAACGAGCTGCACTCGTTCTCGCGCCTGAACCGCGAGGCGTACCCGGACATGTACGAGGAACTGAAGGCGCTCAAGGACGCCGGTGTGACCATCCACGTCTGCGCCAACGCGGCGCGCTCGCGCGGCTACAAGCCCGACGAGTTCTACGACGTGATCACGGTCGTGCCGGCAGCCGTGATCGACATCGCGAAGTGGCAGAACCAGGGCTACAGCTACATGTACGCCGAATGGTTCCCGCGCCTGACGCGAGACGAGCTGCTCAGGCAGCACCCCGAGTTGCGCTGAGCCGCCGCGCCCCGCCGCTCAGACGGGCGCCGCATTCACCGTTTGATCGACCAGTTTCTTGACCAAAAGCACCATTTCCGGCGCTTCGATGTCGATCATCTGTTCGACCACCCATTTGTTGTCGCCGCCCGCCATGGCATCGGACACCTTGGTGGCGAAGAAGCGCAGGCAGGCATAGCTTGCCTCTCCCCCGGTGCATTCGAACTGCGCGTACTCCCCGAAGCGGGCGTTTAGCGCATCGATGAACGGCTTGCGGTATTCCCCCGGTCCGAGCAGGTCACGCTGGTTGTTTTCCATGGTGGCCGCCAGGTGCGCGACCACTTCGCCGATCAAGGTAGCGCGCTCGGCGTCGCTCAGCCTGCCGTACACCGCGCGGTCGACGAGCTGCGCGACGAAGGCGATGAATTCGGTGAGTACGCTGGTCACCAGCCGGTCGGACCCGAAACGGAATCCCTCTTTCTCCATGTGCTTGAAGATCTCGAGGGAAAGTTTCCACAGGTTGGCGCCGATCACGCCCGCGCGCTCGGCAATCGTGCGCGCGCCTTTCTTGCGCCAGCGGGTCTTGACGAGCGCGACCGTTGGGCGGGTGCTGATAATGGCCATGGGTACCAGTGCGTGAACTATAGTCAGGAATAATAGACCGGGGAGCGCGTCATGTCTGAACTGAACATGGAACTGTCGAGCGGCATTGCCGCTTTCGAGGCCAAGGAGTTTTCGCGCGCCATGCAACTGCTGACGCCGCTGGCGGAACGCGGCGAACCGCAGGCGCAGTACCGCGTGGCCATCATGGCCCAGGTGGGCCTGGGGGTGGTGAAGAACTGCGCCACCGCGGTCAAGTGGATGCGCGCCGCTGCCGAGCAGGGCTTCGCGCTGGCCCAGCATGGCCTGGGTTTCATGTACTTCCAGGGCGAATGCACCAAGGCCGACCCCGCAGAGGCCGCCCGCTGGTTCAGGCTGGCCGCCGATCAGGGCATGGCGGGATCGCAGGCGACGCTTGCAACCATGTATGAGAAAGGCGTGGGCGTCGAGCGCAACGCCGCCGAGGCCGCCAAATGGGCCGCGCTGGCCGAAAAGGACGCTGGCGCAGCGACGCTTACTTCGCCGCCTGCTTCCTGATCCAGGCCTCGAAGCCGGCGGAATTTTTCTCCAGGCCGTGCTCGTAGCCCGCTTCATAAGCTTCGTTCAAGCGCTGTTCTTCGCGCTTGGGGTTATGCAAGAATCCGCCGGCCCAGCCGTTGATGTACTCCGGATCGACGCCCAGCTTCTGCATCCGGTCGACGGTATCGTAATAAGGGCTGCTCATGGTTTGTGCGCTTTCCTGTTTCCGGAGCGGCCTATGGTAATGGAAGTCCGGGAAGCTTCAACTATTCCCGAAGAGATATGCGATTCAAGGTGATCGTCGGCGAGCAGGTCTATGCGGTCGAGGTGCCGGAGGATCTCCTGCGCGAGGCGGGGGATTTCCACGCCAGGCTGGACCGCGACATGGACCGGGGCTGGCAGATGAGCCGCGAATTCGTGGCGCAGCCCGACCGGCTGCAGCGCTGCCAGATCGTCGCCGACAAACTGCTCACCGGCATCATGCAGGGCAATGAGTCCACGGCCATGCTGATGGCGGGCTACATCGCGCTGCGCATGCCCGGCGCCATTGGAGTGGACATCGACGCCTCCGGAGAGATGCAGCATACCGAGCTGCTCTACGGCTGAGCCATGGCGCGCTCCAGCCCCACGCACATCGCGGCGTTACACTGGAGGCGGGCGTAAAGTACATCGCCACCACATGTATTTGCTTCGCATAGACGGGCCGCAACCATGACCGAGAATGAGATTCCCATTGAACAGCGCATCCTGCGCGCGGTGAAGCTGACCCTCGCCAACGTCATCAAGGACACTGCCACGCCTCACGGCATGCGCCACCCGCTGTCGGATGGAACCATCCAGGACCTGCGCCAGTGCCTCGCCCTAATCAGCGCGCGGGAACGCGAGCTCGCGCAAGCGGCGGGCAAGGCGACCGGAGGCAAGCCACACTACGCCGACGAATCGGCGCGCGACGAAACGGTGGTCCACTTCTACAAGAAGAAACCCTCCGGGGAAGAAAACTGATCAATGGCGGATAACGGTTGCGGCGCGCTTGAACCCTACGCCTTGCGCGTCGTGGGCGACAGCATGGAGCCCGAGTTCGCCGATGGCTGCGTCGTCATCATCGATCCGGGCCACGCGCCGCGCGACGGTTCCTACGTGGTCGTCGAATTCGCGGGCGACGTCTTCTTCCGCCAGCTGGTATTCGACGGCGAGCGCCGTTTTTTGAAACCCCTCAATCCGAAGTACGGCGGCTTCGAGCTGACTCCGCCCTACACCATTCGCGGCGGCGTGGTGCAGCAACGAGGCAGACGCCGTTCGCAGCACAGGCACTACGAATGATTTGGCAGATCGCACGCATGCTCTGACGCTTGTCCTGGGACTGTTCGCCGCAAGCGTGCTTCCTAGTGCCGCGGCCATTCCGTTACTCGGCACCGCGTTTCGGTGCCTGCTAGCCGCGGCGCGCGGCCGCCAGCTTTAGGAGATCGTTCAACTCGCCCATGTTAAGGTCCGACACCGCGATAAAGATGAACCCGCCTTCCTTGCGCGCGGTGAGATTGAATCCATTGCGCCGCACCTCGCCGAGGGAGCCGAAGCGGCCGGCCTGTTTCGTCGGCAGCACGTAGAGATTGATCAGGTGCTGCTTGTGGCGGTAGACCAGCGCGGCCACCGCATTCTCTTCGAACACCTCGAGCCGTCCGCCCACCAGCGCGAAGCCCTGCGCCGCGAAGTCCTCGACCGGCGGCGCGTATTTCAGCCGGCCGTTGAACCAGGGCTTGACGGTGTGGCTGTCGGAGGAAGCGACGTCGACCGCCTGCGGCGACATCATCGAGCGCAGGTGGGCCGAAATCAGTTGCGCTTCGTCAGCGTCGTTTCTTCCGATACCGAGCACCAATGCGGTCACGACAACCGAGACCAGCGCCGTTGACGCCATCGCGCCGGCCAGCCGCAAACCCCAGCGGTCACGCCACCCGGCGTGCGCCCGCCCCGCGTGCGCAAGGCCGCGCTCTTGAACCAGACGCGCGGGCAACGCACTCAAGCGGCGCGGCGCCTGGTGGCGGCGCGCGTGCGCGCGCGTCGCATCGCTCAAGGCGCGCAGCACCGCGTGGCGCTTCAACAGCGACGCGGATAGCGGCGCGGCGGCATCGACCGGCCCCAGCAGGCCGCGCCGATCGCCGTCGTCGGCTTCGCCGTCGATCAGCGCCGTCAGCAGGCGTTCATCCTTTTCGTTCATAAGCGCTCATTCCCTTTTCTTTCAGTGCCCGCAACATCAGTTCGCGCGCGCGCGCCAGGCGTGACATCACCGTGCCCACCGGCGCATCGATGACGCGCGCGATTTCCTTGTACGACAGATCCTCCAGTTCGCGCAGCACCAGCGCCTCGCGGTAATGCACCGGCAGTGTCGCGAGTGCTGCATTCAAGGTTTCCGCGTCCGACAGCCGCTGGGTCCAGCTCTCGGGGCTTTCGGCCCAGATCGAATCGTCGGCCACGTGCTCCTGCTTTTCAAGATCGACGGACTCTTCGTGCTGCACCTGACTTTTGCGTGCCGAATTCCAATCAAAAAACACCCGGCGAACGATGCCGAGCAACCATGGCCGGCCTTCCTCGCCGCGGAACGAGGCGAAGTACTGCCACGCCCGCGCGACCGCCTCCTGCGCGATGTCCTGCGCGTGGGTATCGTCACCTGACAGCCAGCGTGCCAAGTTGTAGGCCGCGCCCATATGGGGCGTGACCAGTCTGGCGAAACGGGTGCTAGGCGGTTCTTCCTGGGTTCTACTGAATCCGAACATCAGTTATTCCACGGCGCATGGTATCTGGTTCCGGGAATTTCCCCGGGACTCACGTACAACTACCGGCCTTGCGACGGATTTATTCCACTTGGAATGAATGCGCCGCGCCGACCGTAGTGAGGGATGCGGGCCGCAGGATCGCGGCCGGAGCGTCCCATGGTGGTGGCGCCGCAATCAACATCGCACCGATACGGAGAAAAACATGATTCGTTCGAAGATAGACCGCCGTAAGTTCCTCAAGCTGGCCGGTGTTGGCGGCGCGGTGTTCGCGTCGGGATTGCCGGGCTGGGCCGAAGCGCAAGGCATGGCGAAGACTGACGACTTCCTTTGGGTCCAGCTCTCGGACACGCATTGGGGTTTCCAGGGACCGCCGAATCCGGACGCCGGCGGCACGCTACAAAAGGCCGTCGCGGCCGTCAACGAACTCTCGCCCGTGCCCGACTTCGTCATCTTTACCGGCGACCTGACCCACACGACCGATGATCCGCAGGAGCGCCGCCGCCGTTTGACGCAGTTCAAGGAGATCGTCGCCGCGCTCAAAGTCAAGGACGTGAAGTTCATCCCCGGCGAGCACGACGCCTCGCTCGACCGCGGCAAAGCCTATAGCGAGTTCTTCGGCCCGACCCACTACACCTTCGACCACAAGGGCGTGCACTTCATCGTCCTTGACAACGTGTCCGATCCGGCCGCCGCGCTCGGCGACGAACAGCTCGCCTGGTTCAAAGCCGATCTCGCACGCCTCGACAAAGACGCACGCATCGTCGTCTTCACCCACCGGCCGCTGTTCGACCTCGCGCCGCAGTGGGACTGGGCGACGCGCGACGGTGCCAAGGCGATCGAGATGCTGATGTCGTTCAAGAACGCGACGGTGTTCTACGGCCACATTCACCAGGAACACCATCACGCCACCGGACATATCCAGCACCATGCGGCGAAATCACTGATCTTCCCGTTGCCGGCGCCGGGCTCGCAGCCCAAGCGCGCGCCCCTGGCGTGGAATCCGGCGCAACCCTACAGTGGCCTGGGCTTTCGCCAGGTCGGGGCCAAGCCGGCGGCAAACCGTTTCGACCTGACAGAATTTCCGGTGGTGAAAAACACGTGACGACGTGCGCGGCCGTGACCTGGACGCGCCGTCGCTGGCTCAAGGCGGTGGTCGCGGCCGCCGCGCCGGCGGCGCTGGGCCCTGCGTATCGCGCCGCGGCCGCGCCCCGCGAGGTTGTGATCAAGATGACAGTCAAGCGCTTCGAGTTCTCGAGAAAAACGATCGTCGTCAAAAAGGGCGTGCCGGTGGTCATCGAGATCACCTCGCTCGATGTGCCGCATGGCTTCGCGGTCCCCGATTTTCACGCCAGGGCGGAGATCGTGCTGCCGGGCAAGGCGACCCAGGTACGCTTTACCCCCGACAAGACGGGAGAATTCCCATTCTTGTGCGACATCTTCTGCGGCGACAAGCACGAGGAGTTGGAGGGCAGACTGATCGTACGGGCCTGATCTGGTGCCCCGGGCGGCGGCAACAGGTCGAGCCGACCCGGTGTCCGGCGCTTTAGAAGAAGCCGAATTTTGTTCAGGCGGCCAAGCCGGGGATGAAGAAAAAATAGGCGTTGAGCATGTACAGCCCGGAGAGAATGAGCAGCAGCGCGCCGATGCTCTCGAAAATCTTCTGCCCTTGCTGAAGCGGCTTCAGGCTTTCCAGCCATCCGACGGCCCAGGCGCCGAGGATGATCGGCAACGCGCGTCCGAGCGCGAAGGCCAGCAGCAGCGTCGCGCCGAACAGCGGCGAGCCGATCCCCGTCGCGACGCCAAGCAGAATGACCAGCGCCGGCGTGCAGAACGGACAGACCGCCACCGAGAACGGAATGCCGAGTAGAAACGCGCCCCAGCCATTCGTGGCGCGTTTGGCTCGTATAGTGATCATGGGAATGGGTAGCTTGATCCAGCCCGTCCACATGAGGCCGAGCAGAATCAGCAGCGGGCCCAACACCAGGCCCCATTCCCTCCCCATCAGCTTCTGCACCCATTGGCCGCCGAGCCCGGCGGCAAAGCCCATGAACAGGTGGATGACGACCATCCCGGCGATGAACATGGCGCCGAAAAACACGGCGCGTTTGGTCTCATGCGCCTTGGTCACATAGGCGAGCGACACGGGGATGGCCGCAAGGGCGACCGGATTGAAACTGAAGAGGAAACCCGCCGCCAAGCCGATCCCCAACGAAGCGAGGCTCGCCTGTTCCAGCGTGGTTCGCAGTGCGTCCAAATCCATGATCAACTCCCCATCCGCCAAACCAGGAACGCGCCGAACCACAGCAACATGGCCGTGAGGTATGGACTCGCAATCGCCGATTTGCTCAGAAATTTTCTATTTGCACCGTCAAACTCACGCATGCTGTACCAGAGCGTGGGCAGCGAGAACATCCCGGCAAACAGGAACCCCGCCCAAACCGCCGTATCTGGCCGGCGGGTCAATGCGCAGATGACCCCCACGACCGCCACGAGCGGCAGTGTGCAGGCCGGCAGCGTCAAGCCGAGCTTCAGTCCCTGCGGCATGCGGCCGTGGCCGGGAATCAGGTGAAAGAACTCTAGGTGAGGGACTGGGAGATAAACCCTGCGGGCCACCACATAGACCGCGCCGATCACACCGAGCATGGTCATCGCCGCGCCTGTGGGAAACCCTTGCAGCCCAACCCAGGCCGCTACCCCGAAAATCGCCGCGAGCAGCGCACTCCGCGATAGCACGAGTTCGACCAGTTCAAGCCAGCGTCGCCGGGCAGTTTCATGGCTGATACGGGCCGCGAACAGGGTATGAGTAGCGATCGTGCAGGGTTCAAAAAAAGCCAGGAAGCCGAGCCCCGCTGCCGTCACCAGCAATACCGCCGTCATCATGCCGTGTTCCTTTTCCGCGCTTTCTTCACCTTAGCCGTCCGCCGAGTTCTGCCCGCAACTTGGCGGCGCTCGGCAAGGATGCAAACACGAGCTGGCCGTCGATCGCGATCGCGGGCGATGACATCACCCCGAGGTCCACGGCGTAATCCATCTCCTCCAGGATGTTGACCTCGCGCCACGCGATCTTGTCCCGCCCGAACTCTTCCGCGACCGTTTTGAGCATCGTCTTGGCCTGCGCGCATTTGGCGCACCCCGGCGAAGAGAACACTTCTACCTTAACCATTCGCCGCTCCTTTCACTTGTGTGGCGATGCTCGTTTCCAGGGCGGCGAGGATGGGGCACTCGTCGAGCGGGCCGGTTTCGTCGGTGCAAATCGAGACGAGTTCCGTGAGGGCCCGTGACATCACCTGGAGCGCCCTGATCTTGTGCTCCAACTGCAGTTTCTTGTCCATCGCCACGCCGCGCACGTCCTTGCAGCAGGCCGCGTCGCTGCGCCTGAGCGCCAATATCTCGCCAATCTCGCCCAGACTGAAGCCGCACCGCTGCGCCTGCCGAATGAAGCGCAAACGCCGAACCGCATCCTCGTCGTAGAGACGATAGCCCGCGTCGGTCTTGCGCGCCGGGGCGAGCAACCCCTCCTTTTCGTAGTACCGCAGTGCATCGGCAGTCACGTCGGCCTGCCGTGCAAGTTTTCCGATGGTGTACATGGTTGTCCCTGCTTTGCAACGACTTGGACTCTAAACCCTGGAGCCAAGTCCAGAGTCAAGTGGCACAAATGGCATCACGCAGTCAGCGTGGCGATGATCGGGCAGGCGACCTTGCCGCGGCGCACGTCGCAGCGCGCGACCAGCTCCTTGAGAACGTTCCGCATTCGCGCGAGGTCCGCGAGCCGGGCCTCTACCAGCGCGAGTTTCTCCGCGGCAAGTGAACGTGCCTTGCCGCAGCTTTGCGGGTCTTCAAGGGCCAATAGGCGCTGTATCTCGGCGAGCGAGAAGCCGAGCTGCTGCGCCCGTTTGACGAAGCGCAGGCGCGATACGAACTCGCCGCCGTAGCGCCGAACTCCGCCGGGCGGCCTTGTTGGCTCCGCCAGCAGACCGAGGCGCTGGTAGAAGCGGATCGTTTCTACATTGACGCCGGCCGCTTCGGCGACCCGGCCAATGGTCATGGTAGCGCTCATGGCACGACTCATCCTTGAAAAGGAAAGGAAAAATAAGCTTGACTCCGTATACCACTACGGAGATTAGAGTACACCCTGTCGGATTATTTGCGGAGATGAAATGGACGCAGTCAGGATGGATTCGGCCGTCAAGCTGGACACGCCCGTCACGGCGGATTCAGACGGGGTCAGCAAGGCAACGCTTGCGGGCGGGCTGATCGCGGCAATTCTCGCATCGGTATGCTGTCTCGGCCCCCTGGTGCTCGTCATGTTGGGAATAAGCGGAGCCTGGATCTCAAACCTTACGTTGCTCGAACCGTACCGCCCAGTATTCATTGGCGTCGCGCTTGTCTTCATGGGGCTGGCATGGCGCCGGATCTACCGCGCGCCCGCGGCTGCGCAATGCGAGCCTGGAACACTGTGCGCTCTGCCACAGACCCACCGCGTTTACCGGGCCATGTTCTGGACGGTGTCCGCGCTGGTGCTGCTTGCCATTGGATTCCCGTATCTCGCCCCGCTCTTTTACTAGGAGACAGTAAATGAAAAAACGCTCGCTGTTTGCCGCGCTCGCATTGTTTGCGGTCACGGCCGCCCCGCACACTTCGTTCGCGGCGCAGAGAACCGTCGTGCTGTCGGTTCCGGACATGAACTGCTCGGCATGCCCGATCACCGTGCGAAAGGCGCTTGAAAAGGTTGCCGGCGTGCAGAACGTTAAAGCGACCCTTGAGCCGCCTGAGGCGAGCGTGACGTTCGACGACGCAAGGACCAGCATCGAGAAGCTGACGGAGGCGACCAGGAAGGCGGGCTACCCGTCTAGCGTCAAACCGGCCAAGTGACATGAGCGATGTTTCGCTCGAAGTCGAGGGCACGACCTGCGAGAGTTGCGTGCGCCACGTCGAACAGGCGCCCGGACCCCGCGAGGGCGACAGCGAAAAGTTGCACATCGCCGTCATCGGCAGCGGCGCGGCAGCGTTTGCGGCTGCATTGCGCGCCGCAGACGAAGGTGCATCAGTCACAATGGTCGAGGCAGGCACCCTCGGTGGAACCTGCGTCAACGTCGGCTGCGTGCCCTCGAAGATCATGATCCGGGGCGCGCACATCGCGCACCTGCTGGCGGAGCATCCGTTCCAGGGCATCGGGCGGCAGGCGCCGACGGTGGACCGCCGGGCGCTCGTGGCGCAACAGCAGGCACGGGTCGAAGAGCTGCGCCACGCCAAGTACGAATCCATCCTCGAGAGGCGCGCCGAGAGCATCCGGCTGCTGCGCGGCGTCGCGCGGTTCGAGGATGCGCGCACGCTCGCCGTTACGCTGCCGAACGGCGGAACGGAGACGGTGCGCGCCGATCGCATCCTAGTCGCCACCGGCGCGTCGCCCGCGATTCCCGACGTACCGGGCCTGAAGGGCACGCCCTACTGGACCTCGACCGAGGCGCTGGTGGCCGAGGGATTGCCCGAGCATCTGATCGTCTATGGCGGCTCGGTGGTCGCTCTCGAACTCGCGCAGGCGTTCCTGCGTCTTGGCTCGAAGGTGACGCTGGTGGCACGGTCCACGCTGCTTTCGAAGGAAGACCCTGCGATCGGCGCCGAGCTCGCGCACGTGCTCGAAGCCGAAGGCATGCGCGTGCTCAACCATACGACGCTGCGAAGCGTTCGCTTCGAGGCAGGCCGGTTCTTGGTAGACACCGGCTCGGAGCAACTCACGGGCGACCGGCTGTTGGTCGCGACCGGACGACACGCCAACACCCGGACGCTCGGCTTGGAAAAGGCGGGCGTTCAGACCGACACGGGCGGCGCGATCGTGGTTGATGACCGCATGCGGACCACGGCCGAAGGCGTGTATGCGGCCGGCGACTGCACGAATTCGCCCGAATATGTCTACGTCGCGGCTGCGGGCGGTACGCGCGCGGCGATCAACATCACCGGCGGCGACGCCCGGCTTGACCTGTCGGTGCTGCCCGTAGTGGTATTTACTGATCCGCAGGTCGCGACGGTGGGTTTGAGCGAGGCGCAGGCGCAGAAGCGCGGTATCGAGACCGAAAGCCGTACGCTGGCGCTGGAGAACGTGCCTCGTGCACTCGCGAACTTCGACACCCGCGGCTTCATCAAGCTCGTGGCCGAGAAGCGTTCCGGCCGGCTGATCGGCGCTCAGATGCTAGCCGCCGAAGCGGGCGAGATCGTTCAAACTGCGGCGCTCGCGATGCGAGCCGGAACGACGGTCACGGATCTCGCCGGACAGCTCTTCCCCTATCTCACCATGGTGGAAGGGATCAAGCTCTGCGCGCAAACCTTCACCAAGGACGTGAAGCAGCTTTCCTGCTGCGCCGGATGAACGGCAAGAAAGCCAAGCCCGCCGAAAGCGAGGGCAGGCGGGCCGCGCTCGCTAGTGCGCGGGTGCCGGGCCGCGCGTGCCGCCCAACTCCGGGAACTGCGCTTCGCGTGCCGCCGGTGCGCCACGCAGCAGCGCGAGCCGGCGGCGCATCGCTTCGATTTCCACTGTCTGGCTGGCGATGATGTCTTCCGCCAATCGTCTCGTTGCCGGATCGCGGCCGTGCACGAGTACGAGCCGCGCCATTTCCACGGCGCCCTCATGGTGCGGAACCATCATCGCGAGAAAGTCGATGTCCGGATTTTCCGTGTAGCCGGGCGTGTGCATGTCGCGCATCATCCGGCCCATACCGGCGTTCATCTCGTCCGCGAAGCGGGCGAACTCCGCGCCGCCGTGCCGTTGCGGCACCGCGGGAGCGTGGCCGGCGTGCTGCGCGCCTGCGAGGGGCGCGAGCGCGAACCCGGCGAGAAGCAACGCAGCGCGCGCGTTCATGCCGTCTGCCCGCGGTATCCCGGACGCACGTACACTAGGTTGATGCTCTTCTTGTTGCGCAGCTCGCCCGATGGCAGCTTCAGGCTGCCCAGCGGGATCTGGGCGATGAACCGGGGGTTGAAGGGGTCGGAAACGTCGAACGCGGCGCACACCGTCTGTCCCGCGTTCGGAGTTCCGGGCAGCTCGTCCTGCTCGTGCGCGACGTAGAGCAGGTCGTTCGCCGGGTTGGTCCAGATGCCATGCGATTCACGGCCGCGCGAAAAGAACGTTCCCGCCGGTTTGCGGCTGCCTGGGGGCGCGCTACGATCGATGATCGCGATCTGGCTCGCGGCCGCGCCTCCAGGACCGTTGTCGTCCACGCGCGCGAGGCTGGCGTATACCACCCTGCCTTTCGAATTTTCAACAAACTCGACGTGGTTCGGGCGCGCGAGATTGCCCAGCGGCACGGCATCGAGCAGTGCGAACGGCTCGGCGGTGGAGCGCGCGGACACGGCGTCGGCGAGCTTGTGTGAGAACCAGACTTCCTTGCCATCCGGCGAGGTCTTCAGAAATGGCGTGAACCCGGGCTTGTCCTGGCCGGCGATGTCGAGCGTGGTCAGCCGCTCCGGACGCGAGTATCCGTTCGTATCACGATTGACGCGGAATACATCGACCTTCGAGACTTTCTGGCTCGCGACAAACGCCAGCGCGCCGTCGGCGCTGAAC
>Ga0315271_10001299_pt1 | contig 14949 bp, 14 predicted proteins | sample C3_top_MG_FD_204664 | JGI IMG/M metagenome (GOLD analysis project Ga0315271, IMG submission 204664) | Sediment microbial communities from Yellowstone Lake, YNP, Wyoming, USA - C3_top | ecosystem: Environmental > Aquatic > Freshwater > Lake > Sediment | place: USA: Wyoming | collected 2017-08-01 | reverse complement strand
GCTGTGACCGCCGCAGCACCCCTGGATCGTAAGTTCGGGGAGACCCTGCGAGGCGAACAGCTCCAGGTTGTCGCGCACGGTGCCACCCTGCGAACGGTGCACGACAATCCCCATCTGGTTTAGTCTGGTGAGCGCGCCCGCTCCGATGCCGCCGACGACGATCGTGTCGACCTTCTGATTGTCGAGCGCCTTCATCGGGTTGCACGCACCGTGGGAATGGTGCTGGTCGCGGTTGCTGATCGCAACCAGATGGTTCGTGTCCGTATCGACAACCACGAAGAACGGCGCCGAACCGAAGTGGTTGTACACCGTGCTCTCGATCCCCTCGTCCTCTTTTACCGGAAAACACATTTTCATGACTGGTCCTCCTGCTGTTGTCGATCGACTTCGATCTTGAGCGCCTTGCCGTCCACCAGGCACTCGCCGACTTTCCGGTGCGCCGTGCTGAGAATCCTGCCGAACGTCGCTCGCGAGATCTGCATGCAAACGGCGGCGTCTTCGTGATACATGCCCTCGTAGTCCGCAAGCCGTATGGCCTCGAATTCGTCGAGGCTCAGGGACACCTCCCGGAGGTCGACCAGCGGAATGCCACGCGGTTTAAAATAGATCGCGTTCGGTGCTGATTCGACGCACCGGCACTTCTTTGGTCTGACCATGCGACGTTATTAGCATATGCTCATAACAGTGTCAAGCCGCTTTTCCGACTTGTTTCATGGGGCGCGCTGCTTAGAGGGGTGCGGATGCAAGACGCGCAAGCTCTGAGGAGTCCCGGCTGCGGTGGGCACTCCCTGCGGTTGTCGAAGAGGCTCCCCACCGTCGAATCGATTATCCCCGGTCAGCACCATTGAACAGAGGGTTCATGCCGTACCTCTTGTGCCACGAGTTTTCGGAAGTCGGCGAACCCGCGATTGTCGGCTCGGTGAATGCACCCGCTCTGGCGGACGAAAGTTGTGAATCCTTTGGGGTTTAAACGTACCGCGACACCGAACTGCGACAAGAGGACGAAATGAGAGACGGGAAGACCCCACCGACGAAGAGCCCGTGGTTCGTGGGCGCGGGCCTCTTGGCCGTGCTCGTGGCGGGTGCCGGCCTAGCCGTGGTCACCCGCTCGAAGCCAGTCGCGCAGACCGCGCCGCGGGCCGCCGGTTTCACGAAGAAACTCCGGCCCCACTTTGACCACGCGCCGGTGATGACCGGGAAGTTCGAGTCCCCGCAGGCGGTGACGGTCGCCTGCCTGAAGTGCCACCCGGACGCGGCCCACGTCATGAAGAGTTCGCACTGGCTCTGGCTCGGCGAGGAAGTCTCCATCCCGGGCCGCGAAGGCGCCAAGGTGCGCATCGGCAAGAAGAACGTCCTCAACAACTTCTGCATCTCCACCGTCGGCAACGAGATCAGCTGCACGAAGTGCCACGCCGGCTACGGCTGGGTGGACCAGAGCTTCGATTTCTCGAAGCAGGAGAACATCGACTGCCTGGTCTGCCACGAGGGGACCAACACTTACGTGAAGGGACCCGGCGGCGTGCCCACCAAGGAAACCGACCTCCTGGCGGCGGCCAAGTCGGTCGGGACGCCCCGGCGTGACAACTGCCTCGGCTGCCACGCCTACGGCGGCGGCGGTCAGGCGGTGAAGCACGGCGACCTCGATTCCTCGCTTGCGCACCCCTTCGAGGAGGAGGACGTCCACATCGGGCGCTACCAGTTCCTCTGTATCGACTGCCACCAGGCGCCGGACCACCAGATCCAGGGACGGGCCTTCTCGGTGAGCGTGGAGGACTCGCATGGCGTGGCCTGCACCCAGTGCCACGTCACCCAGGAGCACAAGGACGAGCGCATCAACGCGCACCTGAAGGCCGTGGCCTGCCAGACCTGCCACATCCCCAACTACGCCGGGAAGCTTCCCACCAAGGCCACCTGGGACTGGAGCAAAGCCGGCGACCCGAACCGCAAGGACGACCCGCACAGCTACCTCAAGATCAAGGGGGAGTTCACCTACGAGCAGGCCGCGCTGCCCGAGTATCGCTGGTTCAACGGCACGGTGGGGCGCTATCTGGCGGGCGACAAGATCGACCCCTCCAAGCCGACGGTCCTCAATCCGCTCAAGGGCGACATCACCGACGGTACGGCGCGCATCTGGCCCATCAAGATCCATCGGGCCAAGCAACCCTACGACGCTGGCAACGATTACCTCTTCCCGCCGGTGACCGGCGGGAAGGGCGGCTACTGGACCACCTTCGACTGGCCGAGCGCCTTCCAGCTCGGCGCCAAGGCGTCCAACCTGCCCTATAGCGGCAAGTACGGCTTCGCACCTACCGTGATGTACTGGCCGCTCTCCCACATGGTGGCGCCCAAGGAGCAGGCGCTCGGCTGCACCGACTGCCACGGTGACGGCAAACGCCTCGACTGGCAGGCGCTCGGCTACGCCGGCGATCCCCTCAAGACCGGAGGCCGCAAATGAACCGCTTCGCCCTCCTCGCGCTGGCGCTGGTGGCCACGCTCGTCGCGCCGGCCGCTGGCGCGCAACCGGACGTCAACCCCATCCACCCGCTTTTCGCTCCGCTCAACGCGGCCGGCAAGAAGGTGCAGCGCACCGAGGACGTCTCGCTCGACGCCACCTGCGGCGTCTGCCACGATGTGCCGTGGATTGCTGCCCACACCGGCCACGCCGCGCCGAAGAGCGAGGCCACCTGCGTCCAGTGCCACCTCGAGGGCGGCAAGCTCGAAGTGCGCGCCGACCTCCTCGACGCCGACGGCAGGCTCCAGCGCGCCGCCATCCGCATCGGCACGCCGCGCGCCGCCAACTGTGCCGCCTGCCATGGCCTCATCACCGGCGCCGCAGGCGCGCTGACCTTCCCGCCCGACATCGAAGGGCCGCCCGCGCCGGGCGGCCGTAGCTGGTCCCTTACGCTCGGCGAGGGGGCGATCGTCTCCCCGCAGAGCATGGCTGACTCCTTTCTTGACCTTCAAGGCAAGGCGGGTCTCGCCTCGCCCTGGGACGTCCACGCGGCGAAGCTGGTGGACTGCGTGGCCTGCCACTACGCCTCCAACAATCCGGGACGCACCGATACCAGGCACGCCTCGCTCCGCTACCTGACGGTCGACCCGCGCCGGCAGTCGACCGCCGAGTTCCTGGTCCGTCCCGACCACCGGCTCGCCGAGCAGTCCTGCCGCGCCTGCCACGACCCGCTCAAGGCGCATGAGTTCCTCCCCTACCGCGCCCGTCACATGACCGTGCTCTCCTGCCAGGCCTGCCATCTCGCATCGCCAAATGGCCCGGCCGCCGCGCTTGTCGATGCCACCGTGGTCACGGCAGCCGGCACCCCGGCAATGCTCTGGCGTAACGTGGTGCGCCGCTCCGGCGACACCCTGAACACCGCCACGCTCCGTCCCTTCGAGCCGCTCCTCGTCGAGCGGACCGAGGCCGACGGCGTGCGCCGCCTTGCCCCGGTCAACCCGGTGAGCCGCTACCGCTGGGTCTCCGGCGCCGACCGCTCCGAGGTCCCCTGGCCCTTGGTGGTGGCGGCCTTTCTCGATGGTCGGGGCTACGCGCCCGCTGTGCTGGAACACTTCGACGCCAACCGGGACGGGCGGCTCGACGAGCAGGAGCTCAGGCTCGACTCCAAGCCGAAGACCGACCTGCTGGCCAACCGGCTCCGCGCCCTCGGCGTGGTGGAGCCGGCCATCGAGGGGACGGTGCGGGCCTACCCGCTTGCCCACGGCGTCCCGTCCCGCGAGCGAGCGCTCAGGGACTGCCAGGGTTGCCACGCGGGCGAGTCCCGCCTCTCCGGCGACTACCTCTTGATCGGCTATCTTCCCGGCGGTCAACCGCCCAGCCCCGAGGAAGGCAGCCGCGTCGAGCTTGCCGGCGTACTGGCCCCGGCCCCGGGCGGCGGCCTGCTGCTGAAGCGCGGTCCGGACGCCGCGACCGGCCTCCACGTGCTCGGCTCCACCCGCCATGCGCTCACCAACACGCTCGGTTTCTCCCTCTTCCTGGCCGTCCTCCTGGGCGTCTCGGTCCACGGCCTGATGCGCTACCTGCTGCGGCGCAAGCGCGCCGCGCAGACCCACCACGCCCCAGCTGGCCGCGAGTACCTCTTTGGCAGCTACGAACGGTTCTGGCACTGGACCATGGCGCTCTCCGGCGCGATCCTTATCTCCAGCGGCCTGGAGATCCATGCGGCGGGCGGCCGCTGGCTCCTCAGCCTGCCCAAGGCGGTCTCGCTCCACAACGCTTTCGCCGTAGTGCTCATGCTGAACGCCTTCCTGGCGCTCTTCTACCACCTCGCCACCAGCGCCATCCGCAACTTCATCCCGGCACCCCAGGGCCTGACGGCGCGCATCCTCGAGCACATGACCTACCAGTCGCGCGGCATCTTCTACGGCGGGCCGCACCCGGCGAACGCGCCCGGTCACAAGCTCAACCCGCTGCAGGAGCTCACCTACTTAGCGCTGCTCAACGTGCTCTTCCCGCTCCAGATCGCCACCGGCCTGCTCATCTGGGCCGTCGGTCTCTGGCCCGACGCGGCCGCCGCGCTCGGCGGGCTCCATGTTGTGGCACCGCTCCACAACCTCGGGAGCTGGCTCTTCCTCTCCTTCTTCGTCCTGCACGTCTACCTCGTCACTACCGGCCGCACACCGACAGAACATCTCGAGACGATGATCACCGGCTACCAGCCCGTCGAGGCCGACGGCGCCACGCCGGAAAGGAGCTGATCATGGCTGCCACCAAGGAACCGCGTCCCTACGTCAACCCGTACCTTGCCGGCACCCTGCTCGGCGTGGTGCTCTTCCTCTCCTTCTACGTCACGGGCGGCGGCCTGGGTGCGTCCGGGGCCCTCTCCCATATCCAGACAGGCGTGCTCGACTGGTTCGCGCCTGCCCACGTCGACCGGACGGCCTACTTCGCCGATATCGCCGGCGGTGAGCGCAACCCCTGGACCAGTTCCGGCGTCTACATGCTTGTGGGGACCATCGTCGGCGGCTTCGCCTCCGGGCTCTATAACCGGCGCGTCAGGCTGGAGCTGCGCAAGGGGCCGAATGTCACCATCACCACCCGCGTGGTCTTCGCCCTGCTGGGCGGGATCATCATGGGCTACGGGGCGCGTCTGGCCCGCGGCTGCACCTCGGGCCAAGCCCTCTCGGGCGGCGCGGTCCTCTCGGTTGGCAGCTGGGCTTTCGCCTTCGCCGTTTTTGCCAGCGCCTACGCCCTGGCCTGGTTCGTCCGCCGGCTCTGGAACTGAGCGAGGAGATATCCCATGGCACCTTTCGACATCACCGCCGCCGGTCCCATCGCCAGCGCCCTCATCTTCGGCCTCATCGGCATCGGCTTCGGCGCCGTGCTGGAGATGGGCGGCTTCGGCGACACCCGCAAGCTGGCCGCCCAGTTCTACCTCCGCGACATGACCGTGCTGAAAGTCATGTTCACCGGCATCATCGTGGCGGCCATCCTGGTGGCCGGCGCGACCGCCTTCGGCCTGCTCGACATGAACCGGGTCTGGATCAACCCCACCTACCTCTGGCCCGGCATCGTGGGCGGGCTCATCATGGGCGTGGGCTTCATCCTAGGCGGCTTCTGTCCCGGCACCTCGGTGGTGGCCGCCTCCACGCTCAAGATCGACGGCATGCTCTTCCTGGCCGGCGTGCTGGGCGGCGTCTGGCTCTTCGGCGAGACGGTGGGGAGTTTCGAGCTCTTCTTCATCTCCTCCAACATGGGGCGCTTCACGCTGGCCGAGTGGCTTGGGGCGCCGGTTGGCGTGGTGCTCCTGCTGGCGGTGCTCTTGGTGCTCGTCATGTTCTGGGCCGCCGAGCTTGCGGAGCGGTATTTCGGCGAGAAAAAGGCCTGGGCCGAGATCCCGCTGCGCCCGACCTCGCTCGGCAAGGCGGGCGGCGCGGCCGCGCTCGTACTGGCGGCGCTCATCGTGGTGATGCACGGCCAGCCTACCCCGGCGCAGAAGTTCGAACTCCTCGGCGAGGCGGTCAAGAAGCCGGTCGCCGAGCGCGCCATTTTCGTCCACCCGGCTGAGGTAGTGGCGTTGCGCCAGGACCTCAACATCCGCGTGGCCGTCCTTGACCTGCGCGACGAGCACGACTTCAATCTTTTCCACGTGGGCGGCTCGCGCCACGTCGATCCCGCCGCCCTGACCCAGCCCGAGGTGCTCAAGCCGCTCCTCGCCGAGCCGGCCAGCACGGTGACCTTCCTCGTCGCCAACGGCGAGGGACCGGCCCTCGCCGCCTGGAAGGCGCTCAAGGCGTCCGGCGTGCAGAACCTCTACGTGGTGGAGGGTGGTGTGAACCGCTGGCTGGAGCTCTACCCGGTGGACGCCTGCGTGGCCATTCCGGGCCAGCCGGCCGCGGCCGACGCCGACCGGCTGGCCTGGCACTTCGCCTTTGCCACCGGCAGCAGCCTGCCCTCGGCTTGGCCGGAGCTGACCGCCTCGCGCGCCTTCCGCACCCCTTGCGCGGCGTCGGCCTCCGAGGAGTCGCACCATGGCGGCCACGGCATCACCTGGCCGGAGTACCAGTTCGCCAGGAAGGTGAAACTCCAGGTCAAGGCGGCGGTGAAGGGCGGCTGCGGGTAGGGCGCGGCCGGACCCGGGGCGGCGTCCCGGGCGGGCCACCTGTGCGGCCTGCGAGGGACGCGGGTTTGACACGAACGTCCGTTTCAAGACGGCGCCTCACTCAACGCACTATCATGGTCGACGGCACTGGCATGCATGGGGCCGGCCGCGTTACGCTCGTCGGCGACACCGTCCTGAAAAGGATAGTCGGGCTGTTTTTCAAACAATTGATATTGAAGAAGGCAGGGGCCATCGACGAGGAGCCGCACGATGTTGATCGGGGCCTCTATATGGCGAAGAAGTCCGAGCGAAATCGCATCAGAACATTGTGAACGTCCTGAAATGGGGGGACTCGGATACGTGGCGGCTGGAGTGCGGTTGGCACTGTTTGACTTGGAAACACGCGAATTCGGCGTCGCGCACCTGATCGCCACGGAACCCGAGCAGGCGAACGGCGAATTCACCGGCAGGGTCTGCGGCCTGCCCTGTTTTCGCGATGGCAAGGTCGCGCGCCTGGAAAGCTGGCTGGCCGGACGCGGCCTGCGCTGGCGGGATGTGACGCAGAGCTGGTTCTACAGCGATTCGCTGAACGACCTGTTCCTGTTGCAGAAAGTCAACCACCCGGTGGCCGTTGACCCGGACAGCACGCTCAGGGCCCATGCCGAACAGCAGGGCTGGCCGATCATCTCGCTGAGATAGGCAGCCGCGGCGGGAGGAGGAGGCATCCACGATGGCGGAGATGGGGTATCGGGATCTGGCCGGGTACTACTCGCTCCTCTTCCCCTTGAACGATCGCCAGAGCGGCTTCTTCGAGCACCTGCTTCAATCCGGCTCGGTGCGCTCGGTCCTGGATGTCGGGTGCGGCACCGGGGAGCACCTCTCGTGGTTCTCGGCGCGTGGCCTGCGCAGCTGCGGGCTGGAGCCCGACGAGAGCATGTTCCGGGAGTTGGAGCGCCGCAGCTGGCCGGGCTCGATGCCGACGCTCGTGCACGGCGGCGTGGAAGCACTCCCGGGCGCGATCGGCGGGAGCTTTGACCTCGTCCTCTGCCTCGGCAACACCCTGCCCCACCTGCCGGACCGGGCGGCCGCGTTGCAGGCCGTGCGCGGCATGGCGGAGACGCTTGCGTCGCGGGGCCGTCTCGCCATCCAGACCGTGAATTACGACCGAGTCCTCGAAGAAGGCCGGTCGGCCTTCCCGGTGATTGAACGTGTTCTCCCGAACGGGGCGCGGGTCGCCTTCTTCCGCGAGTACGACATGGGCGGATTACCCGAGCGCGTCCTGAACAGGACCCGTCTGGTGACCCCCGCCGGCGAGCAGCAGGCTGCCTGGCCGCTCGTGCCGTTGCGACGGGACGATGCGGTGGGGTTCCTGCGAGAAACCGGGCTGACCGAAATCCAGGAGTTCGGCGACTACGACCGCAACCCGTTCTCGCGGAATTCCCCGGCGCTCATCGTCGTGGGGCGAACAAGTCGCCCAGTTCCCTGATCCAACCAAGGTCTGCGTAGTCGGGAGGAAGATCGGGGTCTGCGGCGGCAACCTCCCTCCTCTTGCGTCCAGCCGGAGGAGGGCTTTTCATTATCATCGTACGTGCAATGGCGAGGCAGAAAATAAGGCGTCGTTGGGTCTGGAACTGCATTGTGATAAAAATGGACCATGAACATACCTGAGTATCTCGTCCGCGAGGTGCCACGCTTCGGGCGTCCGCTCTTTCGCCTTGGCCTCTCGGGGTCTTTTGGCCTCGACGAGGCGGCGTGCCGCGAGGCGCTCGAGCGTATGCAATACGTTTTCTGGACGCCCCGCATGAAGGGGCTGACCCCAGCCCTGCGCGACGCACTCGCACGGGACCGCGGTCGCTACGTGGTCGCCACCGGGCCGCTCCTCGGGTTCTTCCCCGGAGCGCTGCGCAAGACCGTGGAAAACGCGCGACGGACTCTCCGCACGGACGTGATCGACGTCTTCCAGCTCTTCTGGCTTGGGAAAATGTCCGCCTTCACGCGGGGCGTGCAGGCCGAGATGGCCGCTCTGCGAAACGAAGGGAAGGTGCGCTGGCTCTGCGTGTCGATTCACGACCGGCCGCGCGCGGGGCGGCTCGCCGCCGACTCGATCCTCGACGCGCTGATGATCCGCTACAACGCCGCCCATCCCGCCGCGGAGCAGGAGATCTTCCCGCACCTTGCGGCGCGGCGCCCGGCGCTCGTCTCCTACACCGCGACGGCGTGGCGCAAGCTCCTGACCGCTCCGAAGGGCTGGACCGGCCGGGTCCCGACCGCGGGCGACTGTTACCGCTTCGTCCTCTCTTCGCCGCACGTCGACGTTGCGCTCACGGGCCCGCGCACGGTCGGGCAGCTGCGGGAAAACCTCGCCGCGGTGGAGCGCGGCCCGCTCTTGGCCGAGGAGGACGCGTGGATGCGCGCAATCGGCCGAGCGGTGCACGGCTGATCCCCGGGGCACGGGTGGTCCCTTATCGGCGGCCCTCCTAGCGAAACATTCGGAGGATGCGGTCCCGAAGCCCGCGGATCGCCCGACCGAACCGCTCGCGCAACGAGCCGGTGTGCAGCGGGCAGTGTGTCTCTGGGACGATGTCGCCTTTCTTGAAGTATTCCTCGTAGGTCGGGCAGCGGTCCGTCGGGACGGCGTGCGAGATGCTGCAGAGTTCGACGGCGTCGATCCCCGGGGGTGGGGTGAAGGTCCCCGGGGGACGCAGCTTCGCAGCCCGGCGCATGAAGTCCGCCCAGATCGGGACGGCGATCCGGGAGGCGTAGGCTTCCTCGCCGATCGACGCCGGGTGGTCGAACCCGACCCAGACGCCGGCTGCCAGCCCTGGAACGAACCCGACGAACCAGGCGTCGTGATAGTCGTCGGTCGTGCCCGTTTTCCCGCCGGCGGGAACACCGGCCGCGCGCGCCCCGGTCCCGGTGCCGGTGTCGACGACTTCGCGGAGCATCGAGAGCATCTGCCACGCCGCGGCTGCGGAGAGCACCGGGACGCGCTGGACCTCCTCCTGGAAAACGGTCCGCCCGCGCTGGTCGATGACCGCCGCGAGCGAGCGCGGACGGACTGCGAACCCCGCGTTTGCAAAGGGGGCGAACGCGGCGGTCAGTTCGAGCGGCGTGGCCGACCCCGTCCCGAGCGCCAGCGAGGGGACCTGCGGCTGCGCGGGCAGTCCGGCTTGGCGCGCGAGGTCGACTACGGCGCTCGTCCCGACCTTCTGCTGCACGGCGAGAGCGGCGTCGTTGTCAGAGCGCGCGAGCGCCTCGCGGTAGGTCACGAACGCGGCGGGGTCGTCCCTGTCGACCTGGGCTGACACCCGTCCGCGCTCTTCCTCGAACGAACGGGAAATGACTCCCGCCACGCGCGTCACCGGGGAGTCTCCCCGTTCGAGGGCCGCCGCGTAGACGAAAGGCTTGAAGGCCGAACCCGGCTGGCGGCTCGCGAGCACGGCGCGGTTGTATGTGGACGTGTCGTAATCCGCCCCGCCGACGATCGCGAGCAGATCGCCGGACTGGGGCTCCAGTGCGACGAGGGCGGCCTGGAGCCCCGGTCGGTGGAGGCGGGCGATGCCTTCGGTCACGGCGGTCTCGGCGGCGCGCTGCATCTCACGGGAGAGCGTCGGGCGCACGCGCCACCCGGGCGGGTCTTCCTCGCCGACCTGGTCGCGGAAGGCGCGCCTCAGGAAGTCCTGGGCCCAGCCGGATCGCTCCCCGCCGCTCGGGGCGCCGGCGGCGAGGCGGGGGCGGGCGGCGAGAGCCTCCTGTTCGGCTGCCGCGGTGACCATCCCCTCGGCGCGCATTCTGCCGAGCACCCGTTGCGCCCCCGCGAGCGCGCGGTCGTAGTGCGCGCGCGGCCCGAGTGCCGACGGCGCCCGGATGATCCCGGCGACCATCGCGGCCTCGGGGAGGGTCAGGTCGGCGGCACGCTTGCCAAAGGTCTCGAGCGCGAACGCCTCCACACCGTGCACCGCTCCGAGGGGGACCCGGTTCAGGTAGAGCTCGAGGATGCGCTCCTTCGGCAGTTGGGCCTCGAGGAGCAGCGCGAGGACGGCTTCGCGCAGCTTTCGGCTCGCGGTGCGCTCACGAGAAAGGAAGAGCGTGCGGGCCAGCTGCTGGGTGATCGTGCTCGCGCCTTCGACCGGTGCGCCGGGGCGCAGGTTGTGCAATACGGCGCGGCCCACCGCGAGCGGGTCGATTCCCCAATGGCTCCAGAAGCGCTGGTCTTCTGCCGCCACGACCGCCTGACGCAGCGTCGGGGCGATTTTCGCGATGGGAACGTCAACGCGAAGGCCGTCGAGCGGGAACCAAGCCTCTCCCGTTTCGTCAAGGAAGAGGGTGCCGCTCGCGCCGGTCGCCAGGCGCCGGATGGCCAGGGCGTGGGAAGCGATCCAAACTCCCCCGAAGAGCGCCCCCGTCGTTACGGCGAAGAGCAGCACCCAACCAGACGTCCGATAAACGCACCCGCGGCGCGGCCGGCGCGCGGGGCTCTGCTCTTCCGGATCACTCATGTCCGGATTCTAGCAGGCCGCCGTACGGCTCCGCAGCCCGGCTGCCGGTGCGAATCCGGTGCGTCTATTTGATCTTCTCGCCTTTTGCCACCACCTTGCCGTCGTGGAACTGGATCACCCCCCCTTTGTAAAACCAGGTATCGCTCGCCCCCGCGGGCGTCGGGATGATCGTCCCCTGGCCGGTCGACTCCATCCGGAATTTGCTGTTCGGCTTGCCAGCAACCGTGAGCACCTGATCTGCCGTCATACCGAGCGAAACCTTGTCGTAGTTCTGCAATGTCGCCGTCGTCGCGCACCCGAAGCCTAGAGCGCCTGCCGCGACTGCTGCAGCGATCGTCGCCGTTACCTTCTTGCCAGTCATCGTGCACCTCCGAATTCGGTTGCGGGATGCGGATCCGCCAGCCCCCTGGCGGACGCAAACCTTCAATGAAATATAATACAAAATTCACCAAAAGCTCCCCGCCCTGGCGGTGTCTGGCTCACTCCCGCCGATTGCGCTAGGTCAGCGCTATCGCCTTCTCCGGGCACATCTCCTGGCAGCAGAAGCAGGCGATGCAGGCTGCCGCGTCGACCTGCGGCAAACCGTCGATCAGGGTGAGCGCGGAGACGGGGCACTGTTCGACGCAGGTGCCGCAGCCGGTGCAGAGGGTCGGATCGGCGTGGGGCCGCACGGCGCTGCGTTGGTGCAGGATCGCCTGCATGGCCGGATTGTCGATGATCGCCTGACCCCCGAGCGGCGGGACCTTGAAATTGGGGATTCGCCGGAGCTCGCCGACGACATCGATTGCGGACAGGTCGAAATCCCCGAGCCCCGCCTCCTTCGCTTTTCGCAAAAAGCGCAGCCGGCCCGGGTCGAGACCCATCATCGTCGCGATGACGGCGTCCAGGGCGACAGCGTTGTCGGCGGCGAGCACCAGGCCGATCTCCCGCAGATCCGGGGAGGCCGGGCCGTTGCCCTCCATGCCGACCACGGCGTCCACGATGAACAGGTCGGGCACGCGCAGCCTGAAGACCTCGACCACCAGTTCGTGGAAGCGCTCCGGGCTTCCTGCCGCCCGGTGCAGTAGCGCCTTTTGGGCGCCAGGGAGGATGCCGTAGCTGTTCTTGATCGCCCCCGTCATCACGGTCAGGCCGTGCGTCTTGAATTTCGGCAGACTGATGACCACGTCGGCGTCGAGCACGGCGCGCGAGACGCTCACCGCGGGCATGAACGCGGCGTCGAAGGGCATTCTCACGGAGTCGAGCCCGATGTTCCGGTAGTGCCCGGCGGCGGCTTCCATGAGGCCGGTCTTCGTGAAGGCCTCCTCGTTCGCGCCGTAGCTTAAAAGGCCGGGGTTGTCGCCGACTATGAGCGAGGCGGGCTCGAGCGACGCGACCTTCTCGACGACGGCGCGCAGAACGGCGGGGTGGGTGGTGATTCCCTCGTGCGCCGCCCCGGAGCGCAGGACGTTCGGTTTGAGGAGCACCTTCCTCCCCCGGATCGCGAGGGGGAAGAGCGCGAAGGCGCGATCGACCGCTGCGCGCACGTTTTCGTAGGTAGCCGGATGAATCAGAACCCTGTGCATGATCAACCCTCCGAGCGTTTTCTTGTTCCCTTCCGGTCGTTCGCGAGTATAGCCGCTGAGCATGCCCGGGCAAAGGCTCGCCATTCCCATGTTCCCATTGACACGCCCCGGCCCGAGGACTATCAAGGTTCACGCGTCGTTTGCGGGCGTGGTCATCGGAGGCGCCATGGGAGAGCTGGTCGGGAGGCGGGCGGGAACCACCTGCGGGCGGGCACCGAGCCGGCTCCGGCATCTGCGCCTGATCGAGGTCTCCAGCGTCGCCATCCTGCTGGGGCTCGGCTGGCTGGACTACATCACTGGTTATGAGTTTGGGTTTTTCATCTTCTACTTCATACCGGTGTCCATCACCACGTGGTATGCCGGGAGGTGGTCGGGCCTCGCGATGGCTGGCGCCTCGGCCGTGGCCTGGTATCTCTCGGATCTCCTGGCGCACCATCCCTACTCCAAAGGATATTTCCTGTATTGGGAGACGTTTATGCGGCTCGCCTCCTTCCTGACCACGGCACTCACGCTCGCCAAGATCAGGGAGAGCACTGCCAACGAACGCCGCTTGAACGAGGAACTGTGCCGGGTCCTCGAAGAGAACAACCGGATGCGTTGCGCTCTGGGGGACCTGGCGCCGGTCGTCGCTGCCGGGGAAGTTCAGGACGGCTCTGGGAAGAAGTAACATTCCCGCCCTCGACGCCACGCCAGCCTCGGGAAAGTTTCACCCCGGGAGTTTGAAGGTTGGTATGCTACTGCCGCCATGAACCGAACCCTTACCCGTCCACGAAAGCGGGGTGAATCCGCGTGAGCCAAAACACTGTCCAAAGAGCTTCACGGCAGAAGGATGGCAGTCGGGGAGCGAAGCAAGTTTCTGTGAGTAAGCCCGGGTTGGTGTTCGGGTTGTCATTGCTCGTGTGGAGTCTCTTTTCTGGTTCTTCCATGGCTCAGGGCGCTTCGGTGGCAATAGGCGAGGCGCTTACCCTGAAGGCGCCTTCCGAAGGGTTCGTGTTGGCGAAGGGCAGCCCGCGCGGGGACTTCGAGATCGAGTTCGAAGTCACGTGCAGTCAACCGGGAAGCGTTTTCGATACCGTTGGTCTCAACGCAGCGCCCGTCGGTTCCTGGGCCATCGGGATCGCTGGCGACTATCGTCTGAACTTTAATTTGTGGGATGGCAACAAGTGGCACCAACTTGTCTCGCAGGCGACGCTGAGCCGGGGCAAACGCGCGGTGGTCCGACTGGTGCGACAGGGGACGACTGCCCGGTTCTCGATTGACGGCAAGCAAGACGCCGCCCTTTCAATGGCGACCCCGCTATCCGGGCAACCGGTCTTCGTCGGGGATTTCAAGGGGGACGAGGCGTGGGGCGCGAGCTACAACATCCATCATGGTCTCCTCGGTTCGGTGAAAGTCCTCTATCTTGGCATACCACGGGCGACGCCTCCGGATAACGCGAGGCCGCTGACAGCTACACCAACGACTCCTGCATCTGCTCCCCCCGGTTCGCCCGCACCCAAGAAATCCAGCGCACCCCAGGCGTCTGGGCAGACGCCGCAAGCGGCTGTTGATGTCCTGGTATCCAAGACGTTACAGCCTTCATCTGCTTCCCAACTGGTTGCCTACAAAGATGAGGTTGGCGTGATAATCCCAGGGGGCACGATCGAGAATAAGCAGACTGTGACCATCAGCCGTGCCCCAAATTTGCCAGCTAACCCGTCTAAAGCTTTCACTCAGCTATCAGCTTATGACATCTCTATGGGAAACACCCGGGAGTTTAAGAACCCGCTTGTTATTGAGATTGCCTACGATCCCTCTAAGATTCGGTCGGATATTTCCCCGGACAAGGTCTTGTCCGTTTCCTGGTGGAATGCCAGCCAGAAGGCTTGGGTCAATTCGCCTTTCGCGGTGGACACTACAAGAAATGTAGTAATGATTCCAACGACTCATCTTACGGTTTGGGAGGTTGTAGCCTTGGTCGAGGGCTGGAGCCTGTGGCCAACCGAACACTTCAAAATCTACTACAACCCTGAAGAAAAAATGCGCGTTGGTGATTATACCGGAAACTATCTCCCGGATGTAGAACATGCTTTGGAAGCCGCCTATTCAAAATATCGTGAAGCCGGATACACAATGACGCTCACGTATGTTCCAGCTCATGTCATAGGAGGTTTTCTTGGATCACTTGGTGGAGGAGTTATAGGGGGCATAGTTGGAGCCGCTTTGGGTGGGCCCGAAGGATCCATTGCGGCGGGGCGAGCAGCGGCAAATTATGGTGGGAGAATAGGCGTCGCAATAGGCCTGGCTCTGACGAGTAACCAGACCTATGTGATCAGGGACAAAGATATCGAT
>Ga0315271_10001297_pt1 | contig 14968 bp, 18 predicted proteins | sample C3_top_MG_FD_204664 | JGI IMG/M metagenome (GOLD analysis project Ga0315271, IMG submission 204664) | Sediment microbial communities from Yellowstone Lake, YNP, Wyoming, USA - C3_top | ecosystem: Environmental > Aquatic > Freshwater > Lake > Sediment | place: USA: Wyoming | collected 2017-08-01 | reverse complement strand
ACGGCAGGGATGTCGCGGCGCGGACGGGGATCTGGGAGGACACCATCCGCATGGCGGCCGACTACCCCTTCTTCGGGACGGGGTTCGGGACGTTCGCGGAGGTCTACCCCGGCTACCAGACCGCGCACGTCGACGGCACGGTGCTGTTCGCCCACAACGACTGGGTGCAGCTGCTCGCCGAGGGCGGCCTGGCCGGGACGCTGGCCGTTCTCGCGGTCATCGTGGGATATGCCGCCGCGGCTGCGAAACGCCTCGCCCGGCGCCGCGACCGCGAGGCGATCTTCCTCGGGCTGGGGGCGCTCGGCGGCGTGCTGGCGTTCCTGCTGCACTCCTTCACCGAGTTCAACGCGCACATCCCGGCCAACGCGCTGTGGTTCACGGTGCTGGCGGCGCTGGCGCTCAAGTCGCTGTCGTGCAGGGTGATCGACCGATGACCGACCAGCGAGCTATCCTCAAGAAAGCCGCGCGGCGCATGGCCGGACAGCTGCCGCACCTTCCCCGGGCGCTCGCGCTCGTCTGGGATGCTGCGCCGCGCTGGACCCTGCTCTGGGGGGTGCTCCTGGCCGCCCAGGGGCTGCTGCCGGTGGCGACGGTCTACCTGACGCGCTCGGTGGTCGACGGCCTCGTGGCGGCGATGCGCGCCGGCGGCGCGTGGGCGGCGTTCCGGCCGGCGCTCGTCGTCGCGGGGGTGCTGGCGGGGGTGCTGCTGCTCGACGAGCTGCTGCGCGCGGCCGCGGCGTTCGCTCGGCGGGCGCAATCCGAGCTGGTGCGCGACCGGATCGCGGACCTGCTGCTGCTCCAGTCGACCCGCGTGGACCTGGCCTTCTACGACTCGCCGGAGTATTTCGACCGCCTGCACCGCGCCCGCGACGAGGCCGGCTACCGCCCGCTGGTGCTGATCGAGAGCTTCGGCATCCTGCTCCAGAACGCGCTGACGCTGGCGGCGATGGCCGTCGTGCTGCTGCCGTACGGCGTCTGGCTCACGCTCGCGCTGCTGGCGAGCACCCTCCCGGCGCTGGTCGTCGTGGTGCGCCAGCGCGTGCGCGTGCACCGCTGGTGGCTGGAGCACACCGCCGACGAGCGCCGCTCGAACTACTACGACTGGGTGCTGACCTCCCGGGACGCGGCGGCCGAGGTCGGCTTCTTCCGGCTCGGCCGGCACTTTCGCGACGCCCACCGGTCGCTGCGGGGGCAGCTGCGCGCCGGGCGGCTCTCGCTGTCGCGGGCTGAGGGGCTGGCGGAAGTCGTCGCCGGGGTCGCGGCTTTGGCGGTCACCGGCGTGGCGATGGGCTGGATGCTCTGGCGGGCAGCGCGCGGCCTGGTCACGCTCGGCGACCTCGCGCTGTTCTATCAGGCGTTCAGCCAGGGGCAGCGGCTGATGCGCTCGCTGCTGCAGCAGGTCGGGGAGATCTATGCGCACAGCCTGTTCCTCGAGGACCTGTTCGCGTTCCTCGACCTGGAGCCCGGGATTGTGGACCCCGAGACGCCGGCGGCGACCCCCGCCGCGCTGCGCACCGGGCTGGCACTGGAGGAGGTCACGTTCGGCTACCCGGGGGGGGCGCGGCAGGTGCTGCGCGCGTGCAGCCTGGCGGTCCCGGCCGGGAAGATCACCGCGGTCGTCGGCGCGAACGGCTCGGGCAAGAGCACGCTCGTGAAAGTGCTCTGCCGGCTCTACGACCCGGGGGAGGGGCGTGTGACGCTCGACGGCGCCGACGTGCGCAGCTTCGGCGTCGAGGAGCTGCGGCGCCTCTTCACGGTGCTCTTCCAGCAGCCGGTGCGCTACTGCGCCACCGTCGCCGTGAACATCGCGCTCGGCGACCTCGAGGGCGGGGCGGAGGCGTGGCGGATCGAGGCCGCGGCCCGCGCCGCCGGCGCCGACGCGGTTGCGGCGCGGCTGCAGCACGGGTACGAGACCAGGCTCGGGGCCGGGTTCGCCGGAGGCGCCGAGCTGAGCGGCGGGGAGTGGCGCCGGGTTGCGCTGGCGCGGGCACTGGTGCGGCCGGCACAGGTGATCGTGCTGGACGAGCCGACGAGCGAGATGGACCCCTGGGCCGAGGCGGCCTGGAGCCGGAAGCTGCGCGGGCTCGCGGCGGGGCGCACGCTGCTCGTGGTCACGCACCGCCCGTCGATCGCTCGCGGCGCCGACCTGATCCACGTGATGGAGGCCGGGCAGGTCGTCGAGTCCGGCACCCACGAGGAGCTGGTGGCGAGAGCGGGGCGGTATGCGGCGCTCTGGGTTTGACTTCACCCATGTTGATGGTAAAGCAATGTGTGGTTATTGAACGAAGGGGGTGTCCTGTGGCGACAAATCTGGCGATCGACGACCGGTTGATCGACGAGGCTCGGCGTATCGGGAAGAAAGCCACCAAGAAGGCGGTCGTCACCGAGGCGCTCCAGGAGTACATCCAGCGGCGCAGGCAGCTGCAGGTCCTGGAGTTGTTCGGGACGATCGACATCGATCCGGCGTACGATTACATGGCACAGCGAAAGCGCTCGTGAAGGTCATCTCGAGGGGTGGTCCCGCTCAGATTGCGTCAAGTGAGACAGTGAGCGCGGAGAGCATCCAAAGGATACTGCCCCACGTCGCTTCCTAACGTGTGTGTTACAATGTGTACATTAGACCACAACAAAAAGTTGGCCCGTACAAGGTGCCAGGACGGTGCGGCCTCAAGTGGTTGCAACCAAACTGGATAGAAGTCAGGTTCATGCATCGTTCCCGAAGCCAGAACCAACCGAGTTGCGCATCAGATGACGGGCTATTATCATCTAGTCCAAGATTGGTTTATTTGGAGGCGATCATGACTACGACAGTAGGCGCGTTCGAAGCCAAGACACGGCTTGCGGAATTGCTGGCGGCAGTGAGCAAGGGTGAGCGGGTCACCATCGCCAAGCATGGTACGCCCGTCGCGCAACTCGTCCCGCTGAAGAACGCGTCGCCGTGAACATCGAGGATCTCCGCGAGGAATTTGCCCGGATCAGGGCTAAAACCAAGCCGGGCGGGACCATCCGTGAACTGCGGGACGAAGGGCGTCGAGTGTGAACAGGTTCGTCCTCGATTGTTCGGTTTCAGCGGCGGGGGAGGATCACGCCTGCGGATGCCGTGCGAGCCGAGAACCTGCTGCTGGCCCTGCCGATCCGCATTGAACCCGCGCGCCGGGAGGACCTCCCCCGACTTGCGGAACCGGCTTTCGCTTGCCACGCTGGACGACCAACTTCGGCGTGCATCAAAAAAAGCAGGCGTCGAATTGATCTGAAATCACACGGCCGGCGGCAGCGGTGCCGGGTTGTGCGCACAGGAGGACTGCGGAAGATGGCCAACACGACAACCATGACGGTGCGGCTCCCGGTGGAGGTCGCCACGCGCCTCGAGGGGTTGGCGCGTGCGACCGACCGGACGAAGTCGTTTCTGGCCGGCAAGGCGATCAAGGAATTTGTCGACTCCCAGGAATGGCAGGTGCACGCTATCGAAAAGGCGGTGCGGGACGCCGACGCCCCCGAGGCCCGTTTCGTCGACCACCAGTACGTCGTTTCCAAGAGACTCCAGCCGTGAAAGTGCGCTGGTTCGCCGCCGCCGCGGAGGGTGAAGTGCAGCGGGTGCTCGATGCGGTCGGCCGGTTGCGCGTGCATGCCGCGAAGGGGCGTCCGGGGCGGGTCGCGGAAACGAGGGAGCTTCGGGTTGAACCGTACATCGTCGTCTACCGGGTGAAGGCCGGCGCGGTGCAGGTGCTCCGGGTGCTCCACGCGGCTTGCAACTGGTCGGCCCCCCTCTGAAATGGCCATCCGGCAGTGGCTCGATTGGCCGATCCGGGCGCGACGGCTCGCGGCGTCCCTGTACTTTCTGGCCCTCAACTGGCTGATGCTGGCGCCGTCCAAAACGTTCGAGGAGGTCCCGGCGCTCTTCCCCAACGAGGACAAGCTGGTCCACGGCGGGGTTTTCCTGACGCTGGCGTTTCTCGTGCGCTGGGCGGTGCCGGCGAGCGAGGGGCGTACGCCCGGGCGGCGCTGGGTCCTTGCCGCGGTGCTGCTCTACGCCGGGTCGATCGAGGCGCTCCAGCCGGTGATCGGCGGGGCGGGCCGGCAGTTCGAATGGCTGGACATGGCGTGCAACCTCGCGGGCGCGGGTTGCGGCTGGTTGCTGTGCGGGCTGCTGGGGAAGTATGATGCCCGGGGTTCCGGGACGCGATGAACCACGGGGGGGGCGGTGCCATGACGGAGGCTCGGGGAAGTGCGCGCGGCATGGGCTGGTTGCCGGATTGGCCGGACATCCGCGACTACACGGCGGACCACGAGCTGATCGCCCCGCTGCTGGCCAGGGCGCGGTTCAGGGCGCCGAAAAAGAAGCTGCCCGCGACGGCCGACCTGCGCGAGTGGTGTCCGCCGATCGAGGACCAGGGGAAGCTCGGTTCCTGCACCGCGAACGCGGGCGTGGCGCTCGTCGAGTACTTCGAGCGGCGCGCGTTCGGCAGGCACGTGGACGCCTCGCGGCTGTTCCTCTACAAGGCGACGCGCAACCTGCTGAATCTCAAGGGCGACACCGGCGCGTACCTGCGCACGACGATGGGCGCGCTCGTGCTCTTCGGCGTGCCGCCGGAGAAGTTCTGGCCCTACGCGGAGAAGGACGTCGAGAAGGAGCCGCCGGCGTTCTGCTACGCGTTCGCGGCGAACTACCGCACGATGAGCTACTTCTCGCTCGACCCGCCGGGGACGAAGCCCGCGGAGCTGATCGAGCGGATCAAGACCTACCTCGCGGGCGGCGTCCCGTCGATGTTCGGGTTCACGGTCTACACCTCGATCGACCAGGCGGGCGCGGGCGGCGAGATCCCGTTTCCCGGCGCGAAGGAGAAGGTCTCCGGCGGCCACGCCATCGTCGCGGTGGGTTACGACGACGCCAAGAAGATCAAGAACAAGGAGAAGGGCGCGAAGGAGACCGTCGGCGCCTTCCTGATCCGCAACAGCTGGGGCGAGGCCTGGGGCGACAAGGGCTACGGCTGGCTCCCCTACGAGTACGTCGACGCGGGCCTCGCCGAAGACTGGTGGACGTTGATCAAGGCCGAGTGGGTGGACTCGGGGGAGTTCGGACTATGAAACATGGGAACAACGCGTTTCGTGCCAGGGGGCTGTTCTGATGGCCGGAAAGAAGATCCTTATTACCGGGGCGGCGGGCTTCATCGGCTCGGGTCTCTCGCTGCGGCTGCTCGAGCGCGGCGACGCGGTTGTCGGGCTCGACAACCTGAACGACTACTACGACGTGACGCTCAAGCAGGCGCGGCTCGCCCGCCTGACGGCGCACCCGCGGTTCCAGCACGCGCACCTCTCGCTCGAGGACCGCGAGCCGATGGCGCGGCTCTTCGCGGAGCACGGCTTCGACGCGGTGGTCAATCTCGCGGGGCAGGCGGGCGTGCGCTATTCGCTCGTGAACCCGCACTCCTACGTCGAGTCCAACCTGATGGGCTTTCTCAACGTGCTCGAGGGGTGCCGCCACACGAAGGTCGGCCACCTGGTGTTCGCCTCCTCGAGCTCGGTGTACGGCGCGAACCGCGCGATGCCGTTCTCGGTGCACCACAACGTGGACCACCCGGTGTCGCTGTACGCGGCGACGAAGAAGTCCAACGAGCTGATGGCGCACGCGTACGCCTCGCTCTTCGGGATGCCGTGCACGGGGCTGCGGTTCTTCACGGTGTACGGCCCGTGGGGGCGCCCGGACATGGCGCTGTTCCTGTTCACGAAGGCGATCCTGGAGGGGCGGCCGATCGAGGTCTTCAACCAGGGGAAGATGCGGCGCGATTTCACGTTCATCGACGACATCGTCGAGGGGGTGGTGCGGGTCATCGATCGCGTCGCAGCGCCGAACCCGGCCTGGAGCGGGATGCACCCGGACAGCGCGACGAGCTACGCGCCCTGGCAGATCTACAACATCGGCAACAACGAGCCGGTGGAGCTGATGCGCTACATCGAGGTGCTGGAGCAGTGCCTCGGGAAGAAGGCCGAAAAGCTGATGCTGCCGATGCAGGCCGGGGACGTGCCCGAGACGTACGCGAACGTCGACGACCTGGTGCGCGACGTGGGGTTCAAGCCGGCGACCACGGTCGAGGACGGCATCGCGAAGTTCGTCGCTTGGTATAAGGACTACTACAAAGTCTGATCCGTTTTTCCGGGAACATGCTGCCCGCAACGCCGCCGGGGCGGATCAGGGCCTCCCGAATGACCCGGGCGACCCCGTCAACGAGCGGTACAGTTTCAGGTGGGCTTCGACCGTGCGGCTGACGTCGTGCTGCTGCGCCGCTTTTTTGGCCTGGGCGCCGAGCTTCTCGCGCAGCTCCGGGTCGTGGGCCAGTTCGAGCAGCGCCGCGGCCAGCGCCGGCGCGTCGCCGGGCGGGACGAGCAGCCCGGTTTCGCGGTCGGCCACGATCTCCGGTATGCCGCCGGCGCGGCACGCCGCGACGGGGAGCCCGAGCGCCTGCGCGTCGAGGACCGACGTCCCCAGCCCTTCGGTCTTGGAGGCGAGCACGAAGATGTCGAAGACCTTCAGGAATGAGCCGACGTCCTCGCGGAACCCCATGAACAGAAAACGTTTGCCGAAGCCGAGTTCGTGCGCGAGCGCCTTGATCTCCTTGTGCAGCGGGCCGTCGCCGACCGCCACGAACGAGATGTCGGGCTCCTTGTCGAGAACCAGGCGGGCGGCGCGCAGCAGGGTCGGGTAGTCCTTGTGGTCGGCGAGCGCCGCCACGGTGCCGATGACCAGGTGGCCGCTCGGGATGCCGAGAGAGCGGCGGAAGTGCGGCGGAGGACGGATGCCCGCGAACCGCCGGGTGTCGACGCCGCTCGGGATCACGACGAGCTTGTCCGCGGGCACGCCGTCGGCGACAAGTTGCGCGCGGATCGCCTCCGAGATGCAGACGATCCGGTCGAGGATGCCGGTCGAGTACTTCAGCCGGCTCAGGAAATGCTTGCGGATCGGGAAGTCGACCCGGCGCGACGCGACGAGGCGCAGGCGCCGGTCGAAGAACCTGGCCCACAGGCCGAGGGCGAGGGCGTGGCTGGAGTGGGCGTGGAGAATGGACATCTCCCCGTCGCGGGCGATCCGGGCGATGCGTCGGCCGGCGGCGATGTCGAGTTCGCCGCGCATCGCCATGGTGTGCACCGGCCAGGAGCGAGCCCGGCCGCGCTCTTCGAGTATCGACCCGCGGGGACAGGCGACGGCCGTATTCCACCCGCGCGCGAGCAGGCCGTCGAGCAGCCAGGCGGCCTGCTGCTGCCCCCCGCGCCAGGTGTGCTCGGTGTCGATGTGCAGCACGCCGGGGTTCTTCTCGCTTGCCATCGAACCATTGTATGTCATCGGCGAGACGGCGGGGCCTTCACTGCGGGGAAGATGCGCGGCGCAGACGCACGACCGCAGGGAAGGCCCCGCCGTCTCGCGCACGGATACCAGGAGTGTGTGACGTGTGGAGACACGATTGCAGGCTAGAACGCGGGGTAGCCGAAGGCGTCGGCGAAGCGTTCGTTGAAGTTCTCCAGCGTGAAGCGGTAGGTCTGCGTCCCGTAGACCTCCACGGCGTACGCCGCAGCCGTCGCGCCCATCCGGCACGCGTGCAGCAGCGCGCCGCGCGACTTGGTGAGCCCCTTGATCAGGCCCGCGCGGTAGGCGTCACCGGCGCCGGTGGGGTCGGCGACCTTCTCGGGCTTCACCGGCGCGACCTCCACGCGCTGGAGGCCGTCCTCGCGGTGCAGCAGGACCGAGCCCGACTCGCCCCGCGTCGTGATCACCGCGCCGGTCAGGTTCAGCAGCTCTTCCGCGCTCTGTCCGGTCTTCTGCCGCGCCAACTCGAGTTCATAGTCGTTGCTGATGAAGATCAGCGATCCGCGGATCATCTCGAGCAGCTGCTCGCCGCTCCAGGCCGGCAGCGACTGGCCGGGGTCGAAGATGTACGGCACCCCGCGCTCGCGCCAGGTGCGCGCCAGGTGCTCCATGTCCTCGAGGTTGCCGGGGGCCACGATGGCGATGGTCTCGCGCGTGGGGATCGTCTCGGGGTCGAAGACGGCGCGGTGTTTCATCGCGCCGGGGTTGAACGCCGTGATCTGGTTGTCGGACTGGTCGGTGGTGATGTAGGCGCCCGCGGTCAGCTCCTCGGCCAGTTCAGTGACGTGCTCGAGCGGCAGGTGGTGCGCGATCAGCCAGGTGCGGTAGGGGTCGAAGTCCCGACCCGCCGTGGCGATGACGCGGGGCCGCTCGCCGAGGAGCGCCAGTGCGTAGGCGATGTTGCCGGCGGTGCCGCCGAAATTCTCGCGCAACCCGTTGATCGCGAAGCAGACGTTGAGGATGTGGATCTTGTCCGGGAGGATGTGGTCCGAAAACTTTCCCGGGAAGTCCATGATGCGGTCGAAGGCGAGCGAACCGGAGACGAACACGTGTTTGAACATGCCGGAAGTGTAGCATGAAAGTGCGGCGTTTCGCACCCGGCGTCCCGCCCGCGCGCCGACTTCTTGTCCTTGAAGAAATCGAAGCGATGGGGTATAGTGGGGCTTCATCGACTTAGGGTAAGGAGCGTAGCGTGCGGCTGAGGCAGGAAGAGATCGATTACATCTCCTGGAAGATCCTCCAGGCGCTCAAGCAGGACGAAGTCATCGACATCATCGGCGATGACGAACCGGTGGCGGCGGCGCTGCGCCACGCCCTGACCGAGAACCTGTCGATCGAAGACCAGCTCAATCGGGAGGTGGACGACATCCTGCGCAACCACCTCAAGGAAATCCAGCGGGACTCGGTGGATTACCGCCGGATGTTCCAGATGGTCAAGACCAAACTCGCGCGCGAGCGCAATCTGGTCCTCTAGGGGGGGCGATGAAGCTCTCGGACGACCGCATCAACCACCTCTCGCACACGCTCTTCAAGGCGCTCAACGCCATGGACGAGGTCGACTTCATGGAGGACGAGAACGATGTCCGCCTGCGCATGAAGAAGACGCTCGTCGAGTGCCTGCGCGAGTTCGACGGCATCGAGGCGAAGGTCCAGGCGTCGCTCGCCAGCTACTCCCGCAAGATCGTCGAGGGCAGCCGGGAGTGGGACGTCATGTGGAGCAAGGCCTACGACGAGGAGATCGGCAAGCTCCGGGCCGTCTAGGGCGCGGGGGTTCCGAGCCTCCCCCGGCCCTGCCCACAGCACATAGCCAGCTGTCATGACCGTGCGTTCCAAGTCGCTTCTCCGCGAGTACGTCGAGGCCATCGTCATTGCCGTCGGGCTGGCGCTCGTCATCCGTTCGTTCGTCGTGCAGGCGTTCAAGATCCCCTCCGGCTCGATGATCCCGACGCTGCTCATCGGCGATCACCTGCTGGTGAACAAGCTGGTCTACCGTTTCCGCATGCCCGAGCGCGGCGAAGTCGCCGTGTTCAAGTTCCCGCAGGACCGCAAGACCGACTTCATCAAGCGCGTGGTCGGGCTGCCCGGCGACGACGTCGAGCTGAACGACGGGAAGCTGGTCATCAACCACGCCCCGGTTGCCGACGCGCACGCCAGCTACGGGCCGGCGCACCTCACGGGGCTGGAGCGCAACATGAAGCCGTTCCACGTGCCGCGCAAGGGCGAGACGGTGACGCTGGCGGGGCCGAACGTCAAGCTCTACCAGTTGCTGATCCAGAACGAGGTCAAGGAGAGCGGCCGCACGCCGGACGTCGAGGTTTTCGACCTGCAGGCGGGACCGGACGGGAAGGTCGCCGACGGGCGCGTGCGGCTCGACGGGAAGCCCCTCGAGACGTGGAAAGTCGGCGGGGACTACCTCTTCATGATGGGCGACAACCGCGACAACAGCTTCGACTCGCGCTTCTGGGGGCCGGTCCGGCGCGACGACATCGTCGGCAAGGCGATGGTCATCTACTGGTCGTTCGGGAACAGGATCTGGCAGATCCGCTGGGACCGCCTCGGGAATCTTATTCACTGACAAGGAAGCGGGAACAGGTTTGAAATCTGTCCCCCCGTCCTCCGATCCGCTCGTCGCCGAGTTTCTCGATCACCTGCGCGTCGAACGCCGCCTGGCCGCCAACAGCGTCGAGGCCTATGGCCGCGATCTCCGGCGCTTGTGCGGCTTCCTCGCGACCAGGGGGGGCGCTGAGTTGCCCGGGGTCGACGTCGCCGCCCTGCGCGATTACCTGGCGTGGCTGGCGCGGCGCGGTCTCGCCGCGTCCTCGCGCGCCCGCGGTCTCGCCGCGGTGCGGGCCTTTTATCGCTTTCTGCTGCTCGAGGGCCGCATCGGGCAGGACCCGACGGAGTTCATGGAGGCGCCGCGCGGCTGGAAGAAACTGCCCCGCTATCTGAGCGGCGAGGAGGTCGAGCGGCTGCTCGCGCACCCCGACCGCGGCACCCGGATGGGACTGCGCGACGCGCTGCTGCTGGCGCTGCTCTACGACTGCGGTCTGCGGGTTTCGGAGCTGGCCGCGCTGCGACTCGAGCAGCTCGATCTGGAGTCCTGGATGATCCGCGTGCGGGGCAAGGGCGACAAGGAGCGGTTCGTCCCCTTCGGCGAGGAGGCGCGCGCGGCGATCATCGCCTATCTTGCCGGGTCGCGCGGCCGCTCGCGCCGCTCGGGCGGCAACGACCATCTCTTCCCCGGTGCGCGCGGGGGCCACCTCACGCGCCAGAGGGCGTGGCAGATCGTGAAGACCCATCTGGCCGGCGCCGGCGTGGCGCGCTCGGTTTCGCCGCACACCCTGCGGCACTCGTTCGCGACGCACCTGCTCGACAACGGCGCCGATCTGCGCGCGGTGCAGCTGCTGCTGGGGCACACCGACATCTCGACGACCCAGATTTACACGCACCTCTCGCAGGAGCGGCTGCGCAAGGTTCACGCGAAGTATCACCCGCGGGCCTAGCGCGGCGGGGCGAGGGGCTCCCTCCCGTGCTTCGGAGTGCTACCATGCCCGGACGATGAGGCAGAGAAAGGAGCCGGCCGCTGCCGGGGGGGATCACGAGAGCGCGGTGCTGGTCGGGCGGCTCTTGCGCGGCCGCCGCCAGGACAAGGGGCTCACGCTCGAGGAAGTCGGGCTGGCGATCCGGGTCGGCGCGCGCCATGTGCACTCCGTCGAGGAAGGACGGTTCGCCGATCTGCCGCCTCAGCCCTACGCGCGGGGGCTCGTCAGCGCGTACGCGACGCTGCTCGGGCTCGAGCCGGAAGAGCTGCTGCGGGCCTGCGGGCCGGCCCTGGCCGGCGAGGGAGGCGGGCCGCCGGCAAAAATATTCCGCTATGCCGTGCGGGAGCGCTTCGTCTGGCGCGAGTGGGCCGTGCCCTTTTCCCTGGCGGCCGCCCTGATGGTGGTCGTCATCGCGCGCGCCGTGCTCACGCCCGCGCCGGTCGTGCTCGATGCTCCCGTCCCGACGGCGGCGGCAGCGCCCGCGCTCCCCGCGCGGCCCGTCCAACAGACGGCGACGCCAACATCCGATGCCCCCGCGTCGGGTCAGCCACCCGGCGAGCCGGCTGCGGGTCAGGGCGTGCGGGTGACGCTGCGGTGCGAGGGGACGACCTGGGCGGAGGCGTCGGCGGATGGCGCGGAGCTGCGGCGCTACGAACTCGGTCCGGGGCAGACGCTGGCGCTCGCGGCGCGCGAGCGGCTCTCGCTTTCGCTCGGCGATGCCGGCGTGATCCGGCTCCACGTCAACGAGCGCGAACTGGGATTCATCGGCTTCAAGGGCGAGACGAAGACCGGCCTGATGTTCACGGCGGGCAAGCCTGCGCCCGCGGCAGCGGTCGCACCGCGGGGCGTGGTCGGGGATTAGCTGACTGCCGGAGCTTGACGAGGGCGGCGGCGGGGCTTAGCATTCGGCGGTGCGTTTCATCTCGTCAAACATGACACAGGGAGGTGCTCCATGGATGCTCGGCACTCGTTTTCCGCCGCGCTGAGGGCGTGCGCGCCGGTGGCCGCGGTCGTGCTGCTCGGCGCCTGCGCCGGAGCGACAGCTCCCCGGGCGACCACCCCTGCCGCGAACTCCTCCGGCGCGGGCGCGCCGTCGGCGCCTGCCGTGGCGGCGAAACCGCAGAACGCGAAATTGGCGCCGACCCCGCAGCCCTCGGACCTCGGCGCCGTGGAGCGTTTTGCGTGGCAGCAAGTCATGCAGCTCGGCGAGGCCTTTGCCGCCGGGGACGTCGAGGGGTTTCTCGCGAAGGTCTCGCGCGGTTTTTATCACGGCTACAGCGCGCTCGAAGCTTCGCTCAGGACGCTGATGGCCAACTCGAGCGCGCGCGCCGCCGTCGTCGCGGTCCGTCTGGTCACCCAGGAGGAGGGCAGGGTCAGCGTCAGGGCCGAGTGGACCCGCAGTGTGACGCGGCCCGACGGCAGCGTGGAGGCGCGGCACGGGGAGACGGTGTTTCTTTTTCTCAAGAGCGACACGAGCCTGCGCCTGCTCGACTATCGTGGCGATGCGCCGTTCGCCATCGACGGTATCTAGGCCACCGCGGCGATGAACGATCCGACGGAACTGCTCAAGCGCGCCCGGGATCTTTTCCAGCAGGGGCTTCCCGATCAGGCCGAGGAAATTGTCGGGCTGCTGCTGCGCGACAACCCGCGCGACGCGACGGCGCTGAATTTTCGCGGGTACCTGCTGTACAAGCGGGGGAAAGTCGACGATGCGATCGCGGCGTACCGCAAGCTGGTCGAACTGGAGCCGGGCGTCGCCGGGCACCAGGCCAACCTCGGCCTGATTTTCTACAAGGCCCAGAACTTTCCGGAGGCGCAGGCCGTCTTTGAGCGGCTCCTCGAGCTTCAGCCGGGGGACGTCAAGATCCTGCGCTACCTCGGGGTCTGCTTCGAACGCCAGGAGGCGCTGGAGCGGGCGCTCGACTGCTTCACCCGCGCCGGCGACGAGGAGCGCGCGGACGCAATCCGCGCGCGTCTCGTGGCTGCGGGGAAGGGGCCGCCTTCCCGCGTGACAGGCGCGAATTCCCCCGCCCGCCCGGGGACGGTTCAAGAGCGTTTCACCGCGGGGGCGCCGTCGCGTGGGGGGGGAGGCAGAGAAACGGAGGTTGCCGCGTGGCTCGCCGGCGCGAGCCTGCCGCGATCCGGCGAGGGGCCGGACGCCGCGCGCCCCGCGCCGGGCGAACTGATCGTCAAGGTCAGGGAGAAGGTCTACGTCAATCCTTCATTCTGCATCGGTCATCGCGGCATCGTGGTGTTTGCTCCGGCCTCCCGCGAAGCCGAGAAGGCCGCGTCGAAGTTCGGCGAGCGCCACGGCGTCCTCGCGCGCGCCGAGGGCAACGGGGAACTGGTTCTCTCGGGGCTCGGCCGCGGGCTGCATGCGCTGCATCTCGGCGGCGGGCAGCTCTTCGTCAACTGGAATTCGCTCGTGCTGTGCGGGACGGCGGTCGCCGTTTCTTTCGATTTCTCGGGACTGATCAAGGATGCCTTCCTCGCGGCCGAGCTCACCGGCACCGGGCACCTGGTGTTGGCGGTGCGCGGCGGACCGGTCGTGCTCCCCGTCGAATCCGATCTGCCGACGCTCGTGCGGCCGGAGTCGGTCGTGGCCTGGACCGAGGGCCTGGGGTACGAGGCCGAGTACGTTCCCGAACTGAAGAAACTGGTCGGCAAGGCGGAGTCGCTCCGCTACAGGTTTGAGGGTAAAGGGTACCTGGTCCTGCAGTCCTGCTAGCCGTACCGGTTACTGCCAGAGGTACAGCAGGCGCGCCTGGGTGTTCGTGTCCAGCGCCGACGGGAAAATGCCCGCCATGCGGGCGTCGAGGAGCTCCCAGAGCCCCCGGCGCGGCGTTTCCCGGATGACGTGCGGGGTGCCCGCGATGCCGGCGAGTTTCGCCGCGGCGGCGATTGCCGCGTCGAGGTCGCCGAGTTCGTCGACGAGGCCGAAAAGCTTGGCCTGGCGACCGGAGAAGACCCGCCCGTCCGCGAGGGTGCGCACTGCCTCCGGGGACATCCGGCGGCCCGCGGCCACGGCCTCGACGAACTGGACATACACGTCGTTGACAAGGCTCTGGAGCAGCGCGCGGTCGCGGTCGGACATTTCGCGCGCGCCGTTGCCGATGTCCTTGAACTCGCCGCTCTTGATGGTGTTCGTCGCGACGCCGATCTTGCCGAACAGCGCCTGGTAGTTCGGGAACTGCATGATCACGCCGATGCTGCCGGTGAGCGTGCCCGGGCTGGCGAAGACCTTGTCGGCGGCGCACGCGACGTAGTAGCCGCCGGAGGCGGCCAGATCGCCCATCGAGACCACGATCTTCTTGCCGTTGCCGGCGCGCAGCCGCATGAGTTCCCCGTGGATCTCCTGCGCCGCGACCACGGTCCCGCCGGGCGTGTCGAGCCGCAGGACGATGGCCTTCACCGAGTCGTCCGTGCGGTATTTCTCGAGTTGCTGGATGATTTTGCGCGCGCTCACCGCGCGGCTGCCGATGTCCTGCGAGCTGGTCATGACGCCGGAGAGTTCGACGACGGCGACCTTGTCGTCTTTCGAGAATGCCGCCCCCGCCATCCGGCCGTGGTCGCGGCCGAGCCCGGTCAACGCCAGGAACAGGGCCACGGCGGCCGAGACGCCGGCGAGGATGAAAAACGGATACTTTATTTTCCCCATGACTCGGCACATCTTACCAGACTGTTGTGAAGAACGTACCGGCGGCGGGGAGGGAGCTCGAGGAATAAAAAAGGCCGGAGGCGGCGTGATTGGCGCCGCCCCCGGCCGATGTGCCCTGCGTTACTCGTCTTCGCGGCTGCGGCGCTTCTCTTCGAGCATTTCGCCGATGCTCACCGAGCCGCTGCCCTGCCGGCTGGCGTACTCGCCGTAGTCGGCGCGCTCCTGGTCGGTCTCGAGCGCCTTCAGGCTGAGCGACACCTTGCGCTCGCCCTGGTCGATGCGGATGACCTTGGCCTGCAGCTCCTGCCCGATCGCGAAGTTCTCGAGGCGGGCGTTCTTGTCGCTGCCGAGCTCGGAGGCGTGGATCAGGCCTTCGATGCCGCCGGCGATCGCGACGAAGACGCCGAAGTC
>Ga0315271_10001296_pt1 | contig 14969 bp, 10 predicted proteins | sample C3_top_MG_FD_204664 | JGI IMG/M metagenome (GOLD analysis project Ga0315271, IMG submission 204664) | Sediment microbial communities from Yellowstone Lake, YNP, Wyoming, USA - C3_top | ecosystem: Environmental > Aquatic > Freshwater > Lake > Sediment | place: USA: Wyoming | collected 2017-08-01 | reverse complement strand
TGGGCTTGGTCGCTTTGTAGCCGGCCTTGTACCAGTCCTCGCCGTATTCGCCGCCGCCACGCACGTGCGCATAGGCCAGGACGCCGCCGCGCTCGAACCACGGCAGCCAGGTCGGGCGGAAATAGGGCGTCGTCGAAATGCCGTAAGCGCCATAGCCATAGACGATGGTCGGGTTGCTGCCATCGAGCTTGACGCCCTTCTTGTGCACAATCGACAGCGGTACCAGCGTGCCATCGTGCGACTTGACCTTGACCTCGGTCGCAACAAGGTCGGTCGGGTTGTCGTACGGCCCCTGCGGCTGGAGCCTGGTGTCGCTAACCTTGCCGGTTCGCGCATCGTAGGCATAGAAGCCGCCGAAGCGGGTCCACGCGCTCGCTTCGTAGATCACGCCTGGGACACGGACGTCGGTGACCAGCGACGCGATGTCGGCATCGAACGGCATTTTCAGCGCGACCGGCTTGGCGCCGGCCGTATGCGCGATGCGCAGCAGGTCGCTCGTCGAACCGTTCATGCGGCGCACGTAGAGCGCATCCTTGGCCGCGGCAAGACCCGTGATGACGGACTCGCTTGGCGGAACCACGACCGCCGCCTTCGCGACGTCGGGCGCGTTGAGGTCGAGCTTGAGCACCTTGAAGCGCGACGCGCCCTTATGAGTGAGCAGGTAGAGGCTGTCGCCGATCAGGCTCGAGTCGGTCACTTCATCGCTCGGGTCGATGACCTTCTTCCAGTCGGGCTTGCCGGCAGCCAGCAACGCCAGCGACGCGGTGTAGATCGTGAGTTCGCGCTGCACGCCATTGATGACGAAACCGATCGCGTGGCGCGAGCCCGGGACCGTGCCGGCGAAAGGATTTGCCGCCGGGTCGATCGCTATGCCCGGCGTGACGCCGGGCCCGAGGATCGCGACGTCCTTCTCGGGGTCGCTTCCCAGCGTGTGCAGGTAGACGCGGCTGTTGATGTATTTGTCGGTTGGCGGCGCGCCCGCCGCCATCTTCTGCAGCCGGTTGTAGAGCAGACGGTGGTCGCTGGTCCAACCGGGCGGGCCGAAGTTGGCGCGATCTATCAGGTCGCCGGTTTCCTTGCCGGTGGCGACTTCCTTGACGTGCAGCACCGACTGCTCGGAGCCGCCCAGCGAAAGGCCATAGGCAATGTACTTGTTGTCGAGCGAGGGCGCAAACCAGTCGATCGCGGAGTGCTTGCCGTCGGCGTTCACTATCGCCTCAGGGTCGACCAGCAGCCGCTCCTTGCCGGCGATCCCCTTGCGCACGTAGAGCTTGGGGATATTCTCGTTGGCGCGGCGCTTGTAGTAGTAGATATGGTCGCCGTTGAGCTGTGCGCCGCCAGTGCGCGCCGCCGCGGCATCACCGTATTTCTGAACCTCGGCCAGCAGCGTCGCGCGCTGCGGCACGCGGTCCAGGAGGCCGCGTGCGTAGTCGGCCTGCGCCTTCATCCAGGCGGCCACCTCGGGGTTCTTGGCGTCCTCCATGTAGCGGTAGGGGTCGTGCACCGCGACGCCGAAATGGGTATCGACCACATCTCTGACCGGCGCGACGGGCGGCTTCGTCTGCGCGATCGCGACGCTGGCGCTCAGTGCGCAAAAAAGCAGGGTGGCGGGCCGCGCCACGCGAATCAGGCGGTGTGACTGCATCGGCTTCTCGATGGAATGATTGAAGCGGCAGATTATGCATCGCGCGCCATGACCTGGCAGGCCAGCGAGGATGGCCGCGACCTTGTGCGGCTTCATGAGGCAAGGCGTCAGGCGCGAGCGCCTGCCAAGTCAGTCTGCAGCTTCAAACGCTCAGCTCCGGTGTAGCAAAGAAATCGCTTGTTCATCGCGCGGCCGATGGCGCACAGGCCCAGGCGCTGGGCGACTTCATGTCCCATCTGCGTCATGCCGCTGCGCGACACCACGATCGGCACGCCCATCTGCGCCGACTTGATGATCATCTCGCTGGTCAATCGACCAGTGGTGTAGAACACCTTGTCGTGGCCAGACATGCCTGCCGCCGCGCCGGGCCGCCCCAAGCAAGGCACGGCCCCCCGGGGGGGCAGCGAGGACACGCCAGTGCCGAGCGTGGGGGCTTCATCTTGCATCCACATCCAGCCGGCAATCGTGTCGATGGCGTTGTGGCGACCCACATCTTCGACAAACAGCAGCATCTCCCCACCGCGGAACAAGGCACAGCCGTGCACCGAACCGGCTGACTTGTAGGTGCTTTCCTGCAGGCGAATGGCGTTGACGATGGCATAGAGTTGGGCCTGAGTCAAAGTGGCCGCCGGCAGCACCAGGCTGTCGACTTCGGCCATCATGTCGCCAAAGACGCTGCCCTGTCCACAGCCGGTGGTGACGACGCGCCGGGCGGTGCGCGCCTCGATGTCGACGATGCCGTGGCGTGTTTTTACGGCAGCCGCGCCAACGTCCCAATCGACGGTGACCGATTCAACTTCCTCGATCGACTGCAGCAGGCGCTGATTGCGCAAGAAACCCAGCACCAGCAGTTCCGGCTGGGCGCCCAGCGTCATCAGGGTCACCAGTTCGCGCTTGTCCACATAGACCGTCAATGCCCGCTCGGCCGGGATCGAAACGGTGGCCGGCTCACCAAACTCGTTGACGGCCTCGACCTGCCGGGACAGGGGTGCCCGAGCCTGCGTCAGATAAGGCAACAAGCTCAGCCTGCCCTGGCGGCAAAGACGATGGCAATCCGCATCAAATGTCCTTCCATAATTCATCCTCGAACTTGTCCCGACCCGCCGCCGACCTTCGCAGTCCGCACGCATTGAACTGGCATCTTACCGCTCTTGAAGCCGGCGCATCGGCAGACTGCTTGCAACAGCGCGGAGTCGAGGCAAGTGTCTGGGACCAGGTGAAAGCGCCGCCGGCACCGCCAGGGTGTTGACGGCAAGCACGCTGGACATGATCAGCATCGAATAACTCTCTTTTTCCGCCACGCGGTTCACTGGTCGCCCAGAGATCGCGTCGCCGCCAGCCTTTGCATGAACAGCTCACATTGCGCCAGCTGCGCGAAGCTGACAAATTCATCTGCCTGATGCGCTTGGCCGATGCTGCCCGGGCCGCAGATCACGGTCGGAATGCCGGACTGCTTGAAGATGCCGGCTTCGGTGCCAAAGGCCACCTGCGTGGTGCGACTTTGACCGGACAGGCGCTGCGCCAGACGCGTGATCGGGTCATCGGCACTTCCCAGAAAACTCGGAATCTCGCAGATCGTCTCGAAGCTGAAACCGGCCTCGGGCGCCACCGCTTTCATGGCGACTTCGAGTGCGCCTGCCTGCGCCATGATTTCGCTCTGCATCAGTTTGGCATCGGCCGTCGGCAGGTCGCGAAATTCGTAGCGGAACCAGGCGTCGCGCGGCACCACGTTGTCGGCGATGCCGCCGTGGAACTGGCCGACGCTGGCGGTTGAAAATGGCACATCGAAGCCCGCGTAGCGCGGCTCATCGCGCTCGAAACCTTCGGCCATATCACGCAGCTTGCCGATCAGGCGCGCCGCCATCTCGATGGCATTGACGGATTGCGGCGTCAATGAGGAATGGGCCTCTTTGCCGCGCACGCAGCATCGGTAGCGGTAGACGCCCTTGTGCGCAATCGCGGGCACCATGCCGGTGGGCTCGCCGATGATGCAGGCCATAGGCTTGATGCCCGCAGCACGCAGATCGGCGATCAGCTCCGTGACGCCAAAGCAGCCGACTTCTTCGTCATAGCTCAAGGCCAGGTGGATGGCAAACGGTGCCGGGCTGTTCAGGAACGCTTCGGCATGGGCCAAGGCGACGCCGATAAAGCCCTTCATGTCGGCGCTGCCACGGCCATAGAGGCGGGGTTCAGGCAAATCCTTCACGACGGCGCCGAGCGGCGGCACCGACCAGTCCTGTCCGTCCCAGGGCACGGTGTCGGTATGACCCGACAAGATGATGCCGGCGGCCCTGTTCTCGCCGAGCGTGGCGAACAGGTTGGCCTTGGACTTGTCGGCGTTGAAGGTCAGACGACTGTTCACGCCGAGCCGCGCCAGCTCATCGCGGATGAAGTGAATCAGTTCCAGGTTGGAATTCTGGCTCACCGTGTTCATGCGTACCAGCGACTGGACCTGTTGCAGGGCCGCCTGCGAAAGCGGTTGACTATTCATGACCCGCATCCAGGTTAGCAACACTGCCAGCGCGAATGGCAACGGCGCAGTACTTCAGCTCGGGAATCTTTCCGAAAGGATCGAGGGCCGCATTGGTCAGCAGATTGGCGGCGGCCTCGCAGTAGGCAAAGGGCATGAACACCGTGCCGTCGGGCGTGCCATCATCGCGGCGCAACGAGACCCGCACCGCGCCACGGCGCGAGGAAATGGTGACCATCGCGCCGGCTTGCACCCCAAGGCGCTCCAATTCATGGCTGTTGACAGAGGCAGTCGCTGCCGGCTCCAGCGCGTCCAGCACTTCGGAGCGCCGCGTCATGCTGCCGGTGTGCCAGTGCTCCAGCAGCCGCCCGGTAATCAGCACCATCGGATAGTCGTCATCGGGCTTTTCACTGGCAGTAATCAAGCCGGCGGGCACCAGGTGGGCGCGGCCGTCGCCGGTGGCAAAACGTTCCGTGAACAGGATCGGCAGACCCGGGTCGTCCGCGCGCAAGCACGGGTAAGTCACGCTGTCTTCATGCTCCAGCCGCTGCCAGCTGATGCCTCCAATCGCGTCTTGCATGGCCTGCCGCATCTCTTCATAGACTTCGGCAACACCGTCATGCTCGCCAGCGTAGTTCCAGTTCAAGCCCATGCGCTTGGCGATCTGCTGGATGATCCACAAATCGGGTCTGGTGTCGCCGGGCGGATTGATCGCCTGCCGGCCCAATTGCAGCATGCGGTCGGTATTGCTGACCGAACCGGTCTTCTCGGGCCAGGCCGTCGCCGGCAGCACGACATCGGCCAGCCATGCCGTCTCGGTCATGAAGATGTCCTGCACAACCAGCTGCGAGAGCGAGGCCAGAGCGCGGCGTGCGTGATTCAAGTCGGGGTCGCTCATGGCCGGGTTCTCGCCCATGATGTACATGCCGCGCACCTTGTGCGGATCGCTCGCGGGGCTCAGCGCCTTGCGCATGATCTCGACCACCGTGTAGCCGCTCTGGTCATCTAGCTTGCAGTTCCAGAAGTTCTCGAACCAGGCGTGCGCCGCCTTGTCCGTGACCCTCCGGTAATTCGGAAACATCATCGGAATCAGGCCCGCATCGCTGGCGCCCTGCACATTGTTCTGCCCGCGCAGCGGGTGCACTCCGGAGCCGGGCTTGCCAATCTGCCCGCAGACCATGCAAAGCGCCATCAGGGCACGCACATTGTCGGTGCCATGGATGTGCTGGCTGACCCCCATGCCCCAGAAAATCATCGCCGATTTGGCCTTGGCATAGGCGCGCGCCACTTCGCGCAGAGTGGCTGCGGGTATGCCGCAGACCGGCGCCATCGCCTCGGGACTGAAATCACGCACACCCTCGCGCAAGGCCTCGAAATTCGATACGCGCGCGGCGATGAAAGCGGCATCGGTCAGGCCCTCTTCGATCACGGTATGGATCATGGCGTTGACCAGGGCCACGTCGGTGTCGGCCTTGAACTTCAGGCTGCGCCAGGCGTGTCTGGACAAATCGGTGCCGCGCGGATCCGCCACGACGATCTTCAAACCGCGCTTGGCGGCGTTCTTCATCCAGCTTGCGGCGACCGGATGGTTGCCCGAGGTGTTGGAGCCAATCACCAGAATCAGTTCGGCATGCTCCACATCGTTGACCTGGTTGCTGACCGAGCCAGAACCGATACCTTCGAGCAGCGCCGCCACGCTGGAGGCATGGCACAGGCGCGTGCAATGATCGACATTGTTGGAGCCGAAGCCGGTCCGCACCAGCTTCTGGAACAGATAGGCTTCTTCGTTCGTGCCTTTGGCCGAACCCAGGCCGGCCAGCGCCTTGGCGCCAAATTCATCGCGCAGTCCCCGGAGTTTGTTCGTCACCAGCGCCAGCGCCTCGTCCCAGCCCGCCTCACGGAACACGTCCGACCAGTCTGCCGTATCGCGGTTGAGTTCGTGCAGAGCGTCCGGGTCTTTGGCCACGCCGGCGCGTCGAATCAGTGGCACCGTGAGACGCTGTGCGCTGTGCACGTAGTCGAAACCAAAGCGGCCTTTGACACACAGGCGCTGGTGATTGGCGGGTCCGTCGCGCCCCTGCACGCCGACAATTCTGTTGTCCTTGACCTGGTAGCTGAGCAGGCAGCCGACACCGCAGAACGGACAAACCGAGTCGACGAGCTTGTCCACCTTCTGCGAACCGACCCGTGATTTGGGCATCAGCGCACCCGTCGGGCAGGCCTGCACACACTCGCCGCAAGCCACACAACTGCTGTGTCCCAGCAGGTCATCCAGATCGAACACTATTCTGCTGTGCGCACCGCGCCCGGCAAGTCCGATCACATCGTTGACCTGCACCTCGCGGCAGGCGCGCACACAGCGCGTGCACTGAATGCAGGCATCCAGATTGACCGCCATCGCCGGATGCGATTCGTCAGCACTGAGCGCCGCGCGTGCCAGGACTTTGAGTTCGGAACGCACCGTCACATTGAGGCGCGCGGCCCAGTCACTCAGTTCTCCATGCTGACCAGCCATGTCGGCCATGTCGACCCCGTCATTCCATTTGTAGCCCCGATCCGGCATGTCGGACAACAGCATCTCCAGCACCATCTTCTGACTTTTGACGGCACGCTCGCTTTGCGTCCGCACCTGCATGCCGGCCGTGACCTTGCGACAACAACTCGGCGCCAGAGTGCGCTCGCCCTCGATCTCGACGACGCAGGCGCGGCAATTGCCGTCGGCCCGGTAACCATCCTTGTAGCAAAGATGCGGAATGTCGACACCGTGCCGCCTGGCCGCAGCCAGAATGCTTTCACCCGCGTGCGCCTCGACGCTCTGCTGGTCGAGCTTGAACTCGATCTTGTCAGGTGCAACCTCGGGGGCTTGGGCAGACGCGCTCATTCAAATGATCTCGTGCGCAAAGTACTTCTGCACGCAACGCACCGGATTGGGCGCCGCCTGCCCCAGCCCGCAGATCGACGCATCGGCCATCACCGCACACAAATCGTCGAGCGTGGCCGTATCCCAGACAGACGCTTCCATCAGCCTCGCGGCCTTGGCGCTACCAACCCGGCAGGGCGTGCACTGACCGCAACTCTCCGCTGCAAAAAAGCGCATGGCGTTCAAGGCCGCATCGCGCGCCCGATCAGACTGGCCCAGCACCACCACGGCGGCCGAACCGATGAAGCAGCCGTAGGCTTGCAAGGTGTCGAAGTCCAGCGCGATCTGATTCAGACTGGCCGGCAAAATGCCGCCTGAGGCGCCGCCGGGCAGATAGGCATACAAAGTGTGCCCCTCGGCCATGCCGCCGCAATACTCGTCGACCAGTTCCTGCAGCGTGATGCCGGCCGGCGCCAACTTGACGCCCGGCTCTCTGACACGCCCGCTGACGCTGAAGGAGCGCAAGCCGTGCCGGCCGTGCCGACCGAAGCTCGTGAACCACTGCGGGCCTCTTTCAACGATCTCGCGGACCCAGTAAAGGGTCTCGAAGTTATGTTCCAGCGTCGGCCTGCCAAACAGGCCGACCTGCGCTATATAGGGCGGGCGCAACCGGGGCGCGCCGCGCTTGCCCTCGATGCTTTCGATCATGGCCGACTCTTCGCCGCACACATAGGCGCCGGCGCCGCGTCGCATCTCGATGTAGGGCAAGGGGCATGGCGGGTCCGACTGCAGCGCCTCGATCTCGCGCGCCAGCATCCGGCGCGCATCGTGGTACTCGTCGCGCAGGTAGATGTAGCAGGCCTCGGTGCCTGCCACCTGCGCCGCGATCAGCATGCCTTCCAGAAAGCGATGCGGGTCGCGCTCGAGGTAGGTGCGGTCCTTGAAAGTGCCTGGCTCGCCCTCGTCGATGTTGACGGCCATCACACGGGGTGCAGGCTGCTCGCGCACGATGCGCCATTTGCGACCCGCCGGAAACCCCGCACCACCCAAACCGCGCAGGCCCGAGTCTTCCAGGGCACGAATGACGTCTTCGGCAGGCTCCTCGCCATTCACGATGGCCGCCGCCAAGGCGTAGCCGCCCTGCTGACGGTAGGCCTGGTACGCTATCCAATCACCATTCGATGGCGCTGTAGGGACAGTCTCCGGATCCCTGTTCAATTCATATTCAACCGCCTCCAGCACCCGAGGCAAATCAGCGCGCGGCACCGCCCTTTGCCCCACCAGCACCGCTGGCGCCTGCTCGCAGCGCCCCAGACAAGGTGCAGCCACCACGCGCACGGCCTGCCCCAACAGGTCGGGCAAGCGGGACATCAAGTCGGCAGACCCGGCCATCGCGCAACTCTGGCTGTCGCATACGCGAACAGTCAGCGCAGCTGGCGTCTGGCCAGCGCTCACCACTTCGAAGTGGTGGTAGAAAGTAGCCACCTCATAGACCTCGGCCAGGGCCAGATTCATGTCACTGGCCAGCGCCACCAGGTGACGCTCGAAAAGCCCATCGTAGTGATCGTTGAGCCGGTGCAAGTGCTCAATCAACAGATCCCGGCGATAACCGTCGGGCGGCGGGATTCCGATCAGTGCGCGCACTTCGTGCAATCCATCGGGGTCGCCTTGCCGGCCTTTGAGCTGCGACAAGCGCGGCACCGAATATCGACTGGCAGTCGTCACCCGAAGACTCCGTTCAGGTGTCTTTCGATATCTTGATGGACGGAAACTTGGCCGAGAAATCCTTGCTCCGGGCCGCGATCGAGACCGCCACCTTGCGTGCCACCGCCTTGTAAATGCCGGCCACCTCGCTGTCTGGGTCGGAAACCACCGTCGGCTTGCCGCTGTCGGCTTGCAGACGGATCTGCATGTTGAGCGGCAAGGCGCCCAGGTAGTCCATACCGTACTCCGTGGCCATTTTCTTGCCGCCATCGGCACCAAAGATATGCTCGACATGGCCGCATTTACTGCACACATGCACCGCCATGTTCTCCACGATGCCCAAAATCGGAACGCCGACCTTCTCGAACATCTTGATGCCCTTCTTGGCGTCCAGCAGGGCGATGTCCTGCGGCGTCGTCACCACCACGGCGCCCGTCATCGGCACACGCTGCGACAGGGTCAGCTGGATATCGCCCGTGCCCGGCGGCATGTCGACAATCAGGTAGTCCAGATCGCGCCAATTGGTCTGGCGCAGCAGCTGCTCCAGCGCCTGGGTCGCCATCGGGCCGCGCCAGATCATGGCTTCGTCCTGCGCCACCAGAAAACCGATCGACATCACCTGCACACCGTAATTTTCGAGCGGCTCCATGGTCTGCCCGTCGATGCTCTCGGGCCGTCCGTCGATGCCCATCATCATCGGCACGCTGGGGCCGTAGATGTCGGCATCGAGCAGCCCCACGCTGGCGCCCTCGGCCGCCAGCGCAAGCGCCAGATTGACGGCCGTGGTGCTCTTACCCACGCCACCCTTGCCCGAAGCCACCGCGACGATGTTCTTCACCTTGGGCAGCAGTTGCACGCCGCGTTGCACCGCGTGCGTCGCAATCTTCGTGCTGACGTTGACCGACACATTGGCAACACCTGCCACGCTGCGCGCGGCCGCTATCAGCGCCGCGCGAAAGGCCGGTATCTGGCTCTTGGCCGGATAGCCGAGCTCTACGTCGAAGGCGACATCATTTTGCGCAATGGTCAAGTTCTTAATGGCTTTGGAGGACACGAAGTCGCGTCCGGTATTGGGATCGACGACGCTCTTGAGCGCGTCCAACATTTGCTGTTCTGTCAATGTCATTGCTTGGTTACTCCTGAAGGCCTGTAGTCTAGCGAAGAAATGCTTCACCCTGGATGCAGGTGGATAATGATTTCATGTCGAATTACTGCCCGACAACTCCGACCACCGGACTGCTGCTGAGCGGCGGTGGCGCGCGGGCGGCTTACCAGGTCGGCGTATTGGAGGCGATTGCCGATATCAGAAAGACCTGCGGTGCGCTGGACCAGCCCAACCCGTTCCCGATCATCACGGGTACCTCGGCGGGTGCCATCAATGCCTCAGCCCTGGCCTGTGGCGCCGATAATTTTGATGACACCGTGCGCCGCATCGTCGAGGTCTGGAAGAACATTCATGCCGAGCAGATCTACCGGGCCGACTCCTTCAGCATGCTGCGTTCTGGCGCAACGTTGATGGCCTTGCTTGCTTTGGGCTGGCTGATCGCCCAATGGCGACACATGAAACCGCGCTCCCTGCTCAACAACGCACCCGCTCTGGATTTGCTTGAACGCATCGTGCCATTGGAGCGTCTGCCCGTTTTGATCAAGCAGGGCCACATCGAGGCGCTGGCGGTCACGGCCTCAAGCTACAGCTCTGGCGAACATATCACCTTCTTCGAGGGCAACGAGCGCCTCGTGCCCTGGGTGCGCTCGCAACGGCGCTCGGTGCGGGATCGCATCACTTACGCGCACCTGCTGGCCTCGTCGGCGATTCCCTTTGTCTTTCCGGCTGCAGCACTTCAGATCAACGGCCACTCCGAGTATTTCGGCGATGGCTCGATGCGCCAAACGGCACCGGTGGCAGCGGCCATTCATTTGGGCGCAAGCCGGATCCTCGTGGTCGGGGCCGGGCGCATGACAGATCCCAGAAACAACACCAATACGGAGCACAACCACAACTACCCCTCGCTGGCGCAGATCGCCGGGCATGCCCTGTCCGGCATCTTTCTGGACGCACTGGCGGTCGATGTCGAGCGCATGCGCCGCATTAACCATACCCTCACGCTGGTGCCGCCCGAGGCCCGCAGTGAGAGTGCGCTGCGCCCGGTCGAACTGCTGTTGATTTCACCGTCGAAGCGGCTCGATACCCTTGCCGCGCCCCATGTGGGTGATTTGCCTCCGGCGGTGCGCACCATGCTTGGCGGCGTCGGGGTATCGATGAAGGGTGCCGACATCAAAGGTTCGGCGCTGGCCAGCTACCTGCTGTTCGAATCGAGCTACACGCGTGAACTGATGGCTCTGGGCTATGCCGATGCGCAAAGGCAGAGAGGGGAAATCTGCCAGTTCTTTGGCTGGACCGATCCGGCCGCCAGGGATGGCGGCGCCACGCCGGGCACCCGGCAAGGCATCGAGCGCCGGCGCGATCCGCTGCGCCTGCGTTAGCGCGCCGGCTCGGGAACTCGGCTTCGAGCAGAGTGCACGACATGGATACTGGAAAAGCACTCAATCATCAACATGACAGATTCGATGAGCAAGAATGTCCGCTGTCAATAAAGTAGCGGGTATTTCGTTGCCCGCGAGGCCTTTTTTTTAGGGTGTATGCCTTTGTCCCATCTGTGGACTCGAAGCGGTCCGAATAGTTCGTGGTGCTCAGCAAGTCCCCGACCGTTCTTGAATTTGCGGTATCGTTGTAGCCAATTCGCAATAATAGGAAAAATGTAATGCCACTTGTGGTCGATCAACTACAGCTTTGGACCATTGGTTTTAAATGGGCCGGCCTGGACCCCAATCGAACATGGCTTCAAATTCCGGCAACTGTCGGGGACAACTTCACGACCCTGCTCTATGCGATTCTGAATGGAGAGCTGGAATGTCCCACGCTCGCGCTGGAGAAATACTATGGTGATGATCCAGAGATTGCCAAGTGTCATATCCGGTATTGGTCGGAAGATGTCAACGCTGGTGTGCATGGCAAGTCCTACAGTGGTGAACTGCTAAAGCATGCGGTCATCGAACGTTGGGCCCTCCAGGATTGGTGCGACCGTCGGACCATACCCTTGCCTGAATTCTGGTTCCCACCGGGCTGGACGGATTGCCGGTCGCCTGAACAGGATGAACTTATCCCAACCGAATGGGCCGAACTGGCGCCCGACCATCAACTCACTTCATCGCATGAAACTGTTGAGCCTGCCCGGCCTGATCTGAGCGGCACTGATGAGCATTCACACAAGCAGCTGCATCCTGCCCAACTCGCGAAGATTGTCTGCAAGCAAATTGCCACGGTCATCTGGAAGAAGTCACCAACCATGACCATCGACGACATGTGCAGGGACCAACGAATCCAGGAACTTGGTGGTGGCGAGTACTATTCTGAGGAGGTTGTCCGAAACTGGCTCAAAGAAGCCGCGCCGGAGCAGGTTAGCGCAGAAGCCGGGCGCCCGAGGAAGAAAAACTCTAACGAGGATGATTAATTGGCGCTAGCGGTTAGCCGATTCTTTGCAGCGGCAATGCAAGCATCTCCCGCCTGATTGCACTTGTTTTGTTTGACGGTTCCGCCAGTGTCCCATTGACCCTACAAGAGAAAAGCCAGCTATATTTTAAGTAGCAGGCTTTCCATTATCTACGCGGCTTGGTTGGTAGGATGTGGGAGATTCGAACTCCCGACCAACGGATTAAAAGTCCGCTGCTCTACCAGCTGAGCTAACATCCCATCGGGTCCTCAAAAAATGTACTTTGATTACCCAGCAAAGCCGCGAATTGTAGCCTCATTTTGTCGATTTTCCGCCTGCAGCAGAAAGTCGATCGAGAATCCAGCCCGCTGCACAGTGGCCGAAGGTGGCGGTCACGCTGACGACTGAACCATAGCCCTGGCAATTGAGTGTTCCGTCGCCTTCCACGGCACACGATGCATCGGGCGCTTTCACCGCTTCACGACTGAAGACACAGCTCACGCCAATCCTCTTGCCAGCGCCGGGTGCTGCGTGCTCCTTGCGCAACCGATAACGCAACTGTGCCAGCAAGGGGTCGTGGCTGGCCTGCGCCAGGTCATCGATGTCAACGAGGTGTGCGTGGCGCTTGCCACCGGCAGCACCGACCGAGATGAAAAGGGCCGCGCGGTCTCGCGCCCAAGCCGCCATCGCCGTTTTGGCGCGCACCTGATCGCAGGCGTCGATCACGGCATCCACGCCGGCCGGCAAAAGAGCGGGCCAATTGCCGGGTTCGACAAATTCCTCGATGCAGTTCACATCGCATGTCGGATTGAATGAATGAATCCGCTCGCGCATGGCCACAACCTTGGCCTGTCCTATCGTCGCATCCAGGGCCTGAACTTGACGATTGATGTTGGACTCGGCGACGTGGTCCAGGTCAATCAGGCTCAGGCGGGCGACCCCGCTGCGCGCCAACGCCTCCACCGCCCAGGAACCCACGCCGCCGATACCGACTACCGCCACGTGCGCATCCCGAATGCGTCGCGCCCCTGAGAGGCCGTACAAACGGGCCAAACCGGCAAAGCGTCGATCGCTATCCATCGGCGCTACTTGAGGCGCGTCAGTCGCTCCTTGGCTGCCTGCGCGGCCTCGGATTGCGGATAAGCCTTGATCAGGTCCTCAAGCGTCTTTCGCGCGCCGCGCGTGTCTTTGAGTTCGATCTGGCAATTGGCAATCGACAACACGGCTTCGGGAGCGCGCAGATGCTCGGGCTCCTTGGCGATCAGCGCCCGGAAATTGATCATCGCCTCCTTGTAGTTGCGCGTGGCATATTGCGCATTGCCCAGCCAGAACAGCGCCGACGACCCATAACCACTCTTCGGATAGCGCTTCAGGAAATCCAGAAACGCGGATTGCGCCGAAACAAAATCACCTTGCCTGAAGATCGCCAGGGCCGCTTCGAAATCGCGCTTTTCCGCAGGATCAGCGACAAATTCGCGGCCATCGATGGTCACCTTGACTGGCTCGAACTGACGCAGCCTCTCGTCAACCGTTTGCGTGACGTCCTTCTGCCGCCGTTGCACATCGGCCAGATCACGCGACAACTGCTCATTCATGCCTCTGAGCTTTGCCGTCTCGGCGCGCAGCACTTCAATCTGGTTCTGCAACTCGAGCAAGCTTCGACGCAAGGCCGCGTTGTCGTCACCGGCGCGGCTGGCCCCCTGCTCTGCCAACAATCGAACCGCGTCGACGCGCTGGCGCAGGTCGAGTATGGCCTTGCGCGCTTCCTCGTCATCGAACAGTCCGGCCGCGGCGGTCGCGGTCCAAAGGCAAAACAGCAGCAGGCTTGCGGCCGCACGAATCATGGTCATTGCACGCATGGCCACCTTGCTCAGCGGTAGCTGATTTCGGCCCGACGGTTCTTGGCCATGGCGGCCTCGTCGGAGCCCGGCACGGCCGGTTTTTCCTTGCCAAAACTGACGGCTTCCATTTGCCCATCAGCGACGCCCAGCAAACCCAGCGCGTTACGCACCGCCTCGGCCCGCTTCTGGCCCAAGGCAAGGTTGTACTCGCGACCACCGCGATCATCGGTGTGCCCCTCGATCACAACTTTGCGCGCCTTGTCAGTCTTGATAAAGCGTGCCTGCGCTTCAATGATGGACTGAAACTCCGGTTTGATGACGAAGCTGTCGAAATCAAAATAGATAATCCGGGATCCCGCAGGAATTGCGTCCTGCGTCGCCGACTTCCCGATGTCCACGGAGGCCACTCCCCTGTTGTCAACGGCGTTGCCAGCGCCGCTACCGGCTCCTTGCGAAACGGCCGTCCCCGTCTTGTCCTCCACCGGCACATTGTCCAGTTTCACCGACGAGCCGCACCCTGCCAGCAGGGCGGCCAAAAAGAAACCCAACATCAAACGCTTCATGACTGTCTATCCTTCGCTAAATTGATCATTTCTGGAACGGGCCCCAATCGGGCTCCCGAATATTGCCGCTCGGACCCGTCAGACGTGCCTTCAGTTTGCCATCGAGCGTTGTTGTCATAAGCACTTCGCGCCCTTGCTGCTGGGTGGCGTAAACAATCAATCGGCTATTCGGTGCAAAGCTTGGCCTCTCATCCGCCGCGGTATCCGTGATTGCATTCGCCGACCCCGATGCAAGGTCCATGACGTGCAGCTTGAAGGCACCGCTGATCCGGGAAATGTAAGCCAGCCAGCGGCCGTCCGGACTGACCGCCGGAGAAATGTTGTAACCACCGGTAAAGGTCACGCGATCGGCGTTGCCGCCGCCTGCCGGCATCTTGTAGATTTGGGGTGCGCCG
>Ga0315271_10001295_pt1 | contig 14974 bp, 5 predicted proteins | sample C3_top_MG_FD_204664 | JGI IMG/M metagenome (GOLD analysis project Ga0315271, IMG submission 204664) | Sediment microbial communities from Yellowstone Lake, YNP, Wyoming, USA - C3_top | ecosystem: Environmental > Aquatic > Freshwater > Lake > Sediment | place: USA: Wyoming | collected 2017-08-01 | reverse complement strand
GGGCTCGTTGGGTTTGGCTCACAATCTGGATCAGCGCGACGTCTCGGTCGTCTACGACCAGTTCCATCTGGACCGGATGGCCCAGCGCGCAGCGTTGGGGCAACCGATGACGCAAGTGGGGGATGAGGTGTGGGTCATCCTCAAGTCGACGCCGGGTCCCGGCACCCTGACCGGGGTGGGTGGGTACCTGACCTTTTACGTTCCCACCGGTATGGTTGAGGTCGTCGAAGCGGTCTACTTGACGCCAACTCCGGGAACGTCCAACTCGGTCTATGCCCCGGCGAATTTCACGCCGGTACCGATGAAGGGGCAGTCGATCATCGCGATCGGGGACGGTTCGGTCGGCGCGAAAACGACGGCCGCGTTGATCGGGTTGTCGCTGACCAATTCCTTCGGACAGGGCGAAGCGGTCGTCACCGGGACCGGATTGCATCGCGGCACGATCGCGGGCGTCTACGCGGACACCGGCATCTTCTATTCGGAGGATCCGCGCACCGCGTGGCAGAGTTGGGCCGACGCGCCGCCAACCGGTCCGCTCAGTCGGCGCGGGTATCCCGTCTCGATGGTCAACAACCGGGGCGAGACCATCACGCCGGTCACGCGCTACGATGCGGAGCAGTTGATCGCGTATGGCCGCAAGGACGTGGTGGCCATCGTCGATCCGGTGGACCAGCGCGGAAACGCGCCGTGGGGTTTGGGCAACGTGGTGTCCGGCCCCGAGAGCGGATATGCGTGGGAGTTTAACCTCAACACATGGGTGGACACCAGCATTATGAAGGCCGCGGTGACCAACGTCGGACCCTGGAAGCGCATTCAGTACCCGGGGAGCCAGTATTCCAAGGACCAAGCCGGGCTCATCTCCACGGCCCTGGGGTATGCCGGCCAGAATTGCGATCTGGGGTTCGATCTCGGCACCGACTCCGGCGAATCCCCGCTCCCGGCCACGGTCAATGCGGTGCGCTTCTCGTACGGCATGCTCGAATTGGGCCGCTCCGAGTACGCCGCCGTGAAAGTGATGGTCCTCGTGGCGCCGCCCAACGATTGCCTCGAGATGAACACAGACGCCTTTGGCGGTGACGCCGGCGGCGAGCAGGGCGGCAAAGACCACGAGTGGCGCTATTACGATCCGACCACCGCGAATCTTTCGGCCTGTCTGATGTTGTCCAAGGTGGCTTCGGATCCACTGCTGAAGGTGGGCGAAACGTTTTATTTCACCATCACCTTCGCGAACAGCGGTCTCGTGGCGTTGACGAACGTGGTGTTGACCGACACCATCCAGCCGGGCTTCACGTTTCTCTCCTCCGTGCCCGCGCAATCGACCGGCCCGAACCCGCTCAAGTGGAACCTCGGAACCGTGGAGTCCAACGGCATCCGCCAGATCCGGGTCAATGTCCGGGCCGACACCCTCGGGGTTCTGACCAACGAGGTGGTGGCGACCAGCGTGTCCAACCTCCTCGCCAAGGCTCAGGAGACGGTGGAGGTGTCCAACAAGGCGCTGTTACGGCCCCTGAAGACGGTCTCCCCGTCGAGCTGCGTGCCGCCCGGAAGCACGGTGACCTACAAGATCTATGTGCTCAACGAAGGCACCGGCCCCAACGGCGTGCCCTTGAAGGTGATCGATATTCTGCCGCCGGGCTTCACCTACGGTCAACTGCTGAGCGCCCAACTCAACGGTGCCGCCTTGCCGACGACCGCCGTGACGGTTACGACGACGACCCAGGGCCCGACCTTCTCCGTCAGCCAGAGCATTCTGGACCAAAAGATGCTGGTGCTGGAGTTCACGGCCCAGGTGAGCCCGACCCAGGCGTTGGGGACGAATTACAACACGGTGGTCCTGAATTTCGAGAACAAGGTTATTTCCGGCGCGCCGACAGCCCCGGTCGTCGTCTGCGGCGGGAAGATCGGCGACACCGTGTTTCGCGACTGGAACGGCAACGGTGTGCAGGATTCCGGCGAGGAGGGACTGCCCGGCGTGACGGTCACCCTGCTCCTGGATGCCGACGGCAACGGATCCTACGAGACAACGTTCGACACCCAGATCACGGACGCCAGCGGCTATTATCTCTTCTCCGGCCTGCTGGACGGGAAGTATCAGGTGGTCGTTCCTTCTCCCGGCTCGGGGGGCGTTCCGGGCTCCTACACCTTGACCGCCGATCCCGATGGCGGGGCGGCCACAACGGCCCATGACAAGACCCTGGCCCCCAACGAGGAGTACCTGGCCGCCGACTGGGGCTACCGGCCCGGAGGCTCCGGGGCCATCGGCGACACGGTGTACAACGACGTCAACGGCAATAAGGTGCAGGACGGCGGCGAGTCGGGCATAACCGGCGTGACCATGAAGCTGTACGAAGACAGCAACGGAAACGGCGTTTTGGACGGCGGTGATGTTCTGGTCGCAACGACCAACACGGCGGCGAGCGGACTCTATCAATTCAGCGGTCTGGCCACCGGTATCAGCTATCTGGTGGACGCGGACGAAACCGACCCCGACCTGGCCGGCTTCTTCAGTCCCAACTCGTTCCTGGCGACCACGCCGGCTTTGCAGGCGGTTCCCCTCCTGTCGGGGACGTACAGCGATGCTGATTTCGGCTACATCGCCAACCTGCCGAGCCGTATCGGCGACACGGTGTTCATCGACAAGGACGGGAACGGAATCTACACCAACACGGTCGATATTCCCCTGCCGAACATCACCGTCACGCTCTACCGCGACAGCGATGCGGACGGCGTGGCCGACGGCCCCGCCATCGCCACCCGGAGCACGGACGGGCTCGGCCAGTACCTCTTCGATCCGCTCCCGCCGGACACCTACCTGGTCGTCGTCGACAGGTCCGATCCCGATCTGCCCGGGGGCCTGGCTGCGTTGGTCCGGCAATACATCGTGCCGCTGCCGGTCAGTACGAGCTACCTGACGGCCGACTTCCCCTTCGCGCCGCTGATCACCAAGTCGGTGGACAAGGGGTATGCCTCGCCGGGCGAAGTCGTGACGTACAGCATCCGCACCGACTATGCCGGGAAGGAACTTCTGACCGGGGCCCGGGTGATCGATCCGTTTCCCTCGGGTGTGACCTTCTCGAACGCGACGGCGGGCGGGGTCTACGGAGCCTACGTTCCCTATGCGGCCGAAAATGGCGTGGATCTGGATACGGATAACAGCCTTTTCACCACCAATTCGCTTGCGGTGTCCACGAACGCCGCGACGGTGGGCTCGAAGGTGGCCGTCACGATGACGCTCCGATCCAATGTGACGATCACCAACGTCGTGCCGGAGCTGACGGTGGTCGGTGGCACGGCCACCATCCTGGGGCCTTTCGGCGGAACCTTCCCGACGACCGTGACGGCTGGCGTGGCGCGGGTCGTGACTTTCACGAACACCGTCACCTCGCTGGGGGAACTCCGGTTCGAGGGCTCCGCCTCCGGCGCCAACTCCACAGACGGCTCGGACTATGATTTCGCCACCGCCTTGTCGCCCAGTGTCCTGGTGAGCCTGAATGGTACGACGAACGTCGTGACGTGGATGGTGGGGACAAATACGGTCAACCAACAGGGATTGACCCTTACGGGCGGACGCCTGCCAGCCATCTACGCCCTCAAAGGCGACCAATCGGTGACATTCTGGCAGTACGTGGTCCCGTCGAATCTCTGGGTCGCGGCGGCGAACGCGCCGGCGACGGTCAGCAAAGGCGGTGCACTTGTCCTGGCTGGCACCAACACCCTGTACGCGCTCCGAGGAGGCGTTCAAAACGACTTCTACCGGTTCACCCTGAGCAGCGGGACTTGGGCGTCGATGGCGAATACCCTTGCCAACGTGGATAAGGGCGGCGCCTTGACCTATGTTCCCGGGCTGACGAACTACATCTACGCATTCCGTGGAAATTCGACGACGTTCTGGCGCTACGATGTGGCCGGCAATGCGTGGGCCGCCAGAGCCGACACGCCTTTTACGGTGAAGGACGGCGGAGCCCTCACGACGGATGGAACCAACGTGTTTGCCCTGTTTGGTAATTCCGCCCGGACCGAGAAAAGGTACTTTTATCGCTATAACGTAGCCTCGAATACCTGGACTGTTCGGACCCCGATTCCCGGGGATACCGGCAAGGGCGCGGGGTTGGTCCGGATCGGCGGTTTCATCTATGCGACGTTGGGAAATACCAAGGTCAACTTTTACCGTTACAGCATCGCCTCGAACTCATGGACGTCTGCGGCCAACACGCCCGCCGCCGTCAAGCAGGGCGGTGCATTGACGACGGATGGGACCCTCGTCTACGCGACGGCGGGCAACAACACGTCGGCCTTCTGGTCGTACAACCCGGCCACCGATAGTTGGACGACCCGGGCCAATACGTTGGCCAATGTGGGTTCCGACAGGGATGGCGGCGCCGCGCTGGTGTACGAGCCAGGCAACCCCTCCGGCTTGCGCGAGGTCGTGCTCGAAGCGCAGAGAACGATGGTGAACAGCGGGACGGTGGTCGAGGTGCAGATGCGCGTGCGATCCGCCGCCGATGAAACGCTTGTGATGCCGACCCTGCTGACGGTGACGACCAACAACGGGGCCAGGGCGACCCTGCAGTCGGGTCCGACGCCCGCTTCCCTCTCGCTGGCCTCCAACACCTGGGCCACTTTCAAGTGGCAGTATCTCATCCGGTCCGGCACGAACATGGGCAGTGTCACGTTCACCGGAGGAGCCACGAACAACGCGAGCGCGTCCTTCGGCACCGCCGTGTCGCAGAGCGTGCTCGTGATGCCGGCCCTGTCGTTCCGCGTCGGGGTCAACAGCCCCCTGACTATCAATGTGATCTCCAACCAGGCCATCATCGCGGACGCTTCGGGCGCCATCCCGGCCACCCCGAGCGAGATCGTGCGGACGGCCACCTCGGCGACCCTTGGCGACCGGGTCTGGCTCGACTCGAACGGAGACGGAGTCCAGGACGTCGGGGAGCCGGGCATTCCGAACGTGGCGATCTGGCTCTATGAGGATTCGAATAACAACGGGGTCGTGGATCCCGGCGAGGGCCTGGTGGCCACCCATGTGACGGATGCGGCCGGACTCTACCGGTTCTACAACGTCACCCCCGGGACGAACTACGTGGTCACGTACGACTACTCGACCGTGCCGGCCGGCTACCTGCCGACGACCGACAACGACGCCGACGCGGGCAAGACCCAGCATAACGTCGGCACGATCACGGCCGGATTGCAGTACGACCTCGCCGACTTCGGGCTCCAGCCTCCGGGCGCGGCCAGCCTCGGCGACACGGTCTGGCTGGACGCCAACAACAACGGGATCCGCGAGGGGAGCGAAACCGGGCTGACGAACATCACCGTGCGGCTGTACTTTGATGACAACACGAACGGCATGGTCGACCCAGGCGAATTCCTGCTGCAAACGCTCGCCACGGACACGAACGGGCTCTACACGTTCCCCGGCCTCACGACCAACGCGTACCTGGTGGCGGTCGACGGAAGCAGTCCGGTCCTGAACCCCTACGGCGGTTCGAGCCCTCTCACCAATGCCATGGCGCTGGTCAGCGGCACGCAACCGCACGCCGTGATCCTCACGACCAACGGTCAGGCGTACGTGAACGCCGATTTCGGGTACAACTGGACGGGCGCCATCGGCGATTACGTGTGGTGGGACGACAACCGAAACCAGTTGCAGGATGAACCGGGCTCCCGCGGGATCTCCAATGTCGTCGTGATGCTTTATACCGACAACAACACGAACGGCGTCTTCGATCCGTCCAGCGGCGACATCCAGTATGGGATCCGGTTCACCAGCGCGAGCGGCGGGTACCTGTTCACGAACCTGCCTCCGGGCACGTTCTTCGTCGATGTCTACGAGGACAGCATCGGGCTCGATGGTCCCGTTCCGACGACGCCGAACGTCGTGAAGATCCTCCTCGCCGCCGGGCAGACAAACCGGACGGCGGACTTCGGGTATTTCATCGGGGCCAAGGTGGAAGGAAACGTCTTCTGGGATGCGGACCGAAACACCGTATTCGACGGCGGGGAGAACGGCCTGACCAACGTGACGGTGTACCTGACGGGAACCGACATGTTTGGCGCATCCGTTGTGATGACCAACAGGACGGACGCCTCGGGTCACTTCTCATTCGTGACTCCGGAGGGCGATTACACGCTGACCTACAGCACGCCAGCACTGATTGCGAGCTACCCGGCCCTGACGGATCCGACGACGGGGATGATCTTCTCGTTTCATGCGAATCCCGGGGAGTCGTGGGTCCATGAGCCCTTCGACTTCGGCGTGGACAACAACGGGCGGATCGGCGACACGATCTTCGCCGACGTCAACTCCAACACCGTCCACGATGTGGGCGAGCCGGGGCTGTCCGGCGTCACCGTGGTCTTGTACCGCGACAACAATAACGACAATCAGGTGGATGCGGGCGATACCTTCCTCGAGACGAAGGGGACGGACGCCGCCGGTCAGTATCTGTTCCTGGGCCTGCCGGACGGCAATTTCGTGGTCGAGGTGAACCCCGGCACTCTGCCGGCCGGCTATCAGACCACGCCGTCAGCCAGACCCCCCACGGAGTGGGTCTCCGGAAGCCAGGCCGGCGCCACGATCAGCGGAGGCAATGCCGAGCTGACTCGTGATTTCGGCTATCCGCCGGTTCCGGGTCCGAGATACTCCGTCAGCGGCACGGTCTACTACGACGGCAACACCAACGGTTCCTTGGGAGTCGGCGAGCCCGGCCTCACGAACGTCACGGTGACCGTCGGGGTGGACGAGAACGGCGATGGCACCAACGATGTGGTGTACACCCTGAATACGGACACGGACGGTTTCTACTCGGTGTCGGGCATTCCGAGCAACAGTACCGTCACGGTGACGGTGAACCAAGGCACCCTGCCGAACCCGGCCTACGTACTCACGGGTGACCCGAACGGGGCGCCGTTGTCCAACGTCTGGACCGTTCCGAATCTCGGCGCCAACCAGACCGACCTCAACTTCGGCTACTTCGCCGACTACGGTTCCATCAGCGGCACGGTCGTGACCGACGCCGACGGCGACGGGGTGGCTGAGGGCGGTGAAACGCCGGTCTTTGGCGTGTCCGTCGCGCTCAAGTACGCCGGGCCGGACGGATTCCTGGGCACGGGCGACGACGTGACGTATAACACCACCACCGACATAAACGGCAACTACGGCTTCAGCGACCTGTTGCCGGGGCAGTATGAAGTCGTGAAGACCAACCCGGCCGGCTACCTCGACTTGGCGGACGCCGATGGCGGCAACCCCAGCAGCATCAGCGTCGCCCTGGCGATCGGCCAGGACGTGGTCGACCGGGATTTCGAACTCTTTCTGCCTAGCGTGATCGGCGACCGGGTATGGTTCGACACGGACAAGGACGGGATTCAGGATGCAGGGGAGACTAACAATTACGCAAATGTCCCCGTCGCGCTTCTGTCCACGAATGAGACGGTCCTCGCCTCGACGACCACGGATTCGAATGGACTGTATCTGCTGGCCGATATTCCCTCGGGAACCTATATTGTGCGGTTCGACCTCTCGTCTCTCAACCCGACGAATCTGGTCACCTCCCCTCCGGACGCTGGCGGGGACGATGCTCTGGATAGTGACGGAACCAGCGGCGGGGTGGGCAACTTTGTTTTCACCTCGCCGTTCGCCCTGCCAGGCAACACGACGAATCGGACCGTGGACCTTGGAATCCGGAAGAAGAGTCCCACGCGGGCCGAAGTGGCCGAAGTGCTGGGCGAATGGACCGACAAAGGCCGGGTGGTGTGGCGGACGGGTTCGGAATACGGCACGGCCGGCTTCCTGGTCTACCGGGTCGACTCCGGGACCGGTGCGGAAACCCGGCTCACCGATCTGCTGATTCCCGCGGCGTTTAACGAAGCGGGATCGAGCTATTCTGTGATCGATCCGGCCGCCGCGAAAGACCAGGTCGCATCGTATCGGATTGAGGAAGTGGAACTGGCAGGCGACACGGCCGACTTGGGAACGCATTCCGTCAAGTTTTCCGTTCCCGCGCCGAAGAAGGCCGCGGCGGTTCTGACGCAAGCGCCTGTGCTGGTGGTGGCGGCGGCGGAAGCCGCCGGGCCGTCGGATACCCTGAAGGTTCTGTTCCGCAAGGAAGGTCTGTACGGTGTGGCCCTGACGGCCATCGCCGGAGGCATGGGCCTGCCGCTGGAGACCGTGGCGAGTCTGGCCTCAGACGGGCAGATCGCCCTCCATTCCCTTGGGCGCGCCGTTCCCTACGACTATGATGCGGAGCACGCCCGTCTCGTCTTTTTTGGTCAAGCCACGACCAACTGGTACACCCGCGATGCGGCGGTGCTCCTCACGCAGGGCGCCGGCGTCCGGATGGAGCGACGGAATCCCGGGTCGGGCGCGGGCGCGACCCTCTTCCCGGTGTCCATGCGCTTTGAGGAAGACCGCTATCCTCTGGACAGCCTGAGAGTCTGGCCGGAAGATTTTTATTATTGGAACTACATCCTCAGCGGCGCGACCCCGAACGCCACGCGCGACTTCCCGCTTGATCTGACCGGATATGCCGGCGGCGAGCTCGTCCTGCGCGTCCGCCTGATCGGCTGGTCGAGCACAGAGCGCGACCCGGATCATCAGGCGGAGATCAGCCTGAACGGGGTTGTGCTGGGCTCTGTGACGTTCGACGGACAGGAGACGCATGTTGCGGAATGGATCGTACCCGATGGAACCGCAACGTCCGGCGAAAACACCCTCACCGTCCGCGGCGTGCTGCAAGCCGGCGCGACGCATAGCTACTTCGTGGTGGACCGGATCGACGCCGATTTCGAACGCACGCTCGTGCCCGGAGCGTCGTCGGTCCAGTTCGGGTCCGGTTCGGAGACGGCGGTTTCCGCCGCAGGCTTCACGGCGCCCTGGGCGGTATCCGTCACGGACCCGGAGCTGCCGGTCCGGATTGCCGATGAAAACGGAGCCCTTCCCGAAAAGCTTTGGACGGTGAACGGGGAGGCCGAGCGGTTCTCGGTGGTCGAGACCGGGAGCCTGGCGATGCTGCAGCCGATCCCCGCCGCAGGCGAGGCCTGGTTCCTCTCCACGGAGAACCGCATCGACTATCTGGTGATCACCTCCCGGGCCATGCAGCCGGCCGCAGAGCGGTTGGCCGGGTATCGCCGGCAGCAGGGGCTGCGCGCGGGCGTGGCGGTGTTCGAGGATATCTGCGATCTGTTCGCGCACGGACTCCGGACTCCGGAGGCGATCCCCGGGCTGTTGCGGTACGCGTCGGCGCAGTGGGCGGAATCGCCCTGGATGGTGGTGCTGGCCGGTAACGGGCATTACGACTATCTGGGCACGCTGAACAGCGAAGTCAATCCGCTGCCGCCGCTCCTGATGCACACCAACCTCGGGTTGTTCGCATCGGACGGTCTGTTTACGGATCTGGACGGCGACGGGCTGCCGGATCTGGCGATCGGCCGGCTCCCGGCCCGGACTTCGTCCGAACTGGACGCCATGATCGGCAAGATCCAGGCGTTTGAAACACAGTTCGGAGAGGCGTGGCAGAAAGAGCTGGTTTTTGCCGCGGATATTCCCGACACCTCGGCGGGCGACTTCGATGCGGCCAACGAGCAGTTGGCCGCCCTGGCTCTTCCGGGGGGTCATGACGTGGCCCGGATTTATCTGAGTCAGGTTCCCCTGACGCAAGCCCGCGAGCAGTTGATGGGCCGGTTCCAGAACGGAGCGGGCTTCATCCACTACACGGGCCACGGCGGCCGGGCCAATCTGAGTTCGGAGAATCTACTGACGGAAGCCGATGTCCGGGCGATGAACAACACCCGCCGGCCGATCGTCGTAGCCCTCAGTTGTCTGGTCGGCCGCTACGAGGCCCCCGGATCGGATTGTCTGGGCGAACTGTTGCTGCGTAGCGCAGGCGGAGCGGTGGCGGTGTGGGGTCCGTCCGGACTGTCCTACAACGATCCGGCACTGGTTCTGGGCGAGGCCTTCTACCAGACCCTGCTTCAGGATGGCTCCGGAACCCTCGGACTGGCCGTGCTTCGGGCGCGGCGGGCGGTCCAGGGCAACGCCTTCGACGGGGAGACGTTTGCGATCTACAATCTGCTGGGCGATCCGGCCCTGAAGCTGGGCGGCGTACCCGGCGGTCATGCACAGGATCAGGGCTTCGCCGAGTGGCGCTGGCAGCGGTTCAGTCCGGAGGATCTGACCAATGCCGTCGTCAGCGCTCCCGATGCGGATGTCGATGGATCCGGGGCGAATTTTGTCCATTACGCGCTCGGCACCGGGCCTGGAGGGTCCGGTCGTTCGGCGGGCCTGAATGTTCTGGGCAAAGAGGCGTCCGGCGATCTTCTGATCCAGTGGAAGCGACGGGTGGCCCGGCGCGATGTCGCCTATCGGCTCCGCGTGACGGAAGATCTTCTGGGAACCTGGGAGGATCAGCCGTCCGATCTGGTCACCACTGCGGTCGGAACGGATCCCGACGGCGTCATGGAGACCGTTCGCACCCGGATCAACCGGCCGAATGCGAACCAGTTGTTTATCGACTTGCGCGTAAATCGACAATAGCGGTAAACTACGGCTGTTAAGGAGTATGGGGAGTATGACAAGGGGGGTAAAAAAGCGCACGTACCGGCCTGCGGGCCGGGTCGTGCTTCGGCGGATCGGAGAGGACCAGCTTCTGGTTCCGGTTTCCGGGTTATCCGCGCAGAAGCCCTGTGTGTTTCCTATGAATCCGACGGGCGCGTTTGTCTGGGACCGGTTGTCCTCCGGTAAGACCGTGGCGGAAACCGCTCAAGCGCTGTCGGAAAGGTATGAAGTGCAACCGGATCGGGCGCTGACCGACTGCGAAGACTATGCGGGATTACTCGTCGATCAGCGTCTGCTGGAGGAAATCCCGTGAAATCCGCCCCAGCCTGTTCGATTCTGTCAACCGGGTGGACTGCAGGGTTCCGCGCTCGCGCCTGCAGATCGCGGATTCCTATTTCTGCAACTTTGGAATTAACAAGCCGTTGCAATCTCCGTTGCCAGCACTGTTATCTGGGAAGCCAAAAGGATCCGCACCGAAAACAGGAACAAGAGCGGAGCACTGAGGCCGTCAAGGCGTCGCTGGATGAATGGGCGGCGGCGGGCTGTCTCTACCTGCTGATCACTGGTGGCGACCCGATGATGCGAAGGGATTTCTCTGAAATCTACCGCCATGCCCGTGAATTGGGTCTGGTGGTCACGGTGTATTGCGACGGAATTCTAGTGACCGATTCCCTCGTCGCCCTGTTTCGGGAACTGCCTCCGAGAAAAGTGGAGATCAGCATTTACGGGGCAACCGCGAAAGTTTACGAAAGAGTGACCCGTATTCCCGGATCCCATGCCCGCGCCTGGGTCGGGATTCGCAAACTGAATGAAGCCGGCATTCGGGTTGGATTGAAAACCATCCTGATGACCCTCAATCAGCAGGAGTTGGAGGAAATGGCCGCGCAAGCCGAATCGATGGGCTTGCCGTTTCGTTACGATGCCGCGATTTTTCCCTGCCTGACCGGCGGATCGAACCGCCCGCTGGATTTACGGGTGTCCCCGGAAGACGTTGTGGCCAGTGATATGGCCACGCTGGAACGTCGCGAGCACTGGCTCCGGAGAATTGAGGAGACGGCGGCCCTTCCAGTGAGTGATCGGCTGTATGGTTGCTGCGCGGGGACCACCAGTTTTTGCGCGGACCCGGCTGGCGATCTGGCACCTTGTTTGATGGCGGCCCAGTACCGTCGTTCTCCGAAGGGGCGATCCTTTCTCGAAATGTGGAAAGGCGATCTCGCTGAATTGCATCAAAAGACACGGAGCGTGAAAAAGACTAGCTTTACAGGCTCATTAAGAGGAGCCTGTACACATTGTCCGGCGTTTAATTATCTGGAAACGGGCAATGAGGAACAGGAATCAGAGTACATACGAAAAACCACTGAATTGCGGTATCAGGCCGCTATGACCTGGAAGCAGGAGAAAGAATCCATCCATGAATGAATCCGAACAAACAACACCGGGAGGCGAATCCGCCGGCTCGCGGCTTCCCTATGCACGGCCTGAGCTGCAACGGGTGGAGCTGGCCATCGAGGAGACCCTTTCAGAGGGCTGTAAATTGGGGTCGGATGCGGGGTGCGTGGGGCCGCCGATCACTGCGCTAGAGGGAGGTTCTTGATTTCTGCCGGTCATCTGAAGATCGGACCGCTCTGCTGGAATCTTCGGGTTCCTGCCGGGTGCCGGGTACACTATCCAGATCCGGCGTATCGCGGGTTCTGGACGGCGTGCGATCCTTCTGATGCGGAATCGCCGGCGTCCTCTTCGGTCGCCGGGATCCGGACGATGCCGGTTTCCGTACAGCGAAAGGCATTGGCGATTCCGGTTACGGAGCCGATGTATCGAGCGGGATTGAACTGGGCGATCTGGGAGGACGGGCCGGACTGCGTTATTTGCTCGGGATTTCATGGTCGCGAACGGGCAAGAGTCTATTGTCGTCTTTCGCGTGCGTTGGACCACGCGGTGCTGAATCTCGATCCGGAGGGGGTCGGTACGGATTCCGCGATGTGGAGTGCCCCTTTGCGATATCCTCTGGATCAGATTCTTTCATGGGCCCTGCTGTCCCGCTGCGGCGGTCTCGTGCTTCACTCCGCCCTTGCAGTGAAAGACGGGCTGGGCTGGGTCTTCGCCGGACGCAGCGGCGCCGGCAAGTCCACGTTGTCCGCTTTGTGTCACGCCCGGGGCTGGCGAATTCTCAATGATGACCGCGCCATGGTGTTTCATCGCGACGGCCGATTGCGGGTGTCGGGGACGCCGTGGCACGGGTCGGGTCGATTTGCCGAGGCGGATGAGGTTCCGCTGGGCGGGATTTATTTCCTTCATCAGGCCTTGCAGAACCGGGTGGAGCCGATGACCGAATCCTCCGTCCGCCTTGCCCTCCTGGATGTGGCGGGGATTCCCTGGTTTGAGGACGCATGGGCGCAAGGCGCGCTGGATGCGGTTGAGCGCATCGCCCGGACCGCGGACGTTGCCGCGTGTTATTTTACAAACACGTTATCTGTGGTGGATGTTTTAGAATCGCACAGACTGGAAGGGGTTGGAGTCTGCGCATGAAAATAAAGCCAGACACGAACCAGAGGTCGTCGTATGGGCCGCAGAAGATAGCGGATTCTTCCAGTCAGTCGTTCCATGCGATGATCGAGAAGCCGGAGTTTTCCGGCACGCTGGAGCGAAACAGCGATTCCCAGCACGTCTTGACGCGGGATCCATTCACCGCCCTGAAGGGCGGCATCGGCGACAAAAAAATACCGGTCATCCCGGTTCCGGATTTTGATGAGCCGATGAAGAACAAGACGCCCGTTTTTTTTGTACAGGAGAAGGGTTCCGGGGCGGGGATCGGAGGAGGATGTCGGCCGGACCTGTACGGTATCTCCGTGGCGGATCGCGGGGTTCATGCTTGGACCGCCGGCGGAAAAACAGACCGGCGTATTCTGCTCCAGAAGATGAAGGATCACCTGGCCGGGATCGGGTGTCTCAGGAGAATGCGGTGGAAGTCGGGGGTTGGACATGACGTTGGGTTTCTTTCCAAATAAAAAGGTATAGAAAATTATGAACAAAACAAGCCTCGTTTACTCGGTCAGGTATCTGGCGTATTTCGTCCTTTTTTCAGGACTGGGCTTTCCCGGCATGGCGAAGGAGATTTCGCGGACCGGCGAAGCGATTGTGGTGGCGAAAACCGGAAGCGCGGAAGCGCGGGTATATACGGGCCCGGTTCATGAGGGGCAGACAAAAACCATCGAACTGTTCGACGGGGCCTCGGTGGGCGAGACCTCTCGAATCATGACCGGAAAAGACGGGCGGCTGTGCGTTGTTCTGACTCCGGGCGCCGTGATCTGCGTCGCGCCAGAGACGGAATTTACGGTCACGGAACTGCGGCACACAGCCGATGGGCTTCCAGCCAGTGAAAAAGATATCATTCGAAAAATCACCCTGGATCTTCACCGGGGACGCATTCTGGTTCATGCCGGCGTGCCTTCGGCCCTGCTGGAGATCAAGATCCGGACAGAAGTCGGGGCGGTGGAATCCGGAGGGGGCTCCTTTGTCGTGGCCCAGCGCGGAACGGAAGGGTGGAGCGTATTCTGTGAACAATATGAAATCGGCGTGGTGCCAAAGGGAGGCCTGCGGACTGCGGTATCCTCGGGGCAGGGGGTCTGGATGGGATCCGGCGCCGGAGGTGGAGTGGAGCTGAAACAAGAGGAGAGTCCGGCGGATTCCCCGTTACGTCAGTTTGAGCTTTGCCGGGAATATTTTCAGGATCTCGAGACCTTCATGAATCCGATCATAGGGTTTGACCGGATCGGCCTGGCCGGCTACCTGAGCCGGCAAAGGGCCCCGATTTTTCTGGGTTCCACTGGAGTGATTAACGATGTGAGCCCCTCGTATCGACCGACGGCTTTGGAGATGGTTTTGACTCCTCCGCCCTCGGAAGGAATTCCGGGCGATGTAAGACGGTGGGGCGTGGAGCGGATCTGGAATTGGTGGGAGCGCGTCGGCGTACTGCGGGGCGTTAATTATATTCCGAGAACGGCGGTCAATTCCACGGAGATGTGGAGGAAAGACACCTTTGACGAGAACACGATCGACGAGGAGCTCGGTTGGGCTCAAGCGGTCGGGTACAACGCCCTGCGCGTGCAGTTGCAATACGTGGCGTGGAAAGAGGACCCGGATGGATTTCTCGATCGAGTCGAAAGATTTCTCGAACTTGCGGGCAAGCATGGATTGCGCGTGGTTCCGGTTATTTTTGATGATTTGAATCTGGCTCATCGCGATCCGGTTGCGGGTCCGCAGCCCGGGCCGGAACCGACTCTGCACAATGCCCAGTGGACGCCCAGTCCGGGACCCGTCCGGGTGACGGATCGCTTTGTCTGGCCGGACCTTGAGGCCTATGAGAAGGCCGTCCTGAAGAAGTTCAAGAAGGAGGATCGGATCCTGTTCTGG
>Ga0315271_10001293_pt1 | contig 14978 bp, 16 predicted proteins | sample C3_top_MG_FD_204664 | JGI IMG/M metagenome (GOLD analysis project Ga0315271, IMG submission 204664) | Sediment microbial communities from Yellowstone Lake, YNP, Wyoming, USA - C3_top | ecosystem: Environmental > Aquatic > Freshwater > Lake > Sediment | place: USA: Wyoming | collected 2017-08-01 | reverse complement strand
ACGCTGCCCACGAACTACCTCAGCGGCAACTACCGCGGTCCGCGCGCCAACGACCGGGATGCCGCAGTGCTGCGCGTGGCGGCGGCGGTGCTCTCGGGGCAGCTGTTCAGCGAGATCCGCTCCAAGGCCAACCTGAGCTACTCGGCGGCGGCACCGTACAATGACCATGCGCTGGTCTCGGGCGGGTTGTACGTCACCACGACGCTGCCCGACTCGGCGCTCAAGATCATGCGCGACCAGATCCGGCTGATGCAGGAGATCACCATTCCCACCGCGGCGCTGGCCCCGCTCATCCAGCAGTTCCTCACCGAGTACTTCCTCGACAACGAGACGAGCACGGCGCAGGCCGACTTCCTCGCACGCGCGCAACTGTACAAGGGCGACTGGCGCGCCGCCGAGCGGTTCATGACCGACCTGCGCTCGGTGACGGGCGACGACGTGCGGCGCGTGGCGCGGCGCTACCTGCGCGACGTCCAGTGGGTGTACGTTGGCGATCCGGCGCGCATCACCCGCCGGCTCGCCGAGTCGTTCTAGCGTCGCGCGGCGAGCGCAGCGCGCACGTCGTCGAGTCCTACGCCCAGCGCGCGCAGGGCGACGAGCGCGTGGTAGATGAGGTCGGCCGCTTCTTCCGTGGCGCGTTCCGCGTTGCCGTCGGCGCACGCGGTCACCAGCTCGGCGGCTTCCTCGCCGATCTTCTTGAGCCGCAGGTTGCGGTCCGCGAGCAGGCGCTGCGTGTACGTCGGCTTTGTCCCCGGTTCATCGAGCGATTCCGCGCGCGCACGGATAGTCGCATCGACCGCCGACAGCATCTCGGCGGCCGGTGCGGTGCCCGCGAAGCACGACAACGTCCCGTTGTGGCAGGCGGGACCGGCCGGCGTCACGCGCGCGAGCACGGCGTCGTTGTCACAGTCCGCCTCGAGCGAGACGACGCGCTGCACGTTGCCGCTGGTCGCCCCCTTGTGCCAGAGTCCGCGGGTGCGCGAGCGGTAGTGCATCTGGCCGGTGGCGACGGTCTGTTCGAGCGCTTCACGATCGGCAAAGGCGGTCATGAGCACGGCGCCGGTCAGGGCGTCCTGCGTGACGACCGAGACGAGACCGTTGCCCTTCTGGAAGTCGAGCGCAGCGACGTCGAACGCGAGCTGAGACATTCGGTGACCTGGAGAGTGGTGTCGTCCTAACCTACGGAGTGCCCGTGAGCAGTTCCCGCGCGATCTTCGCCAGCTTCCCGTTCGAGGCAATTGCATCGCCGGCAAACGCATCGCGCGCACCGGTCCAACCGGTGAACACGCCACCGGCTTCCTCGACGATGGGCAGGAACGGCGGCGCATCCCACGGGTTCAGGATGGGATCCACCATCACCTCGGCGCGGCCGGTGGCGACCAGCAGGTAGCCGTAGCAGTCGCCCCAGCCACGACTGACCCCTGCCGCCAGGGAGAGGCGATCCCAGCCGGAACGCCGGTCGGCGGACGGAAAGTTGCGGTCGTCGGTACAGAGGACGGTCGCCTCAGCCAGCGACGCCACGTCGCTCACGCGGCACCGAAGATCGTTGTGCCAGCATCCCTCGCCCGGCGCTGCGGCGATGTACTCCTCGACGGCGGGATACGCCGCCGCCCCGGCCACGACCTCGTCGCCCTCGACCACGGCCACGCACGTTCCCCACAACGGCACGCCACGCACAAAACTCTTGGTGCCGTCAATGGGATCGAGCAGCCAGCGGCGATTGTTGGACCCGGGCGTCTCCCCGAACTCCTCGCCAAGAATGGCGTCGGCCGGAAAGCGGGCGTGGATCCACTCGCGCGCCAGTTGCTCGGCGGCGCGATCAGCGAGCGTGACCGGGGACCCGTCGAACTTGGTCTCGACCGCCAGGTCGCGTTTATAGTAGCGCATTGCTACTAATGATGCGGTGCGCGCCACCTCGAGCGCGGCCTCCATCAGGACAGCGTTGGAGACCTTCACGCGGCCTCCCGCACCGGCAGGCCGGCGGCGCGCATGGCGCGCTTGAGCCCCGTCACCGTCGCCTGGCCGTCGTGCAGGATGCCGGCGACGAGCGCCGCATCGGCATGGCCGGCCGTAATGGCGTCGCACACGTGAGCGGCGGCGCCGGCGCCGCCGCTGGCGATGACGGGAACCTGCACGGCCGACGCCACCAGGCTGGTCAGCCGCACGTCGTAGCCGTCGCGTGATCCGTCGCGATCAATGCTCGTCAGCAGAATCTCCCCTGCCCCGCGCGCCGCGCATTCACGCGCCCAGCTGACCGCCTCGAGTTCGGTGGGGGTGCGGCCCCCGTGCGTGTACACGCGGTAGCGGTCACCTTCCCACTTGGCATCGATGCTCGCCACCACGCACTGTGCCCCGAACCGCTCGGCGCCCTCGGTGAGCACCTCGGGACGCCGCACGGCCGCAGAGTTGATCCCCACCTTGTCGGCGCCGGCGCGCAGCGCGGCCGCCATGTCATCCACCGTGCGAATGCCGCCGCCAATGGTGAGCGGGATGAACAGACGCTCCGCGGTGCGCCGCGCCAGGTCAAACAGCGTGGCCCGCTCCTCGGAGCTGGCCGTGATGTCGAGGAAGACGATCTCGTCGGCGCCCTCGGCTTCGTAACGCATGGCCAGTTCCACGGGATCGCCCACGTCACGCAGGCCCACGAACTGCACACCCTTTACCACGCGCCCGCCCTGTACGTCGAGGCAGACAATGAGACGCCGTGTGAGCATTACGTGCTCTCCAGGGCCACGGCCCCCTTGGTGCTGAACACCGCGCCGGTGTCGACCAGCGCCTGGCGCAGCGAGAAGCCAAGGGCCTTGAAGGCGGCCTCCACGATGTGGTGGCGATCCGCGCCGCGCAGTACGCGCAGGTGCAGCGTCACCTTGGAGGCGTCGCAGAACGAGCGCATGAAGTGGTCGTACAGCGAGCTGGGAATCGGGCCCTGATAGAACGGGCGGCCACCGGCATCGAGCACGGCCTGCACGAGCGCCTCGTCCATGGGCACCGTGCGCTCACCGTAACGCGCGCAGGTGGCGGGGAGCACGCGTCGCACGGCCTCGCCAAGCGTCAGGCCGACGTCCTCGATGAGGTGATGGCGCAGGTCACCCGTGGCGGTGATCGTGAGGTCCAGCCCCGAATAGCGCGCGAACGCCGTGAGCATGTGATCCAGGAACTGCACCCCGGTCTGCACCTGCGCGCGACCTTCGCCGATGGCGATCTCCACGCGAATGTTGGTCTCGGACGTCTTGCGTTCGACGGCAATCATGAGGCGAACTCCTCTGCGAGAATCCGGGGATCAATGGCTCCGGTATACAGCGCCATCCCGATGACCACGGCGGCGACGCCACGATCCTCGAGCGCGCGCACGTCAGCCAGCGACCCGATGCCGCCCGAGGCGATCACCGGGAACGGCGAGACATCAACGACGTCTTCCATCAGGGGAAGATCGGTGCCCAGCATCTTTCCCTCCTTGTGCACGGCCGTCACGAGAAGGCCGGCGAGCGGCAACGCCGACACCTCGTCGATGACCTGCAGCACGTCGCGCGCGAGGGTCTTGGCCCACCCGCGCGTGGTCACCTTGCGCTCGCGGACATCGGCGGCAAGGATGCAGCGTCCGGGGTGGAGATGGCTCATTTCGGCCAGCCAGTCCAGATCCTCGAGTGCGCGCGTGCCGAGCACGACGGCTTCGGCGCCCGCGCCGAGCAGCGACGCCACGTCCTCGTCGGTGCGCACGCCGCCGCCCACCTGGATGGTGGCCGCGGCGTCGAACAGCAGCTGCGTGACGGACTCGCGGTTCGACCCGCGTCCGGTGGCCGCGTCGAGGTCCACCACGTGCACGCGCGTGAAGCCAGCCGCCGCCCACTGGTGCGCCACGCGCCGCGGATCGTCGAGACGCACCTGCTCGCGGTCGTAGGCGCCGCCGACGAGCTGCACCACGTGCCCTTCACGAAGGTCTATGGCCGGTATGGCAAGCATCAGGGTCAGCCCTTGGAGAAACGGTCGAGGAATTGGTGGACAAACGCAACGCCCGGCGCCGAGCTCTTCTCGGGATGGAACTGCACGCCGAGCACATTGTGCACACGCACGGCCGCCGCAAAACGATCACTCTCGTGCGTGCTCCACGCCACGACCGTGTCCGTGTTCTGCGGACGACAGACAAACGAATTGGCGTAGTAGGCAGTGCGCAGGCTGCTTGCGGCGAAGAGCGGGTCGGTGGCGTCGTCCAGGGCATTCCAGCCGATCTGCGGCAGCTGCGCGGCACGCAGGCGCGTCACGCGCCCCGGCACCACGCCGAGCCCCTCGCCCGGTCCCTCCTCGCTTTCATCGAAGAGCAGCTGCATGCCCAGGCAAATTCCGAGGCACGGCAGTCCGTTGAGCAGCGCGTCGCGCGCCGCCTCGCGGGCGGCGGCCATGCGGATGGCCGCGGGAGTGAAGGCACCCACGCCGGGCAGCACCAGGACGTCGGTGTCGAGCGCCGCGCGCAGGTCCTCATTTACGAGAACCTCACGCCCCGGCGTGTCGAGCGCCTTGGCCAGCGAATGCAGGTTGCCGGCGCCGTAGTCGTAGATGGTCACCCTCACGCCAGCACCTCCCGCAGGGCAGTGAGGAACGTGTCGATCATCGGCCACGGCCCCATGCCCACCCGCAGCAGGTCGCCGTACACCGGAAGGCCCGTGAACCCGCGCACGGCCACGCCGCGCTGCGCCAGACGGTCACAGAGCTGCCGGGCGTCATTCACCGGCACCGCCACGAAGTTGCCACGCGCGTCGAGGGGCGTAAGGCCAAGCTGCCGCAGCGCGAGCACGGTGCGCCGGCGATTCACCACCGCTTCGTCCGCCTGGGCGCGCATCCACGCGCCATCGTTGGTCAGTGCGGCCACGGCGGCGCGCTCGGCGAGTGCATTGAGCTTGTACGGGCCACGCGACTTGCGCACCGCGCTGATGAGTGCCGAACCGCCGACGGCATAGCCAATGCGAAGGCCGGCGAGTCCCCAGGCCTTGGAAAAGGTGCGCACCACGAGCAGGCGCTCCATCGCGGGAGCTTCAGCGCGCAGCTCCGCCAGTTCCGGCGCAAAGTCGGCGTACGCTTCGTCCAGAATGACGATGGCCGCACTCTCGCGCACGATGCGTCGCACGATATCCGCCGGCGTGACGGTGCCCGTGGGATTGTTCGGTGAACACAAGTAGATGATGCGTGCGCCCGTGGCGAGCATCGCATCGGCGTCGGCGGCGCCGTCCGTCGTGAGCGGCACGGCCACCGGCGCCAGGCCGTTGAGGCGCGCAAAGACCGGCACCATTGAGAACGACGGACTGGGGTGCGCGAGCACGGCGCCCGGCTCGGCGACCGCCCGGAACGCGGCGTCGAGCACGTCATCGGAGCCGCATCCCGTGACGATCTGGTCGGGCGCCACGCCGATCTGCGTGGCGAGCAGCGTCGTGAGTGTACGCCCTGCCACGTCGGGGTATTCGCTCAGCGCCGTGGAAGCGACGTCGCGCATGGCGGCCAGCGCGTGCGGCGGCGCGCCGAACAGGTTGATGTTGTCGCGCAGGTCTACCGCGCACGACGTGGCGTCCGGGGAGTAAATGGGCACGTCGCGCAACGAGGCACGGGCGATCTCGAGCGTGTTCATGGGGCGCCCTCCGTCCACTGCCTGGCGGCTGCCGCATGCGCCGAGAGCCCCTCGGCGTCGGCAAAGATGCCGACATCGGCGCCAAGACCGGCCGCGGCCGCCGTCGAAATGCGTTGCCACGTGGTCCAGCGATAGAAGTCGATGGTCGAGAGTCCCGAGTACGCGCGTGCCAACCCGCCCGTGGGCAGCACGTGATTGGCGCCGCTCATGTAGTCGCCGAACGCCACACTCGACGTCTCGCCGACAAAAATGGTGCCCGCATTTCGCAGACTTCCCAGCAGGTCGTCGGGACGCGCGGTGGCAATGAGCAGGTGTTCCGGCGCCCAGCGGTTGGAGAAGGCAACGGCCTCCTCGAGGGATGATGCCAGCAGAATTCCGCCGCGGGCCACAAAGGCCGCCGCGATGATCGCACTGCGCGGCTCGCGTGGCGCCCACTCGGCCAGGCGTGCCTCAACCGCGGTGTTCAGCGCGGCCGACGTGGAAACCAGCACCACCGCAGCCACCGGATCGTGCTCGGCCTGCGCCAGCAGCTCGCGCGCGATCACGTCCGGAGAGGCACTCTCGTCGGCGATGACGAGCAGTTCGCTGGGGCCTGCGGGTGAGTCGATGGCGGTGACGCTCGACACCTGCACCTTGGCTTCGGCCACATACGCATTGCCCGGGCCGACAATGCGATCCACCGCGGGAATGGTGGCGGTGCCGAAGGCCATGGCCGCCACGGCGCCGGCCCCGCCCACCGCGAAGACGCGATCGGCGCCGGCCAATTCTGCGGCGGCGAGCAGGACCGGGCTGGGCAGGCCATCAGGACCCGGAGGGGTGCAGACGATTACCTCGCCCACGCCGGCCACGCGGGCCGGAACCACACCCATCAGCAATGAACTCGGGTACGTCGCGCGGCCACCGGGAGCGTAGACGCCCACGCGCCCCAGCGGATCGGGGCGACGGCCGATCACCACGCCGTCGGATGTCAGCGTTTCGCGCGCCACCGGGCGGAACGCCTCGTGGACCTGGCGAATGTTGGCCGCCGAGCGCTCCAGGGCCCGCCGAAGCTCCGGGTCGAGCGACGCGAGCGCGGCCCGCCATGCATCGCGTGGAATTTCGAGCGAGGAAAGCGTGACCCCGTCGAACTCGCGCGCGAATGCCATGAGCGCTGCGTCGCCCTCGGTGCGCACGCGCGCAATGATGGCGCTGGTGCGCGTGCGCACCACATCGTCGTTCGACGTGGCGCGGTCGAACAGGATGGACGCCGCGCGCGCGTCGAGTGCGCCCACCGTGCCGCGCACGGCGATGGCGAACGTGGTCATGCCATGAGCCTCTCGATGCGAGTGACCAGAATGCCCTCACCACCCACGGCCTTGAGCTGGTTGATGGTGCGGTAGATCGTCGCCGCCGGCGAGACGGCGTGCACGGCGACCATGGACCCGCCGTTCATGACGTCAATCACGGTCGGGCCGCTGATGCCGGGCAGGATGCGTTTTACCTCCTCGAGGCGTGCCCGCGGCACGTTGGCCATGACGTAGCGCCGTTCGCGCGCGGCGAGCACCGACTTGAGCGCGGCCGTCAGTTCGTCGAGTGCCTGGGTGCGCCCTTCGTCGCGCGGTGCGGTGGCCGCAATGAGGTGCGCCGTGGACTCGAGCACCGTGGCCACTTCACGCAGTCCGTTCACGCGCAGCGTGGACCCGGTGGAGGTGAGGTCGAGGATGATGTCGGCAATGCCGAGGTGGGGCGCTATTTCGACCGCGCCCGAAACCGGAACGAGCACCACCTGCTTGCCGGCGCGTGCGAAGTAGTCGGCGGTCAGGCGCGGGAAGACCGTGGCGACCCGGGACTGGTCGGGGATGTCGGCGATGGAGCGGATGCTCGACTCCTCGCGGGCCGCGACAACCAGCCGGCACCGGCCGAAGGCGAGGTCCAGTCGTGACTCGAGGGGGCGCTGCGATTCGCTTACCAGGTCCCAGCCGGTGATGCCGGCATCCGCGGCGCCGTCGGCCACGAACTCCGGAATGTCCTGAGCGCGGACGAAAATGGCCTCGAACTCGCCGCCAAGGGAGGCAACGAGGGCCCGTTCGGAGGATGACCGGACTTCGAGGCCGGCATCCGCGAGCAGGGCACGGGCATCGTCGTTGAGACGGCCTTTGTTGGGAATGGCAATGCGCAGCATATGAGGCAGGGACAGGGTGAAGGCAGGGACAGGGGCAGGGACATGCAAAAAGCCCGTCGGAGTTCCGACGGGCTCAGGGGATTCAGCTGGTGGTGGCGACTTACGCCAACCCGATGCTCAGCCGCACGCGCGCGTGCTCCCCCGACCCGTCGGGCCGTGGTGATGCACGTGGTGGTGGCGGAGTGCGGATGGCATGATGAACGAATCGTAGTCGGTTGAGGCGGCGGGGTCAAATTCGGACGGCAGGCGGCAAACTGTGGACTGCCGACCGCAGGCCCCCCGAGCTCGGGAAAACCCGGCGAGTCCTGGGAACCAACCCCCGGTCCCGGTGTCTTTAGCACCTGCCGGCCGGCGGGGTGACTCCACTTCAATTGCCGGGAATTGTGAATAGATTCACAATACTCTGGGAGAAGCCCCCCGGGGATACGATTCCCAACATCAAAGTACGGTTCCGGAGGAACGACAATGCGGTTCATTGGTTCGGCGCTCGTGGCGAGCGCTTTTGTTCTTGGCGCGTGCGGTGGCGGCGAGCAGAAGCCCGCGGCTGACAGCACGGCAGCGGCTCCCGCGGCTGCAGCTGCTGCGGCCCCGACAGCGGCTGGAACGGCGGCCCCGATTACGGGCACGACGCACGAAGTGAAGATGCTTGGCGACGAAAAGGGCTACCGTTTCGAGCCGGCGAACATCACGGTCAAGGTCGGCGACGGCATCAAGTTCACGTTCGTCACGGGCGGCCCGCACAACGTGGCGTTCGACCCGGCCCAGTTCACCGATGCGGCCGTGAAGGCGCAGCTCGACGCGAACTTCGGCCCCGAGAAGATGGCTGAGCTCTCGAGCAAGATGATGATGACGGCTGGCGAGTCGGCGACGATCTCGTTCGGCGGCATCAAGCCGGGCGAGTACCACTTCAATTGCACGCCGCACCTCGCGATGGGCATGAAGGGCGTCGTCACGGTCCAGTAGTCCGGACGCGGTCTCGCACCGCGCCCTGATGATTGCCAGGCGGGCGGGTCCGGACTCCGGACTCGCCCGCCTCGTCGTATTTTGCCCGTGATGCCGAGCCCCACCATCCATCCCCCGAGTCGCGCCGACTGGTTTGCCGCTCGGGCACTGCTTGCGACGCGACGCCTGCGGCCGTTCGCTCCACTTGGGGGACTCGCATTCGTCCTGGTGTTCGGGGCCGTCTTCGCGTTGCGCGGTCCACTCGCTGATCGCGCGGCCGCCGCCGAGCGCGCACGCACGCGATTGCACGCCACACAACGAGACACGCTCTCGCTGGTGGCTGCGGCTCACGATGCCAATGCCGAACTCGCCAGCCGTGACTCGACCGTGCAGGCGCTGGCGCTTGATGAGGGATTGCGGGCGGCACGCCCTGCCCTTTCGGCCCAGTCGCAGCGCGCGCGCGACTCGCTCCGGGCGCTGGCGACCTCGCTCGAAGGTCCGCTCGACCGGGCGGCGAAGGCGCCGCTGGCCGCGTCGTATCGTGCCCTCGCCGCCAGCCGGGCCATGCGATCCATCGCCAGCGTTCGCCCGCTGGTGGATTCGCTCGATGCGCTGGATCGGATGCGGCTTACGCTCGATCCGGCGGAAACGCCGCAGAGCATCTTCGCGCAACTCACGCAGCGCACCAACAGCATCGGCGAGTCGCTGCAGGAGGTAGCGCGCACGCGGCGCGCCGCGCTCGTGCGCGAGATCGCGACCATTGAGGCAAGCGCGGCCACGAGTGCGAAGGCGCAGGAATTCGCCGAAGACACGCTGATGGCGCGCCTGTCACGTGACAGCGCGCGCGCGCAGGCAGCGCGCGCCGATTCGTCGCTGCGGGAGGCGCGCCGGGAACTGGCGGCCAACGAGCAGCGTGCCGACTCCGCGGCGCATGCGCGGGCCGAACGCATCCTCGGCGCGTCGCCGATGGCGGCGGCCATTGCCGCGCTGGTGCTGGCCGGCGTCCTCGTGTTCACGCTGGCGGTATCGGTGGAGGCGCGCCGTCCGACCATTGCACACGCGAGGGAGGCGGAACGCCTGACCGGCGTGCCGGTGCACGCCGTGGAGGAGGGGGCACGACTCATCCGCGAGGGACGGGCGCGCCTGCAACCCGGGACGGGCATGGATCCGTTCCGCATGGTCTACCTGGCGCTGACCGCGAGTGGTACGCGCGAGCGCATCGTGTGCGTGACCGGCGATGATCCTGATACGGTTGCCGTCGTCGCCGGTCGCCTGGCGGTGAGTTCAGCGGCCGACGAGCGGGCCACGCTGCTCGTGGATCTCGCCCCCGATGTGCCTGCCGCGACCCGGTACTTCGCGGAGCGTGGCGAGCCCGGCTTCACCGAAGCCATTGCCGGAGTCCGCCTGTGGCGCGAGGTGGCACGCCCGGTGGGAGCAAGCGAAGGGCTTGGCATTGACGTGGTGCCGGCCGGCGCACGGCGACAGGATACGATCGAATCGACGGCGATGGCAACGAATCGCGACGAGTTCCACTTGTTCGCCAGCGAGTACGACTTCACCGTGATCGCGGCCCCCACACGAGACGCGATTGCATTGGCTGCGGTGCTGTGCCGGCAGCCGGCGACCGTTTATGTGGCACGGGTCGCGGAGACCACGCTTGATGTGCTGGTTGATGAGGTGCGGATGTTGACGCGTCTGGAGGTAAATTTGTATGGCATCCTGCTGGTAGACTGGCACGGGATTAAGGCTGGAAAAGCACTTAACTAGCGTTATTATGTCCTATAGCTGTCACTATAATGTCGCATAAATACTTCGTATGAATGGCGCATTCGCTGATACGATCATGACGCTTGAACAGGCGCACCTGAACCGGCTGGCGGGGTGGGGCGTAGCATCGACGATCGCGGGCGCCGCGCTCCTGTTGCTGATCTGGCGAAGACGCTCGTTGATGCCAATGCCGTTCCAGTTTGCAATGCAGACGATGCTCTGGGGCTTCATCGACCTCGTGATAGCCGGCGGTGCGTCTCGCGCGCTGGTGCTCAGGGACCACGCGGCGGCGGTGTCGCTCGACCGGATGCTCTGGCTCTTCATCGGGCTCGACGCGGGATTTGCGATGGTCGGCGTAACGCTGGTGCTTGCCGGCTGGCTGACGGGCCGGCGAATGGGCCTGGTTGGTGCCGGCGTGGCCGTGGCCGTGCAGGGTGCGGCGCTCGCGCTGCTCGACCTGATGCTGGCGGGCCAGGTGGGGCCGTTGCTGTGACGCGGATGCACCGGCGTGTCGCCGACGCTATGTTTCCAAAAACACCCCCAACGCCGGGGCCCCGCCTCAACCGATGACCGGCTACTCCGACCGCATCAACCACGCGTTTGCCTTTGCCGCCAAGCACCATGATCGACAGGTGCGAAAGGGCACGCGGCTGCCGTACATCACGCATCCCGCCAACGTTGCGGTCATCCTGACGCGCTACGCATGCGATGACGAGACGGTCGTGGCCGGCATCCTGCACGACGTCATCGAGGACTGCGTGCGCGAGGGCTGGACACGCGAGATGCTGGAGGAGCGCATTGGCGAGAAGTTCACTGCCGGCGTGCTCGAGACGGTGCTCATGGTCACGCACCGCAAGGTCGACGACGACGGCAACGAACTCGACAAGCAGGAAAAGAAGGCCGACTACCTGCTGCGCCTGGCGGATGCCTCCAATGCGGCGCGCTGGGTGTGCGCCGCCGACAAGATCCACAACGCCAGCTCCATCCTGGCCGACCTCCGGCGCACGGTGGATCCGGAATCGGTGTGGGGGCGGTTTTCCGTCGGCAAGGAAGGCACCATCCGCTGGTATCGCGCGGTGCACGACCGGCTGAGGGAGCTGGGATTCAACGCGCCGATCGTGGATGAGCTGAAGGACGTCACCGAGGCGCTGGAACTTTACTCGGACATCGGAGCAGGCCAGTCGGGCGGATAGTCGGAACTTCTACCTCGAAGGGCGAAGGGCGCGAAGGGGCGCGAAGGAATACATGGGGGGAACTGCAACCACATTGCAGTCCCCCCCATTCTGTTCCTCGCGGCCCTTTGCGCCCTTCGCCCTTCGTGGTAGAAGTTGTAGTTCAGGTACTCGGGTACGTCCGCACCACGTAGTCGTTGAGGATCACCAGGAACTCCTCGACGATCCGGTCGCCTTTCAGCGTCTTCAACAGCGCGCCGTCCACGTACACCGGCGCCTTGGGATCCTCGAACGTGCCCGGCAGCGAGATGCCGATGTTGGCATGCTTGCTCTCGCCGGGACCATTCACGACGCAGCCCATCACCGCCACCTTCATCTCTTCCACGCCAGGATGCGCCGCGCGCCACACGGGCATCTGTTCGCGCAGATAGTTCTGGATGTCCTCGGCGAGCTTCTGGAAATAGGTGCTGGTGGTGCGACCGCAGCCGGGGCAGGCCGTGACCTGTGGCGTGAACGACCGCAGCTCGAGCGACTGCAGGATCTGCTGCGCGACCATCACTTCCTCGGTGCGATCCCCCCCGGGGCGCGGCGTCAGCGACACGCGAATGGTGTCGCCGATGCCCTCCGCCAGCAGCAGTGACAGGGCGGCCGACGAGGCGACTATGCCCTTCATGCCGAGTCCGGCTTCGGTGAGGCCCAGGTGGAGGGGATAGTCGCAGCGTGCGGCGAGACGCCGGTACGCGTCCACGAGGTCCTGCACCTGCGAGATCTTGCACGAAATGAGGATCTGATCGTGCCGCAGGCCCACATCCTCGGCCAGCGCGGCGCTGCGCAGCGCGCTCTCGAGCATGGCCTCGATGTAGACGTCCTTGGCTTCGCGCGGGATGGACGCCCTGGCGTTCGCGTCCATCATCTCGGTCAGCAGGTCCTGGTCGAGCGATCCCCAGTTGACGCCCACGCGTACCGGCTTGTCGTTGTCGACCGCAATCTGGACGATGGTGCGGAAGTTCTCGTCGCGACGCTTGCCGCCCACGTTTCCCGGATTGATGCGGTACTTCGCGAGCGCGCGCGCCGTCGCCGGATACTTGGCGAGCAGCAGGTGCCCGTTGTAATGAAAGTCGCCAACAACGGGCACGTCACTGCCGGCGTCGCGCACGCGCTGCAGCAGTTCCGGCACGGCGGCTGCCGCCTCGTCGTTATTGACCGTGACGCGCACGAGCTGCGAGCCGGCCTTGGCGAGGGCGAGCACCTGAGCGGCCGTCGACGCGGGGTCGGCGGTGTCGGTGTTGGTCATTGACTGCACCACGACGGGGTGCGCCGATCCAACGGCGACGTTTCCGACGAGTGCGGTGACGGTTTGGCGGCGGGGCTTGAAGACCACGGCGTGCGGGTTGGGGTACAGGAAAACTAACGCCGAGGCGCCCCGGGCGGTTCGCGCCCCTCGCGCCGGTTCCTCCCCCTCTCGATATTCCGGGAGGCCCGCCGTCCAGGAGTACTGCCATGTCCGACGAATCGACCCCGACCCCCGTTGCCGCGCCGACGTCCGGCTTTGCGCGCCGCCACTGGGGCAAGATGACCCTGCTGACCATCGTCCTCGTGCCGCTGATCGGCATGAGCATCTGGGTGGGCGTAACCCTGGGTTATACGTACTCCGAGGGAACGCGCACGGGCTATGTGCAGAAGCTTTCGCACAAGGGCTGGCTGTGCAAGACGTGGGAAGGCGAACTGGCCATGACCACGGTGCCGGGTACGGCGCCGCAAATCTTCAACTTCTCGGTGCGCAGCGACTCGGTGGCCAGGGAGATCGAGAAGATCGAGGGCGCGCAGGTGCAGCTGCACTACAAGGAACACCGTGGCGTGCCGACGGCGTGCTTTGGCGAGACGTCGTATTTCGTGGATGGGGTGCGAGGGACCAAGTAACCGCGCATGGCCTACACAAACTGCGCGAGCTGCGGCGCCAAGGCGCTGGTGGGTGCCACGCGGTGCCCGCGTTGCGAGGCCCCGTTTGTGTCGTACGACGTGCAGGGCAAGCGCGTGCCCACCGTAAACTGCCCGGAGTGCGGCGTGCAGCGGCCCGCGGCCATCGGCGCCTGCCCCAACTGCTTCACCTCGGCCAATCACTCGTCGGTGCGGGTGTCACGCGGCCTCATCATCGCCGGGCTCGCGATCGCCAGCATCATCACCGTCGGGTATTTCGTGTCGCGGACGGTGCCACCCGTAAAATCGCCGACGGTACGAGCAATCGCCGCGACGGATTCCACGACCTTGGCCGATTCACTGGCGCCGGCGGGCTCGCCGCAGGACAGCGTGGCGCCGGATACCGCCATCACCAAGCCAGCTGCCGTGAGCGCTGCGCCGCTGCCGACCATTGCGGCCACCGCCAAGCCGGTACCACGCGACACACAGCCGCTCAAGCCGGCACCGCAGCCCATTGCCGCAGTAGCCGACACCGGTGTCTGGGTGAACGCCGTGGCCACCACGTGGGTGCGCGTGCGTTCGGCGCCGAGCCGCGACAGCGAGGTGCTGCGCATGATCGACTCGGCGCAGCACGTAAAGCTCGGCCCGCCCGTGTACGGCTGGCGCCCGGTGAAAGTAGGCGTCGATCGCGGCTGGGTGGATCCACGGCTCTTCACCGTGGTGCCGCCGCGACCCTAGCAGGCCATGTGCGCCTTCTTCGCCACGAACGCGCACCGATCTATTCTTCGAGCACCCTTCCAAACTCTGCCCGAATGCGCACGGTGCGTGCGAGTTCATCCGCATTCTGAAGCACCTTTTGCCGAAGGTCGAGCGGCAATCGGGGATGGTCGGCCAGAAACCTGTTCACGATGTCGAGCGAGGCGGCGTCGGTCTGGCCGTTGAGGAACGCGCCGAGCCACGAGCCCAGGAAGAAGATGCGCCGATGCGCCTGGATGTACGGCAGCGAATCGAGCGCGGGGCGCAGGTACCGCCGCGTCATGGCCTGGTGCTCGAGTGCATTGAACGCACCGAGTGACCCGCTGGCCCAGTCTTCGTTGAGCGTCGAGTCGGCGAAGTAGCGCCTGAAGTAGTCGGTCTTCACGGCGGCATCGCCGCGTGCGGCTCCTACCGTGAAAGCGCGGCGGCGTCCGTCGGGGGTGCTGTCGCGCGCCACCTGCGCGGCGAGCTTCGCGCCGGCGTCCGGCGCGCCGAGCACGGTGAGGTGCGTGACGATCTCCCAGCGCAGCGGATCCTTGACGGCGTCGCCGGCCGCCGAGTCGGCGGCGAGCACGGCGCACAGCCGGTCGAGCGCGGCGGGCGTGCGTGAGACGCTGACGAATGCGTCGAGGTACGCGCGTCGAATTCC
>Ga0315271_10001292_pt1 | contig 15013 bp, 11 predicted proteins | sample C3_top_MG_FD_204664 | JGI IMG/M metagenome (GOLD analysis project Ga0315271, IMG submission 204664) | Sediment microbial communities from Yellowstone Lake, YNP, Wyoming, USA - C3_top | ecosystem: Environmental > Aquatic > Freshwater > Lake > Sediment | place: USA: Wyoming | collected 2017-08-01 | reverse complement strand
CACCACCCGGCCATCGTCGCCCGGATAATACCAGCGGATTCCAAGAAAGCGTTCAAGGACATCATAGACCCCGTAGATTGTTCCCGAGCCGCCGATCTCCAGGTTGGCAGGATCGGGCAGGCGTCCGACAATGGCCATGCCGCCCGGGAAAGTTTTGACGCGAAACCCCTCCAGCGGAAGATCAGCGGCCGAAAGGCCCTTTTCCCTCGCCAGACGGCCCTCCCCAATGATCACAAGAGTTCCCTGAGGAATGGGATCTGCGTCCGTAATGATCGGCAAGATCGCCCCGGTGGCAAGTTTCACATGAAGCGCCAGTTCCTCGGCGGCAAAACGAGCCACTGTTTCCACCACACGGCCATTAATGCTGATCTGTTTTCGGTTCAGGCCGTTGTTCTGATAAACGGCGATCGGAACGTCCTCTGCCGGAATCACGAGGGTCGCGACCGGTTCGCCGGCCTTGACCAGCGTGATTCCTCCGCCCTTGGGTTCCGCCTCCACCTTGACCTGATTCAACGTCGGATGGACCAACGGGTCCGGAGCCCCTTGAGCCATGACGCCTGCCGACAGAAAACACACAAAGAATAAAAGGCTCTGTTTCATAACCGTCTCTCCAAGAATTAACCGATCGAATCGGGCTCTGTCCGACGTGGACAAAGTTTTCCTTACAAACCGTTCTATCTCACGCGCCCAGCCGGGGAAGGTGCCAGTCCTCCGGGAGGACGGGAACCGGCATTCCGATCCGGGCGGATTCCAACACCTTCAGGGCCACTCGATTGACGGCCACGGCACTCTCTACCGTACAGGGGTTTTCCCCTTTGCCCTCGATATGATCGAGAAACCGGTCGAGATGTTCATAATGCCCCTTATTGACATTCAGCCACCGAGGCTCCTCTCCGGCCTTCCGGGCGCGCTCCTGCTCGGCTGCAAACTCTCGCATATACCCGTTCAAGCCCTGTTGCTTGGCCCATTCGCACCCCTTTGCATAGGGGAAAAACCTCTGGACGGGCTCGTTTATCATGCCGACCTGACGAATCTCGATGTGCTGATCCATGGCTAGGGTTATGTTCTTCAAGGTCACTTCAAAGAGTTCCTTGGGGTAATTGAAATGCCCGACCATTGTATGAAACATCGTGGTCAAGGATCCGTCGGAAAAACGGATCAGAATCGCAAAGTTGCCACGGGGCGATCCCTCGGCATGAACCCGGACGGGAGCCAGCGGGGCATTGAGCCACAGGGCTAAATCAATAAAATGCACCATTTCCGCATGCATCAGGCCTTCCTCGTCGAAAAAAACCCAGCTTTTCCAGCTCCGACTGTCGTCATTAATGCGGATCAATAACTGCAGATACTCCTCTTCGGGCAGATACTCCCGGCCTTTCATCCGGTCGATGGCTGGCGGAAAGCCTCGAGTCGACTGACGCGCTTTTTCGACCAATCGCTTATACTCCTGCATGGCGGCTCCAGACCGCCGATTGTGTCCAACGCAAACCGGACGACCTGTCCTACGGGAAGCCAATACGATGTCGATCATCTCCTTGCGACTCGGGGCCAGCGGTTTCTCCGTATAGACCGCCTTGCCCGCTTCCAGGGCGGGCACGATGAAGGCACCACGCAGGTTCGTGTGGGTGCAGAGGATGCACGCGTCGATGTCCGGAGCCTCCACGATACGCTTCCAATCCGTCTCCGCACGCTGAGCTCCGAATTCGTCCCGGCAGGCCTCCGCCGCCGTTCGGTCAATATCACAGGTTGCGACCAACTCGATTCGGGGGTTGTCCCGACAGCTCTGCAAATGCGCGCCTCGCGCAAGATCTCCGCAACCCACTACCGCCACACGATGTGTTTTCAATTCTTTCTCCATTTATATGGGGGAGTTTATGGCGCCGCGCCCTCACTCCTCCTTGCATCCATCGCCACCGACCTGCCGGGATCTGCCCGTCCAGACAGAAGAAGGGGAAGGATACTGAAGCCCACGTGAAACACTAGCCAAATATAAAATCGTGCAGAGAAGCCCGGCCGACCGAGGATCAACCTTGACAAAGGCTCAAAGGTGCTTTAAAGTCCCAAATTGGACCTATCATGGGACGATTGTGTCTGAATCCAACGGGAGACTATCGATGACGAAGAAGATTGCAACAAAGGCAAGGGCTTTTCACGGGAAAGCAAGCCCGCAGGGGAAGAAAAAAGCGTCTATTGCAGCCCGTCCTGCGAAACCGGCTCCGGCCGTTGCCGCGAAACAAGTGAAAAAGTCGAAGCCTGGAGCCCCCCCCGGGGCACCTCATCGGACGGGGAGCACCCATCGGTCCGCAACGGCTGCTTCCGCCGCGGCCCTTCCCCCCGCCGTAGCGAAGAAGGGACGAGGGAAAGACCCGATGCATCTCGCCAAGGGCGTGAACGGAGAACCCGTCATCGAACTGGATCGCGATGCGAGGAATCTAAAAATCAAAGACTTGATCTCTCTTGCAAGCGAACAGGGCTACCTCACGTTTGACGATATAAACGAGGCGCTCCCCGAGATCGTGATCAGTGCGGACGAAATGGACAACGTACTCATCCTGCTGCGCGGGATGGATATCGAGGTCATCGACGCGGCCGACGTGGAAAAGGTCCGTCAGCAGCAGGATCAGGATGAGCGTGCGAAACATGCCCAGCACGCCGACGTTCTGGATGATCCGGTTCGCATGTACCTCAAGCAGATGGGGCAGGTTCCTCTTCTGACGCGGGAGCAGGAAGTCGAGATTTCCAAACGGATCGAGGATGCGGAACTTCAGAGCCGGATGGCTTTTTGTCGCTTCGGATTTGCGACAAAAGCCTGCATGGATCTTCTCGAACGACTGGAAGCGGGGAAAGAACGCTTCGACCGTCTCATCAACGACAAGTTTGTCTCGAATCGGGATAAGTACTTCAAATCCTTGCCCAAGGCGCGGGCGGGAATCCGGCGCGCCAATCAGACGGCTCTCCTGCGACTGGCAGCGCTTCCCGCAGCGAAAAAGAAAGGCGTCCGGGCATTTGAAAAGGCGGATAAAAATCTTGATCAGGCGCGGGACCGCATAGCCGACCATTTGGGCAAGTTGCATTTCAAGCAGAAGGCGATCGAGGACTGCATGGACGTTTCCGATCAAATTAACCAAAACGGCCGGGCTCTGCGCAAGGAACTCAATCGCCTGGAGCGCGGCCGGGAGACCGAGGCCCGTACCCAGGCTCTCAGCAAAATCCATAAGGATCTGGTCGCCTTTGAACGGGAAACTCTCATTCCGTTCGACCGGTTTGACGCCCAGTATCAGAACCTGAAAACGTGGATGCGGAAAAGTCTTCGCGCGAAATCCGAGATGGTCGAGGCGAACTTGCGACTGGTCATCAGTATTGCGAAGAAATACACCAATCGGGGGCTGTCCTTCCTCGACCTCATTCAGGAAGGCAACATGGGCCTGATGAAGGCGGTTGAAAAATTCGAATACCGGCGCGGGTATAAATTCAGCACCTATGCCACCTGGTGGATTCGTCAGGCGATCACCCGCTCCATTGCGGACCAGGCCCGGACCATTCGCATCCCGGTGCACATGATCGAAACCATCAATAAGCTCATGCGCATTCAGAAACAGTTGATTCAGGAGTTCGGACGCGAGCCGACACCCGATGAAATCGCCGAAGAAATTTCCCTTCCGGTCGACCGGGTCCGCGCGATCCTCAAGATCTCGCAGCAGCCGATTTCCCTCCACAGCCCCGTAGGGGATAGCGATGACACGAACTTTGGCGATTTTATTGCGGACCTGACTGCGGAGAACCCCGCGGAAATGACTGCGCAGGCGATGCTAAAAGATCGGCTGCGACAGGTGCTGCACACCCTGACGGAGCGTGAACGCGAGGTCCTTTCGCTTCGCTTTGGATTAGCGGACGGGTACTCGCGCACACTCGAGGAAGTCGGCAAAAAGTTCAATGTGACTCGCGAGCGCATCCGTCAAATCGAGGCCAAGGCCCTTCGTAAAATGAGACATCCGACCCGATTGCGACGATTGGAGGGCTTTCTGGAAGGCGGTGCATGAGCCTGAGCCAGATCATCAAGCGGGACGGCAATCTGGTCGCCTACGACCTCGAGCGGATCGCAACCGCGATCTTCAAGGCCTCGGCGACGGATGGCGGAGATTTCGAGTCCGCCGAGGCGGTCGCCCGGAAGGTCGAGCGGCAGTTGGAGGCTAACTACGGACGGACGTCGATCCCCACGGTGGAGGACATTCAGGACGTGGTCGAGGACGTGCTCCTCCGCGAAGGCCACACACGGACCGCGCGCGCCTATATGATTTACCGCAACGACCGCGCGCGCGCGCGCGCGGCCCGCGTCGGCAGTGTAGAAGCCACGGACAACATCCCGTACAAGGTGATCTACGAGGTGCTTCGCTGGAATCTGGACCATGGTTGCGACACGGTCGACACCCTGAACCAAACGATCGCCGAAGGTCGCCTGCCAGATCTGGTGGCGGCGTCCGAGGAGCGGTATTCGCAGGAGGTACTGCAGTGCGCCGATCGCGTGACCGAACGACCCGACGTTCGACTCATCATTATCGCGGGGCCGTCCTCCTCCGGAAAAACCACAACGACGATCAAACTCAGCGAGCGGCTGCGCGAGGCGGGCCGGGAGTTGGTTGCGCTGAATGTGGACCATTATTTTTTCGACCTGGAACAGCATCCCAAGGATGAATTTGGGGATTATGACTATGAAACACCGCATGCACTCGATCTACCGCTGATCCGTCGCCATCTGGAAGAACTCATAACGGGCCGAACCGTGCGGATTCCGTTCTATGATTTCAAGACTGGACGTCGTTCGCTGGAAGCTCAGAAGATGTCGCTCGCCCCTCACCAGATTCTATTGATCGACAGTCTGCACGGTCTCTACGATGGGATGACGTGCGGAATCCCCGCGAACCAGACATTCCGGCTTTATATTGAAACGCTCGGACAGCTTCGCAACGGCGAGGGCGTATTCATGCGATGGGCGGACAATCGACTGCTCCGCAGAATGATCCGTGACAGCTGGCATCGCAATCATCAGCCGATGCAAACGCTGACTCATTGGCACTACGTCCGGGCCAGCGAGTTGAAATATATCATTCCGTACATCGGGAGTGTCGACGCGGTGGTGAACAGCGCGCTGCCCTACGAACTGCCCATCCTCAAGCACCACTTATTTTCCTTCTTCCCCGACGCCGTGGAAACGTTCCGGACGGATGCCAAGCGGCAGGACGCCTATCTGCGCGCGCGACGGGTGCTGGATCTACTGGCCCCGTTGACCGCCGTTCCGGACGCGGGAATCGTCCCGGAATCCTCCCTGCTGCGGGAGTTCATCGGCGGAAGCCGCTACACCTACTAAGTCCGGCGAGAGGGCCATCCAAGGGGGCTCATCGACTCAGGACGGAGCCGGATCGCCGGATCGTTCGCGGATCCAGGTCCGGTACTCACCCGAACGGACCTGCCCCACCCAGTCCGGATGATCCAGATACCACCGGACCGTCTTTCGCAAGCCGGTGTCGAAGGTTTCACGGGGCCGCCAACCGAGTTCCGATTGGATCTTGGACGCATCGATGGCGTAGCGGCGATCATGTCCAGGCCGGTCTTTGACGAACGTGACCAGCGATCGGCGGGGTCGGCCGCCGGACAGGGGTTCGGCCATCTCGTCGACCAGATCGCAGAGCCGCTCTACGATCTCGAGGTTCCGCTTCTCGCAGTCTCCCCCGATGTTGAAGGTCTCGCCCTCCCGGCCCCGGAACAGGACTGCCGCGAGGGCTTCGCAATGGTCGCGGACATAAAGCCAGTCCCGGATATTCTGCCCATCGCCGTAGACCGGGATGGCCCGGCCTTCCAGCGCATGGAGGATCGTCAGGGGAACCAGTTTTTCAGGGAACTGAAACGGCCCGTAGTTGTTGGAGCAATTGGACACGGTCACGGGCAGGCCGAAGGTCTCCCGATAGGCCCGCGCCAGATGATCAGACGCGGCCTTCGAGGCCGAATAGGGGCTGTTGGGCTGGTACGGAGTCCTTTCGCTGAACCGCCCGGTTTTCCCCAGGCTTCCGTACACCTCGTCCGTGCTGACGTGATGGAACCGGAGCAGACGATTCCGCCGGGCTCGCGCCGCCTCCAGCAGGTGATAGGTTCCGACAATATTTGTTTGCACGAAATCATCTGGACGGACGATGGAGCGGTCCACGTGCGACTCGGCCGCAAAATGGCAGACGGCATCCACCTCATACTCGTCGAACACGCGGACCAGTTCGGCCGGCTCCCGGATATCCGCGCGCTGGAACACATAGCGGTCGCCTGCCTGCCTGGCAATGTCGTCCAGATTCCGGGGATTCGCCGCATAGGTCAGGGAGTCCAGATTGATCACCCGTCCCTGGAATCCGGCCTCGTCGAACAGATGCCGGATGAACCCGCTTCCGATAAAGCCGCAGCCGCCCGTAACCAGCAGATTCTTCATGATTCCCTCCGAAGGGCCTCGATCCAACCGGCCCCATAGGTTGTGGCGAATAATCGAACGTCCTCCTCCCAGGACCGGAAGACGCCCAACCCTTCCCTGTGCAGCCGGGCGTTCAGAAGAATGGAGTTTCGGGGCCGCGGCGCAGGCGTCGGAAAGTCCCGGGTCATGCACGGGGCCATTTCACGGTCGATCCCCGCCGCAGACAGAAAAAGTTTTGCGAATTCGTACCACGTGGCGTGTCCCTCAGACACCGTGTGGTACACGCCGCGAGAGTCCGCCTCTGCCAGTTTCAGCAACTGCTCCGCGAGGCGGCGCGACCAGGTCGGGCATCCGTGCTGGTCGTCGACCACCCGGAGAGGGCGTCCGGAATCCTTCAATGCGAGACGAAGGATTGTTCTCGGGAAGTTGGCGCCCTGACTGCCGTACAACCAGGCCGTTCGCGCGACGACAGCCTTCGGAGCCAGCCGGAGGACCGCTCGCTCGCCTTCGAGCTTCGTGTGTCCGTACCAGGTCGCGGGACCTGTGGCATCCTCCTCCCGGTAAGGTTCAGGCGGCGGGCGATCGCCGGGAAAGACGTAATCCGTTGACACCTGAACGAGCAGGGCTCCGTGCTTGCGGGCGACTTCGGCCAGTACGGAAGGCAGGGTGGTGTTCAGGCGAAGCGCTTCCTCGTGGTCGGTTTCCGCTGCATCGACGCGCGTGTAGGCGGCGCAGTTCACCAGGATCTCCGGCCCGAATGCGTCCGCCTCCGGTCCGATGGCCCGCGGATCCGACGCATCGCATTCGGGCAGGTCCAGACCGTGAACGGTATGGCTTAAGCCGAACACCTCCATCACGTCACGGCCCAGTTGCCCTTTTGCCCCCACAATCAAGATGTTCATCTCTGAAATCTCTCGAAATCTCCTGAACCCATCGGGTTCCCCGATCCTGCACGCGAAGTGTAGACGGAGGACTTCAAGCCGGCAAGTGTTCACTTGCGTGAAACGCTTGCGCCTTGTCATGGCTGTGCTATCATCACGAGGTTTGATGTCTTACCTGGCGGCCGAGGGTGGCCACAAGAGCATGAGCGAAGAAGATCGGACGATTCGAATTTATCTCCGGGAGATCGGGCAGGTCGACCTGCTGACTCCCGCGCAGGAGATCGCCCTCGCGGCTCGAATCCGAAAGGGCGATGCCGAAGCGCGACAACACATGATCCGCGCCAATCTCCGGTTGGTTGTCAAGATTGCTCAGGATTATGCGCGGTACGGACTCCCCTTGTTGGATCTAATCTCCGAGGGAAACATCGGGCTGATCACTGCGGTGGAACGATTCGATCCCAAAAAAGGCGGCAAACTCAGCACCTATGCCGCCTGGTGGATCAAGCAGAGAATCAAGCGTGCGTTAGCCAATCAGAGTAAAACGATCCGGCTTCCAGCCCATCTGGTGGACAAGATATCGAAAATGAGAAAAGTCGAGCGGAAGCTGACCGCAAAGCATGGTCGCGACCCGACGTACGCAGAAATGGCCGGAGAGCTGGGCGTGGATGCGGCCACCATTTCGCACTGGACCTCGGCAACCGCCACCCCCCTTTCGCTGGATGCTCCGATTGGCGAGACGGAGGGCTCGTCTTTTGGCGATATCATCGGAGACGACAATGCCCGCACGCCCTTTGACGAAATTAATGACCGCCAACTTCTGGAAGAAATTGCTTCCGTGCTTCATCGGCTCGACCATCGGGAGCGCGAGATTCTGAAATACCGATACGGACTGGAAGCCGTTCCCCCCGAAACGCTGGATGACGTCGGTAAACGTTTTGGCATTACTCGCGAACGAGTTCGGCAAATCCAGAATCAGGCGCTGATCAAACTGCGCACCATTCTGGAAGAAGTGCATCTCCCCGAGGCAGGAGTCTCTTCATCGTGAACCTTCACGCCATCCAAGCTGCAATCCGGGACGTTCCGGATTTTCCGAAACCTGGCATCCTGTTCAAGGATATCACGCCGATTCTGAGCGATCCCCGTCTGTTTCGGGCCACCGTGGATCTCTTCGCAGAACGGCATCGAAACACGGCACTTGATGCGATTGCCGCCGTGGAAGCCAGGGGCTTTCTGATTGGCGCCGCCCTGGCGGACCGCATGGGTATCGGACTCATTCCGATTCGCAAGCGAGGAAAACTGCCCTTCCGCACACTCGAAGCCTCGTACGATCTGGAATACGGGTCGGCCACTTTGCAAATTCATGAAGATGCGTTACCCCGCGGAGCGCGAACCCTGCTCGTAGATGATCTTCTGGCCACAGGGGGCACCCTCGCAGCAGCGGCCGACCTCATTGAACGGCTCGGCGCGAAGGTGATCGAAATCGATGTACTGATCGAGTTGTCCTTCCTGAATGGACGGGCCCGGCTCGGATCGAGGCCCGTGTTCGCCCCCCTTGTTTACTGAGAGCCGGCGCCCGATCCCTCTTCCAGCGCATTCCGGATCGCATTTCCCAGACTCTCGCGGGTTAAGGGCTTCTGAAGATAGTCCAGCACCCCCAGCCGACGGGCCTCCACCACCCGGTCCGTTTCGACGAAACCCCCGGCCAGGAGAATCCGGGAATTCGGAGCCTGTTCAAGAATTTGGCGACAGGCTTCCGCTCCATCCATGGAATCCCCAAGAATCAAATCCATGAGAATAGCATCTGCAATCGGGCCCCGCCCCGCCAGGGAGTCCTGGACAAAAAGAATGGCCTCTTGCCCGTTGGCGACGGCGTGGACTTGATACCCCAGGCTCTCCAGCAGGCGACCCATTTCCAGTCTTTGCCCGGCGTGATCATCCACAACCAGAATCCTCTCGTGTCCCCGGATCGAAGCAACGGCCGACGGCGACGCTTCTTCGGGCTGGGCCATCAGGGGAAAGTGAATGTGCACCTCGGTCCCATCCTCTCCGACCGCTTGAAGACGGATAAACCCCTGCATGGCATGAATCAAGGCCAGGATTTCCGCAAGGGCGAATCCTGTATCCGATGAAGCGGCCGACGACGACTCAAAGGTAAAGGGTTCAAAAAAACGATCCATCTGTTCGAAGGACAGTCTCGCAGTGCAACCGATGACCAGATGCGCATAGGAGCCCTTTGCGCCTTCCCGGTAAATTGCCGCCGCCTGAAGATCATGCTCACGACCGGCACCCATCCAGACACGCCCCCCTCTCGGCAGCAAGGCAAACAAGGTAGTAAGAAGACAGGAAATCGATTGGACAAGAGCTTCTGGATTCCCTTGAATCGGCAAGGGATGCAAGGGAATCGATGCGGAAAAGCGAACGTGCGGATGCCGGCCCCTAAGCTGCGTATGGGCATCGGAGGCCAGATGTTTCTGTAAGACGTCCTGGAGGTCCAGAAGCTCCAGTTTCACCGCCGGCGGATGGCTCACCCGCCGAAGATGATTCCGGAGGTTTTCCAATGGCTCAACCGCCTGATCTACGGCTTGCACCGCACGCCGTAACGGGCTGTCCGAGGGAATGCCATCGGCGAGAAGCCGGATCCCTTTTCGCAATATTTCGGACGGAGTCGCCAGAAGCCGATCCAGCCCGATGGCCAGCGCACGAAGAGATCGACTCCGTTCCGCATGCACAACACGCAGGTCGATTTCTTTTCGTCTCTCCCGCTGCACCTGCTGCTCCTGCGAAAGCCTGCGCCGCAATCCGGCCGTGTCAAGCGCCGCTTGAATACGGTGTGCGATTTCCTCGGATTTTGCCGGCTTCTGGATGTAATCCGTTGCGCCCTGCTGAAGGGCCTCAATCGCGGATGCCGCCGTGCCGTGCCCGGTGATCACCATCACCGGAAGGTCCGGAAGGCGCTCCCGAAGCTGTTTCAGAAGAGACAATCCGCTCTCCCCTTCCATCACAAGATCGGTCAGCACAAGGTCTACGGTTTCCATGGCAACGATTTCCATGGCTTGCCGGGCAGAATCTGCTCGCACCGTTTCAAAGCCTTCCCGCTCCAGCCCTTCGGCTATTCCAATCCGCACGATTTCATCATCATCCACAATCAGAATACGGGATTTCATCAAACGGTCTCCTGTGCTAGCGGAAGGTAAAGGGTGAATAGCGTACCCTGACCCAAAACGCTTTCGACTTCTATTCTTCCATGGCTGGCGCGAATCAAGGAGTCGGCTACCGTTAAGCCCAGACCGGTTCCGTTAGCCCCCTTGGTCGTATAAAATGGAGTGAATATTCGAGTCATCTGTTCCGGAGCGATCCCCGTACCCGTATCGGAAATCCGGATCGCAGCCTGCGCGCCCTCGCAGGTGCAGCCTAGCGAGACGGTTCCACCGGCAGGCATTGCGTCACGGGCATTCATCAGGAGATTCAGCAGTACCTGAACCAGATCTTTACGGGGGATCGAAACAGATTGATCCGCTTCGCGCGTGTGGATCTCAATGTGAACATTGGCTTTCTGCATTTGCCGATCCAGAAGATCCCGGACAAACACCGCCGCTTCCATGAACCGGCAGGTTTCCCCTAAAGACGGCTTGTTTGTCCCGAGCCACATGAGTTGCTGAACCAGCGAAGCGATGCTTTGAATCCCCCGTTCCACCATGTCTAGACTCCGCTTGGCCGGCGATCCGGCGGGCAGGGCATGGCGGGCATTGTCCACATGGCTGAGCATGCCCTGGAGGGGATTATTCACCTCGTGGGCAACCCCTGCGGCCAGAAGACCGAGCGAACTCAGCCGATCCGCCCGCTCCAGCAGGCTTTGTTCGCGCGACTCGAGCATTTTCCGCTCCATGATCCGGTGACTGTCTTCTGCATTCCGGCGACGAGTGATATCTTCGATCAAGCCATCGATTCCGATTAGTACCCCCTCCGCATTACGATGCGGTACCGGGGTGTGCCGAACCCAGCATGGAGATCCATTTTTATGCACGATCCGATGCTCCAACGGTTCAACCGCAAGCCCCTTCATCACGCGGTCGATCGCCTGCAGTACCGGAGGCCGGTCTTCTAGAACGATCATGTTGTACCAGAGATACGGATTCGAATCGTACTCGGCGGAGGTGTATCCCGTTACGGCCTCGCACCCCGCTCCGTGACGCGTCTGGACTATCCGGCCCTCACACAAGACAGATTCATAGACATAATCCGTCACAGAAGCCAGTAGCCGGCGATACCGCTCCTCGCTTTCCCGTAGCTCCTGCGCCGCCTGTTTATCCGTAATGTCCCATAAAACCCCTTCATAATACTGTAGCGACTGACTCGCGTCCTGGAACAGTCTGGAATGCTCCTCGATCCAGCGGACCTGCTGATCCCTCGTCCGGATCCGGTAGATCAAGACCAAAGTTTCCTCCCCGCGCGACAGACTGTCCTGTACCGCCTGTACAACCCGCATCTGGTCATCGGGGTCGAGGATGGACGCGAACGAGCGGCGACCGGATAAAAAATCTTCGGACGAATATCCGAACAGGTTGATATTGTCCGAAATATAGCGAATCGCCCAGGACGCATCGACGCACCGCACAAAGGCAACAGAAGGGCTTCGATTGACGACACGCTCCAGTTGGTGCAATTCCAGAAGGGTGGCTTGAAGAGTGGCTTCGTCGCGCTTGCGCTCCGTGATGTCCGTGGAGATTCCGAACGTGCCGAGCGTCTTTCCTTCGGCGGTGAACAGCGGATACTTGGTTGTCTGAACCCAGGTTTCCCGTCCATCGGGCCATCCTTCTCTCTCCTCTTTTGTGATGCTCAGAGCATATCCGTTCAGAAGCGCTTTTTCATCCATCCGTGCGGCTTCCGAATGGGCGGGAGAGAAAAAATCTGCATCCGTTCGCCCCAGAGCTTCCTCCGGGCTGCTGATTCCAAGCCACCGCGCCATGGCCGCATTGATTAGAATGAATCGACTGGCCTGATCCTTGAAATAAATATGACTGGGACTATCCGCAAGCAGAGCACGGAAAAGCCCTTCAAACTTCAGCCCCTCAGGGAGGAGGGGGGGGCGGTCATGAGATGCATTCGACATGGCTGTAGAAAGGTAAATCCCCATTGCGGTCGCAACCGACGACTCCACCCGCAGTATAATGGAACGGGACGAAAAAGAAAGCCCACGCCGTCCTCCCCACGCCGATTATCCACTGAGGCGTTTGCAGACAACCCAGAGGGGGTTTGCAAGAGCCTCCTTTATAACTGAAGTCGGAAAGAAGCCAACTCGTGACGCTCTTCGCACGGGAGACGAATCCATTCCGGGGAAACGGCTGCATCGACGCCAAGCCCAAGCCGGGCTATACTGTCTTATGGGTTCTTTGCGAACCAAAACAGGGACTGGAGGTTGCCGATGCAATACATGAGAAAGTCGGTGGCGGCAGGAATCTTCCTTCTGTGGGCCGGGACCGGGTGGACAGCAGAAGTCATGGTGCAGGTCGTGGGGAACCGAGTCAACCTGCGCTCGCGCCCGGAACCGAACGCAGAAGTGATCGGACAAGCCGAAGAGGGAGCCCGCTTGACCGCACGATCGATCAGCGGGGACTGGGTTGAAATCGCCGCGCCGGACTCTGTGGCCGCATGGGTTCACCGGGACTTCATAGAGAACGGCACGGTCCGGGTCTCCCGGTTGAATGTGCGTGGCGGACCGGGCATTACGTATCAGGAAATCGGATTCCTGAATCAGGGGGATCCCGTTCAGATTCGGGAAGAATTCGGCGAGTGGCTGAAGATCGCCCCCCCCGATAACGCTTCGCTCTGGGTCAATCGGGAGTTTGTTCAAGTTCTTCAACCGCCGAAGCGGAGGGTCGAGCCATCCCAAGAGCCCTCCCCGACGCAGCCGCTTCCGCCGCCGGATCCGCTACCGCCCCTCATGACTCCAGCTCCCTCTGCCACGCCCTATGTGCCGGAGGATTTAACCCTGATGGAAATCGAGGGACAAGGCCGCGCCGTCCAACGCGAGGGCATGGTCCGCGTCGCTGATCGGTGGTTTAACCGGCGACCGACCCGTTTCCAATTGGAAGGCGAACTGGACGGGAAGCGAACTCTGATCTGTTACTTACGAGGAAGCGATGACCAGTTGCGTTCATTTAAGAATCGGCATTTGCGAATCAAGGGCCGGGAGTATCAGGTCAAAGGAAGCCGCCTGCCCGTGGTCGTCGTGGATGCGATAGCCATACTCGACCCTCCGCTCTAGCGCTGGCTTCTACGTACAAGGGGAACCCGGACCTTGACCCGGATGCACGCCGGCCTGCGCTTTGGATAAGTAGAGATTTTCGGTTTATTCTTCGAGGAGGGCCGAGACCTGTCTACTCAAAGACCTCACTGAGGATCTCGCGAGTCAACGTCACCCAGTTCCTCACCCGGTTCGGATCCCGCTCGACGGTTTGAACGTCCTTGAGAGTGATGTCCACATGGCACTCCTTGCACGCATTCAAGTCGCGCCGGAGAATGGAACGGACCCGATCCGGATCGAATCCGTAGCTCACCATATCGGCCGGGCTGGGCCGGTAGCTGAACACATAGCTCTTCCCGATCTGTTCGGCGCACTTCGCCACATTCGAAAAAGGAGAAATCGCAATGCGGCGCAGGTTCGGAATTTGCCGAAGCATGTCGATCTTATAGGTCAGGTCCTCACAGCAGCCGTACGCGACCAATCCGAAATGCCGAAGAATCGGCAGTTGGTACTGCAATAAAAATTCATCATGCATGGCGGGGGAAACCGCAGTGAATTCCTGAGCCGCCGCGTGACACCAGAGCTGATTCCGCCGGATTCCGTTTTGATTCATTGCAGGGTCTTGCAGTTCTTCCGCATATGGCATGGCCTGATTCTGATGGGCGAGGAGATTCCAATCCCCTGCAGCTTCCGCCTCCTCGTGAGTCTTCAATACCCCGTCCGACATGAACTTGACCAATCGATGAAGCTCCTCCGGATGGTCCGTCATATCGAGCATCATGTGCTCGATCCCGCGCAGGTAGCCCAACTCCGTGGACAGGTCCATCTCCCACATGCGGTACTCAGGAGCCCGATCCACCGCAACGGGAAGAATATCCCCCAAGATCTCCGAAAGGCGCTGCGCATTGGAGGCCGTTTGGATCTCATCAATTCCATGCCACGGGGTGCGGAGTTTTCCTGTTTCGGACAGATCCCGGAGCGGATAGTCGACCTTAAAAGAACCCAGCGGCTCGTCACTGTAATGGAGATCCTTAGGCACGCCCCATCCGGAGCAGGTTCGCGTCGCCTGCACCGTAACCCACGGTTCAAAGATCGAATCGTCCTGCAGGGTATTCCAGAAAAGATGCTTGCGAAAATAATCTTCATAGACCCGGCAGAACGCATCCTCGCACAGGCATTGCGACAGGGACATTTCGGCCCACGCGAAAGCACGGACATAGATCAGGGGACGGGTTTTCTTCAAACTATTGTGCTGACGCCATAAGACACGACGCTTCTGCTGCACAGGCTCCGCGCATATCTCGACATAGCGCCGCGCTAGGTCCCGTAGAATGGACGTGTCTTTATCCTTATTCATTACCTATTCCTATTCCGGTGATTCTTGAGATATTCCCCGCCTTGGCCGTTTGCTTTATCCGGTGCGACCGAACTTCCGGTAGA
>Ga0315271_10001291_pt1 | contig 15019 bp, 6 predicted proteins | sample C3_top_MG_FD_204664 | JGI IMG/M metagenome (GOLD analysis project Ga0315271, IMG submission 204664) | Sediment microbial communities from Yellowstone Lake, YNP, Wyoming, USA - C3_top | ecosystem: Environmental > Aquatic > Freshwater > Lake > Sediment | place: USA: Wyoming | collected 2017-08-01 | reverse complement strand
GCGCCCGCGGGCTCGCCGCGTGGTGGATCGATGACCGCGGGCGCCTCGGGATGACGCCGGATGCGCGCGTGCGGACGGCCTGGGCGGCCGAGGACCGTCTCGGCTAGGTCCTGCCCGGCACACCGATTCGCAGATGTTTCAGGACGGGGTGCCGCGTGCACGAGGACCGGTCCAAACCCCGGCTTTCAAGCCCAGGCCACGCTCACTGGACGCGCTCATGAACCAGGTGCGAGTCGAGCGACCCGAGATCAGCGGCACTGGCTCATTCGGGCAGGCGCAGGCGGCCCACCCGAGCGCGGACCCGGGCATGTCAGGCCGGGGTGCCGTCTCCGGCGGCCGCGGCTGCGGCTTCGGCCTCGGCCTCGGCCCGCAGCTGTGACGGGGGCGTCTCGCCCAGGGCGACCGCCAGCTCGTCGAGCGTCGGATAGCCCTCGCGAGCGCCCGCACGCGTGACCGACAAGGTGGCCGCCACCACCGCACGCCGGGCTGCGGCCACGAGATCCAGGCCCCCTGCGAGCGCCGCCGCGAGCGCTCCGTTCAGCGCGTCGCCAGCGCCGGTGGCATCGACCGCCTTGACCTTGGGCGCCTTGATGTCCACGACCGGGCCGGTGGGCCGGACCAGCATCGCGCCACTGGCACCCAGCGAGACGAGGATGGCCTTGGCGGCACCCGGGCCTTCGCTGGTGGCCTCGAGGAGCGATCGGGCTGCCTTCACTGGCTCGTCGATCCCATACACGGGGCGCCCGGAGCGCAGGGCGTCCTCCGACGCCAGCATCGCCAGCTCACCGCGGTTCGGGACCACGATGTCGGCCAGCGAGATCACCGATCGGTCAAGGCCTCCGGCGGGCGCCGGGTTGAGGATGGTCCAGGCGCCGCCCGCACGCCCGATCCGGAGCGCCTCGCGGGCGGCATCGGTCGAGATCTCGTGGGTGACGATGACGGCATCGCCCTCGTGCGGGTTGAGCCGCCCCAGCGCCTGTCGGACGTGGGCCGCGGTGAGGCCGGCGTTGGCGCCCGGCGCGACGGCGATCTGGTTCTCGGCCTTGGCATCCACGAGGATCAGGGCGACGCCCGTGGCGGTGTGCTCCAGCGTGACCAGCACGTCGGTCCCGACGCCCTCGCGCGCGAGCGCGGCGTGGGCCTCAGCAGCGAACGCGTCGTCACCGAGGGCCGCGACCAGCATCACCGGGACGCCGAGACGCGCGGCGGCCACCGCCTGGTTGCCACCCTTGCCCCCGTGGAAGCGCGTGAACGTGCCGCCCATGACGGTCTCGCCGGGCTGCGGCAGCCGCTCGGTCTGCACCACGAGGTCCACGTTCACGGACCCGACGATCAGGACCCGACCGCTCATCCGAGGTTTGCCCCTTCCCCTGTCCGGCTACGACCCGGTGATGTCCGGCTACGACCCGGTGATGTCCGGCTACGACCCGGTGATGTACTCGCCACCGTCGACGCCGATGACCTCGCCATTGATGAAGTCCGTGCCCTCGCCGGACAGCGCGAGGATCGTGCTGGCCACGTCCTGGGGCGTCGTCATCCGCCCGGTGGGGTTGCGCCGCGTGGCGGCCTCAATGATCGCGTCGTGCTCCGGGATCTTCATCAGGGCCGGGGTCATCGTGACACCCGCCCGGATGGTGTTGGCCGTGATGCCGGTGCCCAGGCGGGCCAGCTCCATCGCCAGCTGCCGGGTGTGCGATTCGAGGGCGGCCTTGGCCGAGGAGACGACGCCATAGCTGGGCACGACGCGGGTCGAGCCCTCGGAGGTCATCGCGTAGATCTTGGAGCCCTGCGCCAGGAAGCCGCCCCGCCACAGGTCCTGAACCCAGTAGACGAGGCTGTTCGCCATGACGTCCTGGGTCATCTCCATCTTCTTGCGGTCGGCGCCGGCCTTCGGATCCTCGGTCAGGAACGGGACCAGCGAGCCGAAGGCGAGCGAGTGCATCACGACCCGCACGTACGGCTGCCGTCCCTCGGCATGGGACCGGTCGAAGCGCTCCCGGAGCGCGGCCAGAGCCCCGGCGCGCTTCTCGTCGTCGGCGGCGTTCATGTTGATGTACATCGCCTCGGACCCGAGGGCCTCGATCCTCGCCTTGACCTCCTCGACATGCGCGATCGCCGCACGGAAGTCGAGATGGATGCCGCAGATCCGGTACCCGTCCGCGGCAAGCGCAAGCGCGGTGGCCTCGCCCATGCCGGAGGAGGCGCCCAGGATCAGTGCCCAGCGCTCGCGGTCGTCGGTCATGGTGGTCCTCCGGGGGTCTCTGGAATCCCGCGACAGCGTGCGGCGCGGGCTCCCGGAGTCTACCAAGCGCGGGGTCACCGGCCACAGGCCCCCGGTATCATCGGAAACGCCGTCCCACACCACGAGAGTCGCGGAGGCTGGTGTGCACAACGGAACCCCGAACCCGACCGGCAGAACCCGCCGGGTCGCGTCATGAACCTCAACCTCGGGTCGTTCGACCCGACCATCCTGCTCCTCGTGGTGCCCCTGCTGCTCATCCAGCTGGGGCTCCTGGTGCTGGCCGTTGCCGACCTGCTGCGCGACGACCGCCGCGTCCGCGGCGGCAGCAAGCCCATGTGGGCCCTGATCATCGTCTTCGTCAACCTCATCGGCCCCATCGTCTATTTCCTGATCGGGCGCGACGAGCGGCCGATCGAGACCCATACGGCCAAGACCGGTGGAATGCCTGGCTGGGGAAGTCCGCACGACCCGCCGCCGGCCGCGCCAATGGCCGCCGCGAACGCGCCCGACGCCGGACCCGATGCCCTGCCGGCCGCGAGCATGGCCACCCTGGCCGCGGATACCGGCCCGAACGGGCGCCGTGCCCTTCCGGACGCACCGCCCGCCATCGTCATCGAGGGGCTCACCCGCCGCTACCCCGGCGGCGTGCTGGCACTGGACGCCCTGACCATGGACGTGCCCACGGGGTCCGTGTTCGGGCTCCTGGGGCCCAACGGCGCCGGCAAGACCACCTGCCTGCGGCTCCTGGCCGGCCTGGCCAGCCCGACGGCGGGCCGCGCCACCGTAAACGGGGTCGGCGTCTCGGCGGACGATCCCGCCGTCCGCCGCTCGCTGGGGTTCCTCGAGCAGGACCCGCGGGCGTACGGCTGGATGACCGGGCGGGAGCAGCTCCGCTTCGTCGGGCGCCTCCACGGGATGCAGGGCGCGGCGCTTGAGCGGGCCGTCGACGACATACTCGACCGGCTCGACCTGGCCGACGCTGCGGACCGGCGTGCCGGCGGCTATTCGGGCGGCATGCTCCAGCGCCTGGGCATCGCCGGGGCCCTGATCCACCGGCCACCCGTCGTCGTCCTCGACGAGCCCGTCAGCGCCCTCGACCCTGGTGGCAGGCGGGACATGCTGGGCATGCTCGCCGCCCTGCGCGGCGAGACCACCGTCCTGTTCTCGACCCACGTCCTCGCCGACGTGGAGCGGATCTGCGACCGGGTCGGGATCCTCGACCACGGCCGCCTCGTCGTGGAGGGACCGCTCGAGGACCTCCTCGAGCGCTATGCCCTGCCCGTGTGGCGGGTCGAGGCGGAGCCGGGCCAGGATGCGGCCCTCGAGCTGCTCGCCGTGCGGCTCCGCGGGATGTCCTGGGTGACCGCGGCGGGCGTTGACCACGGGCTGCTGACGGTCGCGGTCGCCGATCCACGCGTGGCTGCGCGCGACCTGCTGCCGATCGTGGCGGAGGCCGACGTGGCCGTGGTCTCGGTGGCCAGGGCGCGACCCACGCTCGAGGACGTCTTTCTCCGGCTCACCGGCGACACGGCGGAGGCGGCGGCATGAGCGGCTTCGGCACCCTGTTCCGCAAGGAGCTCACCGAGTCGTGGCGAACCCGGCGCCTTCCGATCGTCGCGCTGCTTTTTCTGGCCCTGGGCATCATGTCGCCCCTCACCGCGCGCTACCTCAACGAGATCCTGAAGTTCGCGATGGGCGACCAGCTCCCCCTCGCGATGCCCGAGCCGAGCGCCGCGATGGCGCTCCAGCAGCTCCAGAAGAACCTCGGCCAGCTCGGGGCGCTGGCGGCGATCGCGATCGCCATGGGCAGCGTGTCCGGGGAGCTGGACCGCGGCACGGCCGCGCTCGTCATGGCGCAGCCGGCGTCGCGGCCGGCGTTCCTGTTCGCGAAGCTGGCCGGGATCGCGGTCGTCCTGGCGGCGTGCACCGCGCTCGGGGTGGGCGTGGCCTGGGCCTACACGGCCATCCTGTTCGAGCCCATGGTGCCCGCCGGCTGGCTGGCGTTCGCCGTCCTGGCCTGGCTGGGCCTCCTGGCCTGGTCCGCGATCACGTTCCTCGCCTCGACGGCCACCGGCTCCGCGACCGCGGCCGCGGGTCTGGGCTTCGTGGCGATGATCGCGCTCAGCGTGGTCTCCATCGTCCCGGCTCTGGACCGCGTGCTCCCGACCGGCCTGGCCCTGCCGTCGTACCTGCTCGCGACCGGCGATATGGAAGCGCTCGACGCGGGCACGCTCGCGACCGCGGTCATCGGCACGGTGGTGCTCATCGGCGCCTGCGCAGGCGGCTCCCTGCTCGCCTTCCGGCGCCGGGAGCTCTGAGCCTCCGGCACCCGGCGACCTGGCCGCGGGGGTCGCTTGTCGACGCGCCAGAGAGAAATGCCCACAATAGGGGCCTCCAGCCCGCGTCCCACGGCGGCCCTGCGCCCGTGAGCGCCCGCCGCCCCGGAGAGCCATGACCCCTCCCGCACCCGACCAGCCGCCCACCGACAGCGCATCGTCGGGTCTCGCCCGCGACCGGCCCGACGCGTACATCCCGCGCGATCGTCGCTGGGCGCTGGCCACCGGCCGCACGCTCCCCGACCGGGTCCACGGTTCGGGCCTGTTCGCGGACATCAGCGGCTTCACGCCCCTGACCGAGGCGCTGGCGAAGGAGCTGGGGCCCCAGCGGGGTGCCGAGGAGCTGACCTCGAACATCGGGCGCGTCTTCCATGCCGTCATCAGCGAGCTCGACGCCTACGACGGCAACGTCATCTACTTCGCCGGCGACGCGATCACGTGCTGGATCGATGGCGACGACGGCACGCGCGCGTGTGCGGCAGCGATGGCGATGCAGGAGGCGATCGGGCGGACCGGCACCATCGTCACGCCGGGCGGGGCGACGGTCCAGCTCGCGATGAAGGTCGCGGTCGCCGTTGGCGATGCGCGGCGGTTCGTGGTCGGGGACCCGGACATCCAGCTGATCGACGTCCTCGCGGGCCGGATCATGGACGACCTCGCCGAGGCCGAGCACCACGCCCAGAAGGGCGAGGTCGTGCTCGACCCGTCGGCCCTTGCCGCCCTCGGCAGCCGGGCGGCGATCGGCGACCTGCGAACCGACGAGGACACGGGCCGCACCTTCGGCGTCCTCCGGGGCCTGCTGGTGGACGTCGAGCCCGAGCCCGGCCACCAGCCGGCGCCCCTGCCCGAGGAACTCGTCCGGCCCTGGCTGCTGCCGCCCGTCTACGAGCGGATGCGCACCGGGCGCGGCGAGTTCCTGACCGAGCTCCGGCCGGCCGTCCCGGTGTTCCTCCGCTTCGGCGGCATCGAATACGACCACGACGATGACGCGATCCACAAGCTGGACGAGTTCGTCCGCTCTGCGCAGCGCGTCTTCAACGGCTACGGCGGCAATGTCCTCCAGCTCACCCTCGGCGACAAGGGCGCCTACCTCTACGGGGTGTTCGGGTCGCCCCTGGCACACGAGGACGACGCCGCGCGCGCCGTGGCGGCCGCGCTCGAGCTCCGCGACCTCGAGCAGACCACCGCCGCGACGGACATCCAGATCGGGCTCACGCAGGGCCGCCTGCGCAGTGGCACGTACGGCCACGAGATGCGCCGGACGTTCGTGTGCCTGGGCGATTCGGTCAACCTCTCCGCCCGGCTGATGTCGGCCGCGCCGCCCGGGCGCATCTACGTCGCCGGCCCGGTGCGCGAGGCCGCCGGCGAGGCGTTCATCTGGGAGCGCCTTCCCGACCTCACGGTCAAGGGCAAGACCGATCCGGTCGAGGTCTGGTCGCTCAACGGCTCGCTGGAGCGGGCATCCCGCCGCAAGACCCGGTTCGAGCTGGGGCTGGTCGGGCGCCAGCGGGAGCTGGCGGTGCTCGAGGACGGGCTCGCGCAGGCCTTCGGGGGCCAGGGACGGGTCGTTGCCATCGCCGCCGAGGCGGGAATGGGCAAGTCCCGGCTCGTCGCGGAGTTCGTGCGCAACGCGCGGCGCGCCGGCCGGACGGTGGCGTTCGGTGAGTGCCAGTCCTACGGGACCAGGACGCCCTACTTCGTGTGGCGCGAGATCTGGCGCCGGCTGCTGGGCCTCAACGACGACGACGCGGACGAAACGCAGATCGCCGCGCTCGAGCGACGCCTTGCCACAATCGAGCCGGGGCTGATCGCCCGCGCACCGCTGCTCAGCGATGTCATCGGGATCTCGATCCCGGACTCCACCCTCACCGCGTCCTTCGACGCCAAGCTGCGCAAGACCTCGCTCGAGGACCTGCTGGGCACGTGCCTGCGTGCGCGCGCACAGGAGTCCCCGTTCGTCACAGTGCTCGAGGACTGCCACTGGATCGACGAGCTCTCGCGCGACCTGCTCGACGTCCTCGTCCGGGCGACGGCCACCCTGCCGGTCCTGTTCGTGCTCGCCTACCGCCCCGCCGATGAGCCCGGCGGAGGGCTGGGAGTGGAGCGCCATTCCTGGTTCTCGGAGGTGGCGCTCGACCGGATGGAGCCGGCCGAGGTCGCGCAGCTGGCGCGCTCCAAGATGGAGCAGCTGGTCGGGGACGACACGGTCGTGTCGGACGAGCTCGTGGAGCTCGTGGCCGCCCGCTCCGACGGCAACCCGTTCTACGTCGAGGAGCTCCTCAACTTCTTCGTGGCGCAGGGCGTGGACACATCCGATCCCGAGGCGATCGAGGCGATCCACCTCCCGGAGAGCCTGCACACGCTGGTCCTCAGCCGCATCGACGCGGCAGCCGAAGGCCCGCGCCGGACGATGAAGGTCGCCAGCGTCATCGGCCGTGTCTTCCCAGCGCCGATGCTCCCGGGCGTCTACGAGGAGCTCGGTTCGATCGACGCCGTGCTGGGGCACCTGGACCGCCTCCGCACGCTGGATCTCGTGGCCCTCGACCGCGAGTCCGAGCAGGCGTGGATGTTCAAGCACGCGGTCACCCAGGAGGTCGCGTACGAAAGCCTGCCGTTCGCGCTCCGGGCGATGCTCCACGAGCGCGCCGGCGACTACATCGAGCAGACAGAGGCCGACGACCTCGACCGGGTCGTGCCGCTCCTCGAGCACCATTTCTGGCGGAGCGACCGCGAGGACAAGAAGCTCGAGTACCTGCGCAAGGCCGCGGAAGCCGCCAGGGCGTCGTATGCGAACAAGGCCGCGATCGCCTACTACGACCGCCTGATCCCGCTGCTCGAGGGCGCGGAGCGGGTCGCCGAGGCGCTGAGGCTCGCCGAGATCATGCATCTCGCCGGTGAGACCTACCGGGCGGTCGGGGTCGTGTCGGCCGCGCGGGAGCTCGCCGTCGAGCTCGATGACACGGCCGCGATCGCTCGCTGCGACCACTCGCTCGCGGAGTGCGCGCGTCGGCTTGGCCGCTTCGACCAGGCCGCGACGCTCCTCGCGACAGCCCGCGAAGGGTTCGTCGCGGTTGACGATCGCGCCGGCATCGCCGATGTCGATCACCTGGGCGGCACGGTCGCGAACCAGAGCGGCGACGGGACGTCGGCACGCGCCAGCTACCTCCGGAGCCTGGCCATCCGTGAGGAACTGGGAGACCAGGCCGGCATCGCCAAGCTGGTGATCAACCTTGGGATCGTGGCGACTGGTGGCGGTGACCCTGACGACGCCCGCGCATATCTGGAACGCGGGGCGGCGATCTACCTCGAGCTCGGAGACCGGCGCGGGAGCTCCATCGCCGCCACCAACCTCGCCTGGGCGAGCATGCTCGGAGGGCAGCCGGAGACCGCCCGCAGGTATTCGGAGCAGGCAGTGGCGCTTGCCCGCGAGATCGGTGACCGCTTCAACCTTGCGGTCGGCCAGAACAACCTGGGAAACGCGCTCCGGCTCCTCGGGGAGTGGCAGGCTGCAGGAGAGCAGTACGCTGCCGCGACCGACGGCTACCGATACCTCGAGGACCGCTGGGGCTTCGCCTTCCTGCTGGAGGACGTTGCGCTCCTGGCTGCGGGCTCCGGTCAGGCGGAGGATGCCTTCCGGCTCATCGGTGCGGCGGGCGCGCTCCGTGCCGAGATCGGCGCCCCCCGGGAGGCATCGCTCGACGCGGACATCTCCACGGGATTGGCGCCGGCGCGGGCCTCGATCCCTGCGCCTGCCGCCGAGCGGGCCACGGCCGAGGGCGCGGCGCTGGGGCTGGAGGACGGCATCGCCCTCGCCCTGGGCGTCTGCGGCCGTGCAGGCGACGCACCGGTGCTTCCGCGCACCTGAATCTGCGCTTGGGGGCCACACGGCCTGCGGGGGGTCCCCATTCGGCCCCTTCATGCATAGGCCATTCGGCATGTGCCATCTAGCCTAAATGGCCCATCGCCGCTAGAGTACGAGGTCACTGAGGAGCGAGGACCTCCGGTATCCCCTGATCCGGGTCCTGAGCCACCGCCCTCCGTTCCGCTGGAGGTCTCATCGTGTCGTTGCTTTCCCGGCGTCTCCGCCATCCCCAGCGGACGCCACTGCTTGCCCGATCCGGAACCCCTGTCCGCGCCCGCGCCAGCGCCCTGTTGCTCGCCGGCCTGGTCGTCTCGCAGTTCGTCGCGCTCGGTGCGCCTGGCGTCGCGAGCGCCGCAGCGCCACAGCTGAACGTCGGCCTGTACCACGGGAACTCCGGCTCAAGCTTCCAGGGCTTCAACGGAACCAGCTCCGCGTACCCGAACCCGCAGGACCTCACCCACTGGGGTCCAGGGGACTGGCGTCTCTGGGGCGCCAACGGCTCGACCCAGGCGGCGGGCATCGAGAAGAGCGGCGTGAGCACCTCGCCGATCAGCAACCTCGCCGCCGTCCCGCCCAGTTCCGGATCCGCAGCCGGACTGGCAGCCGCCAGTGGCACCCGCCCGTTCACGTTCTCGTGGGCGGACGGCACCGCCCCGGCACTCACGGGGACCGGTGTCCTGGCCGGCGTCCAGCCCGCCTCCGGCGGTGCAGGCTCGGGCTTCAGCCTGACCGTGCCCCTGCCGACCGCCACGCAGCGACTGCGGCTCTGGGTCTCGTCCATGGATGGCACCGGCGTCATGACGGCTACGGTCCCCGGTCTTGCACCGGTGACCAACAGCGAGATGGTCGGCAAGAGCAACGACCACGGCGGGATCTTCGAGATCGACGTCCAGGGGTCGGGTTCCCTCACGGTCACCTACGTGCTCACGTGCCCGCAGCAGGGCGGCTGCACGGCGGATTCCCACGTCACGATGTACGCGGCGACTTACACGGGGACGGCCGAGCCGCCCTCCTTCTCCGTGGATGTCACCGCGGGCCAGCAGAGCCAGCTCACCACCGTCCAGGGTTCAACCACGCCCCTCGTGAGCAGCGTGACGACACGCGTCATCACCGCGCCCGTGAGCCAGGTCACCCTGACCCCTGCGGTTACCACCGAGGCCGGCGCAGATGCGAAGTGCTCGTCGTCTAGCGTGTCGAACTGCCTCACGGCGACGGTGTCTCCTTCCACCGTCACGACGTTCCCGGCAACATCCTCCGTCACGATCACCCCGAGTCTGGACATCGCCGCCGGCACCTATCACGTGACCGTGACGGGAACCGAGATCGGCGGCGCCAGGGACGTCAACACAGCCAACTTCGACGTCACCGTCCTGCCGCTCACGCAGGTCCCGTTCCTCTACCGCGCGTTCCCCAACGACACGGGGGCCGGCAACACGCCCGGCGTGACCGTCGTGGGCATCATGCACGGCGACAAGAACCAGACGTACCGTGTCCAGTTCTCCACGGCCACCACGTGCAGCAGCAACCACGTCGCCGGCGGGACGGTCACGGCCGGACCCGCGATCGAGATCCCGACCGACGCCCAGGGCAGTGCGTTCATCGGGCACGCGATCGCCATCCCGGCCAGCACCACCTTCGTCGCGGCCCAGGTGGTCGCCTACGTCTCGGCGACGGCCCAGGACGGGACGAAGACCTGGACGTCGCTCGGCAGCACGGCCCTCGGGCCGTGCATCGTCGTCAGCGACCCCAACGAGTCGTGGCCGTGGGCGATCCCGATCAAGGCCGGCAGCGACGGAACGGTCCAGTACGCCAAGGACCAGTACGTGGACGACTACGCTCGCTCGCGCTGGTTCAAGTTCCAGGTCCAGCCGGGCAGCCGCGTCCACGTGACCATCTCCGGCCTTCAGAAGGACCTCGACGCCTACCTGTTCCGCGACATCCTCCAAGCCTACGATGCCGGTGCCAGCCTCCTCCGGCAGACCGCCGAGTACGCGCCCCCCAGCTATGCGCCGCCGAGCTACGCGCCGCCGAGCTACGCGCCCGACTCGCTCGCGCCTCCCAGCTACGCGCCGCCGAGCTACGCGCCGCCGAGCTACGCCCCGCCGAGCTATGCGCCGCCGAGCTACGCGCCGCCGAGTTACGCGCCGCCTTCCTATGCGCCGCCTTCCTATGCGCCGCCGAGCTACGCGCCGCCTTCCTACGCGCCGCCGAGCTATGCCACCGCGAACTGGGCGCCCCCCAGCTACGCGCCGCCGAGCTACGCGCCACCGAGCTATGCACCCCCCAGCTATGCGCCGCCGAGCTATGCGTTCGAGACGACGACGGACTACGCGGCCGCCCAGACCCGCAGCCTGATCGGCTGGAACGTGGACGAGGGCACGCTGTCGGCGACGATCGACGCGAACACGTGGACCAACACGGGCAACTTCTACGTCCGCGTCAACGGCAAGTACGGCCTCTACGACATCGAGCACGCGTTCCACATCTCGATCACCACGGACCCAAGCGTCTGCACGGGCGTCGATCCGATCGGGACGTACACGCCGCTGGCCTCGGCCTCGGGCAAGACCTCGCTCATCCTCTGGAACAGTGCCCGGATCAGCGGCACGCCGGACGAGAAGACCGCCCTCGGGGACAGGCTCCAGGCGCTCGCCGCCCGCGCCGACGTGGACGGCGCGGTGGTCGACCTGGCCACCAGTGCCACGTTCAAGGGCCGATTCGTTGGCCCCGGTGGGCTCTACGCCCAGGCGGACGCGCACCGCGACTGCGTCTACGGCACGAACCTGGTCGCGTCCGCGGCCCGCGACGTGGTGAACGCGTATCGAGACGGGAATTCCCACCTCAAGTACGTGGTGCTCGTGGGTGGGGACGACTCGGTCCCGTTCTTCCGCTACCCGGATCCCGCCTACCTTGGCCCCGAGTCTGACTACGTCCCGCCCGTCAAGCCGGACAGCACCTCGGAGGCCAGCCTCCGGTCGAACTACGTCCTCGGGCAGGACGAGTACGGTGCCGCAACCATCCTGAACCTGGGCCCGTCCCGGATCCCGGTCCCCGACCTCGCCGTCGGCCGGCTTGTCGAGACGGCCGCCGAAGCTGCCCACATGGTGGACGTCTACACGCAGCCCAAGACGGACGTGGCCGAGCCCGTCGTTGACCCGATGACCCTGACGCCGAAGTCGGCGCTCGAGGCCGGGTACGACTTCCTCGCCGACACCGCCGATGCGGTCTCCACCCAGCTGGTCGCCGGGATGCCGACCAGCGCCAGCAACCAGAAGCTCATCACCGCCTACGGGTCACCGCAGCAGGCGTGCCTGCCCGGCGCGCAGCCGAATCCGGGCGGGATGCTGACCTGCAACTGGACGGCCGACCAGCTTCGGGCGGCGGTTCTTGGCCAGCGCCACGACATGATCTTCCTGGCCGGCCATTTCTCCGCGAACGAGGCGCTCGCCGCTGACTTCACCACCCGTCTCAACGTCTCGGAGCTCACGTCCTCGTCCGTGGACCTGCGGAACACGCTGATCTTCAGCAACGGCTGCCACTCGGGCTACAACATCGTCAACGGGCACGCGATCCTCGGCGTGACCGAGCCCCTCGACTGGGCCCAGGCATTCGCCCAGAAGGGCGCGACGCTCATCGCCGGCACGGGCTACCAGTACGGCGACACGGACTTCCTCGAGTACAGCGAGCGGATCTACGCCGAGTTCGCGCACCAGCTCCGCGTCGGGGCCGGCCCCGTGGCCGTTGGCGACGCGCTCGTCGCCTCCAAGCTCCAGTACATGAGCACGACGCAATCGCTGTCCGGCCTCCACGAGAAGGCGATCCTCGAATCGGCCCTCTACGGCCTGCCCATGTTCAAGGTGAACATGACGGGCACGCGTGACACCGCCGCCGGGTCCAGCCCCGAGTCGCTCACGTTCGCCCCGGGGGACGTGGCGGGTGGGCTCACGTGGACCGACCTCGCTGCGACGACCGCGACGACGGCCCACAGCAAGTCGCTCAGCCTGATCGGCGGCGGCACCGCCTCGGCGAGCTGGTACTCGGGTGATGACGGCGTCAGCCTGAACCCGGGCGATCCCGTCCTGCCGCTCGACACCCGCGACGTCACCGCGTCCGCCAAGGTCCTCCGGGGCGTCGTGTGGCTCGGCGGCGACTACACGGACATCACGCCCGTCGTCCCGCTTACGGCCACCGCCGGCACCGAGCTCGGCGGCACCCATCTCACGTTCGGGTCGCCCGTGTTCTACCCGGAGCGGCCCTTCAGCGTGAACTACTTCGACCAGGTCGCCACGGGCCAAGGAACGAACCTGCTCCTGACACCCGCGCAACACCGGATCGAGACCGCCGGCAGCACCAACGCTCTGGTCCGGCGCTACTCCGGGCTCGACGTCCGCATGTACTACCTCAACACGGCCGTCCCGACGACCGACCCCGTCGCCACCGCGCTCGCACCGAGCATGTCCGGTGTCGGGGCGATCATCGGCAGCAATGACCAGGTGACCTTCCAGGCGAAGGTTGCCGGCGATCCGTTCGCCGGGCCCCTGCACGCGTGGATCACGTACACCACCGGCCCGGACGCAAGCGGTCACGGAACATGGCGGTCGGTCAGCCTCACCGCGCCGACCGACGGCTCGTCGATCTGGACCGGGACGACGACGGTCCCGGGCGTCACGCTCAACAAGCTGCGCTTCCTGGCCCAAGCGGTCAGCAAGGGCGGTGCGGTCGCGATCGACACGAACTTCGGCCGGTACTACGGCGCCTGGGTGACGCCGCCGGCCAGCGCGCTGTCGCTCACGCTGTCGAGCCCGAGCGCAATCTACGGCTCCTCCGTGGTCGCAACGGCCACGCTGTCGCCCGCGGTCGCCGGCAAGCCGGTGATCATCCGCCTCGGATCGACGACGGTTACTGCAGCGACAAACGGCTCCGGCATCGCAACTGCGACGCTTCCCCTCCAGGTGACGCCGGGGGCCTACACGGCATCGGCAGGGTTCCCCGGGGACGACACGCTCGGGTCCAGCAATGCGGTCCAGGCGTTCACGATCAACAAGATCAACACCACCACCACGATTGCCCACGATCCTCTGTTCCCGCTCCGTGCGGGCGCCGAGAGCGGTGTCAGCGCCGTCGTCAAGGACGTCAACGGTGATCCGCTCGCCTTCCGGAACATGTTCTTCGTGGTCGACGGCGTCCGCGCGAACCCCGCAACGGATCCCCTGTTCGGCTACACAGTCACGCGGCTCACGGATGCCACCGGCACCGCGCGTCTCGGGCCGATCCCGACCCCATTCGCCGGCGGCAAGGCGTACACGATCACCGCGTACTACGCCTCGTCCTTCAAGTCGGTGCCCGACGGCAGCTCCGTGGACACGACCGACGCGATCTACGTCGGGAGCTCGAGCGGGCTCCCCGTAGCGGGTGATCCGCCGCTGGTGATCGACAAGGGCAACCAGACAATCACCTTCGACACGATCCCGGCCAAGACCTTCGGGGATGCGCCGTTCCTCGTGACCGCCACGGCATCCTCCGGGCTGCCCGTCACCTTCACGACCTCAACGCCGGCGACGTGCACCCTGAGCGGGAGCACCGTCACGATCGTCACGGCCGGCGACTGCATCCTGACCGCCTCGCAGGCGGGTGATGCAACGTGGAGCGCGGCTGCGGACGTCGTGCAGAGGGCGGCCACGGCCAAGGCAACCGCCACGGTCGCCCTCGACTGCACCACCGGCGGCCCGTTCACCTACACGGGTCTGGCCCAGGCACCCTGCACCGCGACCGCGACCAACGCGGCCAGTCAGCCCCTTGCCGTGGGCTTCGCGTTCACGTACAACGGCCTCTCGGCGTCGCCGGTTGCTGCGGGGGACTACGCCGTCGTCGCCACCGTCGCTGATCCCAACTACGCGGGCACGGCCAGCGGCTCCGCCACCATCGGCAAGGCCACGCTGACCGTCACGCCCGACAACCAGGCCATCACCTACGGCGCCACGGCGCCGGGCGCGAGCTTCTACACCGCCTCGGTCACCGGCTTCGTGAACAACGAGACGTCGGCCAACGCGGCGGGCTACGTCGCCCCGGTCTGCACCAGCACGTACACCGCCTCCACGCCGGTGTCCGGCTCGCCGCTCGACATCACCTGCTCAGGTGGTTCGGCAGCCAACTACACGTTCAACACCGCAGCCAAGGCCGCCCTCACCATCGGCAAGGCCGACCAGGCCGCGGTCACCATCAGCGGCACCAGCTCCCCGGCGTCCTACTACGAGAAGCAGACGCTCTCCGCCTCCGGCGGTTCGAGCACGGGCACGGTGACGTTCACGAGCACCACGCCGTCGATCTGCACGGTCTCAGGAGCGACCCTGACCATCGTCGCGAGCTCCGGCACGTGTTCGGTCTACGCCACCATCGGCGCCGATGCCAACTACAAGGCGGCCACCTCGGCACCGGCCAGCGTCACGGCCAAGAAGGCCACGCTGACCGTCACGCCCGACAACCAGGCCATCACCTACGGCGCCACGGCGCCGGGCGCGAGCTTCTACACCGCCTCGGTCACCGGCTTCGTGAACAACGAGACGTCGGCCAACGCGGCGG
>Ga0315271_10001290_pt1 | contig 15041 bp, 11 predicted proteins | sample C3_top_MG_FD_204664 | JGI IMG/M metagenome (GOLD analysis project Ga0315271, IMG submission 204664) | Sediment microbial communities from Yellowstone Lake, YNP, Wyoming, USA - C3_top | ecosystem: Environmental > Aquatic > Freshwater > Lake > Sediment | place: USA: Wyoming | collected 2017-08-01 | reverse complement strand
GAGGCTCCCGCAGACCGAATATTGATAAAATCCCAAATGCCAAATAAGCGCTGCCTGCGATTCCTAAAGTAATTGGCTCTTCGATCGGCCAACCGAATACTGATGTCATGATATTCGGGACAAATATTATTCCCAATCCGAATCCTCCTGCCACGACAATGGTGTAGATATACATAAACTTCAGCCATCCCCATCGAACATCAGTATCTTTAGTCATTGTTCTACCTCCTTCCGAAACTGGTTATTACTGACGGTGGTAACCATAAATATTATATAACAAGATGATGCACAGATTATTAATGTATGCATCTTGAATGTGTTAAAAGCTCTTTGCCGAGGGCACAGCATTGTCCCCAGGTTTATCTGGGATGTTAACCCAGGTTAATTGGAGAGATAGTTCCCTGCCTGACCTATAGTAGAATGAAGCCATGACACATCATGTTTACATACCCCAGGATTTGTCTGAAAAATCAGCCACCAAGAAAAGCAAAAGCGGGCTCAAAAAAGCCGGTCTGATCGTTTTAGCCCTGCTGCTGGTTTGCCTGCTGGGGGTTGCCCTGCATGCCCGCCTCCTGACCGGGCTGGCAGATTTCCTGGTCGAGACGGACTCACCCCTAGCGAAAGCTGACCTGATCTTCCTGCTGAACGGGGACTACGACACGCGTCCCTTCTATGCCAGCGACCTGTACCGGCAGGGACTGGCTGCCCGGGTGGTCATTGCCCAGGCGGAGAGTTCGCCTGCCGAGCAGTTGGGGCTGGTGAATAACCCGACCCGCATCGCCGTGGAGATCATGAAATTGAAAGGTGTCCCACTCGCCGACCTGGTTGTTGTCAGCCAGAACGAACCGGTCACCAGCACATTCGATGAAGCCCGCGCTTTGCGCAGCTACATCATGAGCCACGACATCCATTCCGTCATCCTGCTCACGTCCGAGTTCCATACGCGCCGCGCCAGGTGGGTGTTTGAGAAGGAATTAAGCGGGCTGCCGGTCAAGCTGGAAGTAGCCGGTGCGCCGCATATCGGTTTTAATGCGAGTAACTGGTGGACCAACGAGAGCGGGCTGATCTATGTCAATAACGAGTACATCAAGCTGATCTTTTACTGGATCAAGTATCGCTGATCTTAATCCCCATTTACCACCAAGTCACAAAGTCACCAAGATTCTTAATTGCATAATGCCTTTTGTTTTTTTTCCTGTTGGAAATTTTCCTGCAGACAAGCTGGGGTGGGGTGGTTTAATATGGGTTGATAATTTGGCGGTGTTTACAACCGGGGGCATGCTTCCCTTTTTATGTCATTGCGAGACGACGTTTTTCCGTCGACACTTGCACCTGCACTTGCATCCGCACGCAAGTGCAGGTGAGAAATCTCTCACTTCACGAGATCGCCACACTCGCTAACGCTCGCTCGCGATGACAAGATAGGTCACTCAATGGCATCTTTAAGCTGCCTTGCCAGCCTGCCAAAATCCGCCGTGTAGCGCATATCGTCCAGGCGCGGGCGGGGTAGTTCCACGTTCAGCTCCAACTTGATGCTGCCGGGGCGCTGGGTCAGCACTAGGATGCGGTCCGACAGAAAGAGCGCCTCGTTGATCGAGTGCGTCACCATCAATACGGTCTTCTGGCGCGCCTGCCAGATGCGCAGCAACTCCCCGCCCATGCGCTCGCGCGTCAGGGCGTCCAGCGAGCCGAAGGGTTCATCCAGCAGCAGGATATCGGGGTCGTGCACCAGGGCACGGGCAATTGCCACGCGTTGCGCCATGCCGCCCGAAAGGTCACGCGGCCAGGATCGTTCAAAGCCCTGCAGCCCGACCAGGTCGATCAATTCCTGGGCGCGCGGGATTGCTGCTGACCGGTTCACACCTTCCAGCTCCAGCGGCAGGGTGATGTTATCCAGCACCGTGCGCCAGGGCATCAGGTTGCTCTGCTGGAAGACGAACCCGATGCGCGGGGTGCCCCCCGTGAAAATGACCGAGCCATGCGTCGGTTTGAGTACACCCGCCAGGATGCGCAGCAGGGTGCTCTTGCCGCTTCCGGAGGGACCCAGGATGCACACGAACTGGCGAGGTGTCACCGCAAACGAGACATCCTGCAGGGCATGCAGACCACCGTTCCCATTCGGGAAGGTGGCGTGCAGGTCTTTTACGACCAGGACGGGATACTTCTCTTGAACTTTCAGCATGGCTCAGGGCAGGAAATCGTTGCTGAAGGCGGCGCTCAGATCCAGGGGGGCTTTCAGCCAGCCCATGCTGAGCAGCACATCCTGCATGTTCTGCCAGGCAACCGGGTCGGAATATCCCAGGCGGTCGGTTTTCCAGAGTTCAATGGAGGTTGCCAGGATCTTTTTTTGGACGGTCTCATCCGCCTGGGCCAGGTTTTCCACATATCTCTTGCTGATCTGGTAGGCCTCTTCCGGGTTGTTGATGGTATCCTGCAGTCCTTTGAGGGTGGCACGCACCATGCTGCGCACCAGGGCCGGGTTCTCCCGGATGGTCTTTTCGTTGGTGATCAACCCGTTGGAAGCCAACTGGACGAAGTCTGAAACACGCAGTTCATTGACCGCATAGCCGCGGGCACGCAGTTGCAGGGGTTCGTTGGCGGTGTAGACCGAGACCGCCTGGTCGCGGCCAGCCACCAATGATTCCACCTGGGTGTAGCCGATCGAGTCGAGCGAGACATCGCTTTCCTTCAAGCCGGCGGAATATAGCAGTGCACTCAAACCGACATAATTGGCACCGTACAACCCCGGCAGACCGATCTTTTTACCAGCCAGGTCCTTAGGTGCCAGGATGCCTTCCGCCACCGGTGAGACCACCGAGACCGGGTACTTCTGGTACCATGCCATGACATAGACGACCGGCAGCCCCTGCGCACGTGCCAGCGGCACCTGTTCGCCCGAGGCAATGGAGAACTGGATATCACCGGCTCCCACCAGAGCCAGTCCATCGGTCTCCTGGGCATAATCGAACACCACACTCAACCCCTCTTGGCGATAATAGCCCTTCTCCTGGGCCACGTACAGCGGGGCGAACTGGATGTTGGGTATGTAGCCCAACGGCAGGCGGATATTGACCAGGGTGGGCGTGGCGGGTGGGTTGGCTGTATCCGTCTGCGTGGCTGCGCCCGGGGAAGAAGTGGGCGCCTGGGATGGAGCCGTGGTGGGTTTTGTGAAACCTCCGCAGCCAGCCGCCAGCAGGCTGATAATCAGGACACACATTGGAATTTTATTTTTCATCTTATTTCTCCGGGACCAATCTCATTCACGCCACTCCTGCCATGCCAGCAGGCGGTGTTCAAAAAATGCCACCAGGCTGTAAAGCCCCAATGCCAGGGCGACCAGGGTGAATATGGCGACAAAGACCAGGGCGGTGTCATACTGCCCGCGCCCGACGTTCACCAGGAATCCCAACCCGCGGTCTGCACCGACCAGCTCACCGACCACGGCGCCGATGACCGAGAGTGTCGCCCCGATGCGCAGACCACCCAACAGGATGGGTAGCGAGGCGGGCAGCTCCAGCAAGCGCAGGGTCTGCCAGCGTGAGGCGCGCAGCGAGCCCATCAGGGCATGCAGGGAACGCGGTACGGCACGCACGCCGACCACCGTGTTGACCAGCACCGGGAAGAAGACGATCAGGGCGCAGATCAGGACCTTGGAGAACATGCCCGGACCGAACCAGATGACCATCAGGGGGGCTATGGCTACGATGGGGATGGCTTGCATGGCTACCAGGTAGGGAGCCAGCAGGCGCTCGAACAGGCGGGATTTGGCGAGCAGGTAACCCAGGGCGGTAGCAGTTAACGTGCCTACCAGCAGCCCCAGGCAGATCTCTTCCAGGGTCACCAGGGTGTGCAGCAGCAGGCTGCCATCCTGCAGCGCCAGCAGGAAGCGCTCCCAGACCTGCAGCGGCGAGGGCAGGATGAAAGCCGGCAACCCGGACAACTTGCTGACCAGCCACCAGGCTGCCAGTCCGACCAACAGCGAGACCAGTGCGGTCCATGGCAGGCGGGGTTGTGCCGGTGGGGTGGTTATTTTATCCAGTTTACTATCCATTTCGATCATCCTGATCCTGGGGATGGTATCTGACCATCCTCCCAGAATCTTCCTGCGCGGCATGGTTAACAAAGAATGCCCCGCATAAGTTGCCTGCGGGGCGTGAAAGACTGGGTTCCACCAACATCGGTTTGCGCGCATGCTTCACAGCAAACCAGGCTGATAAGAAACCAGCTTTTACCTTCTTTCATCCGGACTTTAACCGTCGGCTGCGAATTTTCGTCGCATCATGTCTGCCGGTTTGCACCGGCAAACTCGTGGGCTTTCACCACCGATCGGGAGTTTCACCCTGCCCCGAAGGTATTATTTTCTTGGGTAAGACCTTGCCCGATCTATTGGGAAGATCTCGTACATTTATTATACTGCCAATTATGCTTTTACGATGCACTCCACCGGGCAGACGGAGACGCACTGGGGGGAGTCGTGGTGACCGACACATTCAACACAGGTGACTGCATCGATATTATAAATGGTATCACCTTCGGTTATGGATTCGGTCGGGCATTCCGGCAGGCATGCGCCGCACGAAATGCATTCATCTGTGATTTTCATTGCCATGGTTCTAATGCTCCTATCAAAAAATGGTTGCGATCCGGTTTGCATCGATCGCCGGGGGTTGAGATCTCCCGGGCAGATCTTTGGCAGACCATCCTGCGATTACCAGTATAAAATATCTTATGCTCCCATTCACGTCAACTGACAAACGTCGCTCGTTTTTGGGTTTTTGTCATTCCCTTTTTTTCACCCAAAAGCAGGGATTCTGACTTGACCATGTCAAGGAAAGCTTTCACGACGCGCGGATCGAAGTGGGTGCCATCCTGCTCTTTGATGTATTTCAAGGTCTTGGCGGGTGTCCAGGCTTTCCTGTAAGGGCGGTCGGAGGTAAGCGCATCCCAAACATCAATGATGGCAAAAATGCGCGAGCCCAGAGGGATCTGTTCACCCTTCAAGCCGCGCGGGTAACCGCTGCCATCCCACTTTTCATGGTGGCAGTAAGGAATATCCAGGGCCTCACGCAGGTAGGCGATCGGAGCCAACATTTCGTAAGCCAGCCGCGGATGTTTGCGCATAACCGTCCATTCAGATTCGGTCAACGGCCCGGGTTTGAGCAGAATTTTATCCGGTATGCCCATTTTCCCGATGTCATGCAGCAGCGAACCCCAACGCAGGAACATGATCTCCTGGTCACGCATCCCCAGCCTGCCAGCCAGTGTCATGGTCATGGCTGCCACCCGGCGGGTGTGACCTTCCGTCTCGTTATCGCGCATTTCCAGCGCGCTCGCCCAACCCGCCAGGGTATTGTCATACGCCATGGACAGGTCGGCATTGGAGCGTTCCAGGGTGTCGAACAGGTGCACATTATCGATGGCGATGGCTGCCTGCCCTGCCAGGGTTTCCAGGAAATCCAGCCATTCCTGGTCCACCTGGATGGGTTCCCGGTGGAAGACTTCCAGGACACCCTGGATGTGACCTTTCCCCAGCAGTGGGACACCCCAGTAGGAGACAAATTCCTCGCTTCCCAGTGTGGTGGACTTATCCAGCTCGCTCGGTTCTTCCTGGATATTGGGAATATAAATGGTGCGTCGTTCCAGGGCGGCCCGCCCGGCATAACCCTCACCCAGGCGCAGGTTGGTGAACTTAAGCGCCTGACCATGGAAACCACGCCCGCAGGTGTATTTCAGGGTGGAATCACCGCTGTCAAATAGCAGGATATCCGCCGCATCCACTTCCAGGTGAGTGGTAACCTGTTCCAGCAGGATGTTAAGGGTCAGCATCAAGTCAAAACTGGAAGAAATGGCCATGTCCACCCGCCGTAAGGACCCCATGCGCTTGAGGCTGCGATTGATATTTTCGAACAGGCGTACGTTTTCCAGGGCAGCGGATGCCAACCGTGCCAGCAACTGATAGATATTGACTTCTGCCTCGGACGGGTTATGGGTCTCCAGACCACTGATGGTGATCACTCCGACTACCCGGCCGGAGATGGTCAATGGGAAAGCCGTGAAAGACTTGATATCCGGATGCAGAAGAATTCTGCGCAGGGCTGGCAGATCGCGGTCAATATCTGAAACAATGACAGACTGTCCTTTTTGGAAAACCATTACCTCTTCCGGCAGTGCCTTTATCGGGATCCTGATGCCGGAGGGTACATTTTCCGGTAATCCGGTGTGTTCAGCCAGGATGACCTCACTGGTGGTTTCATCCAGGAGCATCACCGTGGAAACCAGGCTGTTCGACAATAAAGCCGTTCTGCGGACAAGGGTGTTCAGTAATTCCCTTTCCGTATGGAGGCTGTTCAGATCCGCACTAAGGTCCTGCAGTTCCGAAAGACGAACCACCCGCCGCTTCTCGCTTTCGAACAAGCGGGCGAGTTCCGTTTCAGCGTACTTGCGCTTGACCGCCAGCGCAACCTGTCCGGCGATCGAAGCCAGGAAATCCACATCATGCCGGTTGTAGCGATCTTCGGTCTCGTAATCCTGGATGACCATAACGCCGATGGTCTCCCTGGAGGCATTCAATGGTACACCCAACCAGGAGGGTGAACTGGCACCCACCTGCTCCACTTCACCTTTTGAGACCAGGGCATCAAAGGCGGTTTGGTCAAAGAGGAAAGGTTGTGCGGTACGGAAAACATAAGCGCTGAGGCTTTTTCCCAGTTCCGATGGAGGCACAGGCTCGTCGTAATGATCCACCAGGTAGGTCTGTTCAAAGAGACCGGTCTCTTTATTTTTGAGGATCACGAAGAAATTCTCAGCATAGATCACCTTGGCGATGGCTTGATGAACAACCTGTAGGTAATCGCGCAGGTCATCCGTGACCATCAAACCCTGCATGATCTCCAACAAGGTCTGGCGCTCGGTCTCCACATGCTTGCGGTCGGTGATATCTGTCAGGGTACCTTCATAGTAGAGTATTTGACCATTTTCATTCCGGAAGGCACGTGCATTCTCAAGAAGGACCATGTCTTTGCCTTCCTTGTTTCTGAAGAGGACTTCCAGGTTATGTACCTCGCCGTGTGCTTCCATCATTTCAATAAATTCATTTCGATCCATGCTATTTTTGTAGAATTGATCGGCGTGCGAATTCATTATCTCAGCGACGGAGGAGTAGCCTAGCATTTTCACCGCTGACTGGTTGACTGTTAAGAATTGGCCATTCGGAGTAGTCCGGTAAACACCGTCCGGAACATTATCAAAAAGCGAGCGGTATTTTGCCTCTGATTCCAGGATGAGATCTTCCGTGCGTTTGTTCTCGGTGATGTCGCGGGCGATCCAGATGACACTGTCTTCCGTCATGGGGGAGACTGTGCCGCTGAACCAGGAGGACTCGCCTCCAGTCTGCAATTTGTATTCAAAGTTGACGGTCTGCTTTGTATCCAAAGCGACCCGGATCTGACCGAGGAACAGGTTCGCCTCATCAATTGGGAATACTTCATGTATTGTCTTTCCCAATAAATGGTCCGCAGGTTGGTAAAGCAGGTTGGAATTTCCCGGGCCGATCTTTATATATCTCCCGTCTTTATCCAGCACCAGGATCAGGTCCGGCATGGCAGTGAACAAGGCGCGCAGTTCTGACTCGGATCGGAAAAGGGCTTCCTCAGCCTGCTTGCGGCTGATGGCAACCGCCACCTGTGTGGACACGAATTCGAGCATGTGCTTTTCGCGTTCACCATAAGCATTCGCATCTGAATAATGTTGGACGACCATCGCACCGATCGCTTTGCCCTCCACCAGCAGAGGCACACCCAGCCAGATGGCGGATGGCACCCCAAGGAGTTTTACCTCGCCTTTTTGCTCGAGTTCGTCATGGAGTTGCTGGGTGCATAGCAGAGACTTGCCTGTGCGCAAGACGTAAGCAGTCAGACCCTGACCGGGTTGGATCTCGCCGATAAAGGGTTCATCCTTTTGGTCTTTGAAATATGGAAATTGCAGGACATTCCGTTTCTCATCATAGAGAGTGATGTAGAAATTTTCGGATGGCATGACCGAAGCGATGATCTCATGCAGGATCGGATAGAGATCATCCAGGGAGCGGGACGTTTCGGCTGCCAGGGCGATCCGGTAGACCGACTGCTGCAGGGCTTCGGCCTGCTTGCGTTCGGTGATATCGTACATGACACCATGAATATAGGTTGGCTTTCCGTTTTCATCATGTAACTTTATGGCGTGATCGAGAAACCAGACCAACCGGCCATCGGAGGCGACCATTGAATATTCCGTGTTCATGGGTTCGCCTTCCTGGTAACAACGCATATAATCCGTCAACACACGTTCACGGTCAGCGGGTTGAATGTGATCGGTCCATACATCGAGTTCACCCTGCATCCATTCCGCGGGTGTGATCCCCAGGATGGTTTCAATTTGAGGACCGACATATACCGTGTGACCGGGTCCTGCCGTTGCATCATCAATATACACAATGGCTGGAAGTTGTTCCACCAGCGTCCGATATTGAGTCTCGCTTTCATATAAAGCCTGCTCTGCCCGCTTGCGCTCGGTGATGTCAATATCTGCACCCCGGTAACCCAAAAGATTACCATCCTGGTCCAGGATGGGTGTGCCATTGGTCTCCAGGATGACAATACGACCGTCCTTGTGCTGATTGGGATTGACAAAGCCTTTGAAGGGTTGTTTCACGGCGAAGGCTTTAAAAGCAGCTTCTTTTAGCTCTAGACGCACTTCGGGTGCAAAGAAATCATAGAAGTATTTTCTTCCGACGATCTCATCCGCGCTATAGCCCAGTTTTTGTTCAACCATTGGGCTTGTAAAGGTATATAACCCCTGGGCGTCAACTTCCCAGATCCATTCACCGGCATTTTCGGATATCTGTTTGAATCGTTCTTCGCTCAAGAGCAGTCTTTCCTCAGACTGCTTGCGGCTGATGGCAATAGCCACCTGTGTTGAGACGAATTCGAGCATGTGCTGTTCGCGTTCTCCGTATGCGGTCGCATTCGAATAATGCTGGACGACCATCACGCCGATGGCTTTCCCTTCCACCATGAGCGGAACGCCCAACCAGATGGCGGATGGCACACCCAAAAGTACTATCTCACCTTTTCGCTCCAGTTCGTCATGCACCTGCTGGGTGCACAGCAAAGACTTTCCCGTGCGCAGGACATAGGAAGTCAGACCTTTTCCGGGTTGGATCACACCCATGTAAGGTTCATCCACCTCGTCCTTGAAGTACGGGAAGCGTAGGACATTGTGTTCCTCATCATAAAGGGTGATGTAGAAATTTTCCGAAGGCATGACCGAGGAGATGATCTGGTGGATGGTTGGGTAGAGATCCTCCAACGAACGGGTTGTTTCGGTGGCGAGGGCGATCTGGTAGACTGATTGCTGCAAGGCTTCGTCCTGCTTGCGGGAGGTGACGTCGCGGAAGATCCAGACGCGCCCTACGATCGCCTCACCCTGGAACTGTGGTTGGGAAACCCGCTCGAAAATGCGCCCATCCTTGAATTCGATCTCGTCAAAGGATTCCTCGTCCGGTGTGGCATACAGTTCCTGCACTTTGGCTATAAAAACCTGTGGTTCTTTCAATTTCTTTACCACATAATCCAGGGCAGTGGCATCATCATGTGTATCCAGGATGGACCTGGGTATGCCCCACATTTCTGCAAATTTTTGGTTGGTAAGGCTGATGTGACCTTCCCTGTCCACCACCAGGATGCCGTCGGCAGTCGATTCGATCGTGGTGGCTAACAGGGAGTGGGAATTCTGCAGCTCGAGTTCAGCCCACTTGCGAGAGCTTATATCCCGTGACACCCCGATCAGTTGGGTTGGAACTCTTTTTTCATCAACAATAATGCTGGTGGATACCTCGGTCCAGACGGTTGAACCATCCTTGCAGGTTTGTTCCACATTATAGGAGCGCTTATTATTGTTGAAATTACCTGCCGTAAGCGCCTGGAGCTCGGCTGCCAACCAGTCTTGTACATTCTGGGCAGATTCGGAGGTCATAGCAGCCGTTACCGGCGCCGCCAGGACCTCCTCCACTGTATAGCCGCGCAGTTGGTAGACCGATGGGCTGATATAAATAAAACGGTTTTCCTTGAGGTCCATGACCCAGATGACATCCTGGATGTTCTCCGCCAGCAGGCGGTATTGCTTCTCGCTGGCGCGCAGATCCTCTTCGGACTGGATGCGTTGGATGGCAAGGGTAGCCTGGTTGACGGTGGATTCGATCAGCTCTTTATAGGATGCCAGGTCGCGTTTTGCCAGGATGGTCAGGCCTCCGTGGTGAGTTCCCCCCCAGACGAAACCCATGGAATAAAAATGGGTCAACTTCAATTCTTTTTCAGCCATGCTGCAAATGCGCTTTGGCACTTTCTTAAGACTCAAGTTGTAGAGGCCACCTTCGGTCAACTCCAGGTGCCCGCTGCGGAATAATTGCAGGACTTCAGGGGACATTTTCGCAACCGGGAAAGATGTGCGGAATGGATCAAAATTTAATCTTCGGGTCAAGCCTTCGTATAGATCCCCAAAACCATAAAACCCGGTCACCTGCATGTTCTGGCTCGGCTCATCCAGGCGGCTGACAGCCACGTACCCATCACCGATCAGAGCCTGAATGCGACTGCCCATCAGCTCGTAAACCTCGGGCATGCTTTTAAGCCCGGCAATTTGTTTTTGCGTATCAGCCATCAATAAGATGGCCTGTTCTGTATTTTTACGGGAAGTGACATCCTGCAAAGCACAATGAGTGCGGACAAATCTGCCGGCTTCATCCCGAGCAACGCGAACGGTGAAATTTGAATCCAGGTTAGTGCCATCTTTGCGCCGCATGGTGAAATCAATGTCATGCAGGACCTGGTGGCTTTCCATGGCAACCGCAAAACGTTCCTTAAAAAGGGTAACCTGTCCGGGATGTAAAAAATCTCCAAACCAGTGACCGACCACTTCATCACGGGTATAACCAAGCATTTCCAGCCAGGCGTCATTCACATCCAGGAAGCAGCCGTTGGCATCCAGGGATTGATAGCCCACCGGAGCGTTCTCGAACATGAGACGGAAGCGTTCCTCATTCTGGTTTAATTGTTCGATCCCGCTTTTACGCTCGATGGCATAGCCGATGGCGCGGCGCAACAAACCGCTGCTGATCTCACCCTTGCTGAGAAAATCCTGTGCACCGGCTTGCAAAGCCTGCTTAACATCCATTGTGTCATTCTGCCCTACCAGGGCTATGATGGGTGTTTGCGGTGCCTGGGACTGGAGGCGTTTAATGGTTACCAAACCCTGGCTGTCGGGGAGTGACAGGTTAACCAGGATGATATCCGGAGTTTTTTTCGACAGGTAAACCAGGCTCTCTGCCAGGGTTCCGACTTGTCTCACCTCATATTGATTCATGCTGTCTTCGCGCAGGGCTGCACGCATCCGGCGGACCTCATTAAGGTCATCTTCAAGCAGCAATAGGCGGATCTTTTCAACACTCATAGTACACCTTTCGATGGTTCTCTCAATTTATAGGTCTTTTTGATGGATGCCAGTCTCATGGGATCACTTTCCCGGGCAGGGTGCTCTTGCCAGCCTCATCGGGATCCAGGATGGAATGCAAGAGCGGGGACAGGTCCAGGTACATCCGGCGTTTCGGTATGAAGGCTATGGCGCCTGCCTGCAGGGCTTTCTGCACATATGGCTGTTCTTCATGGTATGAGATGACCACGCTGCGGATCTCCGGACAGAGCTCCTTGATATGGGTCAGGCAGGTCAAGCCATCCATGCCGGGCAGGGCAATGTCCATCAGCACCAGGTCGGGAGCCTGCCTGGCCACCAATTCGAGGGCTTTCTCGGCAGAATTAGCTTGCAGGATGGTAGAGGATGGATCGGACACCCCGATCAGGTCGCATAAGGCGGCGCGCATGAAAGGGTTATCTTCCACGACCAGGATCACGTGGTGAGGGTGCGGATGGGGGGTGGATTGGTCTGATTTTTGATCGGCAGGAAGATTCATGAGACACACCTTTGGCATTTTGATAGGAGTTAACTATACCGACCTTTGCCCTGAAAGTCTGTCAGGAAAGTATGACAAAATTTTCACAAGTTAAAAGGTGCCTTATACGGATGCCTATTAAAAAAATATATTAATTAATGGAAAGGAGCATTTAGAATTTGCTGAGAAAATTTTTTTCCACCCTGCAAAGCTGCATCGGTCAATAAGGACTGCCTGGGTGTGCGGTTTATTTTAAAAAGATAACAACGGACTAATACCCGGTCAGTGACAAAACCCCTTAATCTTTCGAACGCCAGTACTCCCCTCCACCACCTTGACGCTCCATCAAGTGGCTGCCGACCAGTTCACGCCTCAGTGTGGCGGTATCCTCGTGGAAATGCGAGAGGATCTCGTTGACCTTTGCCTCAGGGTAGCGCAAACCTGGATCAAAAGCCTGCACAATGTAGCGCAGGATGACTTCCAGCTTCTTGCGCTGGGCGGGGATCTCCATCAAGCTGCCGTCCTCCCGCGAAAAGGAGGCGATCACCTTGCGGTCGTAGGCGTTCAGATCCACATCCTGGATGGCAGCACTTAGCTCGCGAGGGGATAACAGGCGTTTGGTCTTTTCCCGCAAGGATTTCTCTTCCAACCGGTAGACACTGTAATATCCCTCGGCACGGGCGCTGACCAGCCCTGCATGTTTCAAGAAACCCAGGTGGTGGGAGACGGTGGAAGCGCGCAAGTTCAGCAGGGCAGCCAGCTCTTCCACGGTACAAGCCTGGCGTGCCAGCAGACCAACGATCTTCAAGCGGCTGGGGTCTGCCAGGGCTTTGAAGAAATCGAGCAACTCGGTCTCCGGTTCTTCAGTCATCCGTCACCTCCCGCCAATTGCGCGAGCCATCTTTTTCCCGCCCGGGCATAGCAGTGTCCGCCAGGAAATAAAGAAATGCGAGCATTGTTTGTGAGTTACTCATGCTTCACCTTCATATTAAGAAGAAGAGGACAGTGGGTATTCCTATCACATCTAATTAGTTCGATATATATCGAATTAGATTATACAACAAGTTGATGGAAAATCAAGAGGAAAAATGTAGGTTGGGTAGACATTTGTCCCCGACAGGGGAGGGCGGGAAATGGGAGAAATCTTTCCCGGTAATCAAGCAGACTGACACCCAACAATGATCTATTGCTGCTGGAAATAGTAACTGTCCAGCGGGATCCATTTGCCGGGCGTTATCTCGATCTGGCAATTCCCCATGATCGAGAAGCGGTGGGGGTAGCCAATGTCATTGGTCTTGGCATCGCACACGCCCTTATTGACGTAGTATCCGATCGAAAAGAGGATCATCACCCCGATCACGAATAAAAGAACTGCCTTAATACCGCTGTTGTCTCTGCTCATCGCTTGCACTCCATCTGCTGACCGTGATTAGGACAAACGTCATTATAGCATTTTCCCGCGGGTGTTATTTTATTGGTTTTGAATGAAATGCAACAATCACCCCTGTGGTGGAAAAGATATTCGACCTGCTTAAATAAAATAATCCGGGCAGGGGTTGAAATCTGTTACTGCGTCCCGTCCCGGATCATCTTTAGGTTGGTTGGATGCGACTCGCTAACTAACTGCAAACCATACTGGGGTGGCTCAACTGGCTGATTTGGCGTAACCTTTGGAGCCTCCAAAATCGAGGTTCACGCAAGGCACATCTCCAACCACCCAAGCGTCGTGCCCGGCGGGAATTACTCCCACATCCCCCGGTCCGAATTCTGTCATGGATCCATCGTCCAACCGAACGGCAAGGCGTCCAGAAACTAACGAAAGGAGGTGAGGAACCTGGCAGCTTTCGGTCTTTGCGATCGGCTTGATAGATTCCGACCAGCGCCAGCCCGGTTCGAACGTATTGCGAATTACCTGGAGATCATCCAGTTTCACGACTTCCACCTTGCCTTTGGCAATGGGACGCTTTTCATCCGGTAGATTGAAATTCTTCTTTAACAGCTTGCTCATTTGGTACCTCCAATTTGAGAGAATAACCTGTAATGATCCTGCGTTGTTTGAGTTCCGAATTACTATTTTTTAAAAAGAGTCGCTTCCTTGTCCGCTTGGTGCGACCTGCCTGCATCTGATAACAGGAATACCTGCAAGTCGTATAATTAGGATATATATTATCTTATTTATAGGATTTTGTCAAGGATCAAGGAAATCAACCAGGATGCCCGCGAGTTTTCCCCTGCGGGTGGTACAATTTCCTCCAATCGAAATCCCACTTGAACTCGTCGGTTCGTACTGGAATTCCCCCGCAGCGGTCCGGCGCAGCCCGGTATTCTGGGTTTCAGACCTGCAAGGAAAGAAGGACAATAATGTTCATCTGTCCCTGGTGTGGCACCAATTATCTGACGTTCCGATCCAACTGCGACAAGTGTGGCGGGCAATTACAGGCTGATGCGCAGAAATTAACCTCCCCGGTTTCGAGTGGCAACCTGCCCGATCTGCCACCGGCTCCCCGGACGGTCTCCAGTAGTTATGTTTGGAAACTCTTATCCAATGATGGCTGGGCGATAACAGCCTTGATCTTTGGAATTCTCGGGCTGATCTTCAGCCTGGTGGGGGCCGGGCTTACCATTGGCATTGTCACCGCTTTTGTCGGTCTCCCATTTCTTTTGCTGGGATTGTTATTTCTTGGTCTGGGCGCAGGCTTGTCCGTATGGCGATACCACGAGGCGCAACAGGTGGTAAGAGTCATTCGGGAAGGCGAGGTGACCAGCGGGCAGATAAGCGAACTCCAGGAAAATTATTCGGTCGAAGTGAACGGCAGGCATCCCTGGGTCATTCAATATCAGTTTCAGGTGAACGGACTAAACCAGCAGGGCAGGCTGACCACATTAACCCAACCCGGGGGGCACTTGCAGGTCGGGCAGACCGTTTCCGTTTTGTACCTGCCCTCTGCTCCTGATCGAAATTCCATCTACCCGCACCCTTAGAAGAATCTTTTTAATTAGTAGTAATTCAGCACGTTGAGTTATTTACCGGGCTATCTGCCACCAAGCACCGACCTGGGCA
>Ga0315271_10001289_pt1 | contig 15043 bp, 12 predicted proteins | sample C3_top_MG_FD_204664 | JGI IMG/M metagenome (GOLD analysis project Ga0315271, IMG submission 204664) | Sediment microbial communities from Yellowstone Lake, YNP, Wyoming, USA - C3_top | ecosystem: Environmental > Aquatic > Freshwater > Lake > Sediment | place: USA: Wyoming | collected 2017-08-01 | reverse complement strand
CGGATGCGCGTTCCATGGCCACCAGTGGCCGGGGCACCGGCATGGTCGGCTACAACGTGCAGACGGCGGTCGATGCCAAACACCATCTGATCGTAGCCCACGAGGTCACCAACGTCGGCCATGACCGAACGCAGCTCTTCGCCATGGCCACGCTTGCGCGCGAGGCGCTTGGAAAGAAGGAACTCACCGTCGTGGCCGATCGCGGCTACTTCAGTGGCAAAGAGATTCTGGCGTGTACGCAACAAGGCATAACACCCCTGGTGCCCAAGCCGCTCACCTCCGGCGCCAAGGCTGACGGTCGTTTCGATAAACGGGATTTTGTCTATATACCTGAAGACGATGCGTACCGTTGTCCCGCCGGGCAACGCGCCATCCGGCGCTTTACCACGATCGAGAACGGCATGCGTCTGCACAAATACTGGTCTTCCGACTGCCCCGCCTGTCCGATCAAAGCACAATGCACCCCCGCGCCCTACCGGCGGATCGCGCGCTGGGAGCACGAGCAGGTCCTGGAGACGATGCAGGATCGATTGGATCGCGCACCGGCGGCAATGGCGCTACGGCGACAAACCGTCGAGCACCCCTTCGGCACGCTCAAGGCGTGGATGGGGTCAACCCATTTTCTGACGAAGACGCTGCCGCGTGTCAGCACCGAGATGAGCCTGCACGTTCTGGCGTATAACCTCAAACGCGTGATGAAGATTATGGGCACCGGCCCACTGATTGCCGCGATGCGAGCCTGACCCGGCCGCCCCGCGGCCCTGACCCCACGTTCTGGTGCCGGTTACTGTTGAATCCCGTTTTCAATACCGGTGAGTCTGACTTATTGCGCGCGGTGACGGTGAGTTTTCACACGGCCTCGGTCGATATCAGACAAACCACTTTCCTCTAACTGAGTAACGCTATTTACGCTAGCGCTGTGCGTAGAGCGCCTGCACCAGCCGTGGATGCGCGGCAAACAGCGCGGCGAAATCGTTCTCGCGCCGGCCACCCTTGGCACGCAGCACGCGCGCGACGGCACGCCATTCGGCGGCGCTCCAGCGTTGCACACCGGGCAGGGCCAGCACGAACGGGCTCCAGCGTCGCCAGGCCAGCCGCTCATTCGCCGTGAAGCCATGCAGCGAGCGTATTCCGGTGAGCTGCATCAGCGCACGGCTCGCATCGTCCAACACGGCGGCGCGATCGCCCGCGCCGCCGCTGGCGAGTTGCGCAGCCACCCGCGCGCCGAGTGCGGCGAGCGGCAGCAGGCCGCGCGACTGTGCGGGATCGAGGTCGAAGAACAGGTGCCAATCGGCGAGCTTTTGCAACGTGGCCGGTGACGAGCGATGACGCGGATTGCCCTGCATGCGCGCCAGCTCGCTGCGCGCGATGCGACGCGCCGCGGCGGCGCGCGGGCGGAATCCAAGCTTGTAGTAGAACCACCACGCCCCAGTTTCGATACCTTCGTCGTTGTCCTGGCCGAGCTGATACGGCTCGATGCTGAATGAAGTTGCGCCGAACAGGTGGTGCACGGTCGCAAGCAGGCGCGCAAAGGTGTACGCGGCCTCGCCGCCACGGAAGGTCGGGAAGGTGTTGAACGAAATCGCCGCCGTGCCGGCCAGCACGTCGACCTGCGAATAGCCGATCGGCACGCCGTTTTGCAGAGTGAGGATGCCGTAGACCGCCGCCAGCAGTGTGCGGCGCTCGGGCAGCATGCCGACCAGCGCGAACGCCAGTCCGTCGCCGTCGTCCACGAGACGCACGTCGCGCGCATCGCCGTAGGCGAATGCATCGAGGTCGCGCTGGCGCGTGATCATGGCGCCGCGCGCGAGATCGACGAGACACGCACCCTCGCGTGCCGCGAGTTCGCGCACAGCATGTGGCGGCCGCTCGATCTCCTTGCGCAGGTCAGGCCGGCCGCGACGCAGCGGTTGGCTGCGGAACATCGCCGGCGCCGCGGCGTAACGGTCGCGCGTGCGGCTCGGCGTGTCCCGGCCCGGGCGCAGTTCGCAGCTTGGATCGAGGCGGTCGAACAGCGCCTCGCGCGTGAACGAGTCGCCCGGCAGGGAATCGATGGCGCGCACCAGAAACGTGGCATCGGTCGTGCGCCCGCGCAGCACGTCGAGTGCCTCAAAGCCGTCCGGCTGCTGCGCGCGCAGCCAAGCGGCTTCGGCGGGCGTTACGCACAACGGCAGCACGCGGGCGATATTGTCCCCGGCTTCACCGTCGTCGCGATCCAGATGGAACTCGCCCGGCCAGCGCTGCGCGAGCCAGCGCGCCGTGGGCCAGAAAAAGCAGTAACGGATCGCGGTGCCGGCGATGCCCGAATCGGCCAGCGCATCGCGCTGCGCCTTGAGATCGGCGCGGCGCGCGAAGCGCGCCAGCATGCGCTCCACCTGGGTGGCCACGCGTGCGTCGTCCGGATACGCACGCAGGAAGCACAGCGCCTCGTGCAGGCGCTCCACTTGTCCCGCGTTACGGATCCGTGCGCGGTCGAGGGTGCGCAACAACGTGAGTTTGCGCGCCGCATTTGTGCCGCCGTAATCGGCCTTGATCCGTTCAAGCTGTGCAAGCGCGCGGGGAATCGGCATCATCAGGGTTGCATCCGTTCAGTGAAACGGTGGTAAAAGAAGAATAGCCGCCCTGTTCCGCAGAAACCACTGGCCACGCCACGCCTGGCTAGTGTAGTGAGTCGTTCTTGATGAAACATAACCTGGCCTGGTTGTAGGTCGCCCTTCAGGGCGACGTATCGGCCTAAAGGCCGACCTACAGCGGGCGACAAGGACTCACAATAAGGTCCAGATAGCGTGACTCACTACACTAGCGCAACAGGCCCCACAGCATGCGCAACCCGAGCAGCGCCACGAACAGCGCGAAAACGCGCCGCAACGTCGCCTCCGACAGGCGGTGCGCGAGGCGCGCGCCGAGCGGCGCGGCGGCGGTGCTGGCGACGACAATGCCGGCGAACGCCGGCAACACCACGTAGCCGAGACTCCACGGCGGCAGGCTTGATTCGTTCCAGCCGGCGATGATGTAACCGACGGCGCCACTCACGGCGATGGGCAGGCCGATGGCGGCCGAGGTGCCGATGGCGCGTTTCACCGGAACACTGCACCAGGTCATGAACGGCACCGACAGCGAACCGCCGCCGATGCCGAACAGCGCCGAGGCGATGCCGATGAGCGTACCGGCGAAATTCATGCCGACGACGCCGGGCAACTTGGTGTGTGCACTGGTGGCGGTGGTGCCGCGCGAGAATTGCACCGCGATGCCGAACATGAACACCACGAACATCCATTGCAGGGTGCGGCTGGTGAGTTGATCGGCAATCGCCGCGCCGAGCAGGGTGCCGATGACAATGGCCGGCGCGATGCGGCGGAAGATGGTCCAGTCGAGCGTGCCGCGGCGGTGATGCGCGCCGGCCGAGGAGATGGCGGTAAAAACAATCGTGGCGAGCGAGGTGCCGAGCGCCATCTGCATGATGATCTGCGGATTGACGCCCTGGCCCTCGAACACGATCACCAGCACCGGCACGATGAGCGCACCGCCGCCGATGCCGAGCAGCCCGGCCATGAGGCCGGCGAGGCCGCCCATGATCAGTAGCGTTAACAGCTCCATCTTTGTTTCTCAGAACGTTCAATAAAATAAATTGTAGCCACGGGGGTCACGGGGAAGGCGCTGTCCTCTAACAAGACAATGGGACGGCGAAAAGATTCGGATACATCTGATTCCTTGTTAGCTCTAACTCCCCCGTGTTCCCCGTGGTTCAAGATCCTGATATTCACGGAAACGCCTTGTCTTTGCTCAGCGCGCCGGACCCATTACCTGGCCCGGAAGCCACAAGGCGATCTGCGGGAACCACGACAGCAGCGCGATGCCGATGACCATGATGAAAATGAACGGCAGCGTGCCCCAGATGATGCTGCGCATCTTGATGTCGGGCGCGATGCCCTGGATCACGAACAGGTTCAGCCCGACCGGCGGGTGGATAAGGCCCATCTCCATGAGGATGGTGACGATCACGCCGTACCAGATGAGATCGATGCCCAACGTCTTGAGCGCCGGCAGAATGATGGGCATTACCATGAGAATGATCGCGACCGGCGGCAGGAAGAAGCCGAGCACCACCATGAACACGCAGCTCCAGAGAAAAAATTCCCATTGGCTTAAGGCCAGCGACACCAGCCAGCCGGCGGTCTTCTGCGTTACGCCGAGGTCGCTCATTACATAGCTGAACAGGAACGAGGTCGCGATGATCATCATGATCATAGTGCTCTCGCGCATGGTGCCGGACAGGATCGCCTTGAGATCGCTCAGGCGCCAGCAGCCGTAGACGGTCATTACCAGGATCAGCGAGCCGAGCGCGCCGATGGCCGCGACCTCGGAGGGTGTGCCCCAGCCGGTGTACATCGCCACCATCACGATCGCGATCAGCAGCAGGAACGGCAGCAGCCGCGGCAGGGCACCGAAGCGGTCGCGCCAGCTGTACTGTTCTTTTTCGAGGATCGCGGCACGCTGTGCGCCCGCGCCCAACGCGGCAAGCGCGTGCTTGTGCTCGATGCGGAACTTGATGACCACCCAGGTGGCGAACAACAGCGTGAGCAGAATGCCCGGCCCGACGCCGGCCAGGAACAGTTTGTTGATCGACTGCTCGGTGACGAGACCATACAGAATAAAGGTGAGGCTGGGCGGAATCAGGATGCCGAGCGTGCCGCCGGCCGCTATTAACCCGGCGGCCAGTCCGTCCGAATAGCCGCGTGCGCGCAACTGCGGAATGCCGGTGCTGCCGATCGCCGAACAGGTGGCCGGGCTCGACCCGCACATGGCCGCGAATACCGAGCAGGCGAACACGTTGGCGATGCCGAGGCCACCGGGAACACGATGCAGCCAGGCATTGAGCGAGCCGTACACGTCGGCGCCGGCGCGGGTTTTGCCGACCGCCGCACCCATCAGCACGAACAGCGGAATGGTCAGCAGCGTGAAGTCGTCGAGGCCCTTGAAGAGCTTGTACGCCACCTCGCCGAGGTTGGCGGATGGCATGAACAGCGCCATGAACGAGAGCGATGACAGCCCGAGCGCAAAAGCGATCGGCATGCCGGAGAACAGCAGCGCGAACGTCACCACCCCGAACAGAATGCCGATCGTGGCACTATCCATTCGAGGGAACCCCTAAAGATCCCCTCTCCCTCCGGGAGAGGGTCAGGGCGAGGGATGTCAGCACATGAATTAAATATCTCCTCATCCTCGTCTTCTCGACTCGGGTTCCGAACTTCGTTCCACCTCCTCCATCCATGGAGTCGTCCCGGAGGGAGAAGGAATGGCCTATTTTTAGAGGCGCCCACAATGCTATTCGCTCCATTTGGCAATCTCCGCTTCCTGATCGGCGATGCCAGCGGCCTTGGGGTCACGCACGTTGGTCAACAGCTGGGTGAACAGTTGTAGTGACAGCGTAGTCATGCCGAACGCCATGAGCGCGTACACCGGCCACAGCTTGGGGTCAAACGCGCCGTCCAGCCTATGGCCTTCGATCCAGGCGTGATGCGTGAGCTGCCAGGCGTTCCACGCCACGAAGGCGCAGAACACCAGCGACAGCAGGTCGCCGAGCAGGAAGCGCCAGTGATTGACGCGCGCCGACATCAAATGCTCCAGCACTTCGATCGAGACATGCCCGCGCTTGAGCTGCGTATAACCGGCACTCAGGAACGTCGCCGCGATCAGCGCCAGCACCGACAGCGGAATCTCCCAGTCGGTCGGGATGCCAGTGGTGCTGCGAATGATGATGCCGGCAGTGATGCCGGTGGCGGCCAGCACCAGCAGCAGCGCCGCCACATAGCCGAGCCCGGTGTTAAGCGCCGCGAGTGCGGCGCTTAAGCGGCTGAACGACATGTCGGGTTACTTGACCGACAACGCCATGTCGAGCAGTGCCTGGCCGTTCGGGGCCTTCTCGGAAAAATCCTTGTAGGAACTCTTTTTCGCGATTTCGCGCCAGCGGTTGAACGTGGCCTCGTCCATGTCCACCACTTTCACGCCGGCCTTGGCGTAGACCTCGGCCATCTTCTGATCGTCGGCCTTGGCGGCGTCAATGGCGAATTTCTCCAGCGAGGCGCCGACCTCGGTGAAAATCTTCTGCTGCGCCGGCGTGAGCTTGTTCCAGGTGTCCTTTGAGATCAGCAGCGGCTCGAACATGAACCAGATGGTGCGGTTACGCGCGCTGGTCACCGACTTGGACAGCTCGTACAGACGGAAGCTGATGAGCGAGGTGCTGGAGGTCATCGTGGCATCGAGCACACCGGAGGACATGGCGGTGTAGAGCTCGCTCGACGGCAGGCTCACCACCGAGGCGCCGGCCTCTTTCAGCACCAGCTCCATGGTGCGGTCGCCGCCACGGATCTTGAGGCCCTTGGCGTCCTCGGGCGTCACGACCGGCTTCGAGGCGCTGGCGAAGCCACCGGCCTGCCACACCCAGGTGATGATCTTGATGCCCTTGGCATCCAGAATCTTTTCCAGTTCCTTGCCGATCGGCGCATCCTTCCAGCGGTAGGCCTGCTCGTAGCTTGTGATCATCGCCGGCATGAGCGTGAGGTTCACTTCCGGCACCTCACCGCCGCCATAGGCGAGCGGCAGCACGCTCATGTCGAGCGTGCCCTTGCGCAGCGCCGAGAACTGGGCCGTGGTCTTGACCAGCGAGCCGCTCGGGAAGATCTGGAACTTGAGTTCGCCCTGGCTGCGCTTTTCGACCTCGGCGGCGAACTTGCGCGCCAGCCGGTCGCGGAAATCGCCGCTGTCATCCGTTGCCGCCGGGAACTGATGCGAGATCTTGATCACGGTCTCGGCACGCGCCGTGGTGGAACCCAGCACGAGGCTGGTGCACAGCGCCGTGAGTATAATTTTCAGATACGATTTCAGATTGGACATGGCAAGAAATCTCCTCTCGCTACAGGTTGGCCATCAAGGCGCATCCAGCCGGGCGTCGCTGCATGCGGCGACGACCTGGCTGATACGAACAGATAGTGCTTGTTCCGCCGCTAATGGTTGTTGTTTCATATGTACCGGGCCCGTTTTGCACATTTCACATCGTGAAAGTGACAACCACCGGAACGCTCGCTGAATATCGCGCCCAGTCACCTACCTGTCAAGAAACTTGCAAGCTGAGCACATGAGCAACAACTTCTATGCCCTGCTGGCCACGCGTTTCCGTGCACATGCCGGGGATGTGGCACTCGAAACGCCGGACGGCACGCGCTACAGTTTTGAGACACTCGATCGCGAAGCGGCCCGTTATGCATCGCTCTATCGCGCACTCGAGCTCGCGCCCGGTGAGCGCGTGGCGATGCAGGTCGACAAGTCGCCACAGGCGCTGTTCGCCTATCTCGGCTGCCTGCGCGCCGGACTCATCTATCTTCCGCTCAACACGGCTTACCGCGATCTCGAAATCGCCTACTTCCTGGAAAACGCCGAGCCGAAACTCGTGGTGTGCGACCCGGCGCAGCGCGAAGCCGTAACACGGCTTGCGGCCGAACGCGGCGTGTCCCATGTGCACACGCTCGATGCCGCCGGTCACGGCAGCCTCGAGGAGGCGGCCGCCGCGCAGCCGCACGAGTTCGCAACCGTTGCAGTCAAAAGCAACGACGTTGCCGTAATCCTCTACACCTCCGGCACCACCGGACAACCGAAGGGCGCGATGATCACTCACACCAATCTCGCTGCGAACGGTCTCGCCCTGCACGCGGCCTGGGGCTTTCGCGCCGGCGACGTGCTACTGCATGCGCTGCCGATATTTCACATTCACGGCCTGTTCGTCGCCTGTCACGTCGCACTGCTGAATGCGAGCAAGATGATTTTTCTGCCCAAGTTCGATGTTGCGGCAGTGCTCACCGCGCTCCCGCAAGCCACTGTCTTCATGGGTGTACCGACCTATTACACGCGTCTGCTCGCCGAGCCCGCCTTCGGCAAGGCGCAGTGCCGCAACATGCGACTGTTTACCTGCGGTTCGGCGCCGCTGCTGCCGCAGACTTTCCACGAATTCCGCGAGCGCACAGGCCACACCATTCTCGAACGCTACGGCATGACCGAGACCGGCATGAACACCTCCAACCCGCTCGACGGCGCGCGCCGCGCGGGCACGGTCGGGCCGGCGCTGCCGGGTGTCGCCATCCGCATCGCCGACGACCAGGACATCAGCGTCGCCGCGGGCGCGGTCGGGCAACTGCTTGTGAAAGGCGGAAATGTGTTCAAGGGTTACTGGCAGATGCCGGATAAAACCGCCGGGGAATTCACTGCCGATGGATTTTTCCGCACCGGAGACCTGGCGCGCATGGATAGCGATGGTTATGTCTCGATCGTTGGCCGCGCCAAGGATCTGATCATCTCCGGCGGCTTCAATATCTATCCGAAAGAAATTGAAGGCTATCTCGACAAGCTCGCCGGCGTGCTGGAATCCGCTGTGATCGGCGCGCCGCACCCGGACTTCGGCGAGGCGGTGATCGCGGTGCTGGTTCTCAAACCTGAAGCGGCGGCACTGACCGAGGCGGGTGTCATCGCCACGCTCAAGTCACAGATCGCGGGGTTCAAGGTACCGAAACGGGTATTCTTTGCAGACAGCCTGCCACGCAACACCATGGGGAAGGTGCAGAAGAACCTGTTGCGTGAGCAGTATGCTGCGGCCTGCCGCTGGTAGCCCCTCCGGGACGGCGATCAGAAATGGTAGCGCAGACCAGCGCTCAGACCGTAGCTGTAAAGATTCACGCTATCCGCAAAGTAGGAGGCGTAGTTGGCTGAACCCACATACATCGTGGCCTCGACATCAAAGGTCAGGTTATTAACAATCATGAACGTGCCGCCCACACCGGCCGTGAATGCAAGCACGGAATCGCTGTCTGTTGGACCTGTAACAGGAGCAACCAAGCGGTATTTGGTGTTCATGGCGGTTAAACCGAGGATGCCGTAAACATTGGCGCTCTGAAAATTGGTGTGCGGGCGGGCATAAAAGCCAATCATGTTCCCGGTGTCGAAGCGGTATTGGCCTCCGAATGTATCGATATCGGTATCATCGCCAGACGTCATGACACGGCCTTCGACTGAAAGAAAGCTCAGGATCTGGTAGCCAACCTTGAGACGTGCGTGTGACGTGTTGTAGGTCTCGGTGTAACCGTAGTCAAGCGTGGTCTGTAGCGAGGCCACGTCCGCGCCCAGGTACCAGCCGCTGTCGGCAGCCTGCGCCGGGGACGTTAACACCAGCGCGCCCACGCAAGCGGACAGCACCGACGCAATCCGCAGAAACTTGAAGAATAAACGCATGTGACCTCCCTTTTGTATGAGTAGTTCTTCGGATCCCACGACTAATACAGCCCACGCTACATCATGCCAGCACTGCCAATGCTAGCGCCGCAAACAGTTCGTCGCAATTATTCAGTTGCCTGGCCGGTTGCCCCGGTATGCCCACACGATCAGCCCGGCACCGAACAGTATCATCGGCACACTCAACACCTGTCCCATGGTCAGCCAGCCGAACGCCAGATAGCCGAGCTGCGGGTCCGGTTCGCGCACAAACTCCACCAGGATGCGGAACAGGCCATAGCAGATGAGAAACAAACCGGAGACGCTCGCCGTCGGGCGCGGCTTGCGCGCATACAGCCACAGGATCACGAACAGTGCCAGACCTTCGAGCGCCGCCTGATAGAGCTGCGACGGGTGGCGTGGCAACGGACCGGCCTCGCGGAACACCATGCCCCACGGGCCATCGGTGGTGCGTCCCCAGAGTTCGTGGTTGATGAAATTGCCGAGGCGCCCGAGCCCCAGGCCGATCGGCACCCACGGCGCGAAAAAATCCGCCACGACAAAAAAAGTTTTTCCGGTCTTGCGCGCAAAATACAGCATCGCCAGCAACACGCCGATGAGACCGCCATGGAACGACATGCCGCCCTGCCAGACCTTGAGCACATCGAGCGGGTGTGCGAGGTAATGCGGCAGGTTGTAGAACAGCATGTAGCCGAGGCGCCCGCCGAGAATCACGCCGAGCGCGCCGTAGAAGACGAAGTCACTGACCTGTTCCGCCGTCCAGCCGGAATCCCGCCGCTTCGCGCGTTGTGACGCAAAAAACCAGAGCGCAAGGAAACCGATGACATACATCAGCCCGTACCAGTGAATCTTGACCGGGCCAAGGGAAAGCGCGACGGGATCGATCGTGGGGGCGAGCATGTTTTGTTTCCTCAGTTCGGCAGAACGCGGGTGAAGAACGCCTTGAGATACGCGGTCTCGGGAATTGCCGGGAGCATGGGATGGTCCGGTCCCTGGTGGCCTTCCTCGACGATCTGCAGGAAGCGGTCGAGGTGGCGGCTGTTCTTGAGCAGCAGGTCGCGCAGGGTGTCGCGCTCCAGATGATAGGAGCACGAGCAGGACACGAGTATGCCGTCCTTCGCCAGAACCTGCATGGCCATCTGGTTGAGGCGCTGGTAGGCAATGGTGCCTTCCTTGATGTCCTTGCGGCGTTTGATGAGTGCCGGCGGGTCCAGAATCACGACGTCAAACTTCTCGCGTGCTGCGCGCAGCTCCTTGAGAAAATCGAACGCGTCGGCCTGGCGGGTCTGCACCTTCGCCTCAACCTTGTTCAGCTGCGCATTGCGCGCGACGCCTTCGAGCGCGAGCGCCGAGCTGTCCACGCACAACACCGATTCGGCGCCGGCCGCCGCGGCCTGCACGCCCCAGGCGCCGAGATAGCTGAACACGTCGAGCACGCGCTTGCCCTTCACGTAGGCGGCGGCGCGCGCGCGGTTCATGCGGTGATCGAAGAACCAGCCGGTTTTCTGGCCGCGTGCGAGCGGCGTCTCGAAGCGCAGGCCATTCTCTTCCAGCGCCAGCCACTCCGGAATCTCGCCGTGCACGGTTTCGATGTAGCTGGGCAGATTTTCCATGGCGCGCATCGAGGAATCGTTGCGCAGCAGAATGGCGCGCGGCTTCACCACCTTGTCGAGCGCCGCGATGATTTCTGCCTTCAGGCGCTCCATGCCGGCGGTGGTGATCTGCGCCACGAGCACGTCCGCGAAGCGATCCACCACCAGGCCCGGCAGGCCGTCGCTGTCGCCGAACACCAGGCGGTAGTACGGTTTGTCGAACAGGCGTTCACGCAAGGATAAGGCGACATTGAGTCGATGGGTGATGAGCGACTGATCGAGCAGCATCGCCGGATCGCGGCTCACCAGGCGTGCGCTGATGAGCGTGGCCGGATTCACATAGCCGCTGCCTATCGCCCGCCCTGAGGCCTCTTCAATCACACAGGCCTCGCCCGGCTCGAAGGCATCGAGCGGCGTAATCTTGGTGTCCACCTCGTTGCTGAACACCCAGGTGTGGCCGGTGTGCAGGCGGCGGTCTTCATGCTTCTTGAGACGCAGGGGCTTGGGGGACATGCGCAGGGCTCGGCGGGATAACGCTGCGTATTATATAGGAACAGCGCGCTAACTGCCTTTCAGCGCCACCACCGGCCAGATGCGCAATGGCGTGTCACCAAGCGATTGCTCGTAAAACGGTACCGCACCCGGCACCAGCGGCGGCTGCCAGACATTCGTGTAGGTCACAATCAGCCCATCCGGATGTGCGGCGGCCCACAGTCCCAACTGCTCGGGGGAAACGATTTCGAGCGGCTTGGTGAGCCGCCCGGCATAGTGATATTGCCCGCGGTAGGCGCCGACGTGCGCTACCGCGCTGCCCTGTTGCTGGGCCGTGGCCAGCACACGCGCTGCACCATGCAAGTCGTAATGCGGATTGAGTTGCCAGCCAGCGGCCAGCAGCACGAGTGCGCTGATGACCGCCACTGTAACCGCTACGTTGGCGATGCGCGTCTCGATCGCCGGCAACGGCAACCAGCCGACCGCCACACCAACCACGATAATGCTGACGCCCACGAACGGCGACAACTGCCACAGAAATTCCGGCAGGTAGGGAACGCGCGGCAACCCCGGCAGAATGGCGAGCAGGCCGCCGAGCAGCAGCAGCGGGAAAATCATGGTTGAGGCGAGCCGGCTGTGGTCGTGCGCGGCGTGCTCTTCATCCAGCAGCAGCCAGTTCGCCGCCAGAAAAAACGCCGGCACCACCGGCAGCAGGAACTGCGGCTGTTTCACTTCGAAGAATGAAAACAGCGCGATCACCGATGTGGCCCACAACATGCAGAACGCCAGGCCATGGCTGATCGGTGCACGCCGAATATGCCAGAAGCGCATCCACGGCAGCGGCCACAAGGCCCACGGAAACGCCAGCCACGGCAACAGAAACAGATACCACCACCACGGGCGCGCGCCGGAAAACAGTTCAAGTGAGTTTGCGGTTAGCGGAGCCAGCAGCGGACCGAGCACGCTCGCGGCGCCCATGGTTTTTGACGCCGGCACCGCCCACGCCGCATAGATGGCAAGGCCGACGAGCGCGGCCTTGATAATGTCGGCATACCAGAATTTCCACGGCATGGTCGGCGTGCCACGCGCCCAGAGCGGCGCGAGCAACGCCACCGGCAGTACATAGAGAAATATCAGACTGCCGGAAGCCAGCAGCCCAAGGCCGAACGCCGGCCCGAGCAACAGCCACACGCGCTGGTCGCGCGCGCGCCACATCCACAACTCGGCCGTGAGCGCGAACAGTGTGAAAAACACGGTGAGCAGATCAGCACTGAGCAGGGTTGCGGAAAATACCCAGAAGAAACCTCCGAGCAGTGCGAGCGGCATGTAGCGTGAAACATCGTCCTGCCCCGGCCAGAGAAAACGCGACATGCGCGCCGCCAGCAACAGGCTGCCAAACATGAACAGCGCCGGCACCAGGCGTGGCCACCAATCGACCACGCCGAATGCCAGCCAGCCGAGATGCACGAGCCAGAAGAACATCGGCGCCACGCTGGCCGGCGCACCGTTCAGGCGCGGTACGAGCCAATCGCCGCGCGCCCACATTTCCCAGGCAATGGCGAGCCAGCGCGTCTCGTCGGTTGGCCAGGCGCTGCGCGTGACCAGCGCCGCCAGCACCGCGATCAATCCCAGCCCGGCAGCGCCGGCGGCAATCCGGAACGCCGGCCACCAGCGCGGCCGGGTTTTGTACTGTTGCTGGCCGCGCGGCGGCGGCGTGGCAGTGATCTCGATTTCCTCGACTTCGAAACCATCGAGGCTGCGCAGAAGTGAGTCGATATTCGACTTGGGTGCGGATTTCGGCGCACCAGCCTTCTGCTTTTTCCTGTCGTCGTGGCGATTGGTCATTGAGGCGCGGCGTTATGTCTATCCGTGAAACCGGTTCAATCCGTATTATCGTTTACAAAGTGGCATTCGCACAGCACGGATACCCGCGCTTGCCTCTGCCAGCGACTCAATGCCGGACCGATGGCGCAAATCGCCAGACCGCGGTACCGAGAAACGCCAGCGTGCAGACGATTACCGGCGCTGCCGGCAAGTCAACGACGAGCGACAGCGCCAGGCCAAGCGCGTACGCCAGTGTTCCCAGCGCATAGGCGAATGGCAGGCGCTGCGCGGCCAGGGCCGGAATGATGAGACTGGCGAACACCAGGTACACGCCAATCAGCTGCACCGAAGCGGTGACCGTGAGTGCAAACAAAAAATAGAACCCGGCGCGTCCAAAGCGCTGGCGCGCACCAAACCAGAGCGCGAGCACGACGGCATAGAGCAGCGCAACCGGCACAAGGGATTTGAATTCGGTCCAGAGAATCTGGCCTTCGAGCACGTCCTTGAGATGCTCGGCGCCGTGCGGGTGGCTGTGCAGCAGCAACAGCGCCAGGCTCGCGGCCAGCACGAACAACACACCGATCAGCGCCTCTTCCTGGGCGGCGAAGCGCCGCTCGGCATAGGACAACAGCGCGGCACCGGCCAGCGCGGCGGCGGCGGCAATGGCCTGCACCGCCCAGCCATGCGCCTCGAAGCCGAACACTTCGGCGGCGATCACGCCCAGCACCGCAACCTGGGCAATGGCCAGGTCGATAAACACGATGCCGCGCTTCAGCACTTCCTGTCCGAGCGGCACATGCGTGGCAAGCACCAGCAACCCGGCAAGCAGCGCCGGTAGCAACACATTCAATTCCAGAGCCAGATTCATCGTGTTGCTCCCTTGAGCCGTGCAATGGTGATATCGAACAGTTTGAACAGATCATCCGCGCCTTCGGCGCCCACGGTATAGGGCAACACCAGCGCCGGAATCTGTGCACGCTCGGAGAGCCAGGAATCGGAGCGCCCGTCTTCGTAAGCCGAACGAACAATTGCGCGCGCCGGTTGCGTCTTGAGCTGCGTGAGCAATTGCGTCAGGTGCGCCGCCGTCGGTGGCAACCCGGGCTTGGGCTCAAGCACATTGACCTCTTTCAGCCCCAGCCAGTGGCCAAGATACACCCAGCTGCGGTGGTGATAGATCACCGGCATGCCCTTGAGCGACGCCGCCTCGTGTTCCCAGCGCGTCAGCGCCGCCTGCCAGCGGCGCGCGAAGTCCGAGTAGCGCGCACCGTAGTGTGCCGCATTGGCCGGATCGAGTTGCTTGAAACGCGCGATCAGTTGCTCGGCAACGCGCGCAATATTGCGCGCATCCAGATGCAAATGCGGATTGCCTTCCGGGTGCACATCACCTTCGGCACGGTCAGCGCGCGTCTGGACTTCCAGCAGCGGCACGGCACTCGCGGCTTCGAAGTAACCGGGCTGGCCGGGCTGTACCTTGGCATTGCCGGCGGTGCGCAACAGCGGCGGCAGCCACCCGGCCTCAAGGCCGGCGCCGGTGCACACCAGCAGATCCGCCTGGCGGGTCTTGGCAATCAGGCTGGGGCGCGCTTCGATGTGATGCGGGTCCTGAAGCGCCGTAGTGGCGCTCGTGGCAGTGACCTGTGCGCCACCCAACTCCTGTGCCAGCGCGGTCCATTCCGGTTCGCAGGTGAACACTTTAAGTGCGGCCTGAATCGGTGTCGTGAACAAAGTGCCGATCAAGGCTAAAAAGATAATTCTGTGCATGGATGTTCTCCTAGAATGAATGCGCGCCGTGCGCGCCAAGGCTCATGATGTACTGCACGAATACCTGATGGTCGATGTCTGGCTGCGACTGGTCGCTG
>Ga0315271_10001288_pt1 | contig 15048 bp, 13 predicted proteins | sample C3_top_MG_FD_204664 | JGI IMG/M metagenome (GOLD analysis project Ga0315271, IMG submission 204664) | Sediment microbial communities from Yellowstone Lake, YNP, Wyoming, USA - C3_top | ecosystem: Environmental > Aquatic > Freshwater > Lake > Sediment | place: USA: Wyoming | collected 2017-08-01 | reverse complement strand
GGGGCACTCGCGGTCCTGTTGGGTGTGGGCGCGGTGTTTGCCGGGTTGCCGGCCATCGCGGCGGCGGACACCGGCGCGGACTCCGAGACCACCGTGTCGGCAACGGCCGACGGGACCACCGTGTCGGCAACGACCGACGCTGCACCGGCTTCCCCGGCGCGCCAGAACCGGGGCGCGCGCAGCGGCGATGACGCCTCCGGCGGTTCTTCGGCACCGTCGAGCACCGGCAACGGGCGGACCGGGGCGACGAACTCCGGCGACCCGGTGAGCGCTGATGCATCCCCGGCGGCGGCACCCGGACGCAACGGCACCGCGCGGCGGCCGGCGACCCCGCGACCGGTCCCCGGCATCAGCAAAGTTGAAGCCACCCGCGCAACCCTGGACGCTCTTGATCCGGTTGCAGCGGTGAGTGATTCGACGCTGCCGTCGGCGGACAACGACCCCGCGAGCGTGCCGGCCGTCGATGCGGAGCAGATTATCGCCGCGCCCGAAGCTGCGGCGTCGGCCCCGGCGGCGCCGGTCATGCTGGCTGCCACGGCCCGCGGCGCGGTGTCGGGCATCGGCGTCAACCCGCTGACCTGGCTGGGTGGCCACGGCGATCCGCTAGCGCCCATCGCCGCGCCGTTCGCATGGGCGACGCTGGCGGTCGTCCGCCGCGACTTCTCAGGCGCCGTGCGGACGGCCGCCCCGGCCGCCGCGGTGACCACCGGTGAGCCGGGGGCGGTGGTGAGTTCACCGCTGGCCGATCTGCTCGGCCAAGCCGACGCCCAGGCGGCGATCTTCGCCGCCGCCAAGCAGTTCGTCCTGACGGTCGCTGCCGGTGGGAGCGAGGCCGCGGCCCTGCAGACCGGGCTTCAGGCCCTGGATGCCAATCCTCTTTTCCAGAGTTTCGCCTGGAGCACCGTGCTGGCCGATCCCGGACTGGCGCAGGCCTTGGGCGGCACGGTCAGCTCGCTGATCACCGGTTTGGCCGCCGATTCTGACGTGCAGGCGGCGATCGGCGAACGGATTAACGGCTACGTCACCTCCGTCCTGGGGAACAACGCGATCGCGGCGGGCCTGGGCTCGACCTTGGCTGATGCGGTGGTCGGCCTGCTGGCCGACCCCGCGGCCGGTGCCGGGTTGGGCGCCGTCGGCGGTACCGCAGTCACCGTTCTGCTCAGCCAGCCTGGCGTGATCGCAGCAGTCGGCGACGTGGCCGGCCAGATCGCCGCCGTGGTGTCCGGAAACAATCCCTCCGCCGCAGCCGAGGCCGCCTGGCAGTCGCTGCAAGCCGATGCGGCGTTCCGGGATGCAGTAGGCGTCGCAGTGACCGCGGCACTGAACGTGGCGTTGACCGATGCCGGTCTGGTGCAGGCCGTCGGTACCGCCGTCACCGACGTGGTCGCCGGTGTGGCGGGCGATCCGGCACTGCAGGCGATTGTCGGCCAGCAAGTCGCCGGCTATGTCAGCGCGGCACTGGCGGGTACCCCGGTGTCCGGACTCTCCGGCACGTTGACCGGCGTACTCGTCGGACTGATCTCCAACGAGGCCGTTACCGGGGGCCTAGCCGACGTCGCCGGCACTGTGCTTGTCGACTTCCTGGGCCAGCCCGGTATCGCGACAGCCCTGGCAGACATTGGTGGTGGGCTTGCCACCGCGCTGCTGGCGGGCACCGACCAGCAGGTGGCGCTGCAGACCGCTTGGCTTGCGCTGCAAGCAGATTCGGCATTCGTGCCGGCAGTGGCGGCCAGCGTCACCACCGCGGTGTACGCGGTGCTGACTGATTCGGCGCTGATCTCGGCACTCGGAGCGAGCACCGCGGCGGTAGTCGGCGACCTCACGGCCGACCCGAGCGCCTGGGCGTTCGTCGGCGACCTTCTCGGGTCCGCCTACGGCGACACGATCGTCGCCGCGCTGACCGATCTGGCGGCCACCGGGAGCCTGGCCGACATGGCCGGCACCGCAGTGACCGGCTTCTTCAGCCAGGCCGGCGTCGCTACGGCGCTCTCCGGCGCCGCCGGCCAGGTCGCCGCCGCTGTGCTGGCCGGGGCCGACGTGATCGATGCGCTGCAGAGCGCCTTGGCGTCGCTGCAGGCCGACCCGGCCCTCGTGGCCGCACTCGACGCCATCGCCTCCGATGCGTTGCGCTCGATCCTGGGTGAATCCTCCGTGCAGGAAGCCGTCAGTGCAGTCGCGCGCGATGTCGTCACCACTCTCATCGGCGATTCGCTGGGTGACTCGGGCCTGGACGCTGCGGCCGGTCAGGTGACCGAGGCCGTGGTGGACTCGCTGCTCGCCAACACCGCCGTGCAAGATTTGATCAGCAAGCTCGCGGTCGACATCGCCGCCGGAAATCCAGTCGGTGAGCTGACCAACACCGTGATTCAAGCCGTCATCGAACAACCGGCACTTCAGGCTGCCGTCGGGATGGCCGTAGGCGCGGCAGTGGGTGCACTCTTCGGAGACAACCCGATCGGCTTCGTCGTGGGCCAGGTGGTTGGAGCGGCGGCGACGTTGCTGATCGGCGCGGCGTCCGGACTGGTGTCTCTGTTCACCTTGTTCGGGTTCGCTCCGCCGTGGGCGGCAGCTGCTGCCGTCAGTTCCGGTGCCGACAGCTACCTGCTCGAACTGAGCCGGGTCTAGGCCGGGTCCCCGCAGCCGATTCTATTGCCGGCTGGCGGGGATCGTCGGCATCCACCGCGAAAAACTAAGATCGTCAACGACTTTCGCGATCCGGGAAATAAAAAGTGGGCCGGCAGGTTTCCCTGCCGACCCACTAGTTGTTGGCTTTTGCTACTCGGGGCGAACCGCGAGAGCCTGGGGGCCCTTGGCACCCTGGCCGATGTCGAAGGTGACCCGTTGGTTCTCCTCCAGCGACCGGTAGCCGCTTCCGGAGATCTCGGAGAAGTGGACGAAAACGTCCTCAGCCCCACCGTCGGGTGCGATAAAGCCGAAGCCCTTTTCGCTGTTGAACCACTTCACAGTTCCCTGTGCCATTCTGTTGCTTCTCTCATTCAATCGAAAGAACGCCTAAATCGGGCGCCCCGCGATGAGCCTAGCACGGGAAACCGGGCCCTGATCACGCGCAATTGAAGAACGTTGGAGCGCAACGCTGCAGACTATTTGTCCTTGTCAGAGAACACCGGGTTCTGCACCGGCTCCGACGAGTGCTCGACGGTGTGCTCCTTTTTCTGCGCTGCGTTCTCGGCTTCCACAGGGTGGGAGAAGAGGCTGTTTTCCATGGGTTTCCCTTGTCTTCAGGCCCGGCCGCGAACACTTGGGGCGGCTGGGGTGGGGAATCGCTCGAGCAAATCCATCTGCGGATCGGGGCTCGGTGTCGCACTGAGGGCGAAGCGACTCGTGCCTTCCACTGTACAGGCTCGGGGCGGCCTTACGATTCACCGATGGCCATCACGGTGCCCGATGACCCCCGCCTGGCCACTGCCACCGAACGGCGTGTCTGGGCCGCCCTGAGCGAGCAACTCGGTGACGGAGACTTGGTGATCGCCAGCCAGCGGGTCACCGATCATCTCAAGGATCACGAGATCGACTTCGTTGTCGCCATCGAGGGTGCGGGCATCGTGTGCGTTGAAGTCAAGGGCGGCGAAGTCACCCATAACGGTCAGGCCTGGCTGCAGCGGCTGCACAGCGGCCAGATCAAAACCATCGACCCCGTCCGCCAGGTCCGTCAGGCTCGCTATGCGCTGCGCGACTTCATCGAGAATGACCCGCGCTGGACGCAAGGCCGGGTGCGCTGGAACCACGTCGTCGTACTGCCGAATAGTCAACTCTCCCAGGACTTTGCGCTCACCGACTGCCCGCGGTGGATGGTCATCGACCGCGATGATTTCCCGTCCATGGTTGCCCGGATCCGCGATGTCGCGCACAACCAGAAGCAGAATCTTCCGCTGCTGTCGGGAACCGGTATCGAACAGCTTCAGGCCGCGCTGGGCGGGCGCGGACTGCCGCAGCGCGACGTCGTGGCCCGCGCGTTGGAGAACGAGGACGCCGCGGACATCCTCACCGACCAACAGGCGGTGATCCTCAACGCCACCCGGCTACTCAACCGCGTTGAGGTTCGCGGTGGCGCGGGCAGCGGCAAGACCTTCATGGCTGTCGAGCAGGCCCGCCGGCTGGCCAACAGCGGACAGCGTGTCGCACTGATCTGCTATTCCCACGGCCTGGCCTCCTACCTCAAGCGCATCACCGCCGGCTGGCAGCACCGTCACCAACCCGGCTACGTCGGGGAGTTTCACAGTCTGGGCATTCGGTGGGGCGCTCCGGTCGGCCCGGATGAGACCGAGCGCAGCGAGGAAACCTCGCAGTTCTTCGAACGAGACCTGCCCGCCACGATGGCCGAGTTGGCCGCCGCCCTGCCCGACGGCCAGCGTTTCGACTCGATCGTCATCGATGAGGCGCAGGACTTCGCCGACAGCTGGTGGGACCCGATCCTGGCGGCGCTGCGAGACCCGGACGCTGGCGGGGTTTACCTGTACAGCGACGAGGGTCAGCGCGTCTTCGACCGCAAGGGCACACCCCCGGTGCCACTGGTACCGCTGATCCTCGAGCACAACATTCGCAACACCCGCCAGATCGCCACCGCCTTCGGGCCACTCGTCGATCACCCGATGCGTTCCCTGGGCGGAGACGGGCCCGAGGTTCGATTCGTGGCCTGCACTCTCGACGATGCCCTCACCGTCGGCGACGACCAGATCGAGGCCCTGCTCGACGACGGCTGGCGGCCCGAGGATGTTGCGTTGCTGACCACCGGCACCCGCCATCCCGAGCAGAAGAACCGCCAGGCCGAGGGCAATGCGGCCTACTGGGACAGCTTCTGGGACGCCGAGCAGGTGTTCTACGGACACGTACTCGGCTTCAAAGGACTGGAGCGGCGCGCTGTGGTCCTGGTGGTCAATGACAAGAAGGTCATGGAACGCTCCTCGGAGCGGTTGTACGTCGGGTTGTCGCGCGCCCGCGATCAACTCGTGGTGTGCGGGGATCCGGCGCTCATCGCCGAATGCGGCGGTCCGGATGTCGCGCGCCGCCTCGGCATCGGCGACTAACGCAGCTTCACCAACCGCGTCGTCGAGGTCTCGTCGAGTTCCACCACATCGGTGCGCGAGCGCAGGAAATCGCTGAATGACCGGAATCCCAAGGACTTTTCGGAGAACGACGGATCCATCCGCTTCATCTGCGCCTTGACCGTTGAGTTGTGCAACCACTCGTCGTCGTCTTTGTCCTGGCCGATCTGCAGTGCGCGGGTGAGCAGTGCGGTGGCTGCCGCCTGCGGGTCAGGCGTCTCGGCGTCGACGGGTTCGGCAGGTTCGGCGGGTTCGGCGGGTTCGGCGGGGGCGCGCTTCCTGGGTGCCTCGGCGGGCGCCGGTGCGACGGCCGGAACGCCGGGCAGCGCGTCATAGATGACGAACTCGTCGCACGCCGCGGCCAGGGACTTGCTCGAGGACCCGGCTACCCCGATGCCCACCACGTAGCGGCCGAGGCGCTTGCACCGCTGCGCCAACGGGATGTAGTCGGAGTCCCCGGCGACAATCACCACGTGCGTCAGATCGGGAAGTCGGAACATGTCCTCGACGGCGTCGACCGCCAACCGGATGTCGGCGGCGTTCTTGCCGTAGGCCGCCGCCGGAAACAGTTGCACCAGATCCACCGCCCGGCCCACCAACTGCCCGCGGTAGCCGGCATTGATATCGGCCGACCAGTCCGCGTAGGCGCGGGTGAGCACCAGGGTGCCGAACGACGACGCGAAGTCCAGAACCGCGCCCACGTCGACGATCGCCCGGGTCAGCTTGACCGCGTCGAGGCCCTTGGGCTTGTCGCGCTGAAACGAATTCCGCCCGTGAACCTGGTCGTAGCGCGACAGCACGATGTTGTCGAAGTCGAGATACACCGCGACACGGGCCGCACCAGGTTCGGTCATGGCCGCAAGTCAAGCACTAAAGGGTCCGCGGGGAGCAGGTCACCGAAGTTTGCTGCCCGGCTGCGCCTGCGGGGGCCCGACCGGGTGCCGTCCGGGTCGGGTTTGCGGCTATGATTTAGCCGTCAATGGTGAAGTCTGACCCCTCGACACTGCCTTGGAGTGAATCGGTGAGCTTTCCCCGTCGCGCACGCGCCGCGAGCGTCGTCTTTGCGGCGTTGCTGGCTGCCGTGTTGACGGGCGACGTCGCCGGCATTCCGGGCTGCCGGGACGGGTGCAAGGCCGTCACCGCCACCGCCCAGGCACAGTTGCTGCCGGCGGTGCCCAGGCCCCCAGTCGTCGGTATGGCCCCGTTCGACGGCGCCGCGGAGATCAGCCCGCTGACCACGCCCTCGGCTGAGGTTTTCGATGGCAGGATCACCGAGGTCTCCCTGGTCGATGACTGGGGCAACACCGTGCCGGGCGAACTCTCTGCGGACCGGACGTCCTGGCAGCCCACCGAGCGGTTGAACTTCGCCCGCGATTACGCCATGACCGTCGACAGCGTGAGCGGAAGCGGTGTGGAACTGTCGCGCACGTCGACCTTCCAGACCCTGGTGCCCAACAACTATGTGCACCCGTATCTGGAGGTGCAGGGCGGCTTCGCCATCAACGAGAATCAGAAGTACGGCGTCGGGGTGGTAGTGCGTGCCCACTTCGATGAGCCGATCGCCGACAAGGCTCTCGCCGAGAAGAACATGCCGGTAATCACTGACCCTCCGGTGTCCGGTTCCTGGTTCTGGGTCGATGACTACGTGGCGCACTGGCGTCCCGAGCGCTACTACGCGCCGGGTACCCGGGTCTCGGTGGCGCTGAACATGTTTGGGCTCAAGCTCGGCGAAGGCCTCTACGGCCAAGAAGACGCCAAGGCCAGCTTCACCATCGGCGACTCGCACATCGCCGTCGCCAATGACATCACCAAGCAGGTCAGCGTCTATGACAACGGCAGGCTGGTGCGCACCATGCCCACCTCGATGGGCAAGGGCGGCACCTCGGTCTACGGCAACAAGACCTTCCACTGGTGGACCCCCGCCGGGGTGTACACGGTGCTCGACAAGGCCGAAGTCGTGACCATGGACTCGGCCACCTACGGCCTTCCGGCCAACTCCGTCGACAGCTACAAACGCAAAATCGGCTACGCCACCCGGATCAGCCTGGATGGCATCTACCTGCACCAACTCGACGACACGGTGTGGGCCCAGGGCAACACCAACGTCTCCCATGGGTGCCTGAACCTCAGCGGCGAGAATGCCCGCTGGTTGCACGACTTCGTCCAGCCCGGCGACGTGGTCGAGGTCCGCTACACCGGCGGGCCGCCGCTGGCCTTCAATCAGAACGGCGACTGGTCCATGCCGTGGAGCGACTGGGTCAAGGGCAGTGCGTTGAGGCCCAAGGACACACCGCCGCCCCCGCCGCCGGCACCGACCGCCGAGACGCTCACCGCGCCCGGGCCCTGATTCAGCGAAGAATCTATTGCCGGGCTGCTCGCATCCGGAAGCGGCTGCTTAGATCGGCGCATGGATGTTGTGCGTACGCCGGAGGTCCGATTCGCCAACCTTGAGGACTATCCCTTCCCGCCGCACTACCTCGATGTCACCGCGACCGGCGCTCCGCCGGTGCGGATGCACTACCTCGACGAGGGCCCGCGCGACGGCGCCCCGGTGGTGTTGTTGCACGGCGAACCGACGTGGAGTTACCTCTACCGCACCATGATTCCGCCCCTGGTGGCCGCAGGCCATCGAGTGCTGGCACCGGATCTGATCGGCTTCGGCCGTTCCGACAAGCCCACCCGCGCCGAGGACTACACGTATCTGCGGCATGTCGAGTGGACGACGTCCTGGCTCACAGCGCTGGACCTACGTGAGGTGACCGTGGTAGTTCAGGACTGGGGGTCACTGATCGGTCTGCGGATGGCTGCCGAGAACCCCGATCGATTCGCAAAGTTGTTTATTGCCAATGGATTTCTTCCCATCGGCGATCGTCCACCGCCGCCCGCCTTCCGGATCTGGCGTGCCTTCGCGAAGTATTCGCCGCGGCTGCCGTCCGGGCGGCTCGTCGATGTCGGCACGGTAAGAAAACTTTCCGCAGCGGTGCGCGCCGGGTACGACGCCCCGTTCCCCGACAAGAGCTACCAGGCGGGCTCTCGGCGCTTCCCGCAACTGGTGCCCACCTCCGCGGCGGATCCGGCGATCGGTGCCAACCGCGCGGCGTGGGAGGTGCTGGGCGCCTGGACCAAGCCGGTGCTATGCGTCTTCGGCGCCAACGACCCCATTCTGGGCAAGGGTGACAAGCCGTTAATCGCCCACATCCCCGGCGCGGCAGGGCAACCGCACGCCCGGATCCGGGCTGGGCATTTCATTCAGGAGGACGCCGGGCCGGAGTTGGCGCGGCGACTGCTGGACTGGGAAGCGGGTCTGTAGACGCCCGGCGCGCGACAGTCCGGCCGGACCGGACGTCCTGCTTGGCCAGACCGAACGCCATGATGGTGACGACGAGTTGAACCAGATCCCGGTGCTTCCTGATCCGGGCGCCCGGAGCGACTGCCCACACGTGGGAGCCGTCGGCCTGCCGTTTACACCGCAGCAGCAGCAGCGCAATCGGTTCTTGGAACACGGGATTGCGCGATGAATGGCCGTCCGCGCACCGGTGCAGGATGTGGGCCTGTAGTGGCCGGCCGTCGCTGCGCCGCACCGACATCGTGGCGGGTGTCTTGTCGACCTCGATGGTCCCGATTGCCAGAGTGCCTTCGGCGCCGACCTGGATGGCGTCGTCCAGAAGCGGAACGCTGAGACGTAGCGTTCCGGTGTGCATGTCGCTGACGGTGCCCCCGACGCATTCGGGTAGTGAGATCATCGCCCCGGATCTGCTCATGCGTTGCGGCGCAGGGGGTCTCGTAGCCGAGCGGGTAGGAGGTCGGGGTTCCAACGGCCCTTCTGTACCCATGCGCTGAGCTCGGTGGCGTCCCTGGCGTCGCGGATCGGGCCGAGGATGTGAGCGCAACCGGTTGGAGCCCGCCCAGTAGTGCACGGCTGTAGTGCTGCGACCACGCCCTCGACGGTCCGAGCCGAACACAGGGAGGGTCCCAGCAGGCAGGGCACAGCCACCAGTATCCCGTGTGGGCATCGGCGCACGGCCGTGCGCAGTGCGCTGAACGTCGCCTCGGCCGGGGATCTATTTGGTGCCGTGGTGCAGCCGTTGCAGACCACGACCGTGAACGCACGCGGGGTCGGATGCGAGCGGTCGGTGTTCATCGCGGTGGCCGGGATCACCAACTCGACTTCCGGACATTGGGCAGCGCCCCGATCGTGAACCGCGTCGTCGTCAGCATCCCGCAACCTCCTCGTGCGCCGAACGAACACTATTGGAAATCGTTGTCAACAAGTGATCGGCCCACCGTACCCCGGAGGTGGCCTTAATGGAAATGATTACCAATAGATGGCGCGGTGCGCACGCCCTGCGCCTCGGAGCAGGGCAGCGACCTGGGATCTGAATCCCGGCCGCCGGAACCGCTACAGGCCGAATTCGGTGTGCAGATTGTCGATGCCGGCCCGAATCGCATCGAGAGTTTCCTGGCGGGCCCGTATCTTGCAGGTGTAGTGAGCTTTGGCGTGCAGTGTGGTGGCGAAGTCCTTGCCCGCCTCCACCGCGCGCTCAAGGACCATTTCCCCCATGGCGATCTCGTCCACCCAGCCGCCGGCCAGTGCGGCGTCCCCGAAGAACGTCCGGGCCAGGCCGACCGCCTGCTGATAAGCCGACCGGGTCAACCGCAGCCTCATGATCTCCAACGCCGGGTACGGCAGTACCAACCCCATTGCCACCTCGTTGGCCTGAAAGTTGTAGCCCGGGGCGGCAATGCGGTGATCGGTGCTGCACGCCAGGAACGAGCCCATGGCGATCGCGTGCCCGGTGCAGGCCGCGACGACCGGTTTGGGGAATGACAGCAGTCGGTGCGACAGCATGAAACCGGCGGCGAGCATCTCGATCGAGGCCGCGACGTCTCCGGACCGGAACACCTTGAGGTCGAATCCGCCGCTGAACACCCGATCGTTGCCGGCGATCACCACCGCACCGGCGTCGTCGGCCTCGGCGGAGTCCAGTGCTGTGTTGATCTCGATGAGCATGGCCGGTCCCAGTACGTTGACCTTGCCGTCGTCCATCGTGATCACCGCGACCGATTCGTCCCGGCGATAGCTGACGCTCATGGGTGCTCCTTGCATTCGTCTGGTGGGCTTGAGATTACCGACGAGGGTTCAGCCGCCCATCAGTGAGCGCCACTGTTGGAGGTTGGACGCCCGGTAGACATAGTTGTCCCTCTTGACATCGGAGAGACTCGCGTTGGGTTCGGCTGAGTACCAGTGGCCCGGGAATACCGTCGGGTCGCCGGACAGTGTGGCCAACTGTTGCAGGCTGCGGAACATTTCATCGACGTCACCGCCGGGGAAGTCGGTGCGGCCGCACCCGTCGAGAAATAGCGTGTCACCGGCCACCAGTCGGCCGTCGAGCAGGAAACACTGGCTTCCCGGCGTGTGGCCCGGGGTGTGCAGCAGTTCGATGTCGATGGCGCCGACGTCGACCTTGTCACCGTGATGATGCTCGGTGAGATCACTCTTCGGGATCCCGGTGATCTGCGAAACCCATTGCGCTTCATGGGTGTTGACGTGAACCGGCACACTGACCCGTTCCAGTAACTCGGCCAGGCCCTTGAGTTCGAAGCCCATCATCGACCCGCCGATATGGTCGGGATGATGGTGGGTAACCAACACCCCCGACAGTGTCATGCCGTCGGCGGCGAGGGTGTCGAGCAGGTCACCGGCGGCATAGGCCGGGTCGACCATCACCGCCTCGGAGGTTTCCCGGTCACCGATGAGGTAGGCGAAGTTGCGCATCTGCTCTGCGATGGGATCGCCGGCGGCGAAGTCACGGCCGGAGAGCAGTTGCCGGAAGTAGAGACGGTCATCGGATGCCATGGCGTAAACCCTAGAGCCTGACGGCCCCCGACGGAATCCTGTTTTCCCACAATCACTTTGCTGCCGAAAACAAGTGCTGCATCCAACCTGCAATGAAGGCGTAATCAGATGTTTATCTGCTTTGCCACCGCTTCGGTTCGGTGCCATCATGAGTTCAACGCTGAACTTCTTCAGGAGGAACTTGTGAGTGTCTCACTTCGCTCGACGCTGATCTCCGGTGCCGCATTCGCGACCGCCGGCGTCATGGCTCTCGGACCGAATAGCGTTGCACCGCCAGTGATTACGCTGGCGCAACCGGTGGTGCAGTTGCCTACGGTTCATGTTGCGGAAATCGCCCTGACGGGTTTTACGCTCGACCTCTACAGCGCACTAAACGGCTGGGCGGCGTTCGGCGTGCAGGTGCTCCAGGACTTCTTCTTCTGGAATCCGGACATCGCCGCCGGCATCGGCAACTTTTACACGGCGCTCGAACGGGTCGTCACCGCGGTGGTGACGACCATCGACGGCCTGGTGGGGGCTCCGACCGATTTTCTGGGGACGCTGACCACCATCGTCAGCACGCTGCTGCCCGCATTCGGCCTCGGGGTGCCGACGCTGGCCGCGGCCGGCAAGCCGGCGGCTTCCCTGATCGCCGCGCGCACCGGGGACGGACCCCGCGCGGGCGCGGCACAATTGCCCGAACCGGTCGCCGTCGAACTCCCCGCCGTGGTCGAGGAAGTTCCCAGGATCATCTGCTGCTCTCCGCAACCGGAAGAGCCGGCTGTCGCTGAGGCACCTGTCGAGGTTCCTGCTGTCGCCGAGGTGTCGGCCGAGGTCCCTGCTGGCGCAGTGGTGCCGGCCGAGGTGGCTGCTGTCGCTGATGTTGCACCGCCGGCCAGGGCGGTCCGGTCCGCACTTCGCGCGGCGGTCGCGGCCAGCGCTCCTGGGGTTGATTCCGCTGGGGTCGATTCGCCTGGGGTCGATTCCGCGGCCCCGAGCAGCACCGGAGTGGTTCGCACGCCCGCCCGGGCCACCCGCGGTACTGCGGGTCGGGCCTCCTCCGTGGCTCGCGCCTCGGTAACGGCAGCCGCCGACGCAGCGAATTAACCCGTAACGGGCACGCGGACGCGCGGCCCGACTACAGGTTGGGGAGTACATGGTGAGCGTTTCGATGCGGTCGATGCTGTTTCCGGGAGTGGCTCTGGTCACCGTCGGTGCGGTAGCCCTGGGTCCGGCGTTAGTCGCGCCGCCGATGGCCGCAGCCCCGGCTGCGCCGATCCCGGCGGTCTACGTCGCGGATATCGCCCTGGCCGGCATCGGGCGCGACATCTACAACTCGCTGAGCGCCACGGTGCAGGGCCTGGTGCAGTGGGCGGAGTTCGCCGTCGGCCTCATTCCGTTCCTCGGCGGCGGCATCCGGGGGCAAATCGACATCAACTACTTCGGCCTGATCCAGCCACTAATCGCCAACACCGTCTATGCGCTGTCGAACATCATCGCCGACCCGTTGGGGATCCTGAACACGGTCGGCTCCTACATCAGCAACCAGGTGTACGTCGGCTACACCTGGGTGACCGATCAGATCGCCTTCTTCGGTCTGCCGCCGCTGCTCGGGCCGATCCCGGCCCCGCCCCGGCTGGCTTCGGTGGGCGAGTCCGCTACTGCGCCAGTCGCCGCCCGCACCCTCGGCCCGCGGGCGGCCGCGGTTGTTATGGCCGCTCCCGTTGAGTCGGCTCCCGTTGAGTCGGCTGGGCCCGACGCCGAGATCACCGCAGAGGTCGAGGAACCCGCCAGGTCGGTCCGGAGTCCGGCGCGCCGTGTCGCTGCTGACGCCCGCCAGAGCGCTCAGAGCACTCAGGGCACTCCGACCAACCAGGGCACTCCGACCAACCAGAGCACCCTGGGTACCCAAGCCACGGGCGGGCAGGAGGTCCCCGCAGCCCCGGCCGAGGCCGAGGCCGGTGCTGTAACCGGGGCGCGGGTTCCCGCCAGGGCCACCCGAGGCGCACCAGACCGGGCCAACAACCCTTCTCGCGGCGCCACAGAACCCGTTGCCAGCGCCACTGGCTGACGACGGATTCGCGATCGGTTAAACTGGCCCCAGTTGCGCCGACGAGTCTGAGGAGACATGGTGAGCATTTCCGTCCGTTCTTTGCTGGTTCCCTCCGCCGCGCTGGTCACCGCCGGTGCGATCGCCCTGAGCCCGGTGCTGGTCGCCCCACCCGCCGCGACGGTGGCATTGCCGGCCGTGCCGATCCCGGCCGTGCACATCGAGGACATCCAGCTGGCCGGCATCGGCCGCGATTTCTACAACGACGTGACCTACTGGGTGCAAGAGGGCGTCCGCCTGACACAGGGGGCCATCCGCTACGGGCTTCCTTACATCGGCCCGCCGATCGCCGATCAGATCAACATCAACTACTTCGGGCTGATCCAGCCGCTCATCGCCGACACCGTGTACTACCTGTCGGATGTCTTCGCCAACCCGTTCAACATCATCGGGCTGACCGGTTTGTACGGCAGCAACCTGTTCTACACCGGCTACGAGTGGGTCAACAGCCAGGCACGGTTCTTCGGCCTGCCGCCGCTGCCGTACCTCCCCCCGCCGCCGCCACTGGCCTCGGTCGGGTCGACCGCGCCGGCCGCCGCCAGCACCGCGAAGGGCCCGCGCGCCGCCGCCACGGTGGTCGAGGTGGCGTTGCCGGCCGGTTCGGATGCCGCTGAGGTGGCAGCCGACGTGGCCGCCGGTGCGTCAGCCGCGCCCGCCAGGGCCGTCCGGAGTGAACTGGGCCGCGCGGTCAGGGCCGCCGCCAGAGCATCGCAGGTGACCGGCGCCGCGGCCGCCGACGCGGCCGCCGAAGCCCAGCAGGCCGGTACCGAGGTCAGCGCCGCCGTGCAAGGCACCGTCAGGGAGGTCCGCAGCGCCGCCAGGGCGACCCGGGGCGCGGTGGGCACGGCAGTCGCCGAAGCCCGTGCCTCGGTGCAGGCAGCCGCCGACTCAGCGAGTGACGCCGCCAGCGACGCCACGAACTGAGCCCGGCGTTTGGAGCGCACGCCCCAGGGTTGGAATTCTTGGGGTGAGGGTGGGATCCTTGCCGGAGTCCAGGAGCAACCGGAGTCCGTGTAGCAAGGAGACCCCATGAGCGTGTCGATCCGATCGCTACTGGTCCCCGCTGTCGCCGTGGCGGCCGCAGGCACCGTGGCGCTGTCTCCGGTTCTGGTCGCCGCGTCGGGCCAGTCGGTGCTCCCGGCCGTTCCCAGCATCGTCCACGTCGACGACGTCCAACTGGCCGGCATCGGCCAGGACATCTACTACGCCATCACCCCGACGGTGCAGTACGTCGTCGGCGGTGGCTCCTATCTGATCAACTTCATCCCGCTCATCGGCGGGGTGATCGCCGCACAGATCAACATCAACTATTTCCAGGGCATCCAGCCGGTGGTCGAGGCGACGGTCAACTACCTGGCGGGCGTGGTGCAGGATCCGCTCAATTTCGTCCCCACCACCGCCATCTACGCCAGCACCCTCTATGACATCGCCTACAACTGGGTCTCGGCCGAACTGCAGTGGGTCGGCCTCAACCCGCTGCCGCTACTGCCGCCGCTGCCGTCGTCGGCGCTCGCGGGGGAGTCCGCGCCGGCGCCGACCGCGCCGCGCGCTGCCGCCGCCGCAGTCGAGCAGACACCTGCCGCCCTTCGTCGCACGGCCCGCGCCGCCGTCGCGCCCCGTCCGGCCGCCAGCGTCGATGCGGACGCCACGGAGGCCGCTGAGGCGCCCCGCGCCGCCGCGGTGGACACCCCCGGCGAGGCTCGCACCCCGGCCAGGGCCACTCGCGGGCAGGCGGCGCGGGCTGCGCAGAGCGCCGCCAGCGACGTCCGCGGTACCGCAGGGCCAACCGGCGGTAGCGCGCCTTAAATCTCGACGAATTCCTCGCCGACCGCATACGGCTCCGAATCCTGTTCGAGTAACGCCTGACTGAGCGCGGCACGTCTGGTGATGCCGAGCTTGCGGAACGCTCGGGACAGGTGAGCCTCAACGGTGCGCGGTGAGAGATTGAGTTGAACGGCGATCTCTTTATTCGTTTTGCCGCTGGCGGCGAGGTCGGCGATGCGGCGTTCCTGGGCGCTGAGTGGGATCGTTTCGCCGCG
>Ga0315271_10001286_pt1 | contig 15049 bp, 12 predicted proteins | sample C3_top_MG_FD_204664 | JGI IMG/M metagenome (GOLD analysis project Ga0315271, IMG submission 204664) | Sediment microbial communities from Yellowstone Lake, YNP, Wyoming, USA - C3_top | ecosystem: Environmental > Aquatic > Freshwater > Lake > Sediment | place: USA: Wyoming | collected 2017-08-01 | reverse complement strand
GGGGGCCGCCACCTTCCTCGCCGGGCCGGGGCCGCGCGCGGGGGGCGCCCCCGCCCCCCGGTCCGTGCCGCGCCCCGCCGCGTCATCCGCGGTTGCCGTGTCCTAGCCCTGTCGTCGCCGGAGCGTCTCCGATCCGCGGTCTAGTTTCCCGACCCCGGCTCGAACACCTTCACCCCGGCGGGCGGCGTGAACGTGAAGAGATGCCCCGCCGCCGGCACGTTCATCTCGATCTTGTCGATGCGCACGTGACGGAGGCTGCCGTTCCCGTCCACGGTCTCGAACTGGCGGACGATGCCGTCCGCGTCATCGATCCAGAGCTTCGCCGATACGAAGGGGACCGACTTGTCCTTCGGGACGAGCTGCACGATGTGCGTCGCGCGGCCGGCGATCGTCGCGGCGCCGGCATCGCTCAGCGTGAAGTGCGCCTTCGGGTCATCCAGGAGGTACGCCGTGAAATCGGGGACGCGCGCGGTGCCCCCTTCGCCCACCGGGAGCTTGAGCACCTGTCCGGGATTCGTGCTCGGCAGATAGACCCAGACCACGCGGCCGTCGGAGACGATCTTGTCGCCGGCGGGGACGGTGAAGGTGACGAGATAGTGCCCCGGGAGCCGCTCGATCATGTCCCCCTTCGACGAGGCCGCCTTGTTCGTCAGCGGGTTCGTGACCGTCTGCGAGAAGACGACGTGCGCCGTCTGCATCTTGGCGTAGGCGGCGGCCGCCTTGTCGATCGTCTGCTCGGCGGTCTGCGCCCGGGCGGCCCCCGCGAGGAGGAGCAGGGCGGGGATGGCGCGCAGCGTGCTCATCGGGTGGCTCCGGCGGAGGTCAGTTGCGGCGCGGGGGTGATCGTGCGGCCGATCGCGGCGGCGATGGAGCGCAGCTCGCCCACGAGCTGCTCGAACTGCTCCGGATAGAGCGACTGCGCGCCGTCGGAGAGGGCGCGCTCCGGATTCGGGTGCACCTCCACCAGGATGCCATTGGCGCCCGCCGCGACCGCCGCGCGCGCCATCGGGATCACCTTGTCGCGGATGCCGGTGGCGTGGCTCGGGTCGGCGATGATCGGCAAGTGCGAGAGCTGCTGCACGATCGGGATCGCCGTCAGGTCGAACATGTTGCGTGACACCGTATCGAAGGTGCGCACGCCGCGCTCGCAGAGGATCACGTTCGGATTCCCGCTCGCGAGCAGGTACTCGGCGCTGAGCAGCAGTTCGTGGATCGTGGCCGAGAGGCCGCGCTTGAGCACCACCGGCTTCCCGAGCGTGCCCACGAACTTGAGCAGGGAGTAGTTCTGCATGTTGCGCGCGCCGATCTGGATGCAGTCGGCGTACTCGGCGACGAGCTCGGCACCCGCCTCGTCCATCGCTTCGGTGACGACGGCGAGCCCCGTCTCGCGGCGCGCGAGCGCGAGGAGCTCGAGCCCCTTCTTGCCGAGTCCCTGGAAGGAATACGGCGAGCTGCGCGGCTTGAAGGCGCCGCCGCGCAGGCAGGCGGCGCCCGCGGCGCGCACCATCCGCGCGGCGGTGACGATCTGCTCCTCGCTCTCGACGGAGCAGGGCCCGGCGATGATCACCACCTCGTTGCCGCCGACGTGCACGCCGGGCGCGATCGTGACGATCGTGCTCTCCGGCTTCCATTCGCGCGAGACCTGCTTGTACGGCTGGGTGACGTGGATGACCTGGGCGACGCCCGAGAGCGCCTCGATGCGCGACGAGTCCACCCGGCCGTCGTTGCCGACGAGCCCGACGGCCGTGCGCTGCGCCCCGGGCATCGGGCGCGCCTCGTAGCCCATCTCTTCGATCACGCGAACGACGGCATCGACCTCCGCCGGCTTCGCGCCGTGCTTCATGACGACCAGCATCACTGTTCCTCGATCTCGGTGAACCAGCCGTCCCACGTGAGAGTCACGGGGCCGCCGTAGCGCAGCGCGATCGCGCCGCGGATGTCCTCCCCCTCCACCACGGTATAGAAGTGGGTGAGGGCCAAACGCCCCGGCGCCGCCCGCGCGGCGAGTGCCGCGCAGCGTGCCGGGGTGAGATGGGCCGGGATCGCCATCGCGTCCGGGAGCGAGCACTCGGCCAGCAACACATCGCAGCCGTGCGCCCAGTCACCCAACGCGTCGCTCTCCCCGGTATCGCCGGTATACACGATCCGGCGTCCGCCCCGCTGTATGGAATATGCCACGCTCTCCGCACAATGGGGAACCGCCAGCGTGTCCAATCGCGTGCCGCCGCCGAGGTCGAGGCCGCTGTCGGGGGGAAGCTCGCGGACCTCCAGGGGCCAGGAGGGGGCGGCCACGGCGCCTCCGTAGATCTCGGCGAAGCGGGCGACGAGCGCCGCCGTCCCCGGCGGGCCGATCAGCTGCAGCGGTGCCGAGCGCGGCGGGAGGGTGCCGTACTTCCACGCGTAGAAGAGCGTGATGAGGTCGAGCGTGTGGTCGGGGTGGAAGTGCGTCAGCGCGAGGTGCGTGATCCCGTACCAGTCGAGGCCGAGCGACGCCATCCGGTGGACGACGCCGCTGCCGCAGTCGAGGAGGAGGCGCACCTCCCCCGCCGCCACGAGATGACCCGCGTTGACGCGCGAGGGGCTGGGAGAGGCCGTCCCGCTGCCGACGGTGGTGAGCCGCATGCGCCGCCCCGGTGCGCGTGCCGGCGCTACGCCGGCGCGGCGACCGCCGCTTCGGCGGACTCGTCCACCGGCTCGCCGCGCATCCGGACGCTGACGAAGCTCGAGACGCCGGGCTCCTGCATCGTGACGCCGTACACGGCGTCGGCGGCTTCGGTGGTGGTGCGCGGGTTGTGCGTGATGACGATGAACTGGGTCTTCGTCTTGAACTGGTTCAGCATCTTCACGAAGCGGCCGACGTTGGCGTCGTCGAGCGGCGCGTCCACCTCGTCGAGGAGGCAGAAGGGGCTCGGCTTGGTGAGGAAGATGCCGAAGAGCAGCGACAGCGCGACGAGCGCGCGCTCGCCGCTCGAGAGCAGGTGGATGCGCTGGGTGCGCTTCCCCCGCGGCGACGCGTGGATCTCGATGTCGCAGTCGAGCGGGAGGTCCGGATCCTCGAGGCGGAGGTCGCACTCGCCGCCGCCGAACAGCGTGAGGAAGATCTGCCGGAAGTTGGTGCGCACCTGCTCGAAGGTGTCGAGGAAGAGCGCCCGCGCGGTGACGTCGATCTCGCGGATCGCCTGGTGGAGCGAGTTCTTGGCGCTGACGAGGTCGGTGCGCTGCGTCGTGAGGAAGTCGAGGCGCTTGGCCTCCTCGTCGTGCTCCTCCACCGCGAGCGCGTTCACCGGCCCGATCGACTCGAGCTCGTCGCGGAGACGGGAGACCTCGTCGCGCAGCGACTCATCATCCATCTCCACCGGCGTGAGCGACGCGATCATCTCGGCGAGCGGGCGGCGCCACTCGGCCTCGAGACGCTCGCGGATGGCGGTGCGCCGTCCCGAGAGCTCGGTGAAGCGCAGTTCGGCCTGGTGCAGCTCTTCGGCGAGGGCGGTCGCGCGGTGGCGGGCCGCGTCGAGCGCGTGCTCGGCATCCTGCAGCTGTGTGTCGGCGCTGCGCACGGCCTCTTCGGCCTCCTTGAGCTTCGTCTCATCAGCGGCGACGGCGGCGCGGCGGGCCTCCACCTGCGCCTGCCACTCCGTCATGCGCACGCCGAGCGCCTCGTCGGCGCGCTGGATCTCGGTGAGCTCGGCGGCGAGGGCGGCGATCCGCTGATCGGCCGTCGCGGCCTCGGCGACGAGACGCCGCTCGCGGTCGAGCAGCACCTGGAGCCGTCCCTCGGCCTGCGCCTCTTCCACCTGCCAGCGCGTACGGTCCTCGCGCGCGGCTTCCTGGCGGCGCTCGGCGGCGGCGAGCGCTTCGCGCGCCGCGTCGTGCGCGGCGGTGCGCTCGGAGATGCTGGCCTCCGCGCGCTGTTTGTCCGTGGCGAGCGCCGAGAGCCGAGCACCGAGCTCGGCATGCCGTTCCGCAATTCGACCCGCGAGGCTCTCCACGCTCTCCAGCTCCTTCTCGTGCCGGCGGACGCGCAGCGAGATCGCGGCCCGTGCATCCTCGGCGGCGCGGGCGTGCGCCTGCGCCGCGTCGGCGGCCTCGGTGGCGGTGGAGACGGCGCGCTCGGCGGCATCGAGCGCGGCGCGGGCCTCTTCGGCCTGCCCGCGCGCCGCATCGCGGGCGCGCGCGGAGGCGACGCGCTGCTCGGCGAGCGACTGGAGCTCGGCGCGGCGGCGGAGGGGGCCGGGGCCACCGGCCTCGCCGGGGAGCCAGACGGCGCCGCGCGCATCGACGAAGGCGGCGCCGTCCTCGGAAGCGCGCACATGTCCGAGCAGGTTCTTCACCCACGCGCGGGCGATGTCGCTGGCGTCGACGCGCGAGGCGAGGGTGCCGCGGTCGGCGTCGGCGAAGAGCGGGCCGTCGATCGGCAGCAGGAGCAGCGGCCCGGGGTTCACGCGCGCGTGCCATTCGATCACGGCGTCGGCCGCGGCCTTGTCGCGCACGAGGACGGCGTGGACGGTGTTCCCGAGGAAGCGTTCGACGAGCGCCGCGGACTGCGCGCCCGTGGTGATGAAATCGGAGAGCGGGCCGATGACCGCCCCCTCGCCGAACTCGGCGCGGTCGGCGAGCAGGCGCGCGGTGGCGGGGGCGAGCCCCACGCGGTCGCGCTCGAGCGCCTCGAGGGCGTTGACCTTCCCCTGCAGTCCGGCGAGCTGCTCCTCGGCCTCGAGGAGGGCGCTGCGCGCGGACGCATCGCGCGCGCGGGCGGCGTCGGCGTGCGACCGGGCGGCGGCGAGCGCGGCGGCGGCGCCGGTGGCGCGGGCGTTCGCGCCGTCGAGGGCGCGCTGCGCGTCGGCGAGTTCACGCTCCGCCGTGGCGCGCTCCTGCTCATGCTGCGCCTTCTCGGCGGCCGCGGCGGCGGCGCGCGGGGCGAGCTCGGTGCGCTCGTGCTCCGCGCTCTCCCGCTCGAGCTCGACGCGCCGGGCATCGTCGCGCGCGGCGGCGGCGGTCTGCTCGGCGCGGTCGAAGGCGGCGCGCGCGGTGGCGACCGCGCTGCGGGCCTCCTCTTCCGCGGCCTGCCGCCCGGTGAGGGCGCGCTTCGCCTCCTCGACCTCGGCTTCCATGGCGGCACGCGCGGCGAGCGCCTGCTCGCGGTCGGTGCCGAGCTGGAGATTGAGCTGTTCTCCCTGGCGCCGTTCCTCCTCGGCGCGGCGGCGGCGCTCGGCGGCGTTGCGCTGCCGCTCCTCCGCGACCCGCAGTTCGCTCTCGAGGCGCAGCACATCCTGCTGCTGCGTGTTCACGGTGCGCGCCAGATCGCCGCGCACCGTCTCCGCGAGGGAGCGCGCGGCGTACGATGCCTCGCGCTGCGCCTCCGCCTCCGACACCGCGACGTCCGCCGCCGGCGCCTGCTCGCGCAGCGACGCGACGCGCACCTCGAGCCGCGCGAGCTCCTCGCGCCAGCTCTCCATGTCACGCGACGCGAGGGTGAGCTCGAGGTTGAAGCGCCGCGAGTTCAGCTCGACGTGCCGCTCCGCCTTCTTCCGCTGGCGGGCGAGGGAGCGCACCTGGCTCTGCACCTCGCTGATGAGGTCGTCGAGGCGCGCGAGGTCGGTGGTCGTCTCCTCGAGGCGGCGCTCCGTGCTGCGGCGCCGGTCCCGATAGAGCGCGACGCCGGCGGCTTCCTCGAACAGCTCGCGGCGGTCGTCGGGGCGGTCGGAGAGGAGCGCGTCGATCATGCGCGCCTCGATCACGACGCCGGCGTCGGCGCCGAGCCCGGTGCCCGAGACGAGATCGTGGATGTCGCGCAGGCGGCAGGGGGAACGGTTCAGGAGATACTCGCTCTCCCCCGAGCGCGAGAGGCGGCGCGTGATGACGACTTCCTTGAACGCCACCGGGAGGACGCCGTCCTCGTTCGAGAAGTGCAGCGACACTTCGGCGATGTTCACCGGCCGGCGCGCGGACGACCCCTGGAAGATGACCTCTTCCATCTTGAGACCGCGCAGCAGGCGCGGGCGCTGCTCGCCGAGCACCCAGCGCACGGCGTCCGACACATTCGACTTGCCGCAGCCGTTCGGGCCGACGATCGCCGTCACCCCCGCCTCGAAGTCGAGGTGGAGCTGGTCAGCGAAGGACTTGAAGCCGTGGAGCTCGAGCTTGGTCAACCGCACTAGGGCGTACTCCCGATCCGGTAGGTCACGCTCGGCGTCTCGCCGTTCGCGCGCAGGGTGGCGACGAGCGGGGCGGCGTCGGCCGCGCGTTCGAACGCGCCGGCGTAGAGCCGCACCTGAACGTCCTCCTCGATGAGCGGGTAGACCGGCAGGCCTTTCTGCCGGAGCCCCGTGGCGAAGAAAGATGCTTCATCGCGCGTCAGTCCGCTCTGCACGACGACGGCGAAGGGGAGGCGGACGACGGCACCGGCGTCCGGTGGGATCACCGCGCGCGCGCGGAGGTCCGTGAGCAGCGAGTCGGCTGGAGCGCGGTCGGCCCAGGCACCGGCGTACAGACGCCAGCTCAGGTTCCCGGCGAGGTCGGTCACGGGCGACCACGTCGTCGCCGGCAGGGCGCGCAGGGCGTCGTCCTCGAGGCGCGCGTTCGCATCCGTGGCGCTCGCGAATCCGCCGAGGTCCACGGTCCAGGCGGCGGCCCGGCGGTCGGAGTCGGCGGCGGCCGCCGCGGCGAGCCGGGCGAAGCTGTCGGGCGCGAAGCTGGCGGCGCCGGTGGAGTCCGCGGCGACGGCCGCGCTGCCCGGCGGCAGCGCCCGGTTCGCGGTGCGCCATTGCCAGAGGGCGCCGGCCAGGAGGAGCACGCCCGTGGCGACGGTCACCCAGAGCGGCCAATGGCTGCTCTCCTCCTGGATCGGCGGGCGCGCGGTCGTGAGGCGCGCGGCGGGAGCGGCGCGGTGGGCCGGCGTCGGGCTGCGCGTGTACTCCGGCGCCGCCGGCGGCTCGGGCGCCGGGGCGGGCGTGTACGCCGGCGTCGGCCGCCCGGCGAGCGCGCCGTAGCTCCCGGAGCCGGGACTCTTCACGTAGAGGAGCACGCGCGCGCCGGGCCACGGCTGGGCGCGCCCGGTGAGCACGACGCCATCGGCGAGGGGAAGGATCGACGCGACCCCCGGCTCATCCACCGGCGCGACGAGGAGCAGGATCGCGCCCGCCTCGCGGAACTCCGCCGCCAGCCGCTCCCAGCGCTGGCTCCGGAGCACCGCCGCGCGGTCGAAGGGGATCGGTCCGCTCGGCAGCACCTCCAGGCTCCCCGCCGCGTCCACGCGATGCGCGACCTGCGCCAGCGACACGCCGTGGATGCAGACATCCACGATGCCGTGCGGCGCGTCCATGGGCGCGAGGTCCTCGATGCAGGGGAGCTCGCCGACGGCATCGGCCACCGCCGCGCGGCGGCGTCGCGCCTGCACGCGGGCCAGCCCGAGCGCGAGCTCGGCGGTGGCCGCCGGATCGTCGCCGAGCAGCACCACGAAGTGGCAGTCGTCCACGGCGCTGCCGTGGCGGCGCCCTTCCTCTTCCCAGGGGGAGAGACGGGTCTCGTCGAACGGGCTCATCGGCTCAGGGCGCTCCCTCGTAGATCCAGTACGACAGGCCGGCGGTGCGCGCGACGCGCTCCGCTTCTTCGCGGGTCGGGAAGGGGCCGATCACGACGCGGAAGGTGATGACGCCGTCGTGCGCGTTCGGCACGACGCGCGGCTCGGCACCGGCCACGTGGATGGAGCGGATCGCGACGCGCGCCGCCGAGTCGGACCGCAGCGCCGCGAACTGCACGGTGAACTGCGGCCCGCGCGGCACCGTGTCGCGCACCGGCGCCGCCGCTCCGGGGGGCAGCGCGGGCTTCGCCGCGCTGTCGGGCGTCGCGCGCGTGCTGTCCAGGGCGAAGGGGGCGAGGCTGTCGCGCGGGACGATCGTGTCCTCGGGGAAGGTGACCGGCTCGTCGAGCTCGGCGGCTCGCGGGCGAAAGCCGTTCCACGCGAAGAAGCTCCAGAGGTCCCTCGCGCCGCCGGCCACGGTGCGCTGGACGCGCAGGGAGTCGCCGCTGAGGAAGACGACGTCGCTCGCGGACGCCACCGCGACCCAGCCGTTCGGCGCGATGGCCGGGAGGTCCGGGCGCCAGGCGCCGCGCACCGTGCCCACCAGGCGGTCGGTGCCGACGGCGACGATGAAGGCGCTGTCCCCCGCGGTACGCACGATGACGAGCCGGCCGAGGGGGTCCATCCGGAGCGCGACGGCGGGCGCGGGGAGCTCGATCGTCGCCGCGATCTTCCCGGTGTAGCGGTCGAGGACGATCAGCTGCGGGAGGGAATCGAAGCCGACGTACACCCGGTCGCCGCTCGGCGTCGTCGCCACCCCCGACGCCTGCCGCGGGAGCGCGACCGCGGGCAGCGAGTCGAGGGTGCGCACGCGCAGCGCGAGCAAGGCTCGGCCAGCAGTGAAGTACACGCGATCTCCCACCGGCGTCCGGATCGCGCGCGCGACCGGCGGCAGCGCGGCGGTGTCGGTGATCGTGGAATCGGGGGGGCGCAGCGACCAGAGGATCGCGCCGCCCGGGCGGTCGGCGAGCAGGAGCAGCTGGCCGTCGGGTTGCGGGAGGACATCGCGCACCGGCGACGGCGGTTTGAAGCCCCAGCTGCCGCTCGGCGTCAGGCGCACGATGCCGCCGTTGGGGGCGACGCCGAAGGCGGCCGAACCGTCGGCGGTGGCGATGGCGCGGAGGCGCGGCGCCTCGTCGGGGGTGATGGTGCCGAGGCGGAGATCGATCCGCACGGTGGTGCCCGGCGGCGCTTCGGCGAGGACGATCCCCGCCGCGTCATCGAAGCCGAGGATGCGCTCGAGGGCCGGCGCCTTCTTGCCCGAGCTCCAGACGAGGGAATCGAGCTGGGGGTAGGCGTAGACGCGGACCGTCCCCCCGGTGCGCGGCGCGCGCAGCACGAGCAGGTCGGGACCGCGACGGGTGTGAGCGGCGGTGGTGCCGGCCGCGGCAGGGGGGCGCTCCGAACGGCCGCACGCGGTCAGCGCGAGCCCAAGCGCGATCAGCGACGTGCGCACGGAGGAAAACTACCGGCCGCGCGCCCGCTGAACAAGGCGCGGGCGCCGGCGCGCTAGAAGGGCGGGTAGAAGGAGAACTGCCAGTACGGATGCCCGTACAGGTCGTGCGGGAAGACGTACGCCCAACTGAGGATCGCGGCGCCGAAGAGGTTGAGCCGGGCGCCGAAGCCGTGGCTGCTGATGAAGGAGCGGGTGGTGTACGGATCGAAGTTCGTCTGGCTCCCCCAGACGAGCGTCTGCCCCTGGAACCAGGCCGATCCCGCGTCGGCGAAGACGAAGAGTTCGATCGGGGGGACCGGGATCACCCCGCCGCCGCCGCGATAGAAGGGGGCGCGGATCTCGATCGTCCCCCAGACCGCGCTGCTGCCGATCATCGGATTACAGTAGTCGGACGCGATCGTCTGCTGGCTCTGGCAGGCCACGTTGCTGCTGACGACGGCGGCGCTGCCGTCGTAGCCGCGGACGACGTCGCTGTAGGCGATATAGCGGCGCAGGCTGTCGGAGTCGCGCCCGCGCACGTAGTAGCCCTGCAGATGCAGCGCGACGATCAGTTTGTTGAAGATGACCGGGTCGTAGCGCCGGTAGTCGGCAGAGTACGCCGTCCAGGAAAAGTTGCCGAAGGCGGGCTGCACCTGGAGGCGGTAGCGCCGGCCGGTGATCGGGGCGAAGTAACCGAAGAGCGTGTTATCGGAGACGTACGCCAGGTACGGCGACACCCAGTTCTTCGCACTCGGATTGTACGTCTTGCGGTCGGTCGTCCCGTCGGGGAGATAGGTGTAGACGATGGTCGACCGGTTGAGGTTCATGAACTGCGCGCCGAGTTCGAAGCGGTCGAAGCGGTTGAGCGGGTAGTAGCCGTTGGCGAAGACGGTGCGCTGCAGGTAGCGGGTGGTCGCCTGCTGCAGGGAGTCGATGCCGAAGCCGGTGTAGCACGAATTGGGGTCGGCCGCGTAGCAGGCCGTCCCGCGCGCGTAGTAGAAGGGGACGTTCTGGACCCCCACCTGCCACTGCAGTCGTCCGGCGAGATTGGCGTAGGCGAGGTAGAGCTGGAAGTCCTCGAGACGGCCGTTGATCGCGAAGGCGGTCGTGATCCGGGTCTGGCCGACGAGGTCGGCGAGCGAGATGCCGACGCCGCCGTAGAAGCCGCTGCCGAAGTTGTCGTGCGAGTAGCCGATGGTGGGCGACGCGACGTATTCGGGGGAGAGCGTCGTCTTATAGGGGTACTTGAGGAAGCGCGTGGAATCGGGGAGCTTCACCGCGCCGGTGTCGAGGATCGCGGCGACGCTGATCGGCAACGCGGCTCCGGGTTCGGCGGCTCCGGGGAGCGCGTCGGCGCGTCGGAAGCCGCCGGGGGCGTTGTAGTACGTGACGGCGGCGTCACCCGTCTCGCCGAGCGCGGTCGTGTCCGCCTTCGGCGCCGCGGCGACGGCCTCGGGCACCGGCGCCCGCTGGAGCTGGCGCGGGTCGTCGATCATCCAGATGGTATAGTTATCGGACTCGTAGTACGTGAAGGCGATCCGGTCCGACGTGCGCGCCCAGCTCAGCGCCGGCGAGACATCGGTGATCGCCGTGACGCCGCCGACGAAGTTCGTGATCTGGTACTGCTGCTTCGACTCGAACTCGTACAGGTAGACGTTCGGGATCCCGCTGCGGTTGGAGATGTACGCGAGCGTCTTGCCGTCGGGGGACCAGTTCGGATTGATGTTCTGGCCGATCTGGTTCGGCAGCAGCTCGATCTGGCGCGTCGCCAGGTGGTAGAGCGCGATGCGGAGCTTCGGGAAGACGAGGTCGGGGAGCTGGGTGCCGGGTCCGCGCTCGGTCGCGAAGGCGATCGTCTGTCCGTCCGGCGACCAGGCCGGCTGCGTGTCGCCGTTCTTGTCGTGCATGAGCGGCATGAGGTTCTTGCCGTCCGCGTCCACGATGTAGAGGTCGGTGATGCCGCCGTGCGCGCCGCTGAAGACGATCTTCGTCCCGTCAGGGGACCAGGAGGGACCGGTGAGGCCGTCGAGCGGCGGCTTGATCGTCGCGATCCGCTTGAGGGTCTTCACATTCAGGACGTAGAGCACTTCCTGCGCGCCATTGAGCGCGGAGAAGGCGAGCTTCGTGCCGTCGGGAGAGAAGGCGGCCTGCGAATAGAGCAGCCCGATCTCCTGGTAGTTCGGATCGAGCGTGCTCTTCACCAATCGCTTGATGCGCTTCCCGGTGTGCGCGTCGGCGAGCCAGAGGTCGATGAAGACCTGCCCCTTGTTGAAGTCGCCGTTCGAGAGGAAGACGATGTAGTTGCCGTCGGGAGAGAGCACGGGATCGACGAAGACGTCGCCCCCCGAGCGGTGCTTGGTGAGCAGCGGCTGCGCGATGGTACCGGCGCGGCCCAGCGTGGCGGCGAGCGGGAGGAACTTCTCCTGCATCGCGGTCTTCCACTCGGCCGCGATCTCGATGAGGTTCTTCCCCGTGTTGCGCTCGAAGGCGCGCTCGATGCCGAGGTTCGGCGTCTCGATCATGATCGCGCCGACCGCGTCGTCCCCCCAGTGGCGGCCGACGTACGCGAAGAACGACTCGCCGTACCGGTACGGGAAGTAGCGGTCGGGCTCGTTCGTCATCTGCGCCATCGACGGGATGTTGTTGCTCAGCGCCGCGTCGCGGATGATGACGTTCGTGTGCGGATCGTCCGGGCCCTTGGACAGGTACTCCGCCATGCCCTCCATGAACCAGAGCGGCGGATTGACCGCCGCCATCTCGCGGTAGCCGCCACCCGCCTTCCCCTTCGCGAAGATGTCGTACTGGAACTCGTGCACCATTTCGTGCGTGAGCACGTGCTCGGTGGTGCGGTAGTTCCCGGTGAAGAAGAAGAGCATCCGGTGGCGCGCGAGTTCGGTGACCCCGCCCGTCCCCTCGCCGAGGTCGCCGGTGACGAGGTTCTCGCCGAAGTCGGCGCGCGAGGCGAAGAGCATGATCGGCTTCTTCTCGCGGAACTCCCACTGGAAGACGCGCGCGAGCCGGTTGTACGCGCGCTCCGCCAGCCGCGCGACGTCCATCGCCGCGGCGGCCTCCTGCGGGTAGTAGTGGACGGTGAAGTGCTCCGTCTCGATGACCTGCCACTCGAAGCGGTGGTATTCGACCTGGTTCTTGCCGAACTCCTGCGCCGGGAGGCGGGCGCCCAGGGCCGCGAGGAGGGCGGTGAACGCGAGGACGCGAAGGGCGCGACCGCTCATGCCAACGCTCCCTGGGCGTCGAGGGCGACGCCGGCGGCGTCATCCCAGAGGCGCTCGAGTTGGTAGTACTGGCGCATCGCGGGGTGGAAGACGTGGAGCACGAAGTCCACGTAGTCCACGAGTACCCAGCGTCCGGCCTCCAGGCCCTCGACATGATGCGGCCGGATCCCCGCCTTGCGCAGCTCCTCCACGACGTGGCCGGCGACCGACCGGACGTGCGTGTCCGACGTCCCGCTGGCGATCAGGAAGAAATCCGTGGCATCCGAGATGCGGCGCAGGTCGAGCAGGAGGACGTCCTTCGCCTTGAGATCGAGGCAGAGCGCCGCGGCCTGCTGCGCCTGCGTCAGCGAGGGAGTCGTCTTCGGTTGAGCGAGGGCCATGCGCCGTCCGGGGTCAGAGGGGCTTACCCGTGGAACCACGAACCAGGGCAAAAGTTCCGAGCGCGGCGAGCGCGCCTACTGCTTCACCACCCAGATGCGCAGTTCGGGCTTCACGTCGGCGTGCAGGCGCACCGGTACCTTGAAGACGCCGAGCGCCTTGATCGGCTCGTGCAGGTCGATCTGCCGCTTCTCCACTTCCGCGAACCCCTGCGCGTGCAGTTGCGCGACGATGTCGGCGGCGGTGACGGAACCGAAGAGCTTCTCCTCCTCGCCGACGCGCGCCGAGAAGGTCAGTGAGACCTGCTCGAGGCGGGCGGCGAGCACCTGCGCGGCGCCGCGGCGCTCGTTCTCCGCCGCTTCGAGGCGCGACTTCTCGAGTGCGATGCGCTTGCGGTTGCCCGGGGTCGCTTCGTAGGCGAGGCCGCGCGGGAGGAGGAAATTGCGCGCGTAGCCGGCGGAGACCTTCACGATGTCGCCGGGCTGTCCGAGCTGGTCGATGCTCTGTCGCAGGATCACTTCCATGGGAATGCTCCGGTGGGGCGGGTTAGTCGGTCGAGGGCGCAGCGGGGGCGGGCGATCGGGCGAGTCCGCGCCAGTCGAGCCAGTTATCGGCGACGCCGAGTCCGAGCGCGGCCGGGATGGTGATCGGGGCAAGAGCGAGCGCGGCGAGCGTCGCGGCGAGCTGCGCCGCGGCCCGCCGGAGCGGGACGAACCAGGCGGCGACCCCGGCGCCCCGCAGCGCGAAGAGCGCGCCGAAGAGCACCACGAGGTTCGTGCCGAGGAGCGCCGCGCCGCCGCCGCGCACCGTCGGGACCGCGACGAGCAGGGCCCCGGCGAGCAGCGGCCACACGACCGCGTGGCCGAAGGTGAACTGCCGCAGGGCCGCGAGCGGCGGGCCGAGCCGCGTCCGCGCGAGCCGGTGGTACCAGGCCCAGGCGAGCGCGCAGGCCGCGAGCGCTTCCAGCACGAGCAGCGCGGGGACGAGCGGCGCCGCGACCGCGGCCGAGGCCTCGCCGATCGCCACCGATTTCGCCGCCGCCCATTCCGCGGCCGCGGGGATGCCGGCCGCGATCCGCGGGGCGACGCGGTCGAACGTCGCCGCGCTCGCCGCGTTGCGCGCGGCGAACTCGGCGGCGAAGACGCGGGTGAGCGCGGACGGCGAGAGCGCCGCCGCACCGGCGAAGACCGCTCCGCCGGTCACCGCGAGCCCGAGCGACGCGAACGCACGCCGCAGGAAGCTGCCCCGCGTGACGATCACGCAGGCGATGCCGAACCCGCCGGCGACGAGCAGCCCCCAGGCGCGCGCGACGTCATAGTACGCGCCGGCGCCTCCCGGCGACGGCAGCGCGAAGAGCGCCGCCGTCATCAGGACCCAGGCGAAGGCGAGCGACCCGGGGCCGCCCGCCGCCCAGCCCGCCACGAAGCAGGCGGTGAGGACGGGGAAGAGGAGCAGAAAGGTGTCTTCCACGGGAAGGAGCGCCCGCGCCCCGGGCGCGCGCGCGAAGAGAAGGAAGGCCACGGTCGCGACGAGCACCCGTGTCCATCCCTCTTCCCGCGGCGCCGGCGCGAGGACGCCGGGCATGATCAGCCCGCGTGGCCCCGGATGTACGGGACCAGCGCCAGGTAGCGCGCGCGCTTGATCGCCGTGGACAACTGGCGCTGGTGTCGCGCGCAGGCGCCGGAGAGCCGGCTCGGCAGGATCTTGCCGGTGTCGGTCAGGAAGCGGCCGAGGGTGCGGTCATCCTTGTAGTCGATGAAGCGCACGCGCGTCTCGCAGAACGGGCAGGTCTTCTGTGGGCGTCGCATCGGCTACTCCTCGTCGTCGTCGTCATCGCCCGAGCGCGTCTTCGCGAGGGCGAGTTCTTCTTCCGTGAGCACGGGGGCACCGACTTCGTGCTCGTGCAGGGTCACCAGGTAGCGCACCACGCCCTCGTCGAGCTTGAGCGCGCGCTCGTACTCGGGGAGGGACGCGGGCTCGGCGTCGTACTTGGCGATGACGTAGTACCCGTTCTCGCGGCGTCCGATGGGATAGGCGAGCTGACGGCGCCCCCAATGCGTGACGGCGATCTCGCCGCTGACGCTCAGGAGCCCGTGGACACGGGTCAGTTTTTCGGTGATGGCGGTGTCTGCGAGCGTGGAGTCGAAGATGTACACCGCCTCGTAGGTGCGAGGCATGCTCTCTGATCCTCCCTGTGGTCGTGGCCGCCCCCCGCCGATCAGGTGCAGGGGGAGGGTTGAGTTGTGTGGCGCGGGGGTAAAGATAGTCGGGTGTGGGACTTAGGGCAACGGGAGACGTGTTCTTGCTCGTGTTCGTGCTCGGCGCTCGGCGCTCGGCGCTCGGCCGGCGGGGTCGCGACTGTTCCTCGTGTCCGATCGCGAGCCGGCGGGGTATCTTTCAACCATGCGTCTAATGGGTTCGGGG